>ERZ1090863.390-NODE-390-length-25466-cov-30.323167_pt1 | contig 25466 bp, 20 predicted proteins | sample MGYA00478480_ERZ1090863 | MGnify/ENA primary metagenome ERZ1090863 (study PRJEB33644, sample SAMEA5815746) | chicken gut metagenome | biome: Chicken; feature: Gastrointestinal Tract; material: Caecum | place: Ireland | collected 2019-01-01 | study: A study of the...
CATTTTATTCGGCTTTTTTATCCTGCTTTGTGTCCGTTTTTTGGGGAAGGGGTCATTTTTATACTTAATACTTTTGTTGCCGTATAAGCCGGCCCCGCAAATGGGACACTTCACGATTCCAGAGAGAAGATGCACATGGTTATTGGCTGGTGGATTGACCTTTTCGTATTTATTCGCCTGGGCAAGCAGCTTCACCTGTGCTTCCTGCCAAATTTCTTCAGAAACAATCGGTTCATGCAAGCCATCAACCAGAAGATAATTGTCCTGTTCCACAAGATGATATTGGTTGCGCGTTCCACGGACCTTTTCTGTCTTTCGGCGTCCATAGGCTATTTTGCCACAATAGACGGGATTCTTCAGGATCATTCGGATTAGCTGCGAATTGAAAAGGGGAGTTGTCCCGTTTTGCCGCTGGATTTTTCGAATTCCGTGATCTTCCAAATATTTTGAGATGCCGTTCGCACCAACAGAGGTATTCACATAGCGGTCGAAGATGACACGAATTGCCTCCGCTTCTTCCTCGTTGATTACGAGCTGGCCGTCGACCAGTTTATAGCCATAAGGAGCAAATCCACCATTCCATTTGCCCTCACGGGCTTTTTGGATGCGCCCTTCCATTGTTTGGACGCGAATGTTTTCGCGCTCAATCTCTGCGACTGCTGAGAGGACAGAGATCATTAACTTGCCGGCATCTTTGGATGAATCTATGCCGTCTTCCACACAAATCAGGTTGATACCGAAGTCCTGCATGACTTGCAGGGAAGAGAGGACATCGGCCGCATTTCTGCCAAACCGGGAGAGCTTGAAAACAAGAACATAAGAAACTTGGTCTTTTCCGGACTTAATATCATCCATCATCCGGGTAAATGCAGCACGGCCTTCAATGGATTTGCCGGACTTACCAGCATCTTCATATTGGCCTACAATTTCATAGTCATTGAAATCCGCGTAGGCCTTCATTCGTGACTTTTGGGCATCCAACGAATAACCATCGACTTGCATGGCAGTGGATACGCGGGTATAGGTGTATACCTTTATTTTTTGTCGATTCATAACGCTGCCTCACTTTTCATATGGACTCCACTTCAGGAGGTTGTCCCGAAGTGGAGTTTGGACACTCATACCATGATTATTATATCATGCAGATAACTTCTTTTCAACGTTATCAAATGAATTTTCGCCTGATTCGTAATCAGGAAAATCCGAAAGCTTGATTTCGGGATCTGGAAGGCTATCGAGATCGAGCACAGTGGCATATTTTGCGATAAGGTTAGCCATCAGATCTGCAAACCCACTCCATTCATCAACCATGATGGACACTCCTTTCTACACTGGGCCCAATTTTATAGGCCGCAACAATTTCCGGCGGTATCCGCTCCAGAATCGCGAGAGCCTCCTGGTACTCTCGTTGGAGCTTGGCATCTTTCAGCTGCTTCAGAACGCTCTTGTGAGTCGCCTCATCCAGGGACTCAGAGAGCGTTTTATTTTTCTTCTTGAGCTTTTCATTCTCGGCCTTGGTACTGGTGAAGGCTGTACTGTACTTTTTCAGCTGGGTTCGCATTTTCTCCACGGCCGGGATATAGCTGTCCAGCAATTCGGAAATCTCGGCGGCCCGCTTCTTGCCGTTTAATGGACCAATGCTGGTGAGCAGCTGGTCCAGCTTCTGGCGCTGCTTGGTCAGGCGGGTCATCTCTTTGAAGATACGGGGCGGGATATGGTCGCGGCCCGTCTGGCTGGCGCTCTCGCCACGTTCCAGGTCGGAGTATTTGACGACCATGTGCTCCCAGAACTTGTCCTGCCACCAGCTCAGTTTCTTTTTGTTGCCTACGATTTCTTTGGCGCTGAGTCTCCCATCTGGCGTCAAGGGGACAAAAGAAAGGTGCATATGGGGCGTCTTCTCGTCCATATGCACCACGGCGGAGATGATAGTCTCTTTGGCTTGATACTGCTCTAGGAAGTGGAGTGCTTCTTCAAAGTACTGCCGGATTTCGGGCAGCCTCTTGCCCTGAAAGAATTCCGGTGTGGCGGTGAACAGGACTTCCACCAGCCGGACACTGTCCTTCCGGGTGCGGCAGCCAGCGGCACTGATCTGCCGCTCGGCCTCGGCCCGGTAACGCTGGGACGGCTCGATCAGGTGAAAGTTGTGCTTGCTGCGGGAAAGGTCAATATCTGGGTTGCTGGCATACTTCTCTTTTCTGCGCTCGTTATGGGCCTCGATGTTGGTGATCTCTGGCCCCTTGTATTTGGCGAAGCGCATGATGGCGTATTGTGGTTGGCTCAATGGCGGCCCTCCTTTTTGGCAATTCAATCGTATTGGTGACGGGCATGGTACAGACTCCTTTCATTTCTGTGGATGATTTTATAGTTTTAAAGCACTGGAACTAAATATGATTACTGCACTACTTACTAACACTCTATAAGGATAAGAACACCAAATAAAAATATCATTTTTTGAGTTGCATATTGATGTATACAGATTGCAATGATATAATATAATCAAAATGAAATTAATAATAAAGCAGAGGAAATGTGAAATGAAACAAATAGATATTGAAATATCAAATGTTAAAAACATAAAAGCTCTAAAGGAATCTTTTCCTTTGGAAAAAGGGCTGTATGCATTGGTTGGAGAAAATGGCTGTGGAAAAAGCACTTTAATGCTTGCAATGTCACTTATTGTTAAAACTTCATCCGCACATATGTTAAGGCCATACGATATTAGTGCGGACAGTAAAATCGAAATTCATATTGATGAATCGAAAGATGTTTGGTTTTATAAAAACGGGAAATTAACAACTGGAAAATTTAGAACTATAAGAAGTCACGGGGCAGTAAAGTCTCACTCCGCATTATACACAAGTACACATATGGAAGGATTTTATGAGGGAAGTATTTTTTACGGATGTCGATTTAATGACTTTAATATTATTGATCAATTCATGAACAGTGAAACAATGGATGCCAGTCTTGCTGATGCAGATGTTTTCGTAAAAGAGACTTTGGGTTACATTCTCCATAATGATAGAAGCTATTACCCTGATTTAATGAAGATAAAAACTAGATCAATTGCTCAAGAAAATGGCTTTAGCGGTATACCATATTTTAATAAAATCAACGGAAATATAATTAGTCAATATCGAATGAGCAGTGGTGAAAGTATGCTAATTTCACTTATTGATTTTATAAACAATCTTGTTATCAAGCATCCCCGAAATAATGAGGATATTCTTTTCCTTATAGACGAAGTGGAACTCGCATTACACCCAGCAGCAATTGATAGATTAATTATTGTATTAAATGATTTGATTGGAAAATCCCAAGCAAATCTCATCATATATTTTTCCACACATTCCGCAGAATTAATTCACCGCATTTCGCCTAGAAATATTTTTTATATTGAAAATAACGCCGGAATAGTCGATTCTATAAATCCTTGTTACCCGAATTATGCCGTAAGAAGTCTATATATTCCGAATGGATTTGACTTTATATTACTAGTTGAAGATGAGCTGGCAAAAAGTTTAGTAGAAAAGGTGATCAGAGAAAACAATTTGTCCAAAAGTAAGCTATGCTGTGTTTTGCCTGCTGGCGGTTGGGCACAGATGCTAAAATTACATAAAGACATGGTTTCTTATAATACGTTAGGTGTTGGAAAACATATTGTCAGTATTTTTGATGGAGACGCTAAGGAAGAGGTCGCAAAACATCAGGAGTATAAACATTTACCCAAGAGTTTCCTTCCCATTCCGAGCATAGAAAAATATCTCCGAAAAAAATGTATTATAGAAAAAGACAAAACATTCATCAAAGAGATTAACGACAAGTATTTCAGTGTAAGATCACTAAATGATATCATAAATGATTATAATAATGATCGCCGCACAAAAGCCGGATTTGATAACGACGGAAAAAACTTTTACAAGGTAATTACATCCAATCTAGAAAAGAGTGGAATATCGGAAGCACAGTTTGTTAATTATTTGTGTGAGGATATTTGTTCTTATGAAAACATTTCTAATTTTGTACAAAGCTTGACACAGTTGTTGGCGTAACTGATAGCGATAACTTTAAAAATTTTATAGTACGGCAAATGAGAAGGGGTTGCTATAGAGAATAGTATAGCGGTATCTCTATTAAACTGTTGCAAAAGCATCCGCAATAACTTCAATCTCTAGATAGTCACATACCAGCCACTGTTATAGCTTTCCCCTCACTGCTCTGTAAACCAACGGACAAAATCTGTCCGTTGGTTTTTTCACATCCAACTTGAACTTCTAAAGGTTTTGATAGTATGCGGTGACACTGGACATTTTGTCCAGTGCCATCAAAGTCAAGTTGTCACTGTGACAACTTGGCCAAATCTAAGTTGTTGTGGACAAAATGTCCACAGCCACTTTAGGAGCGTAAAGGATTGCGTATATAGCGCGTTTTGGGGTTTTCGCTACGTACGTGCGTACAGATATTGTGCAAGATCAAGTGGTCATTTTGACCACTTGATTACAGGGATCGGAATCAATGCAAATGCACTTCCGAAAAGCTTATCTGATAAAAAGAACGTGGACATTTTGTCCACACCTAGTTCAGAGCTTTAAAGTTTTTGGAGCTTTTCAGTGGCACTGGACAAAATGTCCAGTGCCACTGAAATTGAACTGTTACCATGACAACTTGGTCGAACCTGTGTGGTGCTGGTCAAATTGGCCGGCACCACTTTAGTATCATAAAGAGTCGCATATATAGTGCGTTTTGGGGATTTCGTTATGTACGTATGTACACGTACATAGCATAAGGCGACCGGATTTTGGCTGCTCCCAAAGTGGGAACAGCCAATTCAGCTGGTTGATTCAGAACGCAGGCTGTCGCTCTTATAGGTGTGTACAATTTGAACACACCTACTTTGGACCCATAAAGCGATGTGCCTGGAGGATATTTGCCATAGCCATTGTACGAATCTCGTACATACGTACATAGCAAAAAGGGCAAGTTCTCCTATATAGAGAAAGTTCTCTATAAAAATCAAGGGGTCGGCGAGTCACCGACCCCCTTTTTCTGGCAGTGCAAGGGAGTCGTGAAACGCGACACCCATCCCATTGAGCAAAATTTGGTGCTTTCAAGGGTGTAACGAAACGTGACATCCCCTAGAACCTTTCGACGAATACATATCACAGAATTACCGGCCCCAGGATGGGGGAGCAGGCTCAGGCCGGACCAGGGCTTCAATTCCCAGATAGCCCCATACGCGGCGGCCTGCTGAGTTGAGGATGTTGTTTGTGTGCTCCAGGTTGTACTTTTTCAGGTTGGCGATCACGGCATCGCTGAAGCTCCGAGCTTTCAGGGCCACCAGGTTGTTCTCCTCACACCACATCTTATAAATGATGTAGAGGTCCTTGGAACTGATGCAGGCATCCGCCTTGAGCCGGATATAATCTTCCGCCTCCATGAAGTCGAAGAAGTTGTTGTTGTCCCGCTTGACCAGCTCCCGGTTCTGCCGGGCGTGGTCGCTCTCGGTGAACTTGAAGCCGTTCCGGACAAGGCGCTGCAATCCCTCAAAGGCCCACAGGAAAATTCCTTCGGCTTCGGCGGCCATCTTCTCGGCGATATCCGGGTCATCCACCCGGTCGGCGGGCTTGTCTCTGGTGGTCAGGACTAGCTGCCGCCGGTAGAAACCATCGCTTCGGTCATACAGGGCTTGCAGATCACCATTGCTGAAGGCCAGAAGTCGGGCGTACATCCAGCCCTGGTAGCTCTGCTTGCCTTTCCGCTCCAGGTCCATCTGACCCTGGGCGGTGACAATGGACTTGACGTAGTTGGTCTGCCGCAGGGCTTCCATCCGCATATCGTCATCTACGCAGAGCAGGATGTGTTCCAGGTCAGCCCGGGCAAAGCGGTTCTCGGAGATTTTGCCGATGCTCCCGTCCTTCATATTGGTGCCGAACAGTTTGGACAGGACTACGCCGATCTGACTCTTGCCTTCGCCGCCCCGGCCTTTGATAACCATCATCCGCTGGCCCTTGTTGCTGGGAATCAGGCAGTACCCGATAAACTCCTGGACTGTGGGGATATCTTCAGGATAGAGGAGGTCGGACAAGAACCGCAGCCAATGGGTGGGCTGGACAGCTTTGGGGTTATATTTGACCGGCAGCCGGTTGCGGACCACTTCCGGTTTGCCCTCCTGAAAACTGCCGTTCAGATTCAGGGTGCCGTTGGCCAGGTGGATGCAGTTGGTGACTGGCGGGAAGTCATCTACCTGGGCGGAGAGTTTCAGCAAGTCCAGGATGCAGCCCACCTTGCGGGCTACGTTATTGCTGGCGTAGTCCCTCAGCTCGGTATAGATGGTACTCCGCAGGGGCATCTCATCCGTTACCCGGCCATCTTCTGTGAAGAAGAAGCCGTTGCAGAACACAATCTGGTGAGTGAGGATGAAAGACTCACAGAAAACCGACTCATTGATTCGGAATCCTTCTTCCAGCCAAACCGGGTCTTTGGAGCTGGGCCAGTAGTTGCTTTTCTTCATGCAGCCTCCTTTCGATCAAGCGTATTCAGGCGGGATTCCACCATTGGTAGCAGCTGACCATCCAGCAAGCGCTTAGCGGCGTCAGCCTTCTTGGAGGCCGGCCCGAAGGTCACACAATCAATGAGGATATCCACGAAAGCCAGCATGTGGAGAGCTTCCACAAAGCGATCGTCCAGCGGCTCCTCCGCGGAGAGGGGAACGAACTCTGTGCGCCACCGGATCAGCAGGTCGCGGTAGTCGTGGAGGACCTGAATACAGTAGGCGATATCCTCCTGTTCGACATCCGAAGGGAAAGAGGGCGGCTTGGGCAGCGCGATTGCACCGGACGGAGGCTTGTCCGGGCTGAGTCCGAAGTCCTGGGCCAGCTTATGGGCAGCCTGGAAGCTGCTGAGGTCAAACAGGCGGGCAGTGAGGTCGATCACATCGCCGGTGGCTCCGCAGCCGAAGCAGTAATAATAGGTGTCATTCAGTTTCATGCTGGGGGTATGGTCCTCGTGGAGAGGGCAGCGAGTCATCCAGGTGGACGTAACAGGCAGGCCGTACAGGGCTGCGGCCTGTTTGACGGTGACGGATTCCTTGACCAATTTAAAAAGATTCATTTGCACCTCGCTATTCTAGTACCTTTCGGTACTTCATCAGATCGTGTCGGTAAAAAGAGGAGGTGTACCCTGGTTTGGGGTACACCTCCTTTTGTGTCTGGGTTTGAAGCTGTGTCGGTCGTTTCAGGTGCGTAACGTTTCGTTACACACCTCCTGTTGAAATTGAAAAAAGTCGAATTATGTCGTAGAATCGTTTCTTCTTGCACTTTACCCACCTCCATTGTATAATAATGATAAATTTCCATGAGACGAACCTTCGCTTCAAAATTGCCCTTTCACTAATAGGAGAAATTCGGGGTGCAAATCGGAACCATTTTGGAACACGCACAAAAATTTTTTTATGAAGAGGTGAGCTATGGCGTATTTATCTGATCTGAAGTTTCTAAATAGAGGAAGCAGCTACATGGAATGGGATGGTGAATCCACCGACCGTCCATTAAACGAGGAACTGGAACAGGATGCAGCAGCAGAACGCCTGGCCGAACTGGAAAGCGCCCTAGAACAGGATGAGCATCCTCTCGATCATGAAGCAGAGCTGGAGACGGAGGAGGAAGAAGCCTCATCAGTCAGTGAAAAGCGGCTCAAACGGGAAGTTCGGGCCGAAGCGGTACGGCGTTTAGAGGAGGCTGCCCGCACAGAAGCAGATTTTTCGGTGGTAATAGGAGAATGGGACAAGCTGGACCGGAATCGGGAGCGACGAGAACGAGATTACGAGAATCTGCGGGGTGATCTGCCGCTGGACTACCAGACTGTATCTGAACCCGAATTGATCCCCAGATGGATGAATCACCCTACATACCGGCAGATCATGGCTGGGAACTTTCTGGACATCTTGTTTGACTGCCCCTATGAGATGCACAAACTGACTGCTGATCCCTTTATCTCCTGGATGATTCAGAACTTGAGTGATGACCACAAGGAAGTTCTATATTTTCTCTCGCTGCGGCTGTGCAGCACCACCCAGCTTGCAGCGATGCGCGGGCAATCTGACCGCAACATCCGAAAAGTAAGAAAGACCATCCATAAAAATCTACAGCGTCAGATGTACGCCAATCTGTGCGGAAAACAGAAACAGGGAATGGGATTGACACTTCGGGAACGTCAATTCGTAGAGGAATATTCGGCCCTTGAGAAAAACCAGGGTAGAGATGCCGTAATCCGAAGGGAAAACAAAACGAGCCGGAGAAAATAGAAAGCCGCTTCTGTTACCAGAGGTGACTCAATGGAGAGGTACGATGATCAAAAATCTATTCGAGCAGTCCCGCTCTCATTGGGTGCGGTACAATCGCTACGAGCCGAAAACAGGAAAGAATGGACGGCGGTACATTACACCTGGCAAAGATGCGAAGCCGAATGTATATAACCCTTTGAATATGGTGCCGGATATCGTGCTGGATGCTCTCAATGTGGGAATGCTGATGATGGGGCGTAAACCAGCGGCGGAAGTGGAACGGGCGGTACTGAAGTTTGTTACCCGATACGGCTTGCTGGGGCTGATGACCGCCCTGCCTACCACTCCTTCCTTCATGGACTACAAGGCTGTTTATCTGCCCAAAAACCATTTCATCAAAGAGGAATCCATGAATACGGACCGATATCTGGCTCTGTTTTATCCCTTTGAACAGCTGGACCTGGCGAAACGGGGAATTGAATCCGCCTGGAGGGTTTCAGGGGACCAGACGATGGTTGCCCTGACCATGACCTTTATGGATGAGCCAATGGCAAAAACCATGAGCTTTCAGCGGCAGTATGCGGAGCCTTATGACTGGGTGACCCAACAGTTTAAGGATTGGGCTTTCACTCTGACCGCCTCCATCCTGTATTACCAGGACTACCATCTAATTGATAAAGACACACGGGAGTTATACCAGAAAGCGATGGCCGCATTCGGCGGCATTGCCCCCAGCTACCACATTGAGCTGCTGGACAAGCCCACTATTTACTGGGATTTTCACTCCCTGCTGCTGGGAATTCAGATGATGTTCAGTTTCATGCTGGTAGACAACGAACAGCCGCTGCGGGTGTGCAAGCATTGCCAGAAGGTATTTCTGGGCAAGCCGGACAACATGGAGTTTTGCAGTGCCCGATGCAAAGAACAATCCGACATCCGTAAAAACCGAAAAGAAAGGGACTGATGCCGCTGCGGCGGGGCTTTATATACCTTTGTTCCGCAGACAGCAAAAGGCTGGCAGCCTGTGCTTTTAGGCACAAACTGTCAGCCTTTCTTTGTCGCTCATGCTGCCCCGCAGGGGCTCCTTGTGCGCCAGAAAAGCGGAGCGAAATCGTCCCACTCAGCTGCCGTCTGCTGCACAAAGGTATAACACACTAGACTTTGTAACCAAAGTCGTGTGCCACGAAACCCTGGCGCGGTTTCTTTGGATTCTTCCGGCTCAAAGGGCTGGGCGCCCTTTGATGACCATCCTCTCCATTTTGCTACAGGATGGTCTTGCTAAGAGGGGACCTCATCCCCTCATAAACTCCCGGAGCCAAAGAGAAGTCTTTGGAATCTTTATAAAACCAAAAACAGCTCTGCATTCGGACGCAGAGCTGTCATTTTTGATCTGGGATATATACCGCCACATCTTCCAGACGACACTGTAAAATCTCACAGAGCTTATTCAAGGTGTGGGTAGAGACTGGCATGTCAGCCTGCAGCCGTTGGACAGTAGCGTGGCTCATGCCATATTTGAAGCGGAGGGTATAGGTTGTCATTTGCTTTTCGGCCATTGTTTTCCATAAGGGCGAGTAGCAAATCATAAGATCATCCCCTTTACTTCCTCTATTATGGCTGATATAATGGCCATAGAATATGGCTATTATTTGGCCATATAAAGGGGGATTTGGTGATGGTACGATTGGCCTGTGCATTTACAGGACATAGACCCAGGAAGTTTCCCTGGGGATATAACGAAGAAGACGCCGGCTGCAAGCACTTAAAAGCAGCTCTTCAGCAGGAAATAGCCTTGCTGGCTCGAAATGGATACACTGACTTTTTGTCTGGAATGGCAGAAGGTACAGACACTTGGGCTGCCCTGGATGTCCTTGAACTGAGGGAAGCCCATCCTGAACTGAAGCTTCACTGTATTCTGCCTTGCAGAACCCAGGCCGATCAATGGACCTATCCCGCGCAACTTTGTTACCGATCCATTTTGGATCAAGCAGATTCCATCGTCTATGTCAGCAGAGATTACAATAAGAGCTGCATGATGGAGCGTAATCGTTTTCTGGTGGACCATGCCGGTTTAGTCCTGGCAGTGTATAATGGTGAACCTCGTGGTGGAACTGCTTTCACAGTTCGGTATGCCCAGCGAACTGGAAAGCAAGTCGTTTTGATTGATCCTCTCCAATATCATATCTAACAAAAGGCAGCCCTACGGTGTTAGAGCTGCCTTTTTCAGATGAGCTTAAATGAATTGCGTTAAAAGTAACCTGAAAAGATTATTAAAAGGAGGTACTTCTGCAACAGCGAATTCATGTGATATAATAAAGCCGAAATTACTTATGAGAAGGGAGGCTCCATGATTTGCTAAAGAATCCGTTTGGTCTGAGAAATGGAAAAATTGTAATGATTGCTGATTTGAAAGAGTCCGAACGAGGGGAAAGATGTGGCTGCGTCTGCCCATACTGCAAAGCACATTTTGTTGCTCGCTTGGGAGAAGTACGCCAGCCCCATTTTGCCCACAACGGGAAGCCCTGCGATGAGGTTGTTGCTGTTATGACCGCAGCTTATACATTGCTGCGGGAGGCGATTGAAGAATGCGGTTCGTTTACATATCCAGCATGTTATGGTACCTATTTTGATATACCATCGTGGGAGGAAGCATCACGAAATGACATTTTGCAGGCAATAAAGTGGAGTCAGAAAAAGCCTGCGCAATCTCCATCAGGGGCGAAGTGCAGTCAGGTTATTAAAGAAGCTCCTTTTGGGGTGGTTCATACAGAAATCTGTAAAACGCAAACAGGCATGCCCAATGCACTTGTTTTAACGGCTTCCAATCAGCACAAATTGGCCTTGATTCTTGTGCCACCTAAGACGATATGCAAAATTCCCACGCCGATACCATTCAAAATGCTCCCTACCGTCGTTATTCGCTTGCCGGATGAGCTATACCATGTGACATCTGACCATCTCAGAGAAAAGCTCCGCAACGGCATAGAGAGTAAGGAATGGCTGAGCAGCCCAAAAATGGGACAGTGGATTGAGAAACTTCTTGACCAGCACAGAAAAAATCATGAAACGTGGCTAATGAAAGAACAGGAGAGGATAAAGCGCCAAACGGATCGTGAACAACAGATTGCAGCTGAAAGGGCAGAACAGCGTAAACAGGAAGAACAAAAGAAAGCAAACCTGTTGCACTCATATACAGCGGAAGAGCGAATCAGATATAATCAGCTTTTCCGGTCAAAGCATCTGGAGAAGTCAACAGTTCAGGTCCATGATAAATATGATCGTCGCTGGTGCTTTTGCAAAACATGTAAAACCTGGTATCCAACTGAGGAAATGACTATTTATGGTGGCCCTGGAGTCGAGATCAACCATGGTTTGTGCTGTAACTGCAATCGCAAACTGCGCGATTAACGGATAATTAATGAGGTAAAAGGGATGGAGTTTTGGCTCCATCCCTTTTGTTATACTATGATCATTTCAGAAACTGTTATAAGAAACCTTGTCTGTTACATAGTGTCGGGATATAATAAATATAAGTATTGAAACTCAGGCAGGCAAAGAGTGGCCGTTTCATACAGCAGAATGGCAAACCGATAACGTTTGCCATTCTGAAGAAGACTTGCATTGCCGCCAATGCTGGCTACAACGATATCATTGAACACATCCCGGAGGAATTAAATGATTAACATCCGTAAATTAGAGACTGAATTATGGGAATCCGCAGATCTGCTGCGGGCAGGGTCCAAGCTCACATCCAACCAATATTGTATGCCTGTTCTCGGCCTAATCTTTCTGCGCTATGCTTATAGCCGCTATAAGCTGGTAGAGGCTGAAATTCTCAAAAATCGCCCTATGCGCGGAGGCCGGGTGCTGCCAGTGGAGGCCAGTGACTTTGCTTCTCGCAGTGCTCTGTTTTTGCCTAAGGAGGCTCAATATGCCTACTTGGTTGCCTTGCCCGAGAATATCTCGGATGCTGGATTAACGACTGTCACCGGCGAACCCATCAACAGCCTGGGCGAAGTAGTCAACAATGCTATGGAGCTTGTGGAACAGCAAAGTGAACAGCTTTCGGGCGTGTTGCCCAAAAACTACACCATCTTTTCAGATGAACTGCTGTCTGAGCTGCTGCGAATCTTTAACAACAGTGCCTTGGACGAGGTGGGCGGCGATATTATCGGCCGTATCTACGAATACTTCCTCAACAAGTTTGCCAAGAACATCGCCCAGGACGACGGCGTTTTCTTCACCCCCAAGTCTCTGGTCAAGATGATTGTCAATGTGCTGGAGCCTATCCAGGGTGTCTTGCTGGACCCTGCCTGTGGCAGCGGCGGCATGTTCGTCCAAACGGGCGACTTCGTCGAGCAAGCTGGCATGCTGGCCAACAATACTATGACTTTCTACGGCCAGGAGAAGGTAGAGTACAACGCACAGCTCTGTCTGATGAATCTGGCAGTACATGGTTTGACCGGTGTTATCAAGTCCGGGGATGAAGCCAACACCTTCTACCACGATGCCCATAACCTGAACGGCTGCTGCGATTTTGTGATGGCGAACCCTCCCTTTAACGTGGACAAGGTAAAGGCAGAGTCGGCCCAGAGTGCCGGGCGGCTGCCTTTTGGAATGCCCGCTGTCAACAAGAACAAAGAGGTCAGCAATGCAAACTATCTCTGGATCTCCTATTTTTACTCCTACCTGAACGAGCATGGCCGGGCTGGCTTTGTGATGGCCTCCTCCGCCACAGACAGTCAGGGAAAAGATAAGGACATCCGCCAGCAACTGGTTCAGACTGGCCATGTAGATGTGATGGTAAGCGTCGGCAACAACTTCTTTTATACCAAGAGCCTGCCTTGCTCCCTTTGGTAAGAGCAAGCGGGAAGAGCTGCTGGACAAAGTTCTGTTCATCGACGCCCGCAATTATTACACGGTGGTGGATCGCACCCTCAATGAGTGGAGCGAATGGCAGCTGAAAAACTTGAATGCCATCGTCTGGCTTTATCGTGGCAATGTAGACAAGTATCATGCTCTGATGGATGAATATGCCGAGACATTGGGTGGCCGTGATTTCTCTGCTGTTTTGTCGCAACTGGAAGAGCAAAAAAACCAGCTGGCCGCCGAGGCAAAAGAAGCAGCCGGAGCCGCGCCCCGCAAGGAGAAAAAGGCCATCGAGGCATCCTATACCCAAAAGACTGAGGAACTGGACAAGTCTATCCAAACAGCCAAGGAGGCAGTCTGGCTCCATGAAAAGTTTGGTGATGGTACCTATGCGGATATTCCCGGACTGTGCAAGGTAGCCACCCGGGCAGAGATCGAGGCGAAGGGGTATTCTATGACCCCAGGCGCTTATGTTGGCGTAGCTCCTACAGAGGATGATGGCGTGGATTTTCACGAGCGTATGAACGAGATTCACAAAGAGCTGCTCTCTTTGCAGGCGGAGTCCAACCGGCTGATGGAGACTATCTCGAAGAACTGGGAGGAGCTTGGGCTGTGAGTTGGAAAAAAACAACTATTGGGGAACATTGTACTGTTACTTCCAGTAAAAGATTTCATCTGTCAGATAGATCAAATAGTGGCATTCCATTTTATTGCTCTAAAGAAATTATCCAAAAGGTAAATAATGAAGAAATTGATAATTGTGATTATATATCTGAAGAATTCTATGAGGCTGTAGCTAAAAAATATGGTGTGCCACAAGAGAATGACTTGTTGGTAACAACGAGAGGTACGATTGGCGTGCCTTATCTGTATAAGAAATCTGATAAATTCTATTTTGCTGACGGAAATCTTACGTGGATGAAAGATTTTCATGACACCCTATTTCCCCAATATTTATATTATTGGTTTCTATCTTATGAAGGCCAAAGTAAAATCAATGCTATTGCAAAAGGCACTGCCCAAAAGGCTGTCCCTATTGCTGGTATAAAAACTTTGGAATTAAAATTGCCTCCCATTGAAATCCAGCGCCGGATTGCCGATATTCTCTCTGTCTATGATGATCTCATCGCGAATAACCAAAAACAAATCAAGCTGCTGGAAGAAGCAGCCCAGAGGCTATATAAAGAGTGGTTTGTTGACCTGCGCTTCCCCGGCTATGAACACACCAAAATTGTGGATGGTGTGCCAGAAGGGTGGGATAATGTTCCGTTAAAGAAAGTTGTGTCTTATGAAATTGGTGGTGGATGGGGAGAAGATGTTATCACTGGAAAAAGTGAATGCCCTGGTTTTGTAATTCGTGGAACTGATATTGATGGAATTAAACGAGGTGAATTATTGTCAATTCCGTATAGATTTCATGCTCAAGGAAATTTTGCATCACGAAAATTGCAAGATGGAGATATTATATTTGAAGTCTCTGGCGGTAGCAAAAATACTGGTGTGGCAAAAACATTATTGATTACAAAATCTCTTCTGGAGATGTGGAAAGATCCAGTAATATGTGCGAGCTTCTGCAAATTGATGCGATTTGATAAGCCACAGATAGCACAGTATATTTATGATAGCCTACAATATTGGCGAGCCGTTGGAGAAACAGAAGAGTATGAAAAGAAGAGCGCAAGTAGTATTATTAATTATCGCTGGAAAGATTTTTTGGAGCAAAAATATGTGTTGATTCCAGAACAAGGAATACTACAAAAGTACTATGCTATAAGTTCTTCACTCTATAAACAAGCTGTTATATATGCAATAACGATATCAAGAGCAACGCTATCTCGTGACCACTTGCTACCTAGATTGATGAGCATGGAGGTGAAGTGTTAAACTATGGCATTGTTTTCAGAACGATATGGTTATACGCAGAAACCAATACAATTTGAGTCGATTTCTCCTGCTTTGAAAAATCGAATTTGGAATGTCTACAGCTGCGAGGTCTGTACAGATGTGGTAGGGTGTGATTCGCATTACTTAGAAGAAATCATGGATTGTTTGGGACTTTCCTATAAGAATGTATATGATGAAAAAGACATTTTGTCCAATTTAAAGAATCTGAAAAAATGGTATGATGCCGCCAAATGGTATGAAGTATACAACTTTATTGAAATTTATTTAGCATTTTTATCTCCAGGTGAACAATCCGATGCAAAATTTACTTTTAACGCTGTTTTACAGCAAGAAAATGCCGGTTATCGTGTACTTGGGACTAATATAGTCCCCATCACTGGTGAAGCTGAATTGCAGTGTATTGAAATTGCCCAGAAAACTGCTTATGAAAGCGTCAATACACATATTAAGAAAGCAACAGAATTGTTTGGAAAGCGACCTATTCCTGATTATGAAAATTCCATCAAAGAATCTATAAGCGCTGTTGAGGCTATGTGTTGCATTATTACTGGAATGACAGGGGCACAGGCAACATTAGGCAAAGCACTCAAGAAGTTGAAAGAAAGCGGAGTACATATTCATCCCGCCATGGAAAATGCTTTTTCTTCGCTGTATGGTTACGCATCTGATGAAAATGGAATTCGTCATGGAGGAATCGATTTTACAAATGCGCCGGCAGAAGATGCAAAATATATGCTAATCTCTTGCTCAGCCTTTGTAAACTATTTGATTGAGAAGTGGACTATAGTAAATCAGTAAACGAGTGTAATTATGAACTACGACTACTCCGAAAATATCTTTGTCTACAAAGGCGAAAGATAGTAGCAAATTGTCAGGAGTATTTATATAGGTACTTTATGAAGATCCCTATGGAGTAATAGGAGTATTATTTTGATTCACAAACGGTGAAGACAGGGAGGCTTACTATGCCGCGAAAATATGAAGGTTTCCTATTCTATGGCCATCCTGACTTGAGTGGTGTGAACAAATCAGAACGATGCAAAAAAATATTTGAAGACTTTGAGAATTGGGAGGCATATAGCAATGCCAATCAAATCATCGAACTTTACAATTTGAATAAATTAATCAACCTCGATAAAAAGCCCGTTCTTTGGACAGATGAACTGTATGCTCTTAATAAGGAACGGTCAAAACGAATCTGTGGGATAATATGTAAGTTCTTTTCTGGATTGACTTTGGAACAGCTAAAAGCAGTGTATAATGAAATTGATGTGCTCTATATAGCTGATTTTTGGGATATATTCTGTAAAACTAAAATTTATTTAAAGTATAGCGAAGATGAATTCCAAGAGTTTCTGTTTGCCAGTAAAGTCAATTTAGGCTTGCTTTTAAAGAAAAAATATTTGATTGAAAAGTTTGGGATTGCAGTTAGAAATTATATTATGTCCAATCCTATGCATGCAGAAACTCTGGTCACGGAGTTTTTACAGAAGCATCAAGAAGATTGGGGACCTCTATATTTTCCAAAAGAATTATCCACGGAAAACAAGCAAGAGTTGATTAAAGCATATATTGACTCGCCTGATCCAAATCCAAATTATTTGTCACTGATTGCACAAGAAGATAACCCGAATGAACTCAAATTAGATTCAAAAACAAAGTTCGATGCATACAAAAAGAAAAAGGAATTGACCTAAGCGTTTTTTAAAGAAAGAAAAGGAGTGGTTACAACCCTTAGTGTAGAGTTTTGTCCAATGGGTGGGGAAGGAAATACGATATACAGACAGGAAGCACCGTCAAATATGATTTTTCAATACGATCAAGATTGGATTGATCAAAATTTGGATTACCCCACATTGCTAAATAATTTTTATTGGTTTGATTTTGTAGATAACCGGGGGCGGTGTAACTTTGTTTGGCGGCGTGCACAAGCAAGCCTAGTTGAATCGCTTATGAATACAAAAGGCAGAAAAGAATATCCGTCAGACATAGGATTTCGAGCTGCAAATTATCTTGCACTTCTCCAAATGTCTAGCTACTATAATTTTTTGCATTCTCGTGGCATTGAAATTGAAAATATATTTAAATGGTTTTTTGAGGTGTACTTATTAAAAGAATTCGGAGCTGAAGGGTTTGTATACGATGCTTCCTCTCCGAATACAACAACTGGTGAGCGTAACAAATTGATTGCAACACAAATTGATCATGTCTTAAAACAGTTTGATCTTTTTTGCACATATGGAATAATAGATAGAGAATATCTGGAATTTACCTCTCAGCATACTATATTTAAAGATGTTCCAAGTATGATTCCGTGCAAATATGCTTATAGCGATAGTACATTTCTCAATCAGGAAGCTGAATACCTTTTTTCGAGAGCATCATACCTGATTTATATTGATAGTACGGATGAGATCGTAGAAAGCATTTATGATCTTTTGATGGTGAGAAACTTAAATATAAGTGAATTTAATGAAATACAGCGCGGTCAACTGGATTTTCTGGTGGACAGAGGTTTAATTAAAATTACGACGGAAGGTTATTTGAGATTAGATCAGAATCGCGCTGCAATCCTACGGCAAATTTATGAAAAGGAATATTTGTGTTTGTCTTACGAAAAAACTGATGATGATCCATTAAAATCAATGCTTGACAATAACGAATTGAAAGTGGAGAGTTCGTTGTTTTCTAGGCCTGAGCAAAAATACTTAAATTACATTCTTAATAAGTCCGAATTTTCAAACGGATTGGATTTGAGGAATAAATATATTCACTCTACGCATTCATTAGATGAGCATGCACAATTTGAAGATTATATGAGATTTCTTATGGTTATGGCGATAATTATAATTAAAATAAATGAGGAGTTTTGTTTAAGAGGCTCCAATCATAATACATGTCTTTTTGAAGCCGAAGCACAATAACAGGATCGAGGAGGATTTATTATATGAGCTACGACTACTCCGAAAATATCCTCGTCCAGGAAAGCGCTGGGCACCTGCTGGAGCAGGAGCTGGGCTGGGAGGTGGCCTATGCCTATAATACTGAGAAACTGGGCGAAAAGGGAACCTTTGGGCGGAAGGATTACAAGGATATCCTGCTGACCCGGTATTTTCGGCAGGCTCTTAAAAGCCTGAACCCGTGGCTCACGCCGGCCCAGCTGGACGAAGCTCAGAAAAAGATGGAAAGCCATCTTTCCACGGCCTCCCTGATGCAGATCAACGAGGAAAAATATAGCCTTATCCGGGATGGAATTCCTCTCACCATCAAACGTCCGGGAGGCCGAACGGAGGAAAAGCGTGCGCAGGTGATTGACTTCCTGCACCCAGATCAGAACCACTTTCTGGCTATTCGGGAACTGAAAATTCATGGGGATCTCTACCGCCGCCGAACTGATATTGTAGGTTTTGTCAATGGTATTCCGTTGCTTTTTGTTGAGCTGAAAAATACCAACGTGGATGTCCAGAATGCCTACACCGATAACTATACAGATTATCTGGATACGATACCCCATCTGTTCTATTACAACGTCTTTTTGGTTCTTTCCAATGGGCTGGAAGCCAAAGTGGGAACTCTGGGCAGCAAGTACGAGTTCTTCCACGAGTGGAAGCGTTTGGAAGAAAAAGAACAGGGGAGCGTCGCGCTGGAGACCATGCTGCGGGGCATCTGTAAAAAAGAGAATTTTCTCGACCTGCTGGAAAACTTCATTCTATTTGATCATTCGGGAGGACGGATCACTAAGATTCTCGCCCGTAACCACCAGTACCTGGGGGTCAATAAGGCAGTCAAAGCCTATGAGGCCCGCAAGTTGAAGGAAGGTAAGCTGGGGATTTTCTGGCACACGCAGGGCAGTGGCAAAAGTTATTCCATGGTATTTTTGGCCCAGAAAATCCGGCGAAAGTTTGCAGGTTCGCCCACGATTGTGATTCTGACAGATCGGGATGAACTGAACAAACAAATTAGCGATACCTTTGAAAATTGCGGGCTCTTGGGAAAATCTAAGGCCAGCCAATTCATAGCCACCAGTGGAGACGATTTGGTGCAGAAACTCCACGGGAACCCCAGCTTTATCTTCACGCTGATTCAAAAGTTTAATAAGCCCGGGGCAGATCCTATCTATCCTGACCACGATGTTCTGATTCTTTCAGATGAAGCTCACCGCAGCCAGTACGGTATTTTTGCCGACAATATGATGAGACTATTGCCCACTGCATCCCGCATTGGATTTACTGGAACGCCACTGCTTTCTGGCGATAATGTCACCGAGCGCACCTTTGGCGGATACATATCCGTATATGATTTCAAGCGGGCTGTTGAGGACGGCGCGACGGTTCCTCTTTATTATGAGAACCGAGGAGACAAAATTGCCGACCTCCACAACCCGGAAATTACCGACCGCATTCTGGATGCCATCGAACAGGCTGACCTGGATGTGAACCAGCAGGAGAAGTTGGAGCGGGAATTTGCGAAAGAAATTCATGTCCTGACAGCCCAACAGCGCCTGGAATCTATTGCAAAAGACTTTGTGGGGCATTATTCGGATCTCTGGACCAGTGGCAAGGCGATGTTTGTGTGCCTGAATAAGGTGACCTGCGTTCGGATGTACAATCTGGTGCAAGAAGCCTGGGCAAAAGAAATTTCACGATTGGAACGAGAGTCCAAGAACGTCACTCAACAGGAAGCCCAAGAACTGAACCGAAAAATCGCCTGGATGAAAGAGACCGAGATGGCGGTGGTTATCAGCCAGGAACAGAATGAGATTCAGACTTTTCAAAAATGGGGGTTGGACATTCGCACTCATCGCCAAAAAATGGAAAAGCGGGAGCTGGACAAAGAGTTCAAAGATGCTTCTAATCCGTTGCGGGTGGTGTTTGTTTGTGCCATGTGGCTCACTGGATTTGACGTGAAATGCCTTTCCTGTCTCTATCTGGACAAGCCCCTGAAAGCCCACACCTTGATGCAGACGATTGCTCGAGCTAACCGGGTGGCAGAAGGCAAAAGCAATGGTCTGATAATAGATTATATTGGAATTGTTAGGGCATTGCGGAAAGCTTTGGCAGACTATACAGCTAATGTAAACGGTCAGATTGGGGCCGATCCAACGGTGGATAAAGAGCAGCTCATCGCCCGCATTCTGGAAACGATTGACTCTGCAAAAGTATTTTTAAAGGAGCATGATTTCCAACTGCAAGAACTTCTGGATGCCAAAGACTTTGAAAAAGTGGCGCTGCTGCGCCAGGCAGCCAATGCGGTGAGTGGAAGTCTAGAAGAACGGAAAAAATTCCAGACTTATGCTTCCGAATTGATCCGTATGATGAAGTATGCCGATCGGCAGGACCTTGCACAAACAGACCGGAAAGAATATGAGGCTATTGCTGCGGTCTATCACGAACTGCAAAAGAAACGTAAGAGCGCCAACAATACGGAACTGATGGTAGAAATTGACCGAATTATCAGTGAATATGTACAGATCGAATCACCATCAGATGAAGTGACATTATCCCGCCAGTTTGATATCAGCAAGATTAATTTTGATCTGCTTCAGCGTGAATTTGCCAAAGCAAAAACCAAAAATGTTATACTCATGGATTTGGATGAGTTAATTCAAAAGAGGTTGGATGCCATGCTGTTTTCCAATCCACAACGGATTAACTACTATGAGAGATACCAACAGATTATTGAGGCATACAATAGCGAGCAGAACCGTGCCACCATTGAAAGAACTTTTATGGACTTAACCGATCTGGCTAACAGCATGGATCAGGAAGAACAGCGCTATGTTCGAGAAGGATTTTCCAGCGATGAGGAGCTATCCCTTTATGATATGCTGTTTTCTAACAACTTGTCCAAGCAGGATATCCAGAAGATTAAGAAGGTAGCTGTTGACCTTTTGAGTAAAGTGAAAGCTAAAATTGCTGAGCTTGATCACTGGACTGATAAGCAGGAAACCAAAGCCGCTGTAGATAATCTAATCCGAGATACGCTTTGGGCTGAGTTGCCAGAATGTTATGATGAAATTACTATTTCGGGATATAGGCAGAAAATTTATGAGTATGTTTATACCCGGTATCCGGAAGTGGCGTAAGGTATTTTAGCAAGGGACAGGAAAGAAGAGGTTGTATGAGTGATTCGGCAAAGAAATATCTTGATTTGATTGCAGAGCATTTGCAGGAACATCATGCGGCAGTATTGGTGGGTGCAGGATTTTCCCGAAATGCCGATAAGCTGGATCCGGATGGACCAAACAGCCCGCTTTGGATGGATCTTGCGCGAGCATTTCAAGATAGACTTGGTTATTCAGACCAGCAACGAGTGGAAAACATGGATCCATTGAGACTGGCCGATTATGTAGAGATCGCCTACGGCAGGCCCGAATTGGATCAACTGCTGATCAAGTGTGTGCATGACGAGGATTTTCGGCCTTCAAAACTCCATATAGATTTGATGCGATTGCCTTGGACTGACGTATTTACAACCAATTACGATACTTTGTTGGAACGAGCCGCAGGGGAGTTGGTTGAAAAGAAATTCAAGACGGTTCTGCAAAAGGAAGATCTGGTGGGAAGCGCCGGAGTGCCCCGTATCATTAAACTGCATGGTTCTTTTCCTTCAGCTCGGCCGTTTATTATCAGTTCGGAGGATTACCGCACTTATCCACGGAAATTTGCGCCGTTTCTTAATACAGTCCAGCAGTCTCTGCTGGAAAATACCCTGTGCCTGATTGGGTTCTCTGGTACCGACCCGAATTTTCAGCAATGGATCGGCTGGATCCGGGATAATCTAGGAAAACAGAACTCGCCCTTTATCTATTTGCTGCAGCATGGGGCTGCTTCCGATGCGGAAAATCGCTGGATGTTGGAACGCAACATCGTACCAGTGAATCTTTCGGAGCTTTGTGAAGATAAATCGCCGCGGAAGATTTATCAGTGTGCAATAGACTACCTGACGCAGAAGCTGAATGAAGGAAATCGCTTGGAAATAAACCTTGCTTTTGTGGAACCCAAGTGGGATCCCGATGTGAGATTTCCAGACTTAAATGAATCGCCGGGGTTGACAGATGAGGCTCTAAAAAAACTGCGGCAGCTTCATGCAAGCTATCCTGGGTGGCTGATCCCACCTCAACCGAAGATTACAATGATGCAGAATCTTGTGAGATTCCAGCATTATCATGGGTTGGACTACTTTGTTAAATATAAGCCAGTCGAGACGCATGAGATCTTTCGTGCGGTAGAGTATTTGCATGAATATGACTGGCTGCGCGATACGGCATTGCTCCCATTGTTACGGCCAGAGCGCATCATATATCAAAAGATCCTCCGGCAGATTCCTGAAAATATAAAGGAACTCCTTTCAGATGAGCAAACAGAACGACTGAAAAAATACTGGGTTTCGATTCAGATTTCGGTCCTGCGCAGTCTTCGTCAGGATTCAGCTTGGGATGAATGGACGGCGCTTCATGATACGCTGATAGGAAAAATTGACTTGATTCGAGGAGAGCAAATTCAGCGTATTGTCTGGGAAGAGTGTCTCTGCGCACGGGATCGATATGATTTTGAATTGCTGGAAAAAGGATTGCATGACTGGACGGTCCCTCCCAGCAGTCCAAAGTGGGTTCTCCGCAGGGGAGGACTTCTGGCAGAATGCGGGTTATTGCACGAGGCAGACGAAAGCATAAAAGACGCGCTTCACTGGATTCGGTTGCTTCCACAGGAAAAGCAGCTGCAGCTGGAAATTGCTTCGGTGGAAAGTCCACTGATGGTTCTCAGAGATTATGTGGAGCAAGCGATCAAAAAAAGTCCTGAGCATTGGGATAAACCTTCTGACGAGACAAAAGTGATGCTAGGTAAAAGCTGTGAAAAGCAGAGATTTGGATTTAGCGCAATATCTGCATACCAGGGTGAGTTGAAAGAAGAAAACAGCGATTCTCATAAACAGCAGGATGATAAAGACGATACCCGCCGCAAGATAAAACATAGCCATTACAGAGTTTCCTGGGAGGCACAGAACGAATGGTTTGTCCGTCGGCTCCCGGAGCTGTGGCGACCCTACTCAGAGAGCCGGACTGAAAGAACGTTTGATTTTGGAGGAAAAAGCGTAAGTCATTTCTGGGGATCCGATGATGAAGCCTTGACGGCGTTTGCATTTCTGGATTTTCGTGAAAAGACAGGAATGCCGTTCTATCTGAATAGTATTAATTGTGATAAAGAAAACGCGTGTTATGCCGCTGAACGAATTGCTCGGTATCAGCCGCTGCGAAGTATCCTCACCGTTGTTCAGGCGGATGAGCCAAATAAAATTACGGCGGTTCTGACGCGGGGAATCCTCAGTTGTTGGACGTGGCAGGAAACGGACGAACAGAGCGTTTTCTTCCGTGAAGCAGTGGAACGCACCATGTCCAGGCTTACAGAGAAAGACTGGTTCTTTAGGCGCGGTTTTGATCGTCTCGCCGCAGACGTATTACCGGAGGCCCTTTCGGAGCTTTGCTCCAAGTGCTCGCAGGAAGAGCTGAAACAGTTACTAAATCTGATTAAAAAGATTTATTTTGCACCAAATCGAATGTGCTATCAGCAAGCGAAATCCTTGCTGAAACGTCTGTTAGTTTCCTGGCCCAGTGGGCGGTATTCGGAGCTGGTATGTACTTTGCTGGAATTTCCGTTTACTGAAGGAAATGATACAATGCAAAGTAGCTATTTCCCGGATCCGATGTTGCTGTTGAATTTTAATAAAATGGATCATATCGCTCCGGAGCTTCGCGCCCCGATTGATCGGCTGTTTGAAAAATATACGCAAGAGACAGAAAAGAAAAAAAGCTGGCTTTTTTCGCGAATGCTGGTATGTTTGGAACTTGGGCAGTTGAATGAAGAACAGAAGCAGTTTCTAGGAAAAGAGTTGTGGAAGGAAGAAACTCCAGCTCTTCCTTCTGGATGGAGCTATACAGTCTGCCTTTCTTTGCCGGCACCGGAACCAATTGACCCGATTCGCTGGGTATGTAGTCGGATAACCCAAGAGATACAGAGATATGCCAAGGAAAAAGGATATAATTCAAGTGACGATATAGCACTTGGCAGGTTCTCATATCTCGCGTTTGGATATGCAGAACAATTTCTTGAGTCTGAAGTTTCTCAGATAATCTTGGGACTTTCTGACCGGGTTGCGTTTTTAAGCAAAGTGGGCATCTATAAATGCGCTGGATTTCTGGGTCCTGATGAAGGTGAACATCAGATTTGCAAAATACTTCACTCGCTGTGGAGACTGACAGCTGGAAGGCGCGGATGGAAGCCGACACTAGAAGATGCTAATGGTATGAAAATAATCCTGAATGAAGCAAAAAAATGCGGCGTTTATCATTATGGATTATTCAGTCGATGGGAGCCACTGCTGGGAAATTCACAAGAGTTGATTTCGAATCTTGCAGCCTCTATGAGAAGCAACAAAGAACAAGCTTGGTGGGGGTACCATACCCTTACACAGGCTTGCCTGGAACCTGAAAAAGCCCTTCTTATGGAGGAAGAAATTACTCTAGGAGTGGATGCGACGATACAGCACATCGTGTGGTGTGTTCCGGCAAAGCTTCCAATTGCACTTCAGACAGCAAAAATTACGATTGAAAACTGTCCGGAACGCATTTCTGCGGAACAGCGAAAATTGCTTTCAGAAGGGTTGTCTCGGCTGATTTATGAAACACAGATTCTAGGGGAAGATGATGTTGAAACCGCAAGCTGCAAAGGCGAAAAACGTATTGCTGCTGTTGCGCTTGCAAAAAGTTTGATGAGTAACAAACTGGAAGGAATAGATTCTGAAGTCCTGGAGCAGTGGCAAAAGATATGGGAAAACCAGGATGAATTCGCTGAGATTCGTAACGCTTAATGGCATGCAGCAATCGCATATAAACTAAACAGAGCCGCACACCCACCGAGCCTATCCCGGAGAGCGTGCGGCTCTTTTATTATATAATTTTACTTCGCCCTGTCAGGCTGGTTTAGTCAGGCAAGATAGCCCACATCCGCACCGGCAGGCCAGTAGCGCCCTGGATGGGCGGGCAGACGGCGAAAGCGATGGCACCAGCAGGGGGCACCTGATCCAGGTTGCAAAGCACCTCTACCTGCAGCTTGCCCTTGCTCAGCACATACCGCTCACAGGCCAGGTCACCCGCGGCGGCTGCCAGAGCCGAAGCGTCAGTATCCAGGGTCTCGTGGCCGTTGGCGGCGGCGTTTCTGGTTTCGTAAATGTATTGCAGAGCCTCCATGGACCAGCCGGGGAAGTTCTCGCCGCCCTCCTCGTCAAAGTTGGAAAGGGCGTTCATGTCCGGCCAGCGCTCGGCCCAGCCGGTATGCAGGGCCACAAAGGCCCCATCGGGAGACTGTCCCATAATTTGTGTAAACTTCCTGAGAGGTGTAGAATAGAAGCATCA
>ERZ1090863.404-NODE-404-length-24950-cov-23.251014_pt1 | contig 24950 bp, 22 predicted proteins | sample MGYA00478480_ERZ1090863 | MGnify/ENA primary metagenome ERZ1090863 (study PRJEB33644, sample SAMEA5815746) | chicken gut metagenome | biome: Chicken; feature: Gastrointestinal Tract; material: Caecum | place: Ireland | collected 2019-01-01 | study: A study of the...
GGGGTGGGCGGGTCAACAGTGTGTAGAAGATTTATCTACGCGATCGACACTTTCGCCAAGCTTCAGAATTCACAGGCAGCAGACATGAATTTTATCCCTAATCGCACTTCACAAATACCAATTGCTTCATACCGCTTAAAACCCGCTTTCCTGCAATTCTACGCGCAAAGAGCTAGTAGTACAGCGTTTTTAAGATAAAACACGACACAACGCCTCTGGTGGCCTGAGAACGGGCTTATGCTTAAACCATCTCTAAACCCGGCCACATAAATTCACTATTTCCCCATATCCCCCCTTACAGGACGCTTCAAACGAGGCGTCCTGCTTTTTTGTTGGACAAATTATCCAATAAAAATAAAAAATCTTCGTCTATCCGACTCAAATCTCCTCAGCCTGTCTTGTAGCAGATAGAGGGACATGAAGAACTCCCTCTAGAAAGGAGCAAATTATGAACAAACGATCCTCAGATTATCAGATGGCCTACGACACAGAAATCGTCAATACCGTTCCCCAAGTCCCACGCCAGATCTGCAGCCCCCGCGCCCAAAAACAGGCTTTGCAGATCGTAGAAAACGCCAGTCTAGCACTGGGCTATGAACGTTGCCGCACGGCACTCTACCAAAACACGCTGGAAGGCATCGGCGTGCTGTCCCTGACCGCCGGGCAGCTCTCCAAGCTCACCCCGCAGGCGGAAGAACATTACTGGAAAATTGTAGAATCCTACGCCAATCAGGCCAGAAAATACTTGGAAAGGTGGTGATTTCCATGACGATAACCAATCTTACTCTGATCCTGTTGGCAGTGCTGGCGGTTGTGCTGCTGGCTGCGGCCATTGTCTCCTACCGGGAGTATAAAAGCCGCCAGCTGCCCACAAGCGATGCCTACACCCTGCTGAAAGCCCATCTGAATCTCTGCGCTAACGCCGCCGAGGCACAGAAAGAAATGCTCCGCACGTTTTGTGATGCGGAGGCAAAGCAAAACAGCAAAGTTTGAAGAAATCAATAAATCATAACAAAATTTCCTGATTTTTCAAGAAATTATTTTACTGACTCGCATGACAAAAATGCGAATGGATACCCCTGTTAATCTTTAACAAAGGGTGTCCGATCGCCCATTTTAAAGCCGAAAAAAGTCTGAAAAAAGCCTTGTCAAAATAACAAAATATGATTAAATCGGGAAAAGTACCTTAACAAATTATGTAAAGGAGTTAATTAATGTTAGAAACATCGAATACCAAATATAAGACCTGTCTTGCCGATCCGCCCTGGGATATCAACCAGAAGGGCAAACGGGGCGCAGCCAGCCATTATCAGCTGATGTCCCTGGATCAGATCAAGGCCATGCCGGTTGCCGACCTCTGTGAGGAGAACGCTCATCTTTACCTCTGGGTGCCCAATGGGCTCCTGCAGGAAGGGCTCAGCGTGATCGAGGCATGGGGTTTTACATTCCGCAGCCCGATCTACTGGATCAAGCCCCGATTGGGACTCGGCAACTACATCCGCAATGCATCCGAGACCTGTCTCTTTGCCACGCGGGGACGCGCACCGGTCAAGTTCCACGCCCAGCCCAACTGGCTGTTCGCACCGTTCCAAGGACACAGCCATAAGCCGGAAGAGCAGTACGCGATTATTGAACGGCTGTCGGAACCACGCTATCTAGAATTATTCGCCCGGCGGCGTCAGCCGGGATGGGATGTCTGGGGAAACGAGATCGATTCCGATCTCGTTATTCCGGGATATCCGGTACCACGTTATAGCAACAAAGTGAAAATCCAGAAGGAGGATTGATGAGATGTGAAATTAAGCAACTTCATTGCAAGGCTCTTGGGAGTCATCAGCACCTTTGCGCTATGCTGCTACTTGCTCAAGCTGGGTGTAACCTTCCTTGCAGATATTTGGATCGGACTTGCGATTATCGCGGTGACCGCAATCAGCGGCGGAATCGCATACCGGCTCTACAAATACTGGAAAAACACACACCTATAGGGTGTACACGGAAAGGAACTAGCTTATGAGCAATTTTTCTATGCCCTTACAGTGGATGGCCATCGAATGGCCAAGGCCTTATGACATCAACGACGTGTGGGAGCTTTTGTCCCATCTGGCCACGCTCTTTCCCCATTGTCCCCTTGTCTGGGAGGTGCGGGGAACAGGCGGACAAGTCTGTCACCGGATCGGTGTCAAAGCTCCTCAGCTGGAAAAGATCAAAGGTGTGCTGCACGCCCACGGAGACATCCATCTCCGGGATGTTCCTAACGCAGCCCGCAAAAGCGTTACCATCACCCGTGCCTTAAAAATCTCCCATCCGATCCTGTCTTTAAAGACCGATGTGACGATGGCGGCGATCCGGGCGGGGCTGGCGGCTATGGCGGAGATGCCGCCGGGCGAAGAAATGGTGCTGCAGGTGATGCTGGGCAAAGCCTTCGCGCCGAGCTCCGTCTCCCCATCTTTGCCAGATCCGACCGCTTCCTGGCTGGATCAGATTTTAGGAAATGTCCATCCCGCCACACCGGAACAGCAAAAATCCGCCAAACAAAAGGCGGAACAGCACCGTTTCCATGCAGCCATCCGTTTAGGAGCCTCCGGCAGGAAAGCCGTCCATCACGTCCACGCCATGCTGTCTGCATTCCGGGTGTTGGAGACTGCCGGAGTCCGGATTTATGCAGAGGCAGATTCTTCTGAGAAACTGAATCATGCCATATTCCCCAGACGGTTCCCGCTACGGCTGTCCGTGAAAGAGCTGGTCAGCTTTCTGCTTCTACCCATCGGCGACCAGCCCCTTCCCGGAACTGTGGCACTGCACCCCAAACCGCTGTTTCCGCCCGGTTGGTACTCGCCCCCGATCAGGGCGGGTGGCGGCCGCAGCTTTGCTGTGAGTATGGATGCGGCAGACCCAAAGAAACTGAGCATTTCTCCCAAGGATAGCCTGCTCCATACCGTGTTGCTGGGGCCGACCGGAAGCGGCAAAAGCACAGCGATGCAGCATCTGATCTTATCAGATATATGTGCGGGGCGCAGTGTTCTAGTTATAGATCCAAAAGCCGATCTTGTCAATGACATTCTTTCCCGGATTCCAAAGGAACGCGAAGACGACGTGGTTGTGATCGACCCCTCTGACCCGGCACCGGTAGGCTTTAACCCGCTGGCTTTCAAAAATTACGAAAACCCGCCGCTATTGGCTGATGCCATTCTCAGCGTCCTCAAAGAACTCTGGGCGGACAACTGGGGCGTGCGCATTCAGGATATCCTTTCGGCGGCACTACTCACGCTGGTAGAAGTAGAAGGCTCCTCGCTCTTATGGCTCCCTGCTTTCCTGACAGATGCGGATTTCCGGCAGAAAATTACCAGCCAAGTCAAAGACCGGGTTGCCCTAAAACCCTTCTGGGAACAGTTCGATGCCCTTAAAGATTACAGCCGCCAACAGCAGATCGAGCCTGTCCTCAATAAGCTGCGCCAGTTTACCCTGCGTCCGGGACTGAGGAACGTTCTCGGGCAGGCCAAGCCGAAGTTTAGCCTAACCGACTTGTTTTACCAACGCAAAATCGTGTTAGTTTCCCTTAATAAAGGGCTGGTCGGCGGCGAATGCAGCCGCTGTCTGGGATCGCTCATTGTGGGACTAACCTGGACACTGGCCTTGTCCCGCGCCAAGCTCCCGCCAGAAAAGCGGCACATCGTATCAGTTTACATTGACGAACTGCAGGACTACCTGTCCCTGCCCACTGATTTATCCGATGCCCTTGCACAGGCACGGGGGCTGGGGCTGGGGCTCACCCTCGCCCACCAATACCGGGATCAGCTGCCCCTCGCCATTCGCTCCGGAATTGATGCCAATGCCTTGAATAAAATCGTCTTTGGCCTGAATGCCACCGATGCTAAAGCGATGGCGGCGATGGCACCGGAACTGACTGCCGAAGACTTCATGATGTTGCCCCGCTATCAGGTTTACACCACGCTGCAGTGCGGCGGGCGGGCGACTGGCTGGATGCGGGGGCAGACCCTGCCGCCGGTCGATCCTGTCCGGCTCCCAGCAGACCTGAAAGCCCTCAGCCAAAAACGTTACGGAAAACCTGCCGCCGAAGTGGAGCAGGAGTACCTCGACCTGTTTATCAGAGCAGCAGCTCCGTCTGCAGAAACGGTTCAATCACCCATAGGAAGGAGGAAAAAGGCATGACCGACCGCATGACGTATCGCGAAGAGAACAGAAGCATGGAAAGTCCGCATTCTGCGCCGCTTACGGAACTTCTGGGAAAGGACTCTATCCCTGATTACAGGGATACTCTGCCCGACCAGCCCGGCGCGGACGATTCTTCCAATCAGCCAGCGGAAAGCCCTAAACGCATCCTGCTTTCCCGCCAGCAGCTGGAAAGCCTGCGGAGACGTCTGGGGGAGCGGGATTTGGCCATCCTCACCGCCATCCGGATGAGCAAATACCTGACCAGCGATCAGGTGCGCCGACTGTATTTTAGAGAACGCAGTACGGACACCGCCGCGATCCGCGCCGCCAACCGCAACCTGGGAAAGCTGCGGGAGATGCACCTGATTGCCGCCATGACCCGGCGGGTAGGCGGTATCCGGGGCGGGTCAGGCTCCTACATCTGGCATCTGACCGAAGCCGGAGAACGGCTCCTGCGGCTGGCCAAACCGGATGATTCCAAACGGCGCACCCGATTCCTCGAACCCTCCGGGCGGTTCCTCCGGCACACGCTGGCCGTTGCGGAATGCTCCATCCAGATCCGGGAAATCTGCGAAAGACAGGAAGAACTTTCGCTCATCATGGTGGATTTTGAGCCGGACAGCTGGCGTGCCTATTCCCGGATCGGCAAGATCGTGTCGCTGAAGCCCGACCTGTATGCAAAGACCCTTTGCGGCGAGTATGAAGACTGCTGGTTCATCGAAGTAGATTTAGGTACAGAATCCATCCCGGCCATTCTGGAACAGTGCCGCCGCTATCACGACTATTTCCTCACCGGTCTGGAACAGGAAGAGTTCGGCGTGTTCCCCTTGACCGTCTGGATTGTCCCCAGCGCCCATCGCCGGGACATGTTAAAAGAGGCCATCTGCAAGACCTTTGCCGGACAGCCCTCCCTCTTTGCGGTGATCACGCCGGAAGAGCTGGAGCCGCTGCTCTGTCAAAAGTTGAATCAGGAGACTCTATGTTAGGCTCCCGCTGCCAACCCTCCGGGAGCCGGAAAAGGAGGTTACATGAGCAAGAAAGAACGCGGGAGGCCGATGTGCTCCCATCAAGTCCACGTTATCCCGGAGTACCGGGAAATCCCGGACATGGAAAAACTGGGGAAGGCTCTGATCGCAATTGCCGCCAGCATCGCAGAAAAAAAGAAAGCAGAAACGGCGTCTTCCGCCGTCAATACAACCGACAGCAAGGCTGTGCCAGCGGCTCAGCCAACCGAAGGGAGGGCGGCATGACGTAACATAGCATTACCGGCAAACATCTGCCCTCCTCAAAAACAGGCGTTTCTTCTATATAAAAACCAGAAACGCAGCACATGAACAAAGAAAGGAGGTTTACTGTAACAACGAAATTTTAACATCTGGCGGCCACGGTGCGCTTGTCCCATAGAGGCGCATCCGTGGATGCCCTCTGGGACAGCGCACTTTAAGCCGCCCCACAAAAAAGGAGGGCAAAGCCATATGTTTAACAACCATTTTGGGATCGAAATGGAATTCACAGGCATCACCCGGGAACAGGCGGCGGAGGTGGCCGCAAAGTTTCTAGGTGGCACCGTGACACACGCAGGCGGCTACTACGGCACCTATCACGTGACCGCACCGGACGGACGGATCTGGAAATTCATGTCGGACGCCAGTATTGACTGCCAGAGAAAAAACGGACGCCGCACCGTTCACGCCGACACCAACTACAGTGTGGAGCTGGTCAGCCCCATTCTCCTGTACCGGGAAGACATCGACACCGTACAGGGTCTGGCACGGCGTTTACGCAGGGCGGGCGGTTTCACCAATGACTCCTGCGGCATCCATATCCATCTGGACGGTTCCAACCACACAGCGCGCAGTATCCGCAACTTTGTCAACATCATCGCCAGCCACAACGACCTGTTCTACAAAGCCCTGCAGATTGCGCCGGAGCGGATGCGCTACTGCAAAAAGATGGACGCTTATCTGGTAGAGCGGATGAACCGGGTCAAACCCAAAACTCTTGCGCAAATCGAGAGCATCTGGTACGAAGGCTACCGGGGGAGCCGGAACCGGCACTATCACGACAGCCGCTACCATTTGCTCAATCTGCACAGCTTCTTCAACGGCAACCACACCGTAGAACTCCGGGGTTTCAACGGGACGCTGCATGCCGGGAAAATCCGGGCGTATATCGTGTTCGCCCTGGCTCTGAACAACCAGGCGCTTACCCAAAAAAGCGCCAGCTACCGGAAGGTGCAGGAGGAGAATGAAAAGTTTGCCATGCGGGTGTATCTGAACCGGATCGGTTTTATCGGCGACGAATTTAAGAGCTGCCGGGAACATCTTTACCAGCATCTGGATGGCAACGCAGCGTGGCGTTACGGCAGCAAGGAAAATGTCCGCAGCCACATCAATCGTGCAGGAAATGGAGGGAACGCACATGAAGAATAGTAAGGAAAGACTCTATATTGCTTACGGATCAAACTTGAATCTGCGGCAAATGGCGCATCGCTGCCCCACAGCGGAAGTAGTGGGCAAAAGCCTGCTGCGCGGCTGGCGGCTGATGTTCCGGGGCGGCTCCCACAGTGCGGTCGCTACGGTGGAACGGATGCCGGGACATACGGTGCCGGTACTCATCTGGCGGCTACAGCCCAGTGACGAGCAGGCGCTGGATGTCTACGAGGGCTGGCCGCGTCTGTACCGCAAGGAGACCATCCGGTTAACCGTAAACGGCAGGCGTGTCTACGCCATGATCTACATCATGAACGAGCACGGCCACCCTTACGGAAAGCCGTCCAGTTTCTATCTGAATACCATCTGTGAGGGTTATCACTCCTGCAGATTTGACCCCGAGGTTCTTTTGACAGCAGTCGCTGATTCCAGAAAGGAGGCATTCTAATGACAAATACTATCAAAACCCAGATCCTCGCAATCCGCAATTCCGGAGAGACCAACATGTTCGACATCCGCCGTGTACAGCAGATCGCCAACCGCAGAGGCTATTACGAGCTGGTCATCTATCTGGAAGAACACCGAAAAGAGTATGTGAATTTTATTCTCACCGGAAGAACCCGCTAAACGCCAGAAAAGACTTGCTTTTTCCGGCAGGCTGAGTGATAGATGTAGACAGAGAAAGGAGGAACCGATCATGCGGATCAACTACAATGTAACAGGCCCAAAGCGGAAGGAATTGGTGCAGGCCGTTGCCGATTTTCTGGCAGTACACCCTGTTTATCTGGGAGCGCCCACCTTTGCTTATAAGGTCGGCAGCTGTCAGGTGGATATTCATGGCGTTCTCACTACCCCCGACACGGGTGACGAAGTTACCGCCGTACTGTTAGATACACTAAAGCAGCGGGGCTTTGAGCCCTTCCACGATGAGGAACCCGCCAGCACCGCTGAGACAGTACCAACAGGGGCTGAAGACTATTCCTATATCGTGGAAATCCCTAAAAACGGGTTTACCCCGGAAGCGGAGGATAATCTCGCCAGGATCATCGCCAGCAAGGCAACGCTTCTCAAGAAAGCCTTGGGGACGGACACGCTGGAAGTTACCCAAACGGAAACGACACTGAAGTTCCCGTGGTTTACCCTGCATGGCCTCGATGGGGAGGCCGATGCCTATAACCGCCTGATCGCTGCAATCTGTAAGATGGCAAAGGAACAGCGGCGGGTAACGGCGGTAGAACGCCCTACAGATAACGAGAAGTTCACCATGCGGATTTTTCTCATCCGGCTTGGCTTCGTCGGCGACGATTACAAAAAAGCGAGAAAAATCCTGCTCAGGAACCTTTCCGGCAACAGCAGCTGGAAGTCCGGGCACCGCCCGGAACGGACTGAGGCGACCACCTCCGAACCAAACATCAGTGAAACAGAAATACTTACAACAGAAACAATTCCGGCAGACAATTCTGTGGAAGAATTGGCGGAGCATCCCGATTCCACCCTAACAGACGGTTCTGCCGATGAGAAAGGGGGCGCACCTTATGAACAGTAATTACGGATTCCCCAGCCGCGAGACGGTGGCGCGGGTCAGACAAATGTACCCAACCGGCTGCCGCGTAGCGCTCATCTCGATGGATGATCCCTACAGCAGACTCAAGCCCGGTGACCAGGGCACCGTAGAAATGGTGGATGACACCGGCACCGTATTTGTCCGCTGGGACAACGGTTCAGGACTGGGCGTCGTCTACGGCGTAGACAGAATCCGCAAGCTGTAGTTCTTTAGAAGGAAGGCAGTATGCTTTCCTCACAACCCAAACCGGTCTGCCTCGCGCAGGCCGGTTTTCCAAGAAATTATGTGCTTATTAACAAAGAGATAACTTTAGGATAAGCGGCTTGATTTGTTCGCTATTCAGAGGTATCATCAGACAAATCTAAGAAAGGAGGCAGTATACATGAGTTATACATCACAAGCAGATCCCATGCAGGCGATGGTAAACGCCATGACACCCAAGTTTGCGGTTTCCTACTTGCGCGTCTCCACACGCGGACAGGCGGAACGCGGCGGCGGTGCAGACGAGGGCTTTTCCATCCCCGCCCAGCGGGAAGCTAATAAGCGTAAAGCTCTCTCTATGGGCGCAATGGTGGGCAAGGAATTTGTAGACCGGGGCGCATCCGCCAGATCGGCAGACCGCCCGGAATTACAGAAGATGCTGGAGTACATCAAAGAGAACGCCGACCGCGTGGACTATGTGATCGTCCACAAAGTTGACCGTCTTGCCCGGAACCGGGGCGACGATATCGATATTATGCGTACTCTGGACGAGTGCGGTGTCCAGTTGGTTTCTGCATCAGAAAGTATCGACAACACCCCCTCCGGAATGCTGCTCCACGGTATTATGAGCGCTATTGCCGAGTTTTACTCACAGAACCTCGCCACTGAGGTTAAGAAAGGCATGAGCCAAAAAGTCAAAAACGGCGGCACGCCCACCAAGGCACCAATCGGCTACCGCAACATTCGGGCATACGATGATAAGGGGCGTCGTGACAGTCGTGTAGAACTCGACGAACAGCGAGCGCCGCTACTAACCCTGGCTTTTGAGAAATACGCTACCGGGGACTGGACGCTTTCCTCATTAGCAGAACATCTAACCGATTTGGGACTTGACACCCCGGCAACGCCAAGACGGCCATCCCGGCCAATCACGAAGAAACAACTCCACAATATTTTACTTAATCCTTACTACAAAGGCATCGTGACCTATAACGGCGTACAGTATGAGGGAAAGCAGCCACTAATCATTGATCCCGGTACATGGGAAAAAGTGCAAGGCGTTCTCAAAAGTCATGTCAACGGGGAGCGCAGCCGTATCCATGAGCATTATCTCAAGAGCACGGTTTACTGCGGCCATTGCGGCTCACGCCTGATTATCCACAACGCTAAATCCCATACGGGAACCAGATACCCATACTTCGTATGCATCGGTCGTCACGATAAGAAAACCAACTGTACTCAGAAAGCAGTTCTCATTGAAGAAGTAGAAGCCAGAATCGAACAGCTTTACGAAAAAATCTCGTTCACGGCAGAATTTACAGCATTCATGCAAAAGTACGTGGATACTCAGATCGACAAACTGGCAGAAACCTTCAAAGAGGAACAGAAAAGGCTCAAGCTGGAAAAAGACAAGCTGGAGCGCAAACAGCACAAACTGCTGCAGGCGCACTATGAGGATGCCATTCCTCTTTCACTCCTTAAAGAAGAACAACGGGAGATCAGCAAAACTCTTACCAATATCAATGAACGGATGAAGGCTTACGATATAGGGCTGGATGATGCTAAAGAGAACCTTCGCTATGTTTTTGAGCTGTTGGACGACTGCGGTAAAGTCTACAAGTTTGCCGATGAGCAGGAGAAACGGCTTCTCAATCAGGCATTATTCAAGAGGATTTTGGTGTATGATGACCTGAGCCTCTCCGCAGAGTTTAACGCTCCCTTTGATACCGTTATCAGCCCTTCCGCACAATATTTGGGTGCGAATAACAAGGGGAATGATCCTGTATCGAATCAGGAAAGCCTATTCACTCAGGTCTTGCGGTCACAATTAGCTGAGAAAGAGGCTGAGTCTGTCAAGCAAAAAGAGCAGCACGGTATGGCTGCTCTTTTTGATGAGACCTCGCAGAACGCTCATTTTTTTGATGAGGGTTTAAGTAAGGACAATTTATTGCAATCGGGCGAAAAAAGAAGTGAGCAGTCCGGCCTACAAAATCCTACTGCTCACCCTATAAAAACTACTCAAACCACTAATTTTTTTAGTGCAGGTTTAAGTATGGACATTCTGGTGCGGAAGATGGGACTTGAACCCACACGACATTGCTGCCACAAGATCCTTAGTCTTGCTCGTCTGCCAGTTCCGACACTTCCGCATTTTCTGCCGCCCGGGAAATATCCCGAACAACAGAGATGATTATAGCATTAAAATTTTATTCCGTCAACTGTTTTTTTATTCCACCCGCAAAGCTGTCACCGGATCGCTTTTGGCGGCTTTTCTGGCAGGCAGCAGACCGCTGATCAGGGTAAGGACAATGCTGAGAATCACCAGTACCGCCGCTCCCGCAGGAGGCAGGCTTCCGCTGATCTCATCAGTTTTGGCAAAATAGTGAATGGCCGCGTTGCCCGGGATCAGCAGCAGCAGGGTCACGCCGATGCCCAGAAGCCCGGCGCAGGCTCCGATGATGAAGGTCTCCGCGTTGAATACCTGAGACACATTCCGCCGGGAAGCTCCGATCGCCCGGAGGATACCGATCTCCTTGCGCCGCTCCAGAACGCTGATGTAGGTGATAACCCCGATCATGATGGAGGATACCACCAGAGAAATGCCCACAAAGGCAATGAGTACATAGCTGATGATATTGATGATCTCGGTGACAGAGGACATAAGCGATCCCACCATATCAGTGTAAGAGATTACCTGATCCTCTCTGCCCTCCGCCTCCATACGGCTGTTGTAATCGTCCAGAATGCCGGTAATTTTTTCTTTGCTCTCAAAATCCAGAGGGTAAATGTCGATGCTGCTGGGATCTTCAAAATCCGCGTACCCGAATTTCGCCAGGTTGCCTTCATAAGTGGCGTTTTCCGCGGAACCCATGGACATCATCAGCGCCTCCAGTTCCTCCCCGTCCATATTAAAATGGAAAGCGTCCGCAAAGGCTTCTCCATCGATACTCATGGCCGCTTCCAGTTCTTCTCCCAGGCGGCTGAACGCCCCGGCCATGGCCGCTTCCATTCCCGAGGCCATCTGATCCATCATCTGGCCCAGGGCAGAGCGGATCCCGCTCTCCAGATTTTCTCCCAGGGCTTCCCCGTAAGCGCTCATAGTCTGGCCCATATAAGTCTCCAGCGAACCGGCGATCTGCTGTTCCAAGGCCTGCGTATCCACCATGGACGCCATGCCCCGGGCCAGAAGTTCCCGGGCCTTTGGAGTACCGAGATAATCAGCGAAATATTCTCCCATGCGGCTTACATCCGGCAGCCCATTGGAACTGGCATATTCTCGATAGCCCCCGTACAGATCTGCCGCCAGGGCTTCCAGCTGCTCCGGGGGAACGGTGATTTCTCCTTCCGGAAATACTTCCGAGGACCACTGATCCAGGATCTCTCCGGCTTCCTCCGTCCGGAGATATTCCAGCAGGTATTCTTCCAGCCGGTCCGGGTCCGTCCAGCCATTGGCCGCCGCGTATTCTCCGTATCCGGCCAGAACCCGGCCAAAAAGATCCTGCAGCTCTTCTTTGGTAACCCGGTAATCCCCGTTGCTGTCAATGATGGCCTGGATATGCCGGGACAGAATATCTCCCGCCTCTTCTGTACGGAGATATTCCAGCAGATTTTCACCCAGACCGGAATAGTCCGCTTCCGGATGCTCCGCGGCATATTCGCCGTACCCATCCAGCAGACCCTGCGCCAGCTGCCTCAGGGAATCTTCTGAAATCCGGATCTCAAGATTTTCCATAAGACCGCTCAGGCTGAGAGACGGCATGCCGGGAACCTCCACCTGCACAGCGCCCAGATCCACCAGACCGGAGAGGTCCAGGGACTCTCCCGCCTGGCTGAAGGTGCCGGAAAGATCCAGGGAGCCGGCCAGTTCTTCCGCTAGAGCATCCTGGTCTACCTGAAAAAGTTCTTCCAGAGCTTCTGTGTCCACGGTAAGCAGAGAATCCATGTCAAATTCTGTATCCGTCTTCTCTTCGCCAAAGGCGTCCCCGGTAAGCACATCCACATCCGGCCGTGCCAGCTGATCCTGTACGATCCGGCTTTCCGCCGCTTTCTCCGCCACATGGGCGGTAAGGGAAGCGGGATAAGCGATCCCGGAAGTCAGCACAAACCCATTGGCGTCCTTTGCCGGCTGAACCACACCCACTACGGAAATGTCTTCCCCTTGCCGCACCAGCCCTTTCATATAATCGGCATCCTGAGATTTGTCGACCCATACCTGATACTGGCTGTCGTACTGGTAGCAGTCTGCCGGATTTACCAGTTTAAAAGAAGTTCCCAGCACGTCCTCATAGGAATAGGTTCCATAGTCCTCCGGTGTCTCCACCGGTTTTTCATCTATGAATTCCTGGATCATTTCATCCAGCTCCAGGGCGTCCCGCAGTCCCAGGGTGTAGAGCATAAAATCGCTGATGCTGCCGTCCTCCGTCAGCACCACCACACATTCCTGATAATTTTCCGGCCAGCGTCCCGCCTTCACCTCATACTGCTCTTCATACAGGGAGGCTTCCTCCGGCATCTGATAAAACACATCCGTGCTCATCATCGTGGACATGAGGCTGTTGGAACTGCTGCCGGAACCCAGTCCCAGTTCCTGAAAGGACACATCCGGATGAACCTGGCGGATACTGCCGCCGCTCTCCCTGTAAATGTGGGGCGCCGCGCTGTAGGTATACTCGATGGCGCTGGTGCAGTCACGGATGCCGCTGTTTCCGCTGTCCAGATACTTCTTTAAAGATGCCAGATCATTGGAATTGGTAGAAGAAACCAGATTTTTGAGGATTTCAAATACTCCTACCTCCTGATCTCCCGCCGCTTTCTCTCCGCCTCCCCCGGCGCCTATATTCATCATCGAGGCAAAGTCCAGGCCCGTGCTCTGGATCTGCACCGGATATTCCGCCAGGGTTTCCTCCTCCAGACCATCGATATAGGCGTTGGCGCCGGTAGACACAGCCAGAATCAACGCGATGCCGATGATACCGATGGAACCTGCAAAAGAGGTCAGCAGGGTCCTGGCTTTTTTGGTTCTCAGATTGTTGAAGCTCAGAGAAAGGGCTGTCAGAAAGGACATGGAAGCCTTTCCCATCTTTTTGTGAACCGGCGGAGCCTCCTGCCCGGTCTCAGGCTGAAACGGGCGGCTGTCGGACTGGATCTTTCCGTCCCGGAGACGGACGATCCTGGTGGCGTATTCCTCCGCCAGTTCCGGATTGTGGGTCACCATAACCACCAGCCGGTCCCTTGCCACTTCCCGGAGAAGTTCCATAACCTGCACGCTGGTCTCGCTGTCCAGCGCCCCGGTAGGCTCATCCGCCAGGAGAATATCCGGGTTATTGACCAGAGCCCTGGCAATGGCTACCCGCTGCATCTGTCCGCCGGAAAGCTGGCTGGGCTTTTTGTGGAGCTGATCCGCCAGACCCACCCTCGCCAGGGCCTCCACGGACCGCTTTCTCCTCTCTGCCTTGCTGATGCCGGAGATGGTCAGGGTCAATTCCACATTGGCCAGAATTGTCTGATGTGGGATCAGATTATAACTCTGAAACACAAATCCGATGGTATGATTCCGGTAAGCGTCCCAGTCCCTGGATCTATATTTTTTTGTAGACACTCCGTTAATGATCAGATCACCGCTGTCGTAGCTGTCCAGTCCGCCGATGACATTGAGCAGTGTAGTCTTTCCCGAACCGCTGGGGCCGAGGATTGCCACAAACTCGCTGTCCCGAAGATTCAGGCTCACATGATCCAGCGCCTTCTGCACCAGATTCCCGGTGCGGTATTCCTTACAGATATTTTTGATCTGCAGCATGTTTTTATGTCTCCTTTTATATTAAGAGTTGCCCGACAAATGGGCATGAGACACGGATTGCTCCGCACCTCGCTGCGATACCAGGCCATTATAGCACTAAAACAGGGAAGATTCCACTGTATTCTCTTTCCCGCGGAATCCGCCGGATATCGTGAAAAAGGGACCTTTTCGGTCCCTTTTTCTGACGTCTTACATATTATTGACCGCGGTCAGCAGCGCGTCGATGCTGGCACGGATAATATCCGGATCCACCCCGGCTCCCCAGGAAAGGCTTCCATCGGGCTTCTTCAGCCCCACATAGGCGATTGCCTTGGAACTGGAGCTCTGGCTCAGGGCGTGCTCCTGATAGGTCATCAGGTCAAATTTCAGATTGTATGCCTTCTTGATGGCGTTGCTCACCGCGTTGAGACGGCCGTTGCCCTCGGCGTATACTTTATGAAATTCTCCGCCGTCGTATTTGGTATTGATCTCCGCCTCAATGCGTCCCTCTGCCAGCTGTTTAAAGTGAACGCCGTCGATGGTGTAGGGCTTGTTGATATTCTCAAAGGTCTGTTTGAAGAGGCTGTAGATCTCATCCGGATGCAGTTCCTTGTGCAGATGGTCGGAGAGATCCTTGGCCGCGTATCCCATGGCCTCCCGCATCTTAGGCGGAAGGTTCAGGCCGTAATTCTTCTCCAGGATATAGCCTACGCCGCCCTTTCCTGACTGGCTGTTGATACGGATTACATCCGCGTCGTAGTTGCGTCCCACATCTGTGGGATCAATGGGCAGATAGGGTACCGTCCAGTGGTCCATATCATTTTCCACTCTCCAGTGCATGCCTTTGGCAATGGCGTCCTGATGGGAGCCGGAGAAAGCCGCGAAGACCAGCGCCCCGCTGTAGGGGCATCTCTCATCCACCTGCATACCCGTATACTTCTCATACTGCTCGCAGATATCCGGCATATTGGAAAAATCAAGCCGGGGATCCACGCCCTGGGAATACATGTTCATGGCCAGTGTCACAATATCTACATTGCCGGTGCGCTCCCCGTTTCCGAAAAGGGTTCCCTCAATCCGGTCCGCTCCCGCCAGCAGTCCCAGCTCCGCGTCCGCCACGCCGGTTCCCCGGTCGTTATGGGGATGAAGAGAGAGTACCACATTTTCCCGGTATTTCAGATTTTTACTCATATACTCAATCTGGCTGGCGTAATCATGGGGCATAGAAAGCTGTACCGTACTGGGCAGGTTGATCACAGCCTTCCGATCCGCCGCGGGCTGCCACACATCCAGCACCGCGTTGCAGACTTCCAGGGCATATTCCGGCTCTGTGCCGGTAAAACTTTCCGGACTGTACTCAAAGCGGTACTTTTCTCCGCACTCCTCCGTAAGCTCCTTCAGAAGCTTCGCCCCCTCCACAGCAATCTTTAAAATCTCTTCTTTTGATTTGCGGAACACCTGCTGCCTCTGGGCGAAAGAGGTGGAATTATATACGTGGACAATGGCGTTTTTGCAGCCCTTCAGAGACTCAAAAGTTTTGCGGATGATATGCTCCCTGGCCTGGGTCAGCACCTGGACCGTCACATCCTCCGGGATCAGAGCCTGCTCGATCAGAGCCCTTAAAAATTCATACTCTGTCTCGGAAGCGGCGGGAAATCCCACTTCTATTTCTTTAAAACCGATTTTTACCAGCAGCTTGAAAAAATCAATCTTCTGCTCCAGGGACATAGGGATTACCAGAGCCTGGTTTCCGTCCCGCAGATCCACGCTGCACCACACCGGCGCCTTCTCCACGCTGTCCTTTCTCGCCCAGTCCAGGCATTCCACCGGCGGCATGTAATACTGCTTGTGATACTTGCTGCAATTCATCATGTTTTGCGTTCCTCCTTCAAATGAATGTATGATTCTGAAAAATTAAAAAGCCCTTCATCCCCTGCATTTTCTGCAGGAGACGAAAGGCTGTATATACAGTCCCTACGCGGTACCACTCCTTTTTTGCGGCCCGGGCCGCACGCTCACCGGATACGGGTTCTGAAAACCTTATATCCTCTCCCCTGTAACGGTGGGAATCCGTCTGCGCCTACTATCGGAAAATTTCGGACAGCCGCTCAGAGGTCAGTTCCACAGCTTCCTTCCGCTGCTTTCCACCAGCCAGCAGCTCTCTGCAATCAGGAAAAAAGTGTACTCTTCCTCGTCCACGCATTTGCGGTATCTGTGTATAAGGATACCATCCGGAAGCAAGATTTGTCAACTGTTTTATTCCGAACCTTCCTGGTTCTTCCATTGGGTTCCAATGATTTCTCCCTGATCCATTTCATAGATTTTGTCGCACAATACCCGGATATCTTCCTGGCTGTGGCTTGCCAGAAGAATGGTTTTTCCCTGACCGCGAAAATCCAGCAGCAGCTTCCGCATTTCTTCCACACCTCGGTTATCCAACCCGTTCATAGGCTCGTCTAATATGAGGATTTCCTGATCTTCCATGACCGCCTGGGCCAACGCCAGCCGCTGCCGCATGCCCATAGAATATTTTCCCACTTTTTTTCGGCTGTCAGGATCCAGTCCCACCATTCTCAGAGTTTTACGAATTTTTTCTTTGCCTATGATTCCGTTAATCCGTGCCAGGAAAGCCAGGTTCTGATATCCGGTATAAGCTTCCAGAAATGCCGGATTTTCAATAATCATGCCGATTTTCGTCAGGTCTGCCTCTTTCCTTCCCCGCAGTTTTCTGCCGTCAATGCGGATTTCCCCTTCCGTGGGAATCACAAATCCGCAGATACATTTCATCAGTACCGTTTTGCCGGCACCGTTTCTGCCGATGAGCCCGGTGATTTTTCCTTTTTCAAAGGTGCAGGAAATCTTTTTTAATACTTCCTGATCCTGATATTTTTTCACCAGGTCTGTTACTTCAATCATCGTCTCCATTTTTCTCCCCCTTCTGTCATCTAATCCAGCTGTTTTCTCGCGCTGCACAGAACTGCTCCCGCCGAAAGCCCTGCCAGGAGAACCGTATAGGCCCGGCTGATAAAGGTAATATCCGGCGTTCGTCCGAATCCCGCGATATTGATGGTGCTGAGGCTGCACCAGGTCACCGGGGATCCGTACAGGATCGGATGTTCCGACATCACTTCTGAAGAGAAAAGAGCTGTGTCCATAATGACCAGCGCCAGCGCCGCTGCCAGCCCCAGGCGCAGAGAACCGCTGAGAAAATTTCCCACAAACAGAATCAGACCCAGCAGCAAAGCCGCGGCAAAGCAGAGAAGCAGAGAAAAGAACGCCGCCTGCCCCGGGGTAAAATAATCTACGATTTTCTCCGAAAAAAATACATTTACAATCTGATACCGGGCCGCGGCGTCCGTTTTCGCCAAGGTCATAATCCCCTTCCCCCACTGATTGGAAAATTCAATATAGGGAAACAGAACCATCCAGCTGAACAGGTAAACAGAAAAAAAATACAGCATACAGCTTCCCGCCATATAAAAAATCTTTCCAACGCCCCAGCTGATTCTGCCGGAACGGAGAATCGTCATCTGCTGGGTCCGATCCCTGAAGGGAGCGTCGCACAGAAGGAGGATTAAAAACAGAAACAAAAAAAATTTATTGGCGCTGAACTCGAAGAGAAACAGCGGAACACAGGCGTTTATCTTTATATTGCCCGCCGCAAGAAATTCTTTCACCGGAGCAAGAGCCATATAGCAGTAGGTAAACACTGCCAGAAACACAATCAGAATCCGATAATCTCCCAGCCAGCGCCGGAAAGAAAGGGTACAAATATGATACGCTCTTCTAATGGATTTCACCGGACACCCTCCCTTTTACTATTTTATAGAAAAAAACACCCATAAGCGCTGTCAGGGCCAGAAAGAAAAAGAGGGTATAAAGGAAACTGCCCCAGAGTCCAAATCCCACATTTCCATACCTTCCCATTAAGGACAGATTTACCGGCTGCGGCAGATCCCCGGCAAACACCGTGATATAAAAAGAAAGCATCACCGGCAGGCCTGCCGCTACGAATACGTTTGGAATGCAGACGGATACAAGCAAACCCGCCACTGCCCAGAACGCAAGCCCCGCAGAAATAATGGCCGCAATCACCAGCACATACAGGTAAGGAAACCGTGAATAAGCCAAAGCTCCGTAGGGCGCATAGGCGTACATCTCATAAAACGTCTCGCTCATAACAGGGATTTTCAGGGAAATCAACCCCAGAAACAGATGGATTCCAAGAAAAGCCGCCGTCCATGCTCCGACGAAACAGACTATTACTCTGGCTCCCGCATAGCTTCCTGTTCCGGCCCGGATAACCTGCGCCAATGTGTATCGGTGCTTCCAGTCTTCCAGAAAAGCAGTAGAAAAGGAAATCCCCACGCTGAGAATCAGCAGCAAATGGGTGTTGGACTGATTCATAGCCAATCCCAGAAAATACACCCCATCTCCCCAGCTGATGTCGAAACCGCTGATCCGGACGCTGAGCCCAAAGGCAAAGGCTACCAGCAAGACAGACAGATAGGTTTTCGGAGACAGAATCAGCCGGAGAAATTCTGCTTTCAGACACCCTGCAAAAGAATGTACTTTACTCAATTCCTAATTCCTCCCCTGTAATGGCCGAATAATAAAAAAACAGATCGCACCCCGGACTCTGGCTGCTGGACCGGGCGTAAACCGCCCAACAGGGAGACAATTCGTAGATCTGGGGACTGTCCGAAATCACATCCGGCGCATAAATCAATTCGATCCGGTCGATGACCACAGGCTCCTCCAGCATTACGTCTTTATACTTTGTCCGGATTCTGCTGAGAATTTTCCGGAAATCATACAGTTCCTCTGCCGGCTCCGATTCTTCCTGCCGGTCATACATGCCGGATGCCATAAAATACTGCAGACCATTTTTTGTGACAATCATCTCTACAACACTTCCAAAACAGTACACTTTATCCTGAAGAAAGTAATCCTGCGCCAGATACGGAATACCGTCCTCCTCACTTCGGAACAGCAAATAGTAGCCTTCATCCTCCGGTTCAAAGGGGGTCTCTCCGCCTTTTGGCAGGTCTCCGGCAATTTTTTCATATTCCTCCTGCAGGGTAGCGTAATCCAAAGCAGCGACTTGCGGTTCTCCGAGGCCCTGTATCCCGATGGTTTCCATCCACCGACCGGCCTGCTGAATTACCTGCTGCTTGTCCAGTCCGGGAATGCTGTCGCTGACAAAGGCTTCGTTCACAATCTGCCGGTCATCCAACTGCATCGGAGAGCCGATCAGAACGTTGTAGGACTTATTACTGCTTCTTCCGGAGATGTAGTAGATCCGCCCATCCTGAATCGTCAATGATCCGCCGCTGCTCCCCTGATAAATATCCAGGAGAGGATCCGGATTTTCCGTATTCAGGGTAAAGGTTTCCTCTTCCGGCAGAATCTTTACGATGTCATCAAATTGAAACGGCTTTTTTACTGCGGTAAATGGTTCCAGAACAGCTTCTCTGTTTCCAATGTCCACCCGCGCCTGAATGGAAACCTCTTCGGATTCTTCTGAAACGGTTTCCGGAATTTCCCTCAGCCGGGTAACAGGCTTTTCTCCTGCCAACTCCTGGGAACCGGACAAAATTTCCGTCTCCAGATCCGCTGTATTTCGTTTCTCTGTGGGAAAACAGCCGGATAAGACGCCGCTTAGAATCAGGACGCAGCAAACCCCAGCCGCGGCCCAGATATTTTTCACATGATAAGTGGACATTATCCAAACATGCATCTTTTAACTCATGAATACTTTATGCTATAATAGGCCGATGAATCAATATTTTGGGAGGTCTTACCATGAAACGACTGCTCCATTATCTGAAGAAAAACCGCAGGGAAGCCATTCTGGCCCCTTTATTCAAAATGCTGGAAGCCAGTTTTGAGCTGATCATCCCTCTGATTGTAGCCCGGATCATCGATACCGGCATCGGGAACCGGGATTCCGGCTATATTCTCAAGATGGGGGGACTGATGATCCTGCTGGGAATCGTGGGCTTCGCCAGCTCTGTCACCGCCCAGTACTTCGCGGCGAAAGCCGCTGTATCCGCCGGAACGGCCATGCGGAATGATCTTTTTTCTCATATTCAGGATCTTTCTTACCGGGAAATTGATGCCATCGGCACATCCACCCTGATCACCCGCATGACCAGCGATATCAATCAGGTGCAGAACGGAGTGAATATGTTCCTGCGTCTTTTCCTGCGCTCTCCTTTTGTGGTGCTGGGGGCGATGGTTATGGCTTACACCGTGGATGTGCGCACCGCATCCGCTTTCGGGGTTTCTATTCCCATTCTTTTCGCGGTGGTATTTGCCATTCTGCTGGTAAGTATGCCCCTCTACCGGAAAGTCCAGAAGCAGCTGGACCGGATCCTGCTTTCCACCCGGGAAAATCTCCTGGGCGTCCGGGTGGTACGGGCGTTTAACCGGCAGCAAAGCGAAATGGATGAATTTTCCTCGGACTGCCGCAGCCTGTACCGCCGGCAGATCCATGTAGGAAAAATTTCCGCCCTTCTGAATCCGGTTACCTACGTGATTATCAATCTGGGCATTATTGCCATTCTATGGCTGGGAGGCGGCCAGGTAAATCTGGGCCGGCTTTCTCAGGGAGAGGTAATCGCCCTTATTAACTATATGTCACAGATTCTGGTGGAACTGATCAAACTGGCCAACCTGATCATTCTTTTATCCAGAGCCAGCGCCAGCTTAAGCAGGGTGAACAGCATTTTTGAAATCCACTCCAGCCTGGGGGAGGGGAGCAGTCCGCTTCCTTCCGCTCCCGAACCGGGCGTTCCTATGGTTGCTTTCCGAAACGCAGCCTTCTGCTATGGAGACGCGGGAGAACCTTCTCTTTCCGGGATCAGCTTTGAGGCCGGCCCCGGGGAAACCATCGGTGTAATCGGAGGCACCGGTTCCGGCAAAACAACTCTGGTAAATCTGATCCCCCGGTTCTATGACGTCACCTCCGGTTCTGTGGAGGTCCAGGGAAAGGATGTGCGGACGCTTTGCTCCGAAAGCCTGCGGTCCGCCATCGGTGTGGTTCCGCAGCGGGCTTCCCTGTTCCGGGGAACCCTCCGGGACAATCTTCTATGGGGCAGAAAGGATGCTTCCGATGAAGAACTCTGGCGCGCCCTGGAAACAGCTCAGGCCAAAGAATTTGTGGACAGCAAAGGCCAGGGCCTGGATCTTTCCATTGAACAGGGAGGCCGGAATCTTTCCGGCGGGCAGAAGCAGCGCCTGACTATCGCCCGGGCCCTGGTTCGGAAGCCGCGGATTCTGATTCTGGACGACAGCGCTTCCGCCCTGGATTTCGCCACGGACGCCAGGCTGCGGCGGGCCATCCGGGAAAACACAGAGGGAACCACCGTGTTCCTGGTTTCCCAGCGGGTATCTACCGTTAAAAACGCGGACAGGATCCTGGTGCTGGACGACGGGCGTCTGGCCGCCAGCGGCACTCACAGCGAACTGTTAAACACCAGCGCGGTCTACCGGGAAATCTGCGAATCCCAGCTGACCAGAGAGGAGATGGAAAAAGATGGCAAAAAAACGGACTTCTGAAAAATCGGCGGGCTCCGGCATGGATACCCGCAAAATTCTGGGAAAGATTTTAAAAAGCATCCGCCCCTACCGCCTGCTGGTGATTCTCTCCCTGCTTCTGGCGGTGATTTCTGTCGTGCTGACTCTCTATATCCCCATTCTCACCGGCCGGGGCGTTGACCGGATTATTGACCGGGGATTGGTGGATTTTGAGGGACTGCTGGAAATCATCCGGAATATTCTGGTCTGCATTCTGCTGACTGCGGGATCCCAGTGGCTGATGAACCATATCAATAATAAGATTACCTACCATATTGTCCAGGATCTGCGGATCCGCGCCTTCCGACATCTGCAGAAGCTTCCTCTTTCCTATATCGATGCGCATCCGGCCGGAGATCTGATCAGCCGGGTCATTACCGACATCGAACAATTTTCCGACGGACTTCTCATGGGCTTTACCCAGGTGTTTACCGGAGTGGTTACAATAGCGGGAACCATCCTGTTTATGCTCTCCATCCACCCGCTGATTACGCTTGTGGTGGTGGTTTTAAGCCCCCTGTCCTTTCTCATCGCGGGCTTTATCTCCAAAAGAACCTTTTCCATGTTCCGGAAACAGTCTGAAACCAGAGGGGAGCTTACAGCCCTGACGGATGAAATGCTGGGGAATCTGAAAACTGTTATTGCTTTTGACCATCAGGAGGAAGCCCGGAAAGAATTTGAGGAAATCAACGGTCGCCTGGCCGGGTACAGCCTGAAAGCAACCTTTTTCTCCTCTCTGACCAATCCGGCCACACGATTCATGTACTCCGCCATCTATGCCGGGGTTACCATTGCCGGATGTTTTACTGTCATCGGAGGAGGCCTGTCCGTGGGACAGCTTTCCAGCTTTCTCTCCTACACCAACCAGTACACGAAGCCCTTTAATGAGATCACAGGGGTAATTACGGAATTCCAGAACTCTCTGGCCTCCGCGGGCCGGGTCTTTGAGCTGCTGGATCAGGAAATTCTCCCGGATGACGAAGCCCAAGCTTCTCTGGGACAGGTCAGAGGCCAGGTGGATCTGGAACACGTTTTCTTTTCCTATACTCCGGACAAAAAACTGATCGAGGATTTCAATCTCCATGTAAAGCCCGGCCAGCGGATCGCCGTGGTCGGTCCTACCGGCTGCGGAAAAACAACTCTCATCAATCTGCTGATGCGTTTCTACGACACAGACAGCGGCGCGATCCGCGTAGAGGGACAAGATATCCGAAAAGTGAGCCGTCAGAGCCTTCGGTCCAATTATGGAATGGTTCTCCAGGAAACCTGGCTGAAATCCGCCACAATCCGGGAAAATATCACTTACGGCTGTCCCGGCGCCGCGGAAGAAGACATAATCCGGGCCGCTAAAAAGGCGCACGCCCACAGTTTCATTATGCGTCTCCCGGAGGGCTATGACACGGTGATCGGCGAGGAGGGCGGCAGCCTTTCCCAGGGACAGAAGCAGCTGCTGTGCATTGCCCGTGTTATGCTGCGGCTTCCTCCTATGCTGATTCTGGACGAAGCCACCTCTTCCATTGACACTATGACGGAGATCCGCATTCAGAAGGCTTTCGCGGAAATGATGAAGGGCCGCACCAGCTTTATTGTGGCTCACCGTCTTTCCACCATCCGAGAGGCGGATGTGATCCTGGTTATGAAAGACGGACATATCCTGGAACAGGGGGATCATGAAACTCTGCTGAAGCAGGGCGGCTTCTACGCGGAACTCTACAACAGCCAGTTCGCTCCCTCCTGAACCCTGAACACAGGGATGACAAAACAGGAGCAGACCATTTTCTGTCTGCTCCTGTTTTTTTACTCCTCTATCTGTGACTCCATATGGACAGTCAGCTGACTCTGACTGTCCTCCGGACTTTTCCTCAAGCCGGAATAGATCCCCAGGATCAAAAGCCCCGCCAAAACAGCCAAAGCCGCTCCGGAGATACAAAGCTTCCATTTTTTTCTCCTGGCAGATGCCAGTTCCCGGCTGTCCAACGCCTCCAGCCCTTCCTCCACTGCCGCGGGAAGGGTTTCCGGAATTTCAATTCCCGTGACGCGGCGGACTTCCAGTCCGATCCCCGCTGTATCCTGACGCATCTCTGTCTTCGCCCGGTTCAGATAGGCCTTTACCGAACCCTCCGGAATGTCCATGGCATAAGCGATTTCTGAAATCTCCATTTTCTGCATATGACGCAGATACAAAGCGGTCAGATACCGGTTTGGTTTCTGATTGATGGTACTGTCCGCCAGCATTCCCCGGGTAATCTGGAGCTTAAAAGGCTGTCCGTCTTCCAGGTTTCGAATCTTCCCGTATTCCTCGCAGGCAGCCTTTTTAACTGCCTCCAGGGCCATCTTTTCTTCCCCCAGGTAAAAATACGCAATCCGGTAGAGATATTCGCTCTGCTCCCTAAAAAGTCTGCTGTATATTTTTACTTTCACTCTGCTTCCCCTTTACTGACTCTGTACGTAAAATCCCCCCTGTTTGGCACCAGAACTACTACGCTTTATCATTCATGCCTCTTTTTCGCTTGTCTCATCATATCATATTTTTTCGTGAATATCTTTAACAAATTGTGAATATTAAATAAAAGATGTGCCCAGAAATAGATTTTTCTACTAAATCTTCCAAAAACCGCCAGCAGCAACCCTTCTGCCGCAGCCACAGCCCCATAAAAAATACAATCTCCTCCCCTGCGCGACCGGCGTGATGCCGCGGGCAGATCCGGCTGCAGCCTGCCAGGCGCATCCCGCAAAAAAGGCGCAAGGCCCACAGTTTCCCACGGACGTTGCGCCCTATTTCATTCGATGAGCAGCCCGGCAAATGGGCATGAGACACGGCTTGCTCCGCGCTTCGCACTCCCGCAATCCTAAAAGCTCATCAGATTTCAAGCCAGTTTCTTTAAATCCGCCGTATTGCGGGCAATCTGGCTGTCATGCATGTCCAGCCTTCCCTCTATAATTTTAAGGCGGTCAGAAGTTTCCGCATTCCATTCTTTCTGATACACATAAAATTCCTGGAGCATATCATAATTTTTGCATACCGTTTCCTGCAAAGCGGCTAGATCCGTCTTAAGCGCCCCCTTTTCGTTCCATTCAGCAAGCTCTTTTTCCACAGAAGTCATTCTGCTCTTCAGATCTGATACATCTCTCTTTAACTCTGAGACTTCCTGTTTCAACTCCGATACATCCTGTTTCAGTTCCGAGACTTCCTGTTTCAGTTCCGAGACTTCCTGTTTCAGTT
>ERZ1090863.418-NODE-418-length-24209-cov-9.535729_pt1 | contig 24209 bp, 18 predicted proteins | sample MGYA00478480_ERZ1090863 | MGnify/ENA primary metagenome ERZ1090863 (study PRJEB33644, sample SAMEA5815746) | chicken gut metagenome | biome: Chicken; feature: Gastrointestinal Tract; material: Caecum | place: Ireland | collected 2019-01-01 | study: A study of the...
CCCCGGGGGGGGGTTAAATGAAACCGTGGGGTATCGGTAAATTCCCGAATTACTGGGGGGTTAATGGCGGGGGGCCCAGCAAATGCTGTCCGCCGCGCGTTGTCGTTTAAGTTAATAAAATTGCCCATAGGCGTTTTTCAATTAATACCCCCACTCCCCGGCACATGACAAATGCGCGCATAAAAGCCAAAAAACGACGGCATAACAACTTTTAAGCGCGCATTGTTGCATTATAATTCAGTCATGCGAGTGAGAATAAAGGTTAAAAGCCTTGCGGTGTACGCTGCGTACGCCGCGGGCGTTGTGTTCATAAATTATTGCGCGGGCGGCGCGCCCCTGGCGCTGGGACTGTGCTTTGCAATGCTGGCGTGCGGTGCAAACCTGTTTATCCCGCCGGCAATTTACATACTCGCCGCAATACCCTCGCTCAACTGGATAGTCATGCTGATAGCGCTGTTCGAGGGGGCGTTTGTGTGCGCCGTCACCGCCATTTACAGGCGCGCGCGCAGGCGCATAAAGTACGAATACGCCGCCTATATGGCGATTGCGCTGGCGCCTTTCGTCGCCTTTTCGCCGTGGGAGGGCATAAGGGACTTATACTTCACCGACAACGCATACATAATCAAAGCCGTGGCGGCTGTGGCGGTAATTTTGTTTTCGCTGTTCTGCCTTAAAGCCGTCTACGCTCTCTTTTACCGCCTGTGCAGATGCAGGCTTAAAAGCGAGGAGATAATCTGCCTCGCCCTCGTTTTTACGGTGGCGGGCATAGGTTTTTATAACCTTTGCGGGCTGTACGCCAGCCTCGCCGCGGGCGCGGGGCTGGTGGTGTTTGCCGTGCGGCTGTACCGCGACCCCGCGGCGCTCGCCGTGGCGTGCACCGCGGGACTTCCGCTGCTGTGCACTACGTTCGACGGCACATATGTTGCGGCGTATTGCCTGCTCGCAGCGGTATGCCTGCTGTTTTTAAGCGCGGGACGGGGCGCGCCGGGCGCCGTCGCCGCGGCGCTCGGCGCGCTGTTCTTCTATTTTTCGGGCGCCTTTTCGGGCGGGGTTGCGGAGGGCATAATATACGGGCTGCTGCTCGCCGTGTTCTGCCTGCTGCCCACGCTTCCGACTGACAAATTTATGGGCGAACTGCTTTGCGCGCTGCGCGTAAAGAAAGCCATACCCGAAACCTTTGAAAGCAGACTGCGCGACCAGACCAGCCGCAAGCTGTTTGCCACCAGCCAGGTTTTCCGCGAGATTGAAAACGCCTTCAACAGCTTAGACGCCGCCCCGGGCGACGACGCCATGCAGGGACACGCGTTGGGCGAGATACGCGCGCGGCTGTGCTCGCGCTGCGACCGCGCCGAGAGGTGCGCGCGCACGGACGTATATAAGGGATTTGTCCGCCTTTTGCACAGCGGCACCATCAAGGGCAAGGTCAGCCTTGTAGACCTGCCCGAGGAGGTTACGACCAACTGCGCGCACCCCGCCGAGGTCATAGCCGAAACCAACGCCGCGCTGGCGCGGCTTAAAAAACTGCACGCCGAGGCGGAGAGCGCAAGGAGCGGCAGGCGGCTTTTAGCAAATCAGGCTAAGGGCATTTCGGAAGTGCTTAAAAGCGCCGCCGTGGACATTGCGCGGGGCGGAGAGAGGCTGACCGAGCGCGAAAAGAGCATTGAACAGGCGCTTGCAGGCGCGGGAATATGCTGCACCGAAGTGCGCGCGGGCGGCGAGGACGACGGAGAAATTTATCTCACCGTTTCGGGCGCCGCAAAGGCGGGACAGCTCGCCGCGGGCATAGACGCGGCGACGGGCAGAAACTATATTTTAAGGGACAAGATTACATATGACGGCGAGCGCACATGTTACATATTCGTGCGGCCGCCAGACTACGACGCGGCATTCGGCGTGGCGTTTGCCGTAAAGGACGGCGAGCGCGCCTCTGGCGACACGCACTCGGTGATTAAGATAAACGAGCACAGCTTTTTAATGGCGCTGTGCGACGGTATGGGCAGCGGCGAGAGCGCAAAGCGCGTTTCGCAGACGACTATATCGCTCATAGAGGCGTTTTTCAGGGCGGAGATGCCCGCCGAAACCGTGCTTGAAACCATAAACAAGCTGATGTGCTTCAACCGCGACGAAAGCTTTACCTGCATAGACATTGCGGCGATAGATCTGAACACGCTCAAAGCGGGGTTCATAAAGATAGGTTCGCCCGCGGGAATTATAATAAAAAAGGACGGCATAAGGGTGATGGAGAGCAACTCGCTGCCCCTCGGCATACTCGAAAGCATACGCCCCACCGTATGCGAAGAACAGCTTGAAGACGGCGACAACGTGGTGTTTATGAGCGACGGCATAACCTCTTCCTTTCCCTCGACGACCGACCTTTACGCCTTTTTGGAGAGGCTTAAACCGCTCAACCCCCAGAACCTCGCCGACGAAATTTTAGCCGCCGCAAAAAAAGCGGCGGGCGGCAGGGCGGTGGACGACATGACCGTGCTCGCCGTACGCATATTCCCCCACGAAGGGTAAACGCGTGTCTCAGCTTACGGGCAACGTTCCGTTGCATCGGATTCCGCAAAAGGCGTTGTCACTCTACCCCGTCTCTCTTGCGGACAGCTTTTTTATTACTTATGTCATTTCGACCAAGTGAGCAACACGAATGCGCGGAGAAATCTCGCCCTGTTCTTGTTTTACTGATAAATTTCTCCTCAGCCACGGTTTTAAAATGCAACTTTAAAATATATGCGCCCGCACACGGTTGTGTGCGGGCGCATATGTATGTAAAATTGCGTCTTTAAAATTTTATCTTCCCGAGCGGATGACGGTGTTTTTGAAATTAGCCATGGCATTGCGATCGGGCATGGAAGTCAAGCGGAACTTCCAGTTGCAACCCGCAGTTGCGGGCGTGTTCATGCGCGACCAGTTGTCGAGGCACAGAATGTCCTGCACGGGGATTACAGCTATCGCCGAGCGGGCGTTGAGCGCGCACAGCACCATGCCCTTTACGGCATCCGCCCTGTCGACAACGGGGGTATAAGTCTGCTCGTATTCGAGCGCGGCGCGCAACTGCTTTTTGAGCGCAGAAAACTGCAAATCGGTCTGCTTCAACAAAAAGCCGAGGGCGGTGTCGTTGTCGTGCGTGCCCGTGTAAACCACCGAATGTTCGTCTATATTGTGCGGCAGGTAAGCGTTGTCCTCGTTGCCGTCGAAGGCGAACATCATTATTTTCATAGAGGGGAAACCGCAGAAATCGCGCAGCTCTACCACGCCATCGTCTATCACGCCGAGATCTTCGGCGATTATGCTCAACTTGCTGAGGCGGCGCTCAGCCTCCTCGAAGAGCTTTTTGCCGGGACAGGGCAGCCATTCGCCCACCCTTGCCGTCTTTTCGCCCGCTGGTATGGCGTAATACCTGTCGAGCCCGCGGAAATGGTCTATGCGGACTATGTCGTACAGGCGCGAGGCGTGGGCAATGCGGTTTATCCACCAGTCGAAGTTGCTCTCTTCGAGCGCGTCCCAGTTGTAGAGCGGGTTGCCCCAAAGCTGACCGTCCTCCGAAAAATAATCGGGCGGGCAGCCGGCGACGGCGACGGGGTTGAGATCTTCGTCGAGCGCGAACAGCTGCGGATTTGCCCATACGTCGGACGAGTCGTATGCGACGTACAGGGGAATGTCGCCGATAATTTTTATGCCCTTGGAGTTGGCGTAACTTTTGAGCGCGCCCCACTGCTTTGCAAACTCGTACTGGACGAACAGCCAGAAGCAGTATTCTTCGCGATATACGCTATCCTTAAACTCGGTCATGGCGAGGGTTTCCCTGTATTTATAATCGTGCGGGAAAGTGCTGAAAGTGCCGCTGTAACGTGATTTTAAGGACATGAACAGCGCGTAGTCCTCCGCCTCGCCGCTCTCCGCAAACGCAACGAAATCGGGATCTTTTATATCGAAGCGGGCATATGCCTTGCGCAACAGGGCATAGCGGCTGCTGTACAGATCGCCGTAGTCGATGTCGTTTTTAAGCTTGCGCTCGGCATTTTTAAGCTCTTCCTTGTCGATCAGCCCCTGTTTGTGCAGGTCGACTATGTCGATAAAATAGGGATTGCCCGAGGTACACGAAACCGACTGGTAGGGCGAATCGCCGAAACCCGTCTGCTGCAAGGGCAGAATCTGCCAGTATTTTACGCCGCTCTTTGCAAGGACGTCTACAAATTCATATGCCTCGCTGCCGAGCGAACCTATGCCGTATTTGTTGGGCAGCGACGAGATGTGACAAAGTACGCCCGCGCCGCGCTCAGGTTGGAATTTTTCCATATTACACCCCCACATATATTGCGTTTAACGCCCGCGTCGCGGGCGTTAACTTATTTAAAATTATTTTGAAAGAAGTTTTTTGATGCGGTCTGCCGCCTCTTTGGTGACTTCGGGACTGCCGAACGCCGTCAGGCGGAAGAAGCCTTCGCCATTGGCGCCGAAGCCCGCGCCGGGCGTGCCGACGACCTGAATATTTTCAAGAAGATAGTCAAAGAAAGTCCAGCTGTCCATGCCGTTCGGGCATTTGAGCCATATATAGGGCGAATTTTTGCCGCCCGTATACCATATGCCGAGGTCGTCCATGCAGTCGGCAATTGTCTTGGCGTTGCTCTGGTACACGGCTATGTTAGCCTTTATCTGCTTTTGCCCCTCTTGGGTAAACACCGCGGCGGCGCCGCGCTGGACGATGTAGGGGACGCCGTTGAACTTAGTCGTCTGGCGCCTCAGCCACATTTTATTGGCAGACATGCCATCCCTTTTGAGCGCGAGGGGTACGACTGTATAGCCGCAGCGCGTGCCCGTGAAACCCGCCGTTTTGGAGAACGAACAGAATTCTATGGCGCACGTCTTTGCCCCGTCGATCTGGAATATCGAGCGGGCGAGCCCCTCTTCGGTGATGAAGCACTCATATGCGGCGTCGTACAAAATAACTGCGCCCTTTGCGTTGGCGTAATCCACCCACTCTTTGAGCTGAGCTTTGGAGTATGCCGCGCCCGTGGGATTGTTGGGCGAACACAGATAAATTATGTCGGCGTCGACAGAGTAATCGGGCATGGGCAGAAAGCCGTTCTGCGCCGTCGCGTTCATATATTCAACCTTGCGTCCCGCCATTACGTTGGTATCGACATATACGGGATATACGGGGTCTGGCACGAGCACTTTGTTATCGGCGGCGAAGATGTCGAGAATGTTGCCGAGGTCGGACTTGGCGCCGTCGGAGATAAAAATTTCGTCGGGTTCGAGCTCAACGCCGTTAGTGCGGTAGTATCCGCGGATGGACTCCTTTAAAAAGTCGTAACCCTGTTCGGGGCCATAGCCGTGGAATGTCTCCTTTTTTGACATTTCGTCCACCGCGCCGTGGAGCGCATCGATGACTGCGGGCGCGAGGGGCAAAGTCACATCGCCTATACCTAGACGGAGAATGGTTTTATCGGGATTGGCGGCGGAATATGCCGCAACCTTTTGGGCTATGGTAGAAAACAGATAGCTCTGCGCTATGTCGTTGAAATGTGTATTGAAATGCATGTTTTACAGCCTTTTATTTATTTTTTTGGCAATACTTTACCGCGTATTTTATGAATTCCCTGAACACGGGGTGGGCGTGCTGGGGGCGCGACTTGAATTCGGGGTGGAACTGCACGCCGAGATAGAAGTCGTTTGCGGGCACCTCTACCGCCTCGACGAGCAGCCCGTTGGGCGAAGTGCCGGCGATTATCATGCCCGCCTCCTCTATCTGCTTGCGGAAGGCGTTGTTGAATTCGTATCTGTGGCGGTGGCGCTCGGAGATGTTGTCCGCCTTGTACGCCTCGCGCATTTTAGGCCCGATTACGACGCAGGGATATGCGCCGAGGCGCATGGTGCCGCCCATTTTGACGCCGTGCTGGTCGGGCATGAGGTCAATGACCGCGTGCTTGCTTTCGGGGTCGAACTCCGAGGAGTTCGCATCGGCATAACCGAGCACATTGCGGGCGTATTCGATGACCGCCGTCTGCATGCCGAGGCAGATGCCGAGGTAGGGCACGTTGTGTTCGCGCGCGTATCGGGCGCACAATATTTTGCCCTCAATGCCGCGGTTGCCAAAGCCGCCGGGGACGAGAATACCGTCGACTCCGCCCAGAATTGTCGCCACGTTTTCGGGTGTTATGCTCTCGGTATCGACCCAGTCGATGTCGATTTTTGCGCCGTTTTCGTAACCCGCGTGGGCGAGAGCTTCGGCGACGGACAGATAGGCGTCGTGCAGCTGAACATACTTGCCGCACAGCGCGATTTTAACCGTCTTGTCGCGCGCCTCGATGCGGGCGAGCATGTTTTTCCACTCGGTGAGGTCTATCTCGCGGGGGTCGAGGTTGAGTATGCGGCAGACGATGGACGAGAAATTGCTCTCTTCAAGCATTATGGGCGCCTGATAGAGCACGGGAAGGGTCATGTTCTCGATGCAGCACTCGGGCTCGACATTGCAGAACATGGCAATTTTGTCCTTTACGTCCTTGGGCATGTGCGCGTCTACGCGGGCGATTATAATGTCGGGATTGATGCCCATGCCCTGCAATTCCTTGACGGAGTGCTGGGTGGGCTTGGACTTGAACTCTTCCGATCCCGAAATATAGGGCACGAGGGAGACGTGAATGAAACAGCAGTTTTCCCTGCCCACTTCGCGCGCGACCTGACGGATAGCCTCGATGAAGGGCTGACTTTCGATGTCGCCTATCGTGCCGCCGATTTCGGTTATTACCACGTCGGCAGAGGTCGAGCTTGCGACCGTATATATGAAAGATTTGATTTCGTTGGTGATATGGGGAATGACCTGAACTGTCTGACCGAGGTATTCGCCGTTGCGCTCCTTGTTGAGGACGTTCCAGTAGACCTTGCCTGTTGTCAGGTTGGAGTATTTGTTGAGGTTTTCGTCGATGAACCTCTCGTAATGACCGAGGTCGAGGTCGGTTTCGGCGCCGTCGTCGGTGACGAAAACTTCGCCGTGCTGATAGGGACTCATCGTGCCGGGGTCGATATTTATGTAGGGATCGAGCTTTTGCGAAGCCACCTTATATCCCCTGCACTTCAAAAGTCTGCCCAGCGAAGCGGCGGTAATTCCCTTGCCTAATCCCGAAACTACGCCGCCCGTAACAAAAATGTACTTGGTCATTATATATTCTCCTAAGTATTTGCGCATTGCGCGTTTTTGCGGCAATGCCGCAGTGAAATGCACGCATATGCGTGCGTGAAATAGCGGCACATATGCCGCAGTGAAATGCCGCCAATATCCTTGTCCGTCGCTACCATTGTCATTTCGAGCGGTAGCCGAGAAATCTGCGCGAAGCGCGACAATGGTAGCTCCGGGATTTCTCCACGCGCCCGCCCTTAGCGGGCTTGGTCGTAAGGAGCAATGCGACGGAATAGCGATTGTTACCGTCAGGTCAATCGCGTCAATGACAAGGAATATTGTCGCCGTGAAATGCGCATTTAGCAATGCGCGTTGTGGCAGACGATTATTATTTAAAATAATTTTCGCCACAACGTACAGCGCAGCCGTACATTTCACAAATACCGCAGGTATTTATTCCACGGCGAGCAAGGTATTCTCAAAACAACACAGTGTGTTGTTTTGCCTTGCGAGGTGAGCGAGGGCATCAGGTCGCCCGAGCGGCGACCGAGGCGGCTGCTTTCCTTACTGCCGCCGAGAAGCAAGCGTATTTCACGCGAGCGCAGCGAGCATTTCACCTTTATTTCTCAGCCGCCCCAAGGCGAGATTTGTGTTAATCGATATCAATGTGTCCCGTAAACACCAGCGTGGCTCCCCCCTCCATGTACACCGTGTCTTTGGTGTAGGTTATAGTAAGGTCGCCGCCGCGCAGGTGGACTATTATGGGGGTATCCATGTCGGCATAGCCGTTTAAAACCGCCGCCACGGCGACGGCGCACGCGCCCGTGCCGCAAGCCCAGGTTTCGCCGCTGCCGCGCTCCCACACGCGCATTTTGAGTTCGTTTTTGCGCATAACGCGCACAAACTCGGTGTTAATCCTCTCGGGGAAAAGCGGGTTGTTTTCAAACTGCGGGCCTATTTTTTCAAGATCGAGCTTTTCGGGCTCGGCAAAAACCACGCAGTGGGGATTGCCCATGGAAACGAGCGTGATGTTCCACTCTCTGTCTGCAATATTTACGGGGTAGCCGACGACCCTTTCTCCCTCTATGGTCGAGGGAATGCTCGCGCCGTCGAGTACGGCAGCGCCCATATCGACTTTTGCGGAGGCGACTTTGCCGTCGGAACCGAGGATAAATTCAAGCGTCTTTATGCCCGAAAGCGTTTCGACGGTGCATTTTTCGCCCTTTACGTAGCCGAGGTCGTGGGCGAGCTTGCCCACGCAGCGTATTCCGTTGCCGCACATTTTGCCCTCGGAACCGTCGGCGTTGAACATCGACATTTTGCAGTCCGCCACCTTTGAGGGGCGGAGCAGAATTACGCCGTCCCCCCCTATCGAAAAATGCCTGTCCGAAAGGCGGACTGACAGCTCGCCGGGGTTGGCGATGTCCTCGTGCATGCAGTCGAAATATATGTAATCGTTGCCGATTCCGTGCATCTTGTAAAACTTTCTGAGCATAAAATTACCGCAATTTGCTTTTTATGGCGGCATGCGCCGCAACATGTTCTTAAATACTATATCACACCGCCGCCGTTTTGGCAAGAAAATAAGCTTGACGGCGCGGCAAAAATTTATCGCCCGCGCAAAAGAGCCGCCGCGCGCTGTCGCCGACGCCTGAATTTGCCTGAGTTTTTAATTACTTATGTCATTATTATAGGCTCCTTTTGGTAAAGGGAGCTGTCACACGTAGTTTTTGCGGAGTGTGACTGAGGGATTGTTACATAATTTTATTAACTACGGCGCTTACTCGCCTACAATCCCCCCCCCTTTGAAGATGTTCCCGAAAAGTGTGCTATTTATTATCTGTCATTTCGACCGAGCGACAGCGAGTGGAGAAATCTATCAGTATAGCAAGAAATAAAGTGAGATTTCTCCATGCGCCGCCGCGATTACAAATCGCGGCGGCGCATGGAGAAATGACAAACAGGACGTAGAGATTTGCGCGGCGAAATAGGTACAAAACAATAAATCACCCGCATCGCGCAATTGCATGATGCGGGTGATTTTGAGCGATTTTGATTTACTGCGAGTGCGTTTTATATAAAAACAACTCGCGTTAGTTTGTTGTATCAACCGAAACGACCGTTGATGTAGTCGTCCGTCTTTTTGTTCTTGGGGTGCGAGAAAATAACTTTGGTGTCGTCCATTTCAATCATCTCGCCGAGCAGGAAATACGCCGTTTTGTCGGCGATACGGAACGCCTGCTGCATATTGTGGGTGACCATGATTATGGTCATGTGCTTTTTGAGTTCGGTGCACAGTTCCTCTATCTTGCCCGTAGAGATGGGGTCGAGCGCCGACGTGGGTTCGTCCATCAAAAGAATCTGTGGCTCGACGGCGAGCGAGCGGGCTATGCAAAGCCTCTGCTGCTGACCGCCCGAAAGGCCCAAAGCGGATTTATTGAGTCTGTCCTTGACCTCATCCCACATTGCGGCGCCGCGAAGCGACTTTTCGACTATGCCGTCGAGGTCGTGCTTGCTGCGTATGCCGAAGGTGCGGGGACCGTAGGCTATGTTGTCGTACACGCTCATTGCCAAGGGGTTGGGGCGCTGGAACACCATGCCGACATTCTTTCTGAGCCGCGCCAGATCTGTCTTTTTATCGTAGATGTTGGTATCGCCCACCTTTATTTCGCCCGTTATTTTGCAGCCTTCGATGAGGTCGTTCATGCGGTTCAAGGACTTTATGAGCGTAGACTTGCCGCAGCCCGAAGGACCGATCATGGCGGTGAGCTGATTGACGGGGAAATCCATGTATATGCTCTTGAGGGCGTGGAATGTGCCGTAGTGCAGGTTCATTTCCTTTACCGAGATCGCCACGTCTCCGGTGATGTTAAAATTTTCAATTTTCTTCATTTTTTGCCTCTCTCTTCCTTAGTTTATCGATATACGTTCTTATCTTGCCCTTTCTGTTTGCCGCCTTATTGTTGAAGTAGTTTTCAAGCAGCATTATGAGTATATTGAGGAACAATACAAATATTATCAGTATTGCGCCGGCTGCATAGGCGAGGAACTTGGTGTCGAGACCTTCTGCCTGCAGATTATACATGAACACGGCAAACGTGCTGCCGGGACTGACAAGGCTGTTGGGCATAAGGAAGCTGGAACCGGCGGTGTAGATGAGCGCAGCCGATTCGCCGACTATACGGCCTATCGAAAGTATTATAGCCGTGATTATGCCGGGCAGAGCCTGGGGCAGGACGACGACGAATACCGTGCGCAGCTTACCCGCGCCGAGCGCGTAGCTTGCCTCCCTCATCGAGTCGGGCACTTCCGAAAGCGACTGTTCGGTGGAGCGTATTACGGTGGGAAGTATCATTAAAACTATCGTAAACGAGCCCGCCAGAAGGTTTGCGCTGCCGAACAGCTTAACAAAGAAGATATAGCCGAACAGACCGAACAGAATGGAGGGCACGCCGGCGAGCGTATCGATGAACAGCCTTATCGTGCTTACGAATTTTGAGCCGCGCCTGGAGTATTCGTTGAGGTATATTGCCGCGCCGATGCCGAGCGGCAGCGCTATGGCGAGCGAAATTAAGATTATTACCGAAGTACTTACGAATGCCGGCGCAAGAGTGGGCTTTGAATTGAAGCTTTTGCCGAACATATTGTGCCACGTGACTTCGGGCAGCCCCTTGATGAGGGTGTACAAAACTATCGACATGAGTGCCGCAGCCACGATTACCGCAACCACATAGCAAATTATGCGAAGGGCGTCCTGTATGGTGCCGGTGCGCTTGTAGTTGGGTGCGGTATGCTCTATATCGCTCTCCTTTATCTTGCGGGTGAAAAAGCTGTTGCCCGCAACGGCGTTGTTGCGCTTTACAAACCAGAGCGCAAGGTTGATGATGAGGATGAACACGAGCAGTATAAAGCCGACGGCAATTAGCGCCTGGCGATGCAGACCGCCCGATTCGCCGAACTCCTGCGCTATTTTGGAAGTCAGCGAGCTTATGGGGATTATAAAGTCGGTGGGATATGATACGGCGCCGCCTAAAAGGAACTGCACCGCCATTGTTTCGCCGACGGCACGGCCTATGCCGAGGATTATTGCGGCGAGTATGCCGTTTTTGGCGGCGGGCAGCATTACCTTGAATACGGTCTGGTTCTTGGTATTGCCGAGGGCGAGCGAGCCTTCGTAATACTGCGCCGGAACGCTTTCAAGACTGTTTTTGGTAATGGAAGCTATTGTGGGAAGTATCATTATGCTGAGGATTATCATACTCAGCAGAATGCCGTAGCCGAACGTCCTGCCCGACATATCCTCGATTATAGGCTTTATCATTTCAAAGCCGAAATACGCGTAAATTATCGAAGGTATGCCGGCGAGCAGATTGACCATCTGCGTGTAGACTTTTTTGATGCACTTGGGACAATAGTATACGATGAAAACCGCCGTAAATATCGCAAACACGGAGCCGATGACGACGGACAGCACGGTAAGCAGCAAAGTGGTGAGTATCATCGGCAGTATGCCGTACTCACCCGCTTTGGGATTCCAGATATCGCCAAAGATGAAATTGAAGAATCCTATCTCTCTGAATGCAGGTATACTGTCGTACAGAATATAGAATATAATTACAAAAACCGCCAAAATCGAAAATGCCGCAAAGGCGGTAAAGACCCCCTTTGCGATACTTTCTTTTGTGAACGCGGCTGCAATTATATCCTTGAAAGAACGCTTTTCTTTTTCTTCAGTCATAATTTCAGCCATATTTTACCTATTCAATTACTTTCTTTCTACTACTACCTGACCGTTATCTTCGATAATGGCTGCCGCGGCATCGCTGAAGATGAAGTCAACGAAATCGGAGGTGAGTTCGCTCATGCCGTTGGCAGTGTTGTACATGATGTTGAAGGGACGGGCGAGGGTATATTCGCCGCTCGAAACGTTTTCGGCAGTGGGCGCAATGCCTTCGAAATTGACGGCCTTTATGGAGCTGTTGCCGGAGAGAGCTTCAAGCGATACATAACCCATCGTATTGTTGCTTGCCGCAACATTTTCAATGACGGTATCCTGGGAAGAGAGCTCGGGCATCTTGGCGATGGTTTCGATATCCATTATATCCTGGAAAGCTTCGCGGGTACCGGAAGCACCGTCCCTGGAGACGGCTGCCGTTATGACGCTCTGAATAGCGGTGCTGTTTACATAGAGGTCGTAAACTTCCTGCTTGGTAACATTGGTTACGGTGCAATCCTTGCTTACGATGAGGGCGATGCCGTCGGTAGCTATCTGAATGGTGGTGATGCCTTCGGCATCTTCGCCGACTATCTCCTTGGAAGCCATGCCGAGGTCAACGGTGCCGTCCTTGGCATTGGAGATACCTACGCCCGAACCGCCTGCGCCTACGTTGATGGTGACGCCGTCGTGTTCAGCCATGTACGCGTCGGCAAGCTTCTGCATCAGGGGCTGCACGGAAGTGGAGCCGGAGATATTGATGGTGCCGCCGTTGCCGCCGTTGCCGCCGCAGGCTGCAAAGCCGAATGCCATTGATGCGCCGAGTGCAGCAACTGCTGCTCCGCTCATGATTACTTTTGTCAACTTTTTCATAACTTGTTTTTTACTCCTTAAAAATTAAAAATTTTATTTCCTTGTTACTGACTATATTTTAACAGGCACTTGTAATAAATTCCTACACAACCTTGTAATAAAATAGTAAAAAAATTTATTTTTTCAAAATTTTTTTCAGCCAATTTTAACTAAAACTATACATTCTGCTCAAAATTTTCACGCAATGAAAAAGCCACACAAAATTTACTCCCTCCCTATTCCGCCACAAAACTTTTGCCGCAGGCAATATTATTATCGGCATTTTACCGCTTTATTATTTAAACAGCGACAGCGTTCCTCTGGCGACGTGTCGCCGGGCGTTATTGTCATGTTGAGCGCCAGTCGAAACATCTCGGAGCAACGCGACGGACAATAACGCTTTTTTTATTGCCTTCTTGATAGATTTCTCCATGCGCCGCCGCGATTTGTAATCGCGGCGGCTTAGTCGAAATGACAAGCGGCGTGTCGCCGCTGCCGTGCTCCGCAATCGGGCATTGTCACTATGCCCTGCTCGTCTTGCGGACAGCGTTTTTATTACTTATGTCATTTCGACAGCGTTCCGCTGTACCATATCCCGCAATCGGGTGTTACACTTCGCACAGCCCCTCTTGCGGACAGCGTTTTTTTTACTTATGTCATTTCGACCAAGTGAGCAACGCGAACGCGCGGAGAAATCTCGCCTTACTGATAGCTTTCTCCTCGTCGGGGCAAACTCCGCTTTATGCAAGCCATATAAATATAGCTTGCAACTTTATTCCGTTGCCTCTCCTCTTCGCGCAAAAGCCACGGTTTTGCGCGAGTGCTAAGGTTTTACACTTTTTCCGGCGGCTTAGTCGAAATGACAAAGACGGGTATAATATTTTCCATAAAATACAGCCGCCGCGCGGTCATTTATGCGATCGCGCGGCGGTTTTAAAACAATTATTAATTTAAAACAATTATTAATGTATATTTTCCTTTATTTTATCCCTAATATATCCTGTCCCGCCGCTCACCTCAGACCGAAATCCACGGTGAAGGTTGAGCCCTTGCCAAGCTCGCTTTCGACCGAAATGCGCCAACCCGAGCGGTGACAGATTTTGCGGCAGACCGCAAGCCCCAGACCGAACCCGCCGTTTTTGCCGCCGTGGGATTTATCGACAGTGAAAAAGCGCGAAAAGACTTTATCCATATTTTCGGGCGCGATGCCTATGCCTGTATCCGCCACGACAAGTTTTTTGTAATTGAGCTCAACCGTGACGGTGCCGCCCTTCTTGTTGTAGCGAATGGCGTTGCGTATGAGATTGCCCGTCAGCTGGGTCATCAGCTCGTGGCGGCTCTGCACGATTACGTTGTCGTCGATTTTATCTATAATAGTCACGCCGCGCTTGTCGGCTTCGGGCTTGACGACGGCGATCATTTCGCGCGTCAGTTTGGAAAGATCTACGTCGTAGGGCGGAAGAGTGTCGTCGTCGATTTCGTTATAGTTTATTATGCAGGCTATCAGGTTGGTCAGCCGCTCGCTCTGCGAAGAGATGGTTTTATACGCCTGATTTTTTTGTTCCTCTGTGAGCATACCGGAAGAGAGCAGCTCGGCATAGCCCTTTATAGATGTAAGGGGGGTGTTCATTTCGTGCGTGATGTTGGCGATGAACTCGTTTTTGGAGTTCTGCGCGCGCTCGACCAGCTTTTTCTCCTCCTCTACCTCGCTCATCTTCCATTCTATATTGCGGTTGCGCTCGTTCAGAATTTCGGCGAGTGTGGAAAGCTCGGGATAGCGCGTTGTGACCGTACCGCCCCCCGCCGCTTCGCGGGTGAGCGATTCCACGGGGCGCAATATAAAATAGGTGGCGATAAAAGTAAACACGAGGCAACCGAGCACGTCGATTATAAAGTAAGCCGCCAACGACGGCAGCAGTTGGGCATACATAGACCAGCCGCTCTGTAAATTTTCGGCGACGCGTATAAGATATGTCTGCCCGTCGACATCCACTGCCCGGCAATAATAAACCATGTCGAGGGAAAGAGTATCCGACGAGCGCACGGCGTAGCCTTCGCCGCTTTGGATGGCCTCGACGACCTCTTCCCTGTCGGAATGGTCGGTTTCGATGTTGTCCGCCCGGCTGTCGGCGATGACGTGCCCCTCGCCATCCATGAATGTGACGCGGGCGCCGTTAAGCTTAGCCGAATAATCGCTTGCGCCTTCCGCCGTCAGCGGATATTCTTCCGCATTGTAAATATTGAGGTAAACTTCGAGCGACGTGTGCATTTCGTCTACCGTGATGTTGTAATAAAGCTGCGTTGAAACGAGCGAATAAATGACAATAGCAAGCATCGTAACGAGCAGCGAGATAAAAAGAATACGTTTACGCATAATTACTATTAAAGATGTGAAATGCAAACTGCGTTTGCGTGAAATAGCGGCAAACATGCCGCTGTGAAATGCCGCCAATACTCCTTGTCCGTCGCTACCATTGTCATTTCGAGCGGTAGCCGAGAAATCTGAGCGAAGCGCGACAATGGTAGCCCCGAGATTTCTCCACTGCGGTCGAAATGACAAGGAGTAAGGAGTGTTGGCGCCGTGAAATGCAACCTTGCAGGTTGCGTTGAAGTAAGCATTTCTTTTATTACATTTTCAAACTATTTTCGTTTGCAAGCGAAACCACCCCAAGGCAAGATTTGCGTTAATCTAAAATAATTAACGTCGCAAGGCGAATTCATTTCGCCGCTAGCCCTCGCAGCGACTGTAAGGGAAACAGTAGCTTTGGTCGCCGTTCGCGCGTATAATGCGCTCACTGTTCTCGCAAGGCAAAACAGCATACTATGCTGTTTTGAGAATACCTTGCTCGTCTCAATTTGTCGCGCAAGCGAGCTCACCGAGGGGAATTTGCGCGATTATATAATGGTGGGCTCTTAAAAATATCGCGCAAAGGGGAGCCGGCTCCCCAAATTAACAAAAGTCGCAGGCATCGCCTGCCGAGACTTTTGTTACACGTTCAATTTATACCCCACGCCGAAAACCGTTTCGATAGAAACGCCCATCTTGCGCAGGCGGGCGACATGGTTGTCGAGGGTGCGCGTTTCGCCGTTTTCGTAGCCCCAGATTTCGTTTAAAAGATTTTCGCGCTTTAAAACCTTGCCCGAATTTTCGATGAAGTACTTCAACAGCTCGTATTCCTTGCGGTTGAGTTCCATGCGCTTGCCTTTGAATGCTATGCTCATGCTGTCGTAATCGAGGGCGAGGTCGCCGACGGTCAGCACGTTGTTCTGGCGCTTGCGGCGGAGAGCGGCGTTTATGCGCGCGGTCAGCTCTAACACCGAAAATGGCTTGGAAACGTAGTCGTCCGCGCCGAGATTGAGACCGTTAACCTTATCTTCCTCCTTGCCGAGTGCGGACAGCATTATGCAGCACACCGAAGGGTGCTCTGCCTTGACCTGTTTAAGCACGTCGAACCCGTTGCCGTCGGGCAGCATCACGTCGAGCAGGGCGACGTCGGGTTCCTCCTTTGAAATGGCGGCGATAAAGTCGGCACAGCACGAAAAAGCTTCAAAAGCGATGTTGTTCATTTCGAGCGCGACGCGTATGAGTCCGCATATGCTCGCATCGTCTTCGAGAATAAAAACTTTATTTTTCATAAGATACCTCTGCAACTATTTTAACATGCCGTAAAAAATTTTACAAGTTACAAGTGTAAAAGGCTTGCAATATAAGTGTAATAAATTTGTAACAAATTGCGCGGCGCGGTTTACCGCGCCGCGCCGGCGGGCAAAATGTTACAATTTTGCGGGTTTTTGCCAATAAAATTTGTTAAAAACGGGTTGAAATTAATGAAAGCGTATGTTATAATTTTTACGCAGAAAAATATTTTTTGGAGAGTTAAATGAAAAGCCAGAGCGTAGTTACAGATTTGCGCAAACAGATTTTCACCGAAGTCGCCCGCGTGGCGTATGAATCGACCGATATCCTAAGCGACATCGAGGCGATTCCCTACATAATCACCCCCGACGAAGAACCCAGATACCGCGAAAACATTTACCGCGAAAGGCAGATAGCCGCCGAGCGCGTGCGGCTTGCGCTGGGACTTTCGCTCCGCCCCGCGAACAAACCCGTTCACATTACGGCGGGCGTTGCAAACTCGAACATTGCCGACAAATATTACGAACCGCCCCTCATGCAGGTCATACCTTCGGCGTGCGACAAGTGCCCCGACAATGTGTACGAAGTTACCAACATGTGCCGCAACTGCGTGGCGCACTCGTGCATTAAGAGCTGCCCCAAGGGCGCGATTTCGATTGTAAACGGCAAGTCGTTCATCGACCAGTCCAAGTGCATAAAGTGCGGCAGGTGCAAAGCTTCCTGCCCCTACGACGCCATTTCACACAAAATACGCCCCTGCGCACAGGCTTGCGGGATCAACTGCATATCTTCCGACGAGTTCGGCAGGGCGCACATCGACAACGACAAGTGCGTCGCCTGCGGACAGTGCATGTCTGCCTGCCCCTTCGGCGCGATTGCAGACAAGTCGCAAATTTTCCAGCTTATTCAGGCGATAAAGCAGGGCGATAAGGTGGTAGCCGCAGTTGCACCCGCAATTGCCGGACAGTTCGGCCCCAAAGTAAATCTTGCAAAAATAAAGACGGGACTCAAAAAACTGGGCTTTGCCGACGTTTACGAGGTTGCCGAGGGCGCCGACATGGGCTGCATTGCCGAGGCGCACCACTATGTACACGAAGTTACGACGGGCAACCTGCCCTTCCTTTTCACCTCGTGCTGCCCCGCGTGGGCGGTGCTCGTTAAAAAGCAATTCCCCGACCTTGCGCCCGAAGTTTCGCAGGAGCTTACGCCCATGGTCGCCACGGCGCGCAAGGTAAAGGAAAGCGACGAGTCCGCGCGCGTAGTGTTCATAGGCCCCTGCGCCGCCAAAAAACTTGAAGCTTCGCGCAAGGCGATAAGGAGCTTTGTCGACTTTGTTCTGACGTTTGAAGAGCTCAACGGCATGTTTGCCGCAAAAAATATTGACCTCGCCGCGTGCGAGGAGGACACGCTTGATACCAAAGCTTCGGGCGCTGGGCGCGGATACGCCGTTTCGGGCGGGGTTGCCGCAGCGATTGAAAAGTGCATAAACGAGTACTACCCCGACACCGAGGTGAAAATAGAGCACGCGGAGGGGCTTGCCGACTGCCGCAAGATACTCATGCTCGCCAAGGCGGGCAAGCTCAACGGCTACATGATAGAGGGCATGGGCTGCCCCGGCGGCTGCGTCGCGGGCGTGGGCACCATCATCGACCCCGTAAAGGCGAAGGTATTTGTCGACATGAGCGTAAAAGGCTCGGAGGAGAAAATCCCCCCCAAGGAACTTGAAGAGACGGCTGAAAGGCTGACTAAAATGAACTGACGCATACAAAAAGCCGCGGGCGACTGCCCGCGGCGATATTTTTTTGCGAACCTGAAAATTTTTCTGATTGATGCATGGTTGCGCACTCGTACACGTTAAATTATTCAGCCCCGCGGCGGCTCTACCGCCGCGGGGCACAATTTTGCGGCGGCGACATATTGTCGCCGCCGCTCACCTTAAATTTTAATTGCCTCGCTTTAACCTTTTATTTGGCGAGGTACTCCTCCACCGTTATGTATTCGCCGCCGTCGTAGACAAGCGCCTGCGAAATATCGGCGAGGGTCGCCTCAGCTTCGGAGTACTCGAACGACATATCCATATCCATCTGCACGGCTACGCCGTTTTGCGTTACGGTACCGGACAACTTTCCGTCCGCACCCGTGAGCGCGCCGTCGCCGTCGAACGCATATTCTATGGCAAACGCGCTTATCTCAATAATCTGTCCGCCCGCATTTACGGTCAGACTTCCGTCATCGACGGAAATGACCTTGCGCAGCTCCGCATATGAATCTTTTAAGCCCTTTACGCCCGTCGCGCCGTAAAGGTCGTTAAGGAGCGCCGAGCCGAGAGGTTCGTCCCTTCCCCACAGGTTGCTGTCGTTCAGCAGAACGCCGATATAGTCGTAAAGGCTCTGCCCTTCGGCGGGCGCGGGCGTTTCGAAGGAAACCTGTGAGGCATAACTATCGAGGATCGTATACAAATCCTGCGCGTCTATTACGTAGTTGCACGCGCCGATAAGATTTTTTGCAATATCCGTATCGTAAACGTCGCCGACGGTCGTCTGATCGGTAAGCCCGCCTACAAAGTCGTCCAACTGACCGATTAAACCCGATGCCAATGCAATGAGGTTGACAGAAAGGCTGCCGTCCGACAGAGTTACGGCGCCGTACTTGTCGGCGAGCGCAGCCGCGGCAAACGACGTGCCGGTGTCGAGCGCCTGCATATTCATTCCTCCCGTCTGACCGAGAATGTCCGATACATCTGTACCGCCCTGCGACGATTGCGAAGCAATAAGATGCACATCCGTAAAATCGGTAACCGCAGATTCATAGGTCTGTTCTGCGGAAAAATTGACCATGTCTCGAATAAACGCATAGCTTATTGTGGGTTTGAGCGTATACTGGTCGGGAGATGTGACGCTTATATCCGCGTCGAGAGTTTCAAGATCCATCTCCATTTCTATACCGTACTCCATAGTGAGAGTAACGGCATTCTGCTGCGCCGTCATAGTCATGTCTGCCGTCATAGACGCAGACTTATAGTCCGCGCTTTGGGTAGCCTGACGAGCCTCTGCGATAAACTGCTCTATCTCGCCGCCGCCTTCACCCGTGCCGTCGCCGCAGGCGGCGATGGCAAACGACCCCGAAGCAATTGCAACCGCGCCTAAAAGCGCGATAAATCTTTTTGTCTTTTTCATTGTTCACATACCTCTCTTAAATCAATTTGGTATATATATTATATCACGCCGCATATGCAATTTCAATACCTTTTTTAAATTTTGATGCCTGCGTAAAATTTTTGCCGCGTTCGTCCTTGTTCGTCCTTTGCCGTGAGCGGCTCACTCGGCCATGACGCTTTTAAGCGGCATCCTTTTTATGCGCAATGAAAAGAAAACCATGGCAAGCTCATACACCGCGGCAAACGCAACCAAAGTTATAAGTAGGCTGAACCAATCGAAGTCATATGCGGGCATGTCGGCAACATCCGAAAATACGAACGTCATTACCATTTTAAGCAACCCGTACTGATAGAGAGTGCCGATTATAAAGCCGATACAGGCAAACGGGCGGTATGCGCCGAGAACGGCATTTGAACAGGCAGCATTGTCATAGCCCATTACGCGCATCATGGCGATCGTCTTTGAATTGCCTTTGACGACTTCTGACAGCGACAACAGCAACGACAAAAAAGCGAGTATCAACCCTATCATAAGTATCATCCACGCGAATGTCTGACTTGCGAGGTCGACCATGGATATCGACATCTGCACCATTGCCGAAAAACAGAATGCGGCGAACGCTATAAAGAACGCCAGCACTTTTTTGCTTTTAAGCGTCGCCCGTTTGAGACTTTGCAAGAATGACCGCTCCTTTGCGCTATCCCCGCCGTTCTTTACCTTTATCTGCCTGCGTTCATGCATTAAATCCAATGCCGGACTCTTCAATTTGAGATATGCGTAAAGCACGGCGAAAGCGCAAAATGCGAGCGCGGGGAAAACCACCAAATACAGCGGCAGCACAAAATGAAATTGCACTGAAATGTCGGGAAGAAATCCGTCGGCATTCTGCACCGCATAAAAATTGGGAAGATAGGCATATGCCGCGCAAAACCCCGCGGCGCAACCGAACAATACGCTGAGCCCGAACACCCAAAAATACCTTGCGACGGAGATGTTGGAATAGCCCATGGCTTTGAGTATTCCAAGCTCCTTGCCGTGCGTATCGATATAATTTTTGATGTAAAAGACGAGCAAAATGGCTGATGTAACGCCCAGACAGCCGCCCGTGACGGCGACCGTGATTTTGCCCATAGAGACCTGCGCCTGATATATCGCCCTGCCCGCCACGGTCAAAGCCGAGCTGTCAACGGCGGCTAAGTCGATATTGTAATTCAAAAACATGGTGCAGACGAATACGGCGCAACAGGTTACTATTGAAATGCTGAAAAGTCTGGCAATGTCTTTCAAGCCGATAATCATAGTTCACCACCCTATTTCATACGCCGTTTTGCGGACGGGATTGACTGAAACCCGTGAAATTATGCCGCTGTTCATCATTATGACCGTGTTTGCCATTTCGGCTATACGATAGTAAAGCCGCTCTCTTTATGCGAATGCGATATATAATCGAGAACCTGTCTGCCCGTATTTTCGTCGAGCGCGCCCGTCGGTTCGTCCAAAAATAATACTTTTGGCTTTTTTGCGAGCGCGCGGGCTACCGCCGCCCTCTGCTGTTCCCCGCCCGAAAGTTCGCCGGGATATTTTTTTGTCTTGCCTTCAAGCCCCAAAGCCTTTATAATGTCGCCATAATCCTTATTGCCGGCAAGGTCGGCGCCCATGCGCACGTTCTTTTCGACCGTAAGGTTGGGCAACAGATAGTATTGCTGAAAAATAAACCCGACGTTGTCCCTGCGAAATTTCGTGAGGTCGGAATCGGAAAGCGCCGTGATGTCGGCGCCGTCATATAGGACGCGGCCGCTGTCGGGACGTTCGAGTCCCGACAGAACATTTAAAAGGGTGGATTTGCCCGAACCCGACGCGCCGAGAATGACGACGAAATCCCCGTCGGAAATTATTAAATCTATGCCTTTTAGTACACGCGTGCAACTTTGTCCCGAACCATAAGTTTTTACAAGTTGTTTTGCCTCAATCATTGCCTGTTTCCCCCCTTTACTTCTTTAAGTAGTGCCGCCATGATTTCTGTCAGCATATTGCTCATCTCCGTTTGCGTAAAAGCACACATATTTGTGGCGCATAGTACTGCAATGCCGTGAGTATATATCCAAAGGTGGCGATAGATTTTTTCCGCCGCCTGTCGGTTTATTGAATAACTGTCCTCAACCGATTGCAGAATGACGGGATAATTGTCGTCGATGGCGGGGATAACGTTGTCGACGGTAGGTCTGTGCGCCTGCTCTGCCATAAAGAGCAGCTGAAAAAGCTTCGGTTCGCGAATAGCAAAATTAACATACTGCATACCCACTACTTTAAAGGCGGGCGCGGCTTTCAAACCTTCTTTTACGTATGATGCATAAAGCGCCTTTGCCGCCTTAACCGTCTCCGACATAACTTCTTCCATGCCGTCAAACACGGTAAAGACGGGACAGGCTGAACTGCCCAGCCTTTTACCCAAAGCCCTTGCCGTCAGTTCGGATGTTCCGCTTTCCCTTATGATGTTTAATGCTGCATTGACTATCTGTTGCTTTGTAAATTTGGCTTTCGGCGGCATTTTTATCACCTCTATTTAGATTAAGCGTTCTATAACGTTTGTTCTATTATAGCGCCGTTATTTTAGCCTGTCAACATCTCTCAGATAAATTTTTACGCTTACATAACAAAAATTTGTTTAAAGATTGATACTTATTAACAAAAAAAGTCAATTATTTATATTTTTCTATTGTAAATTTGCCGAAGCTGTGGTATAATATTGTGCGTAAAAAATAAAAAAAAGGGGATAAAATATGAAAGACACAAACTGCGGTTATTGTATGCGCGGCGATCTTTTGGAAAAATTCGGCATTTACATATGCGACCTCGAAGTTTCGACGCTCATACTCTTCAAAGAACAATCCAAGCGCGGCAGATGCATAGTTGCATATAAAGACCACGTCAGCGAAATTGTGGATATTTCGGACGAGGAACGCGACAAATTTTTTGCAGACGTCGCGAAAGCTGCTCGCGCCATTCACAAAGTTTTCAAGCCCGACAAATTAAACTACGGCGCCTACGGCGACACGGGATGTCACCTGCACATGCACCTTTGCCCCAAGTATAAGGACGGCGACGAATGGGGCGGAACGTTCACCATGAACCCGGGTAAGGTATTCCTTACAGATAAGGAATATGCCGAAATGATAGAGCAAATTAAAGCGGCATTATAATGATTTTTTATTAAAATAAGGGATTTAAAGCCACAAAACGTTTTTTGCGGCGCAAATAAGGAGAATAATGAACAATGGCACACAACGTAATTGCAGAAGCTAAACGGTGTTTAAACTGCAAAAAACCTTTATGCAGGCAGGGCTGTCCCATAAACACCGACATTCCGGGATTTATTTCTACATTTTTGAAGGGCGACATTGAGGACGCGGGCAAAATGCTGTTCGACAACAACCCCCTCTCCGTCGTCTGCTCGATAGTATGCAACCACGGCAACCAATGTCAGGGGCATTGCGTGCGCGGACTCAAAGGCGAGTCTGTTGAAATTTCGACCATTGAAAACTACATTTCTGAGCGCTACCTCGACAGTTTAGTGCTTGAACGCGCGCCCTCGAACGGCATTAAAGTTGCCGTAATCGGGTCGGGCCCCGCGGGCATAACCATTTCGATAAAGCTCGCTCAGCTGGGCTATGACGTGACGGTGTTCGAGAGCAAGACCGACATAGGCGGCGTTTTGCGCTACGGAATACCCGACTTCCGCCTGCCCCACTCGATAATAGACAGGTACAAGCAGATAATGCTGCACCTCGGCATAAAAATCAGGCTGAACGTCACCATAGGCAAGGCGTTCGGCGTTGAGGAGTTGTTCCGCGACGGGTTCAAGGCGATATCGATAGGCACGGGCGTGACGTGGCCCATAGCGCTCAACATAAAGGGCGAAACGCTGGGGCACGTGCACTACGGCGTGCACTTCCTTGAACGCCCCGAAGGGTACGAGCTGGGCAAGAGCGTGATTGTAATCGGCGCGGGCAACGTTGCCATGGACGTGGCAAGGACTGCCCTTCGCCGCGGCGTGCGCGACGTAAAAATAGTCGTCCGCTCGGACAGGTACACGGCGAGCGACGAGGAAAAAGAGTACGCCGAAATCGAGGGCGCGCAGTTTATCTTCAACAAGGCGCCGATAGAGATAACCGACGAGGGCGTAATTTTTGCCGACACGGTGTGCGACGAAAACCACAAAGTAATTTCGGTTTCCAAAGAAACTCAGCTCATGAAGTGCGACACGGTTATGATTTGTGTTTCGCAGCGCCCCTCTAACCTCATACTTACGACGACAAAGGGGCTTGAAACCAGCGACCGCGGGCTGGCGAAGATAGACCCGCAGACTGGCGAGACCACCCACCCCGGCGTTTTTGCCTCGGGCGACGTTGTAAAGGGCGCAAAGACGGTTGTAGAGGCGGTTGAACAGTCAAAGCGCGTTGCATTCGCCATGCATGAATACCTGCAAAGCCTGCCCAAAGAAACCAGCTGAAAATCATTTAAATAAAACGTGCGCGGAGCAAAAAATTGCTCCGCGCCCGTTTCCGCACTACACTTCATAATAATGCATGTGCGCCGCCGCCATTTTAAATAGCGGCCGCGGACACTTAAAAAATAATAAATAAAAAAGCATTTATTTCGAAAAATTACCCCCCAACAAAAACGCAGCACCATATATAAGCCCGCCACCAGCGGGAAGTAGGCAAA
>ERZ1090863.424-NODE-424-length-24014-cov-29.521558_pt1 | contig 24014 bp, 23 predicted proteins | sample MGYA00478480_ERZ1090863 | MGnify/ENA primary metagenome ERZ1090863 (study PRJEB33644, sample SAMEA5815746) | chicken gut metagenome | biome: Chicken; feature: Gastrointestinal Tract; material: Caecum | place: Ireland | collected 2019-01-01 | study: A study of the...
GAAAAAGTCCGCGCTGTCCCCCGGCACCGGCTCGTTGTCGGGGATGTCGTCGCTGCGCCGTATCTTGTGGGGATGGCGCGGACCTCCCCTGCCGGAAGGCGTCTTTTTCTCTTCCGGCTCAAACTCAAAATCCATGGGATAACTCCTTTGTTACGCCGCCGGCACGATGGTCAGCACCGCCCGGGCAGGCAGGCAGGTGGCGGTCTGGTCCTCCAGGGTCAGCCAGCCGTACCCCTCGCAGACGTGGTCGGGGCAGGGCGAGTCGATGAAGCGGGCCGCCCCGTCCCGGATCTCCACGTGAACGGTCAGGTAGCCGGTGTCCACATCGTAGACCCCGTCGGCGTCCAGGGGCAGGTCCAGAGAGGCGTTCCCGTCGCCGTAGATCAGCCGGGCCTGGAGGGGGGCGTCCCGGTCCCTTCCGGCTCCCCGCAGGAGGAACAGCGCCCCCGCCGCCAGCAGGATCACCGCCGCAAACAGGAGGTTGGCAAACAGTTTTTTGTGACGCATGGGGCCCTCACTGGATCGGCAGGGTGTCCAGCTCCGCCAGCCAGGCAGCGGCCGAAGCGTCGCTGGGCATCCGCCAGTCCCCCCGCGGCGAGAGGGTCACGCTGCCCACCTTGGGGCCGTCGGGCAGGCAGCTGCGCTTGAACTGCTGGGCAAAGAACCGCCGGTAGAAGCTGCGCAGCCACCGGGCCAGCACCTCGTCGGTATAGGCGGGGCTGCCGGCAAAGGCGGCCCGGGCCAGCCGGAAGATCTTGCGGGGGCCGAAGCCGAACCGCAGCACGTAATACAGGTAAAAGTCGTGCAGCTCGTAGGGGCCCACCAGCTCCTCGGTGCGCTGGGCGATCTCGCCGTCCTTAGCGGGCAGCAGCTCCGGCGAGACGGGGGTGTCCAAAATGTCCAGCAGCACCCGGCGCAGGGCCTCGCTGGAGGCGGTGTCGGCCTCGTACCGCACCAGATGGCGGACCAGGGTCTTGGGCACCCCGGCGTTGACGCCGTACATGCTCATATGGTCGCCGTTGTAGGTGGCCCAGCCCAGGGCCAGCTCGGACAGATCGCCGGTGCCCACCACAAAGCCGCCGTTCAGGTTGGCAATGTCCATCAGCTCCAGGGTGCGCACCCGGGCCTGGCTGTTCTCAAAGGTGACGTCGGGGGTCTGGCCGTCGTGGCCGATGTCGGCAAAGTGGCTGCGGACGGTGGCGGTGATGTTCACCTCCCGGAAGGAGACCCCCAGCTCCTGGCAGAGGATCTCGGCGTTGCTGCGGGTCCGCCGGGTGGTGCCGAAGCAGGGCATGGTCACGGCCAGCACGTCGGAGGCCGGGCGGCCCAGCTGGCGCATGGCCCGGGCCGACACCAGCAGGGCCAGGCAGCTGTCCAGCCCGCCCGAAATGCCGATCACCGCCGTTTGGGCGTGGGTGTGTTCGATCCGCTTGGCCAGGCCGTCGGCCTGCATCCGCAGGATCAGTTCGCACCGCTCGGCCCGGCGGCGGGGGTCGCCGGGGACGAAGGGGGCCGGGTCCACCCGGCGGGTCAGGGGCGTCTCGGTGACGGCCAGGTCGAATTCCGCCACCTGATACCCCTCGTCGTTGGGGACGAAGCTGGTGTTGCGGGCCCGCTCGGCCTGCATCCGGGCGCAGTCCAGCTCGCTGACGGCGTCGCCGCCCTGGAAGGGCTGGGTCTCGGCCAGGATGACGCCGTTCTCGGCCACCAGGTCGTGGCCCGCAAAGACCATGTCCTGGGTGCTCTCGCCGTGGCCTGCCGAAGCGTACAGGTAGCCGCAGAGCAGCCGGGCCGACTGGTTGGCCACCAGGGCGCGGCGGTACTCCGCCTTGCCCACCGTCTCGTCGCTGGCCGAAAGGTTGGCGATGACGGTGGCCCCCGCCAGGGCGTGGAAGGTGGAGGGGGGCAGGGCGCTCCACAGGTCCTCGCACAGCTCCACCCCCAGGACGAATTCCGGCATCTGCCGGCATCGGAACAGCAGCTGGGTCCCGAACGGCGCCTGCTGCCCGCAGACGGTCACGGTGCGCACCCGCTTGTCGCCGGGGGCAAAGTGGCGTTTCTCGTAAAATTCGCCGTAGTTGGGCAGGCAGGTCTTGGGCACAAGGCCCAGCAGCCGGCCGCGGCAGACCGCGGCGGCGCAGTTGTACAGCTTGCCGTTCACCGCCAGGGGCAGGCCCACCAGGGCCAGCAGGTCCCATTCCCTGCTGGCCTCCAGCACCTGGCCCAGCCCGCGGAGGGCCGCCTGCTGCAAAGCCTGCTGGAAAAACAGGTCCCCGCAGGTGTAGCCGGTCAGGGCAAGCTCGGGGAACACCGCCAGCTTGACCTGCCGGGCGGCGCATTCCCGCATGGCCTCCACGATCCGGCCGGCGTTATAGGCGCAGTCCGCCACCCGCAGCGCGGGCGAGAGGGCCGCCGCTTTCAGAAAACCATCTTTCATAACAAGACACATCCCGTCCCATTTGTCTATTTTCAACGCTGTTTTGCGTTCGTTCGCGCATACAACGGTCTTAGTATAGCACATTTTGCCCAAAACGAAAAGAAACAATTTGTAAAAAACGCAGAAAAAGGACCTGCCCTTTTCGGGCAGGCCCTGGATGATCCTGGCGGGAAAACGAGATAGACCGTAAGCCGGGTTCTGTATTAAACGACGATCTGTCTAGGCCCGTCATTGCTGGCGGGCTCGTGCCGCCCTCGGGACACGCGAGCAGCGCTGTACGTCCCATATAGGCGTTGCTTCCGGTAGGGTTTACAAAGCCGGATGGTCACCCATCCGCTGGTGAGCTCTTACCTCGCCCTTTCATCCTTACCGCGCCCGGGGGCGCGGCGGTTTGCTTTCTGTTGCACTTTCCCTGGGGTCACCCCCGGCTGCCGTTAGCAGTTACCGTGCTCTGCGAAGCCCGGACTTTCCTCAGAGCGGTCCAAGCCGCCCCGCCGCCGTATGTTCCACTCGTTTTCCCCCCACATGATACCATAGTTTGGGGGGATTTGCAAGCGGCGCGCTTTTCTGATATACTAAAACAGACAAGAAAGGCAGGTGGGACGGATGCGGCTGTATTTCCCGGTGCCGGCGTCGGCCGGGCCGGAGGGGGTGCTTTTGCGCAGTTTTCTGCGGGAGTGCCGCCTTTCCACCGACCTGCTGCGGGCGGTGAAATTCCACGGCGGCGGCTTCGAGGCCGACGGCCGGCCGGTGCTGGCCAACCAGCGGGTCTGGCCGGGGCAGACCGTCTCCTTTGCCCTGCCCGGGGAGGAGGGCGGCTGCGAGCCCGACCCGTCCATCCCGGTGCGGGTGGCGTACCAGGACTTTTTTGCGGCGGTGCTGGACAAGCCCGCCGGCCTGGCGGTCCACCCTACCCTCAACTATCCCGGCGGCACCCTGGCCAACGGCTATGCCGCCCTGCGCCGGGCCGAGGGCCGCAGCCCCGTGTTCCGCCCGGTGAACCGGATCGACAAGGACACCAGCGGCCTGGTCCTGACGGCGCAGAACGCCTACGCCGCCCCCCTGCTGGCCCAGCATGTGGAAAAAGTCTACTACGCCGTGGCCGAAGGCGAGCTGCCCCTGGGCCCCGGCGTCATCGACGCGCCCATCGGCCGCCGGGGCGACAGCATCATCGGGCGGTGCGTCACCCCCGAGGGCAAGCCCAGCCGCACCGAGTACACCATATTAAAGGTAGGCGGCGGCCTCAGCCTGGCGGCCTGCGTCCCGGTCACCGGGCGCACCCACCAGATCCGGGTCCATTTCGCCTCCATCGGCTGCCCCCTGGCAGGGGACGACCTGTACGGCGGCCACCGGGACCGGATCGGCCGGCAGGCCCTGCACTGCGCCCGCCAGCGCTTTTGGGTGCCGGCAGGGCGGCTTGCGGCCGGCGGCTTCTGGTTCGAGACGCCTGTGCGCCTGGTCCCCGTCACGGTGGAAAGCCCTCTGCCAGCCGACATCATTGCGTTATTTTCGTGAAAAGTCGGTGAAAGCTGTGCCCAAATCCTGTGCAAAACCTTGCCTCCGCGTCGGCGGGGTGTATAATGGAATATAAGTCGATGCTTGTCCGGCCGCCGCGCCGGCAGGCTGTCTTTTTGCGTTTCCGCTTTGCGCTTCAGATAGGCAAAACCACCGGAAGGAGAAACACTCTTTTGATTGATGAGAAGATCAAGGAGCAGCCGGGCGGCCTGCCAGCCGTCCCGCCTCCCCTGACAACCAAGGATAAACTGCGGGCGGCCTGGGCCCGGCTGCAATGCAGCAGCCTGCTGCGGAGCCACCGCTTCCAGACCCGCACCCGCCATCATATGGAGGGCCTGGGCGCCCTGGTCTGCGCCATCCCCCTGGCGCGGCAGCTGGGCGACTGGCTGTATGCGCTGGGCTTTACCGGCGAGTACACCCTGATCCGGGCCGGACGGACCATCCGCGCCGCCGCGCTGTGGCTGGCGGCCGCTTTCCTCCGCGGCTGGAACAACGTGGTGGACACCGCCTTTCCCGGTGCGCGCACCGTGCTGGGCGAGCTGTTCGGCCCGGTATACGTCTTTTGCCGCGGCGTGCGCAACATCTGGGTCTACGGCGACGAGGTCCGCCGGGAGCAGGGCTTCTGGGCCGGCATCGTGGCCGACGTCCAGTATCTGGGCCGGGGCGCGGTGCGCTACGGCGGGCTCCTGCCCCGGATGGTGGCCTATCTCCTGCCCCTGGGGGCCCTGGCCGTCCTGGTGGCGGTGGTCCAGATCATGGTGGGCCGCCCCTACACCCTGGCGGTGGAGGTCAACGGCATCACCGTGGGCAATGTGGCCAACGAGACCGTCTTTGACGCCGCCCGGGAGGACGTGCTGCAGCGCGTCAACTACGCCGGCACCACCGGCGACACCGAGGTGACCATCGAGCCCACCTACCGCCTGGCCATCACCAGCGACGTGCTGGACGAAGGGCAGATGGCCAACGCCATCCTCTCGGCAGTCAGCGACGAGATCAGCGAGGGCACCGCCCTTTACTTAGACGGCGAGCTGACGGCGGTCTGCGCCGAGGGCAGCCAGCTGCAGCTGTACCTCAGCGGGCTGCTGGAGCCCTACGAACAGCCCGACGACCCCAACGTCTCGGTGAGCTTCAACCGGGAGGTGACGGTGGAGCAGGGCCTGTACTTCACCGACAGCTTTATGGACTACGCCGACGTGGTGGCCCTGCTGTCCGGCGTGCGCCAGGCCGAACGGGTCTACACCGTGGTGGCCGGCGACAGCATCAGCCTGATCGCCACCAAGAACAACCTGACCACCGCCGAGCTGTGCGAGCTGAACGGCATCACCCCCGACACCGCCATCTTCCCCGGCGACGAGCTGATCGTCACACGGGAGGAGACCATGCTGGAAGTGCAGATCACCCGCACCGTCACCTGGACCGAGGAGATCCCCTTCTCCACCAAGCAGACCCAGTCCAGCGACTACGCCTTTGGCACCACCCGCACCGTCCAGGAGGGCGAGAACGGCGTGCGCACCATCACCGCCCAGAACGTCTATGCCACCGACGGCACCATGCTCAGCCAGACCATCCTGAGCAGCGAGGTGACCAAGGCCCCCGTGGACCGGGAGATCGTGGTGGGCACCAAGCTGCCCAGCGGCAGCGTGGCCCAGGTGGGCAACGGCACCTTCATCTGGCCGGTACCCCAGTTTACCGGGTGTTCACGGTGGTATTCCAGCAGTCACAAGGGCGTGGACATCCGCGCCCCGGCGGGCACCCCCATCTACGCATCGGCCAGCGGCGTGGTGACCAGGGCCGGCTACGAGCGGGGCGGCGCCGGCACCGGCTACGGCAACTCCCTCATCATCGACCACGGCAACGGCTACAGCACCCTGTACAGCCACTGCCTGTCCCTGACCGTCAGCGCGGGCCAGGCCGTCAGCCAGGGCCAGCTGATCGGCTATGTGGGCTCCACCGGCCGCTCCACCGGCAACCACTGCCACTTCGAGATCCGCCACAACGGCCGCTACCTGCCGCCCCAGAACTACTTCCAGAGTTACTACAGATAAAGCAAACGCTTGACAAACAGATCAAAAGGAGGTTTTCCCTATGTCCACTCCCCACATTGCCGCCGAAATGGGCGATTTTGCCAAGACCGTCCTGATGCCGGGCGACCCCCTGCGGGCCCAGTTCATCGCCGAGACCTTTCTGCAGGACGTCCGCCAGGTGACGGGCGTCCGGGGGATGCTGGGTTTCACCGGCACCTATGAGGGCCGCCCCATCAGCGTGATGGGCAGCGGCATGGGCATGCCGTCCATCGGCATCTACTCCTACGAGCTGTTCAAGTTCTACGGGGTGGAGAACATCGTCCGCATCGGCTCGGCGGGCAGCTACACCGACAAGGCCAAGCTGTTCGACGTGGTGCTGGCCGCCGGCGCGGTGAGCGAATCCAGCTACGCCAGGACCCAGAGCGGCTTTGAGGGCCACATCACCTTCCCCAGCCGGGAGCTGAACGAGAAGCTGCGCGCCTCCGCCGCCAAGCAGGGCATCCCCCTCATCGAGGGCAACATCCATTCTTCCGACGTGTTCTACCGCCAGCCCTCCGACGCAAAGCCCACCTACTGGGAAAAGCTGCGGGACGAGCAGGGCTGCGTCTGCGTCGAGATGGAGAGCTTCGCCCTCTTTGCCAACGCCCAGGTGCTGGGCAAGCACGCCGCCTGCCTGCTGACCATCTCGGACAGCTTTGTCTCCCCCGAGGCCACCACCGCCGAGCAGCGCCAGAAGAGCTTTACCAACATGATGAAGGTCGCCCTGGGCGCAGACTACTGAGGGAGGCCCCACCATGTCTGAACTTACCCGGGAGGAAAAACAGGCCCTGATCCGTGCGGCCCTGGACGCCCGCACCCGGGCCGTGGCCCCCTACAGCCGCTTTTGGGTGGGGGCCGCCCTGCGCAGCGCCGACGGCCGGGTCTTTACCGGCTGCAACATCGAAAACGCAGCCTTCACCCCCACCAGCTGCGCCGAGCGCACCGCCCTGTTCTCGGCGGTCAGCCAGGGGGTCACCCAATTCACCGACATTGCGATCGTGGGGGCCAAAAAGGGCGAGGTGAACCAGCTGGTCACCGCCCCCTGCGGCGTCTGCCGTCAGGCCCTGTACGAGTTCTGCGGGCCCGCTTTGAACGTCATCATGGCCAAAAGCCCGGATGATTTCATCGAGCGGACGCTGGGGGAGCTGTTACCTTTCGGCTTCGGTCCGGCCAACATCGAGTGATTTGAAGCGCCTCTGCCTTTGCCGGCAGGGGCGTTTTTGGTTGCTGCGGGGGCGGGCGTCCAAACACGCCGAAAAAGCGCGGGGCCGTGGATGGAATGTATCACTTTTTGACAATTTGACGAAAATATTGTAAAGATTTTGTAATGCAAAACAGCTTGCGCCCAACACATTTTGCGGCTATACTGGAGTATAGAGAATGCGCCTCTATGTCTGCGCATCCTTGTCTGTCCAAAAATGGTTGCACCCAACTGTAAAAAAGGAGAGAATTCTTATGAATATGATTTCGCGCCGTCAATTCATGGCCGTGGCTGGCGCAGCCGCTGCCGTTTCTGTTCTGGCCGCCTGCGGCGGTTCTTCTTCCAGCACTTCCTCCAGCACCGCTTCTTCGGCTGCTTCCAGCGCTTCTTCCGCTGCTTCTTCCGAGGCCGCCGCTGAGGGTGCCACTGTCTCCTACGTCGCTCTGTGCTGCGATACCGGCACCATCGACGACGAGAGCTTCAACCAGGCCTGCTGGACTGCCGTCCAGAACTACATGGGCGACAACTGCCAGTACTACATCCCCGAGGCCGACGCCTCCGATGAGGACCGCGAGACCATGATCCGCCAGGCTGTCAACGACGGCGCCGACACCGTCGTGTGCGTCGGCTACCTGTACGGCGCTTCCCTGGCATGGGCTGCCGAGCAGTACCCCGACACCCGCTTCATCGCCATCGACGTGACCCAGGCCGACATCGGCACCGACGCCATCCCCGCCAACTGCTACTGCATCACCTTCAAGGAGGAGCAGGCAGGCTACCTGGCAGGCTACGCCATCGCCAAGGACGGCTTCACCCACCTGGGCTTCCTGGGCGGCATGGCTGTGCCCGCCGTCATCCGTTACGGCTACGGCTTCGTGCAGGGCGTTGACGCCGCTGCGCAGGAGACCGGCAACGCCGTCGACATCAACTACTTCTACGGCGGCCAGTTCTACGGCGACGCCAACATCACCTCCCGTATGGAGGGCTGGTACACCAACGGCACCGAGGTCGTCTTTGCCTGCGGCGGCGGCATCTACACCTCCGCTCTGGAGGCTGCCATCAAGTCCAACGGCTACATCATCGGCGTGGACGTGGACCAGAACTACATCGGCGTCAACGCTGTGGCCGACGGTTCTTCTGTCTACAACCCGTTCATCACTTCCGCTATGAAGCAGCTGACCACCGCCGTTGAGGACGCCCTGGGCGACATCGACAGCGGCGAGTGGGGCACCATCGCTGCCACCAACGGCAACTTCGGCCTGCAGGAGGGCGACTACGTCGGCCTGCCCACCGCCGAGGGCAGCTGGAACTTCCGCACCTTCACCGTGGAGGAGTACGAGGCCGTCAAGGAGAAGATCGCTGCCGGCGAGATCGTCGTCGACAACTCCAGCGAGGACAGCGTCAAGCCCACCACCAGCGAGCTGGTCACCGTCAACTACGTGCAGTAACCGCTTCGCACAGCCGGGCTGGACGGCCTGGATGCCCCAAACGATCCATCAGCAGAGCGCCCAAAAGGCGCTCTGCTTTTTTGTGCAATGCGCACATTTTTTATTTCCCACCGGCCAGATATGTGAAAATCCCCCTCTTTTTTGCAAAATGCTGGATTTTTATCCATATTTTCCTTGCAAAGTATCGGCAGAATACGTTATAATGAATAAAGTGAGAACGATGCGTCACCATTGTGTGAAAGGAGAGTGAGCAGATTGGCCGAGGATTATGTGATCGAGATGCTCCATATTACCAAGGAATTCCCTGGGATCAAGGCAAACGATGATATTACCCTCCAACTGCGCAGAGGCGAGGTGCATGCCCTGCTGGGCGAAAACGGCGCGGGCAAAAGCACGTTGATGAGCGTCCTGTTCGGCCTGTACCAGCCCGAGCAGGGCACCATCCGCAAAAACGGCAAGGAGGTCCAGATCCGCAACCCCAACGACGCCAACGCTTTGGGCATCGGCATGGTCCACCAGCACTTCAAGCTGGTGGAATGCTTTACGGTGCTGGACAACATCATCCTGGGGGTCGAGCCCAACAAGCTGGGCTTCCTGCAAAAGGCCGAGGCCCGCAAAAAGGTCGTGGCCCTGAGCGAAAAGTACGGCCTGCGGGTGGACCCCGACGCCCTGGTCAGCGACATCTCGGTGGGTATGCAGCAGCGCGTGGAGATCCTCAAGATGCTCTACCGTGACAACGAGATCCTGATCTTTGACGAGCCCACCGCCGTCCTGACCCCCCAGGAGATCGACGAGCTGATGGAGATCATGCGGGGCTTCAAAAAAGAGGGCAAGAGCATCCTCTTTATCACCCACAAGCTGAACGAGATCATGGCCGTCGCCGACCGGTGCACCGTCCTGCGCAAGGGCAAGTACGTGGGCGTGGTGGACATTGGCGGCACCACCAAGGAAGAGCTTTCCCGCATGATGGTGGGCCGCGACGTCCAGCTGGAAGTGGAAAAGGCCCCCGCCAAGCCCGGCGAGGTGATCCTGGACGTGCAGGATGTGACCATCCCCAGCGCCACCCACAAGAAAAACGCCGTGAAGGACGTCACCTTCCAGGTGCGGGCGGGCGAGATCGTCTGCCTGGCCGGCATCGAAGGCAACGGCCAGACCGAATTCGTCTACGGCCTCACCGGCCTGGAAAAGGTCTCGGGCGGCAGGATCAGTTTCTGCGGCAAGGACATCACCCACGCCTCCATCCGGGAGCGCTCCAAAGACGGCATGAGCCACATCCCCGAGGACCGGCACAAGCACGGCCTGATCCTGGACTACACCCTGGAGAACAACATGGTGCTGCAGCGGTACTGGCAGCCCGAGTTCCAGAACCACGGCTTTATCCGCAAGGACAAGGTGCGGGAATACTCGGACCGGCTGATCGGGCAGTACGACGTCCGCAGCGGCCAGGGCAGCGTGACCATCGCCCGCAGCATGTCGGGCGGCAACCAGCAGAAGGCCATCATCGCCCGTGAGATCGACCGCGACCCCAAGCTGCTGGTGGCTGTCCAGCCCACCCGCGGCCTGGACGTGGGCGCCATCGAGTATATCCACCGCCAGATCGTGGCCCAGCGGGACGCCGGCAAGGCGGTGCTGCTGGTCAGCCTTGAGCTGGACGAAGTCATGAACCTGTCCGACCGCATCCTCGTCATGTACGAGGGCGAGGTGGTCGGCGAGTTCGATCCCAAGACCACCACCGTTCAGGAGCTGGGCCTGTACATGGCCGGCGCCCGCAAGCAAGGGAAAGGAGAATGAGCGGCTTTATGGATAAGAAAAAGATGCTTTCCCGCGACGGCAAGGGCCGGTCGGCCTTTGTCAGCGTGCTGGCGGCCCTCCTGTGCATCCTGATCGGCCTGGTATGCGGCTATCTGGTGCTGCTGGCCATCAACGCCGAGCACGCATGGGCGGACGGCTTTGTCCGCATCCTGAAGGGCGGCTTCTACGACGCCCCCTACGGCGTGGGCCGCACCCTGGCCAACGCCGCCCCCCTGGTCATGACCGGCCTTTCGGTGGCTTTTGCCTTCAAGACCGGCCTGTTCAACATCGGCGCGGCGGGGCAGTACACCCTGGGCGCCTACGGCGCGCTGTACTGCGCCATCGTCCTGCACCTGCCCTGGTATGTGGGCCTGATCGCTTCGGCGGTGCTGGGCGGCATCTGGGGCGCCATCCCCGGCCTGTTCAAGGCATACCTGAACATCAACGAGGTCATCACCTCCATCATGTTCAACTGGATCGGGCTGTACCTGGTCAATGAGATCATCTACGGCAACGGCACCGGCGTCATGTACGACTCCCGCAACACCCGCACCTGGAACCTGCGCCGGATGGAAGGGGCAGAGGGGGTCACCATCCCCGACTTTGGGCTGAACGATATGTTCCAGACCAACAGCACCACCATCGCCATCTTCCTGTCCATCGTGGTGGCCGTCGTGATCTGGGTGATCCTGGACAAGACCACCTTCGGCTATGAGCTGAAGGCCGTGGGCCTGAACAAAAACGCCGCCCGCTACGCCGGCATCAACGAGAAGAAGAACCTGGTCCTCTCGATGGTCATTGCCGGCGCGCTGGCCGGTTTCGGCGCGGGCCTGTACTACCTGTCCGGCGTGTCCGAGTGGAACCCCCTGAACTCCACCACCCTGCCCGCCATGGGCTTCAACGGCATTTCGGTGGCGCTGCTGGCCAGCTCCAACCCCATCGGCACCATCTTCTCGGCTTTGTTCATCTCCCACATCACGGTGGGCGGCTCGTTCCTGTCCACCCGGTATTATCCCACCGAGATTGCCGACCTGATCAGCGGCATCATCATCTACCTGTGCGCCTTCTCGATGCTGTTCCGCGGCAAGATCGCAAAGCTCCTCAGCGGCGGCAAGCGGGCGGACAAGTCCGGCGAAAAGGAGGGCTAATATGCTGTTACTCATCAAATACACCCTGCTGTACGGCATCGTGCTGATGCTGGTGGCCCTGGGCGGCATGTTCAGTGAGCATTCCGGCATCATCAACATCGCGCTGGAGGGCATCATGGTCATCGGCGGCGTGGCGGGCGTTTTGACCCTGACCCTGCTGCCGGCCAGCACCCCGGCCTGGCTCATCGTGGTGATCTCCATCCTGGCGGCGGCCGTGGCCGGGATGGTCTATTCCCTGCTGCTGGCCTTTGCCTCCATCAACCTGAAGGCGGACCAGACCATCGGCGGCACCGCCCTGAACCTGCTGGCCACCGCCGTGGCGGTGGTGTTGTCCAAATACTTCAGCGAGAGCGGCAGCGCCAAGCTGAACTATTCCAACCGGCCCTTCCTGTTCAGCATCGGCGGGCTGGAAATGAGCGTCTTTGTGCCGCTGGGGCTGGCCCTGCTCGTCATCAGCTTTGTGGTGATGTACAAGACCCGCTTCGGCCTGCGGCTGCGGGCCTGCGGCGAGCACCCCCAGGCGGCGGACTCGGTGGGCATCAACGTGTACAAGATGCGCTACGCCGGCGTCCTGATCTCGGGGGCGCTGGGCGCCATCGGCGGCATGGCCTACATCGTGCCGCCGGTCCAGACCTGGAACTTTGAGGTCGGCGTGGCCGGCGCGGGCTTTTTGGCCCTGGCGGTCATGATCTTTGGCCAGTGGAAGCCTTTCCACATCTTTGGGGCGGCCATGTTCTTTGCCGTGTTCAAGAGCCTGGCCAACATCGCGGACTCCACCTTCCTGGCCAACCTCGGCTGGTCCAGCAACATCTACAACATGATGCCCTTCATCGCCTCGATGATCATTCTGGCGTTCACCTCCAAGAACAGCATGGCCCCCAAGGCCGAGGGCATCCCCTACGACAAGGGATCGCGCTGAAAACACACACGACGCGGCGGCAGGCGTTACGGCTTGCCGCCGTTTTTGCCCTCTCCGGCCCTGTGGGCCACCTCTCCCGCACGCGGGCGAGGCCGAACCTATAAGCGCAGCGAGACTGAGAGGGCCAAAGAAAGGACACTCCCATGCAGAAAATTCTGGTCATTGGCTGTTCGGGGGCTGGCAAAAGCACCTTTGCCCGCCGCCTGCGGGACAGCACCGGCCTGCCCCTGTACTACCTGGACCGGCTCTGGCACAGGCCCGACCGCACCCACATCACCCGGGAGGAATTCGATCGGACCCTGGCCGAATGGCTGGCCCGGCCCGCCTGGATCCTGGACGGCAACTACAGCCGCACCCTCCCCCAGCGGCTGGAAGCCTGCGACACCGTCTTTTTCCTGGACTTCCCCCTGGAAGTCTGCCTGGCGGGGGTGGAAAACCGCCGGGGCGCGCAGCGCCCGGATATGCCCTGGGTGGAGGAGGAGCTGGACGCAGAGTTCCTGCAATACATCCTCGACTTCGGCCAGGCGCAGCTCCCCGCGATCCGCGCCATGCTGGAGCCATACCGGGGGCGCCGGCAGATCCTGACCTTCCGCAGCCGGGCCGGGGCGGACGCCTGGCTGAACGCCCTGGCAGTGACCCTCCGCCCCTACCGCCCCGAGGACTGCCCCGCGCTGGCGGCCCTCTTTTACGAGACGGTCCACACCGTCAACGCGGCCCACTATACCCCCGCCCAGCTGGACGCCTGGGCCCCCGCCTGCGGCCCCGACCTCGCTGCCTGGGACAAGAGCTTCCGGGCGCACCGGACCCTGGTGGCCGAGCTGGACGGGCGGCTGGCAGGCTTCGGGGATCTGGACCCCGCCGCCGGCTACCTGGACCGGCTCTACGTCCACAAGGACCTGCAGGGCCGGGGCGTCGCCACCGCCCTCTGCAACGCGCTGGAAGAAGCCTCCGCCGGGCCGGTGGTCACCCATGCCTCGGTCACGGCCCGCCCCTTCTTCGCCAGGCGCGGCTACCGGGTCCTGCGGGCACAGCAGGTGGAGCGCAGAGGGGTGACCCTGGCCAACTATGTGATGGAAAAAGCACCGGCGGGCGATCTGTGAAGTTTCTGCCAACTTTCGGGCCGGGGCCTTGCCTTTGGGCAAAAGTCATACTATACTGGAAGCAACCTATCAATCGGGATTGGAGTGATCTTCTATGCGTATCTACGACATCATTGCAAAGAAGCGGGACGGCGGCGTCCACACCCGCGCCGAGCTGGAGGCCCTGATCCGCGGCTATGTGGCCGGGGATGTGCCCGACTACCAGATGGCCGCCTGGATGATGGCGGTCTACCTGCGGGGGATGACCGACGCGGAGACCGCCGCCCTCACCGACATCATGGCCCACAGCGGCGAGATGGTGGACCTCAGCCCCATCGCGGGGGTGAAGGTGGACAAGCATTCCACCGGCGGCGTGGGGGACAAGACCACCCTTGTGATTGCCCCCATCGCGGCGGCCTGCGGGGTCAAGATCGCCAAGATGAGCGGCCGGGGCCTGGGCCACACCGGCGGCACCATCGACAAGATGGAGAGCGTCCCCGGCACCCGCACCGCCCTGAGCCAGGAGGACTTTTTCGCCCAGGTAAACCGCACCGGCATCGCGGTCATCGGCCAGAGCGAGAACATCGCCGTCGCCGACAAAAAGATGTACGCGCTGCGGGATGTCACCGCCACCGTCAGCTGCATCCCCCTGATCGCCTCCAGCATCATGTCCAAAAAGCTGGCCTCGGGGTCGGACGCCATCCTGCTGGACGTCACCACCGGCACCGGCGCCTTTATGAAAACGGTGGAGGACAGCATCGCCCTGGCCCGGCTGATGGTCTCGATCGGCGCCCATCACGGCCGCAAAGTGGCCGCCATGATCACCGACATGGACACCCCCCTGGGCTACAACATCGGCAACAGCCTGGAAGTGATGGAGAGCATGGAGGTGCTCAAGGGCCGCGGCCCCGCCGACCTGACCGCCGTCTGCATCGAGCTGGCGGCCTATATGCTGGTTCTGGCGGGCAAGGGCAGCCCCGAGACCTGCCGCGCCCTGGCCCGGCAGGCCATTGCCGACGGCAGCGCCTTTGCCAAGTGCAAGGAGATGTTTGCGGCCCAGGGCGGCGACACCCGGGTGCTGGACGACTACAGCCTGTTTGCCCAGCCCGCCGCCCGCTGGGAAGTGGCAGCCGACGCCGACGGCTACATCACCGCCAACGACGCCGAAAAGATCGGCACCGCCAGCGTGCTGCTGGGAGCCGGCCGGGAGAAAAAGGGCGACCCCATCGACTACGCCGCCGGCATCATCCTGCACAAAAAGCGGGGCGACTACGTCCGCAAGGGCGAGAGCCTGGCCACCTTCTGCGGCGCGCCCGAGCGCTTTGCCGCCGCCGAAGCCTGCTACCGCTCCGGCCTGTCCATCGGGCCGGAAAAGCCCGCCGAGCTGCCCCTGATCTACGCCATCGTCACCGAGGACGGGGTGGAACGGTTCTGACCCCGCCCTGCGCGCCTGCCGGAAAAGCAGGCGCTTTTATTTTGCCGCCAGGGCTGCCTTTCAGATGCAGCAGAGGTCGCCGTTTTTCTGTTCACGCTCCTTTTGTTCCTGCTGTTCCCGCTCCCGCTGCATCCGCAGCTCGTGCAGGGCTTTTTCCCGCTCTTCCCGCTGGATGCGCAGCTGCATCTCGTGCTTTTGCACCTTATCGTAAAAGGTGCTGCGGGGCAGGCCGCAGGCCTTTGCCGCCTCCTGGATGGTCATCCGCTTGGCTTTCCAGGCTTCGTATGCGGTCCAGAAATTTTCGGGCAGAGGGCGCGGGTCCCGGCCGAACTGCACCCCCCGGGCCTTGGCCGCCGCGATGCCCTCGGCCTGGCGCTGGCGGATGTTGGTGCGCTCGTTTTCCGCCACAAAGGACAGCACCTGCAGCACGATGTCCGCCAAAAAAGCCCCCATCAGGTCCCGGCCGCGGCGGGTGTCCAGCAGGGGCATATCCAGCACCACGATGTCGATGTTTTTGTCCTTGGTCAACAGGCGCCACTGTTCCAGCACTTCTTCGTAGTCCCGTCCCAGGCGGTCGATGCTCTTGATGTAGAGCAGGTCGTCCCGCTTGAGGCGCCGGAGCAGCTTTTTGTATTTGGGGCGGTCAAAATCCTTGCCGGACTGCTTGTCGATGAAGATATTCTTCTCGGGGATGCCCGCTTTCCGCAGGGCGATCCGCTGGCGGTCCTCATTTTGCTCCCGGGTGCTGACCCGGATATAGCCGTACACCATCCTTGTTCCCTCCTGGCCGTGCGTTTTTATGCTGCCAGTATAACGCCGCCGGGCGGCGGAGGGAAGTCCGTTCTTTTCCGCCGAAGCGAAAACCGGCCCGCCATGCAGCAGCACAGCGGGCCGGTTCGATCGGTCATATAAATCGGGAAAATCAGGGGCAGACGGTCACAGGGCCTTGCCGGCGGCCTCCACCACATGGGCTGCCAGCACCGACGTGGTCATGGCCCCCACGCCGCCGGGCACCGGGGTGATGGCGGCGACGGCCGGCTCTGCCTCGGCAAAGCGGACGTCGCCGCAGAGTTTGCCGTCTGCGCCGGTGTGGATGCCCACATCCACCACCACCTGCCCCGGGGCGACGCATTCCGCCCCGATCGCCTCCCGGCGGCCCATGGCCACCACCAGGATCTCGGCCTGGCGGCAGAGGGCCGGCAGGTCCCGCGTGCGGGAATGGCAGAGGGTGACGGTGGCGTTCCTGCGCTCCAGCAGCATGGCAACGGGCTTGCCCACCACCAGGCTGCGGCCCACCACGGCGACCCGTTTGCCTTCCAGAGGGATGCCGTAATGGTCCAGGATCTCGATGCAGGCCTGGGCGGTGCAGGGGGCATAGCCCACCCCGCTGCCGGTGAACACCCCGGCCAGGGAGGCGTCGGTGATGCCGTCCACGTCCTTTTCGGGGGCGATGGCGGCCCGCACCGCCCGGTCGTCCATCTGGGCGGGCAAAGGCCGGAACAGCAGGCAGCCATGGATGGTGCGGTCCCGGTTGATCTGGTCCAGGACTTCCAGCAGCTGGGCCTGTCCGGCGCCGGCGTCCAGCTGGAAGGGCCGCACCCCGATCCCCAGCTTGCCGCACCGAGCCAGGACTCCCCGCTCGTAGGCCAGGTCGTCCTCCCGGGCGCCTACCCGCACCACCGCCAGGGTGGGTGTGACCCCTCCGGCGGTCAGGGCGGCGGCGCGGGCCGCAGTCTTTTCGTTCAGAGCGGCGGCCGCCGGGCCGCCTTTCAACAGCAGTGCGCTCATCTCAGTTCCCTCCCAGACGGTGGCAGACTTTGGCGTAGACCGCCTCGGCCCGGGGCAGGTATTCCGCCCGCAGGGCTTTGGCCCGGGCGTCCAGGGCGGCGGCGCGGCCACGATCCGCCATCAGGCGGGTGTTTACCGCCACGTTCAGGCCCGCGGCCTCCAGGGCAGCCCGGCAGAACACCGCGCCGCACCCGGCGTCCGACACCGCCAGCACGCTGCCCTTGGCCTCGTATTCTTCCAGCAGGGCGATGGCCTCGCCACAGGCTTCCATGATCTCCAGCGGCACCGCGGCGGCGGCCTCCAGCGCCCGGGCCATGACGGCAGGGCGGTCAGGGTCGTCCTTGGGGATGCCGTAGGCTTTGGCCAGGGGGGCAAAGGCGGCGGCGTCCGCCTCCACCAGCCCCTCCAGCCGGGCGCGGAGGGCGGCGGCTTTCTGGTTCAGGGCCAGGATGTCCCCCTCGACGGCGGCGTATTTGGGCTTGCCCGCCGTCAGGCAGCCCACCATGTTGCCCAGGGCGGCCCCCACCGCCCCCACCAGAGCAGCCGCGCCGCCGCCGCCCGGCGTGGCGGACCGGGAGGCCAGCTCGCCCAAAAAGTCCTTGCAGGTTTTGTCCATCATTTCCATTGGTAGACCCCCTTTTCTGTGATAATCCCATCCAAACGGACGTCCAGCGGCCCCGCCGCCACGGCGTCCACCTTCTGCGCCTCGTAGGCGATGCCGTAGACCGCCGCCCGGGCGCACCGCGGCAGGAACCGGTCGTAATAGCCCTTGCCCATCCCCACCCGGCGGCCCGCCGCATCAAAGGCGGTGCAGGGCGTCAGGACAAGGTTCAGCCCATCGGGCGGCAGGATGCGGGCCCGGGCCAGGACCGGCGTCCGGATGCCGTAGGCCCCCGCCTCCCAGCCGTCCACCGGGGCGGGCAGGGCCGCCGTCAGGGTGCAGCCCTCGCCGCAGACCGGATAGGCCACCTGCTTGCCGCAGCCTTCCAGCAGGGCGGACAGGTCCGGCTCCCCGCCAAAGGCGGCATAGGCCAGCACCCGCCCTGCCTGCCGCCACGCGGCCAGGGAAGCCACCCGGGCGCAGATGGCCGCGTCGGCCACCCGCCGCGCCGCCGGCTCCAGCGCCTGCCGCGCCGCAATGCCCTGCCGCCGCTGGGCGGCCTTGGCGCGGGCAAGGGTTTCTTCAGTCGTCAAAATAAAACAGCTCCTCGAACTTTTTGTCCAGCGCGATGCAGAGGATCAGGGCCAGTTTGGCGGTGGGGTTGAACTGCCCCGTCTCGATCGAGCTGATGGTGTTGCGGGAGACGCCCACCATGGCGGCCAGCTGCGCCTGGGACAGCCCCGCCGCAGTGCGCGTCTCCTTCAGACGGTTTTTGAGCACAAGCTCTGCCTTCATGGTACGCCTCCTTACAGCCCCATCAAAAACCGCGCCGTAAAGGCCAAAAATCCAACCAGACAGCACAGGCCCCCCACCAGGTTGACCCGGGTTTTCAACCGCGCATACATCCACAGGTGGACAAAAGCGGCGTAGCCGGTGGCGATGGCGGGCAGCTCCCAGGCGTCCACTTCGGGCAGGGCCAGCCGGTCGGCCTGGAACACCCGCGCCAGCCAAAAGAAGGCGCACAGCGCCACCACCGCCAGGGCGCTGCGGGTCATGATGCGGCCCTGGATGCGCTCCTCGTATTCGCCGTTGCCCTCTTTGCGGGCTTTTTGCAGGATGTCCTCTTTTTTCATAGTACGCACCTCCCGACGGACTGACAAGTTTTATTTGCATACAGTATAACACAGACAAGTGTACTTGTCAACACAGGAACGCAAAAAAGCCCCCGCACCGGCGGAGGCTTTTGCGTTTAGGTCAGACGCCCAGCCCGGCCACGACGGCCAGGACTGCGGAGGCGACGCCCTGCAGGATCACCCAGCGGAGCACCACCTGCTCGTCGCTCCAGCCCAGACGCTTGCGGGCGTGGTCGTGGAGGGGGGTCAGGGTGTTTTTCAGCACGCTGATGTGCAAAAAGCGCTTGAGGCTGATCTTGACGATGCCCAGGCTGCCGTCCACGATGAACACCGCCGCCGCCAGCAGGAAGGCGAAGGGGTGGGCCGACTTGAGGGCCAGCAGCGCCAGGAAAAAGCCCATGGCGCGGCTGCCGGCGTCCCCCATCAGGACGGTGGAGGGCTTGGCGTTGACCCACAAATAGGCCAGCAGCGCCCCCACGAACACCGCCGTGGCGGTGACGTAGCTGGCCAGCTGCTCGGCGTACAGCAAAGCGAAAGTGCCCATGCTGACCACCGCCAGGCTGGCAGACAGACCGTCCACGCCGTCGGTGCAGTTGACCACGTTGATGCTGGCCCAGATCAGGATGACGATCAGCAACAGGTAGACCGGGTAGGGCAGCACAAAATACCAGTGCAGGAACCGCACCCCACAGCCGTTGAAGTTCAGGTAGGTGACGCCGGCCACCAGGGCAATGACAAAGTCGATCAGGCCCTTTTTGTACTCGTTCCAGGCGGTGTCGGAGGCGTCATCCAGGTAGCCCGACAGCATGGAGGCGATGAGCAGCACCATATAGATGACCGTTTCCAGGTGGAACGGCATGAACGCCAGCGCCACCAGCACCACGCACAGCACAAAGATCAGCCCCGCGCCCCGGGCCTTGCCCTTGGACAGGGCGCCGTCCACGGCGAAGGCGCGGCCATGATCCTGGGGCAGCCGGCCGCGGAACAGGTTGGTCAGCAGCGCCGTGAGCACGAACGCCAGCAGAAACGCCAGCGCATCCACGCCGCGCTGGCCCAATACGGACAAGAGAATTGAAACCATTGTTTGCTTCCTCGTTTCCCAATTTTGTAATCCTTTTCTCTACAGAGGAAGTGTACCATGTCCGGCCAAAAAAATCAATCGTATAAACTACTATAAGCGGGACAAGGGGATTTTGTGCATGGGGAGACCGACAGGCCCAAAAAGGGGCGGGCCTTTCGGCCCGCCCCGGTAAACTGGGTCTGCACACCCAGCTGGTTCTTTTTTGGTGCGGCAAACTACAAACGTAAATTTGTAATAAACCTTTGGTGCTATACTAAGCGCTTAGTATATTGCGCAGGGATAGCGTCAACAATGATGCGGCCAACGCATAGCCCTGTATGGGTCTACAGCTAATATAACAATCTTGTTACTTCAGTAGATAATTATTCAGCTTTGACAGGAGCAGCAGTCTCGCACTCAACAATAGCGATGACAACATAAACGGGATGACCCTCATCGTCAGCGCTAATCATAGCGATGTCGCCAGTATAGTTAAAAGAGTACTTCAGATTGCTTGCCGTATCAGTCTTCTCATTCTCAAGCTCAACATTGTTAACCCACTGAGCGATATCTTCAGCAGCCTTTTTCTTAGCGCCATCAGCAGTGAGATCCTTGTAAGCCTTCGCAGCAATTGCGCTCTGAGTACCTACAACAGTCGTCAACTGCTTACTGCCAAGAGTAGCCAAAGTCACAACATCATCAATACCCAGATAATTTTCAATAAGTTGCTTCACATCGTCTTCGTTCCACTGATCAACAATGTCCTGAGTCAGTCCACCATTGACTCGCGCAATCTGCTTTGCAGCCTCTTCAACCTCAGTGCTGTAGGTAAAAGCGACAACAGAATCATCGTCCAGCTTATCATTCACGGCGCCAGCGATAGTAGTATCGGCAACAGGGGGCTGCTCCTCGCCACTGTTCGAACCACCATTGTTCGAACCGTTGCCAGAGCAACCAGCCAGCATACTGACGGCCATAACGCCGGACAGAGCCAGAGCCAAAACCTTATTCAGTTTCATTTGGAAATTTCCTCCTTGTTGTTGTTTGTAACTCGCACCAAAACATTTGGGGAACAGGTCACCATCCCCGTTCCTTGTGCATAGTTTAACACAACAGTATTTCCTTTGTCAAGGCAGAAGTGCCAAAAGATGGAAGAAAAGGAAAATTTACACAAAATCAAACGTGGCTGCGAAACCGTGGCTGCGAAACTAAACTTTGGTCCATTGTGAGAGGGGCGCAAAAAACCCGCCGTACGGGTCACCCCATACGGCGGGTTTATCAGGCTTTGAAACGTGGACCTTCGTTCCTTGGCCCTGCTTGACACCAAAAAGCCCCCAACGTCGCACCGTCAGGGGCTTTCTCCTCACGAAAAGGAATTAGGGTCAACGAGGATTACTCTGCGGCCGGGACGGTCTGAGTGATGGCAACACCAACAACCAGTGCATGGATTGCCTCATCACCACTGCCAACGGTAGTTCTGTACGCGCCGACATTGCCAGAATAAGAAATCTTACCCGCATCGGTTGCGAGATCGGACTTCAAATCCAGAACTTCAAGCGTCTTAGCGATGTTGTAGGCCACTTCACGATTCGTGTCGAAAGCCTCATCATCGGTGTTGTACACAAAAACCTTGACATAGGTGGCAGTTTCATCTGCTGCACTAGCATCCCACTCACCAAGCCAAATGTCGCCGTAGCCAGTCAGCTGTTCCACAGTATTGGAAATAGCATCGGTAGCAACGCCGCCAGTAACCTGGTTTGCGGTCAGGGTTCCAGCCACAGTGTAGAGGGCGTCCTTCAAATCACGATCATTCGCCTTGTAATTCATCATGTCCTGAGCACCATTCAGTTCACTACGAATTGCAGAGCTGCGATCGCTGAGAGCGCCGCCAATGCCGCCACCGCCGCAAGCAGTCAGCATGCTGACTGCCAGGACGCCGGACAGCGCCAGGGAAAGAATGCGTTTGAGTTTCATTGGACCTTGTTTACCTCCTTTAGAAGATAAATTTGCCTGGGGTAACCTGTTTCGAGTCTTGGACCTTGCGGGATAAGGACGGCCCCTACCCCGTCTAGTCATATGATAGTACAAATTCCTCCATTTGTCAATCACACCATTTTTCACCAGGGGGTTTGCTCACAAATTTTACTTTTTTCAAAAATAAGCGCCCTTGCCTTTCGGCAAAGGCGCTTTGGGCTGCCATGGCTTTTGTTCCGTAAGCAAAAAGGGCGTTTGCAACGGTTTTTTTGAGTCCTTTTTGAGGCTGGACGGAAAAAATTTCACGCCCTTTTTCTTGTAAATTTTTTGTTGCGTCAGGTTTTGTGCTCTTCTTTGGCGGTCTGTTCGATGCCGATGCCCACCACCCACGCCGCATTCTGGTCGCCGTAGGCCTGCTGCACGCTCACCGAATAGGTGTATGTATAGGTGTAGTAGCTGTCGATCACCACCTGGCGGCTCTTGGTGGCAAGCTCCGCCTCCATCTCCTCGATCTGGACCAGCGCCGCCCGGGCCACCTCGTCCTCCGGCCACTCGCCGGGATAGATGAACAGCCGGGACATCCGGGTCACCCCCGGCGTGATGGGCGCGCTTTTGGGGTTGTATTTCTGGGTGCTGGACTCTTCCCGCAGCTTCTCGGACAGGGTGCCGGTGTCCTCCTGGTTGGTCAGGCTGGGGACGCTGCCGTTCTTGATCAGGTAGGTGGCCGCCGCCGCAGTGCCCGCGCCCAGCTGGCTGTCGGTGGTGTCGATCTCCTGTTCCTCCGCCATGTCGGCCACCAGGTTCGCGGTGGAGGACATGGGGCGCGTCCCGATCTGCTTGGGCTGCACCGTACAGCCTGTCAGCACCACCATCGCCAGCCCGGCGGCCAGCACCAGCAGCTTTTTCCTGATCTTGCGCAATGCGCACACCCCCTTCCCGGCCGTATCGTCACACCGGCCCATTCTTGATTTTATTTTACACCGAACAGGCAGGTTTTGTCAACCTTTCCCATTTCGGAAAAATCGCGGCGGGCTTTTCTCCCCCGCTTTTCCGTCCGGCCCCGGCGCGCCGGCGGGCCGGCTCATTTTGCTCTTGATTTTGCCTGTGATTCAGGGTAATATAGTTTTAACCCCTATAAAGGTATCAAGGAGGAATGGGAAATGAAAACGATAGGCTTTATTGGCTGCGGCAACATGGGCGGGGCCATGGCCCGGGCGGTCTGCCGGGTGGCGGACCCCGCCGGCGTGGTGCTGGCCAACCGCACCCCCGCCAAGGCCCAGGCGCTGGCCCAGGCGCTGGGCTGCCGCACCGGCTCCAACGAGGACGCCGCCGGCTGCGGCCTGGTCTTTCTGGGGGTCAAGCCCCAGATGATGGCCGGGATGCTGGCCCCCCTGCAGCCTTTGTTTGCCGCCCGGGCAGCCCGGGGCGAGCGGTTTGTCCTGTGCACCATGGCCGCCGGGCTGACCATGGACCAGATCCGCCGGATGGCCGGCGGGGATTACCCGGTCGTCCGCATCAATCCCAACATCCCCTCCGCCTATGGCGAAGGGATGATCCCCTACTGCACCCTGGGCGTCACCCCGGAGGAAGAAGCCGCCTTCTGCCAGCTGATGGCCGGGGCCGGCCGGGCCGACCTCATTGCGGAAAACCTGATCGACGCCGCCAGCTGCGTGTCGGGCTGCGGGCCGGCCTGGGCCTGCCAGTTCATCGAGGCGCTGGCCGACGGCGGCGTGGCCTGCGGCCTGCCCCGGGCCAAGGCCCAGCAGTACGCCGCCCAGATGGTGCTGGGCACGGCCAGGATGCTGCTGGAAAACGGCGGCCACCCCGGCGCTTTGAAGGACGCCGTCTGCAGCCCCGGCGGCACCACCATCCAGGGGGTGCGCGTGCTGGAGGAGCGCGGCTTCCGCGGCGCGGCCATGGACGCCGTCATCGCCGCCTACGAAAAGACCTGCAAGCTGCGGGAGGGCTGAGCCGATGCGCATTGTCGTCAAGGTCGGCACATCGACCCTCACCTACCCCACCGGCCGGCTGAACATCCGCCGCACCGAAGAGCTGGTCAAGGTGCTCAGCGACCTGAAAAACGCCGGGCACCAGGTGATCCTGGTGTCCTCGGGCGCCATCGGCATGGGGGTGGGCAAGCTGTCCCTGCCCAGCCGCCCCGCCGACATGGCGGGCAAGCAGGCCTGCGCCGCCGTGGGCCAGTGCGAGCTGATGTATACATACGACCGGCTGTTTGCCGATTACAACCACACCGTGGCCCAGATCCTGCTCACCGGCGTGGACGTGGAGCACACCGAGCGCCGCCAGAACTTTGAGAACACCCTCTACCGCCTGCTGGAGCTGGGCGCCCTGCCCATCATCAACGAAAACGACACCGTGTCCACCATGGAGATCGCCTCCATCGGCGACAACGACACCCTTG
>ERZ1090863.425-NODE-425-length-24014-cov-14.420802_pt1 | contig 24014 bp, 25 predicted proteins | sample MGYA00478480_ERZ1090863 | MGnify/ENA primary metagenome ERZ1090863 (study PRJEB33644, sample SAMEA5815746) | chicken gut metagenome | biome: Chicken; feature: Gastrointestinal Tract; material: Caecum | place: Ireland | collected 2019-01-01 | study: A study of the...
CACGGGGGAGGAAAGCCCGAAGGGAAGGAGGGGGTACAATACTTCCATGTCATGGGACATGAAGATTATCTTGCCGGAGCTTCTCACTCATTTCGGGAAGGAGGGGGGACACTACTTCCATGTAAGGGGACGCGGAGTTTATAATGTCGGAAAAGGGAAAATTATGTCGTACTCCCAAGGGGCTAGAAGTTCGGAGCGTATTCTCCTACTCTTATAATAATCTTATTCTTTTCGGGCGGGCGCGCACGCGTATATTATAAGGTTTGCCGCCGCCGTACGGGAGCGAGGATGAAACTTTTGGAGGATCGCATCCTTGCCGACGGGAAAGTCTTTCCGGGCGAGGTGCTGAAAGTAGGCGGGTTTTTGAATCATCTTATCGATGACAGCCTTCTTGAGGAGATCGGAAAGGAGATCCACGCGCTTTTCGCGGACGGCAACGTCACAAAACTCATGACCATCGAAGCATCGGGCATCGCGATCGCTTGCTATGCGGCAAGACACTTCCACGCCCCGGTGCTTTTTGCTAAAAAGTCGAAAACTTCCAACATATCTTCGGATTGCTATACCGCACAGGTGAAGAGTTACACCCACGGCAACGTCAACACTGTTTTTGTCGAGAAGGAGTATCTGACGGCGGGCGACCGCGTGCTCATCATCGACGATTTTCTCGCGCACGGCGAGGCTTTGAGGGGGCTTATTTCCCTCGTGCATCAGGCGGGCGCGACGCTTGTCGGGTGCGCCGCCGCGATAGAAAAAGGCTATCAGGGCGGAGGCGACTCGCTGCGTGCGGAAGGGTATGACGTCAAATCGCTCGCCATCATCGACGAGATGTCGGATGACGGGAAGATCGTTTTCAGAAAGCAGTAAACAAGCCGAAAGGCATAAAATACGGAGGTTACTATGAAGAAAAAAATTGTGGCGCTCGTGCTCGTACTCGCACTTGCCGCATCTCTCGCGATCGGCCTCGCCGCGTGCAACGATCCCGACAACAGCCAGCTTGTTTTCGGACCGGAAGATGCAGATATCACGTTCGGTATGATCTGCCTGCACGACGAGAACAGTACTTATGACGCGAACTTTATCAATGCAGCGAGAGAACTTGCCGCATCAAAAAATGTGAGAGTCATCATCAAGACCGGTATCCCCGAGAGTGACGCATGCTACAATGCCGCCGCCGACCTCGTCGATCAGGGCTGCGACGTTATCTTTGCGGACAGCTTCGGCCATGAGACTTACATTATGCAGGCTGCAAGAGAGTTCCCGGATGTCGAATTCGCACATGCGACCGGCACATATGCCCACACCGAAAATCTTTCCAACTTCCATAACGGATTTGCGACGATTTACGAAGGCCGCTATCTTGCAGGCGTTGTTGCAGGCTATGAACTCAACGAGATGATCGCAAACGGCAAGATCACTGCGGACCAGGCGAAGATGGGTTATGTCGGCGCTTATCCCTATGCGGAAGTCGTGTCCGGTTACACCTCCTTCTATCTCGGTGCTAAGTCCGTCTGCCCCTCTGTGACGATGGAAGTCCGTTACACAGGCAGCTGGTATAATGAAACTGCAGAAAGAGCCACTGCCGAGGCGCTCATCAAGGCCGGCTGCGTGCTCATCAGTCAGCATGCGGACAGCTCCGGCGCACCCACGGCTTGCGAAGAGGCGAACGGCGGTGCCGGCGTGCCCAACGTGACCTACAATGTGGCATTCCCCGGCAACAGCACCTACCTTGTCGGTTCCAGGATCAACTGGACTCCTTACTTCGAGTACATCATCGATCAGATGAGGGCGGGCGAGGAGATCGCTGCCGACTGGACCGGTGACCTCAATACTTCTTCCGTGCTGCTCCTCGAATACGGTGCCGGAGTCAGCGCAGAAGTCAAGGCGAAGGTTGCGGAAGTTCTCGCGGAACTCGAAGCGGGAACGAGAAAAGTATTCGATGTGAGCACGTTCACTGTCGGAGGAGAAACCCTTTCCACCTATATGGCAGATGTCAACACCGACGCAGATTTCACCAAAGATACACAGGTCATAACGACAGACAATAATGGCATCACCTACTTCGCAGAGTCGCATTTCCGTTCCGCTCCTTACTTCGATGTGAGGATCGACGGTATCACCGAGATTCGTTAAACTTAACAGCTTTGCAGAGCGGAGCGATATGCGCTCCGCTCTGCATAATTTTTTCAACACACGAAAGCACGGAGGACTAGCATGGCAAAACCCGTCGCTGTGCAAATGAAGGGCATCTCCAAATACTTCGGAGATGTCGTTGCCAGTAAGAATGTGGATCTCACGGTGTACGAAGGTGAGATTCTTTCCGTTCTCGGAGAAAACGGGAGCGGCAAAACCACGCTCATGAATATGCTCTCGGGCATATATTTCCCGGATGAAGGGGAGATCCTCATCGAGGGGGAGCCTGTTGTCATTCGTTCTCCAAGGGACGCATACAGGTATAAGATCGGTATGGTGCACCAGCATTTCAAGCTGGTGGACGTTTTTACCGCTTTGGACAACGTTATCCTCGGAGAGAAAATGCCGCGTTTCAGCGTATGTGAGCATGCCGGCGAACTAAAAGAAGAAGCCGCGCAGGCGCGTTACGTCGTAGACAACGACGACGCGGAGGCTCCCGTCAAGACCGTGCGCGACACCGACACGGCGGCAGGCAGGATCCGTCTTGCATTGCGTACGGCGGCGCTGCCGATTGTGAAACTCGGCAGGAAGATGAAATTCAACTGGCTGCCGAGAAAGCGTGGGCAGGGAGTGCGCGACATCGCCGCGAAATACGGCTTCGATATAAACTTGAAAAAGAAAATTTACGACATGTCTGTCAGTGAGAAGCAGACTGTCGAGATCATAAAAGTGCTTTACCGTGGGGCAGATATTCTCATTCTCGACGAACCTACCGCGGTGCTCACGCCGCAGGAGACGGAGAAACTTTTCGACGTGCTCCGCAACATGCGCGAGGACGGGAAGAGCATTATCATCATCACGCACAAACTCAACGAGGTCATGGAGATCAGCGACCGCGTTGCGGTGCTGCGCAAGGGCGAGTTCGTCGGCGCGGTCAACACTGCGGACACCAACGTCACGGAGCTTACCGAAATGATGGTAGGCCACAAGACCGACCTCAACATACATAGAGCGGAACCCGTCGGGTGCGAGGAAAGGCTTGTCGTCGGCGGACTCTCTCTTACCGACCACGAAGGAGTGAAGAAGCTGGACAACGTGTCATTTACCGCGCGCTCAGGGGAGATCCTCGGCATAGCCGGTATCGCGGGCAGCGGGCAGCGGGAACTTCTCGAAGCGATTGCCGGGCTGCAGCGTCCGGATGGCGGAACCATAATTTACAACGATCCGAAAACGGGAAAGGAAGAGAACCTTATGCGCAAGTCGCCCGCCAAGATCCGCGAGCTCGGCGTCAGGCTCTCATTTGTTCCGGAGGACAGGCTCGGCATGGGACTCGTGGGCAGCATGGATATCATAGACAACATGATGCTCCGCAGTTACAGGCGAGGCAAACTTCTTTTTGTGGATAATTTGAAGCTCGCAAAGGGAGAAAAACAGGTTTCTGCCGAAAAGAGGAAGCTGAGACCGACATCCTCGCCGCATTTTGACGGATTCTTCCTGGACCGCAAGCGTCCGAAGGAACTTGCGGAGAGGATCATCAAGGATCTGGAGGTAGTCACGCCTTCTTCGCACACTCCCGTGCGCAGACTTTCGGGAGGCAATATTCAGAAAGTGCTCGTAGGGCGCGAGATCGCGGCGGCGCCTACCGTGCTCATGGTGGCGTATCCCGTGCGAGGACTCGACATCAACAGTTCTTACACCATTTACAACCTGCTCAACGAGCAGAAAGAAAACGGCGTAGCCGTCGTCTATGTCGGTGAGGATCTTGACGTGCTGGTCGAGCTCTGCGACAGGATCATGGTCATATGCGCGGGCAGGGTAACGGGCATACTCGACGGCAGAAAGACAACCAAAGAAGAGATCGGACTTTACATGACGGATTCCGCCGCAGTCGGAGAGGAGGCGAAAGTATGACGGGACAGAAGACAGAAAGAGAACCGCTTTTCCGCATAGTCAAGAGAGATAACGTGCCGCGTTGGGAGGCTTGGCTCATCCGGATAGGAGCGGTCGTCGCCGCGCTTCTCGTGAGCGGTCTGGTGAGTGCCATACTTGCCGGCGGGTCGGCGTTCGGCACGTTCTTTTCGGGATTGTTCGAAGGCGTATTCGGTACGCCGCGCCGCATTCTGAATCTTTTTCAGGGGACGGCGATTCTGCTTTGTATAGCGCTTGCTGTGGCACCCGCGTTCAAGATGCGCTTCTGGAACATCGGCGCAGAAGGACAGGTGTTGATGGGCGGTCTCGGCTGTGTGGTGTGCATAGAGTATCTGGGCGGTCAGATCTCCAACGGACTGCTTATATTCGTCATGTTTCTCGCAAGTGTTGCTTTCAGCGTCGTGTGGTCGGTCATTCCGGCGATCTTCAAAGCCAAATGGCGCACCAACGAAACACTTTTTACTCTTATGATGAACTACGTTGCCATGCAACTTGTGGCAATATGTATTTTTGTGTGGGTGCCGAGCGGATCCGGAGTGTTGGGCGCATTGCCTTACGGGAATTTCCCTTTGATAGGAGGGAACCGTTATGTTCTCAACATAATCATTGTCGCCATAGCGACCGTTATTCTGTTCGTGTATTTCCGTTTCAGCAAACACGGTTACGAATTGTCTGTTGTCGGCGAAAGCGAAAATACTGCGAAGTATGTCGGAATAAACGTCAAAAAGGTTATTATCCGCACCATGGTGCTTTCGGGTGTGCTGTGCGGGCTTGCCGGACTGCTGCTTGTCGGCGGGACGTCGTATACGCTGTCAACCAAAACAGTAGACGGCAGAGGGTTTACGGCTATCCTGGTGGCATGGCTCGGTAAATTCAGTCCTTTTGCGATGGCGTTCACATCGCTGCTTTATGTGTTTATAGATCAAGGAGCAAAATTCGTCGCTACCAACGTCGGCGTCGGCGAAGCGTTTTCCGATATAATAACGGGTATATTCTTCTTCCTGGTAATAGGATGCGAATTTTTCATCAATTATAAGATCAAATTCCGCCAGCGCAAGAAAACAACCGTTGAGAACACGGCAGAGGAGGCGGTTGTATAATGATACTTTCATTTCTTCAAAGCGCCATAAGATTCAGCACGGCGTTCCTTTTCGGTTCCGTCGGCGAGACTGTCACCGAGAAATCCGGTAACCTCAACCTCGGTATACCCGGCATAATGTGTATGGGAGCTTCGGGATCGCTCATAGGCGCGTCGCTGTATGTGTCCGCGGTCGGAGGCGCATCCGGGATCGAAGCATGGGGGGCAACGATCGTCACGCTTCTGTTCGCGCTCATTTTCTCGCTTATCGGCGGACTTATATATTGCGTCCTGACAACGTCGCTGCGGTGCAATCAGAACGTCAGCGGCCTTGCGCTCACCACTTTCGGAATAGGACTCCTCAGTTTCTGCGGAGGCAGGGTGGAAACGACCGGTTTTACGACGATAAGCGGATTTTTCCGTCAGTCGTTCCCCATCGTCGAACAGAATTGGTTCACGACGCTCTTCCTGTCCTACGGCGCGCTCGTGTATATTGCGATAATCCTTGCGGTCATCGCCGCCGTCGTCATCAAAAAGACGAGAGTGGGGCTCAATCTCCGTGCAGTCGGCGAAAACCCCGCCACTGCGGACGCGGCGGGCATCTCCGTCACCAACTATAAGTACGGCGCAACACTCTTAGGCAGCATGATAGCAGGTCTCGGCGGACTCTTCTACATCATGGACTACACGGGCGGTGTGGTGGAGTACTCCGTGGACACTTATGGCTGGATGGCAGTCGCGCTCGTCATCTTCACGGTGTGGCGTCCCAACTGGGCAATACTCGGCTCTATCGTGTTCAGCATACTGTATCTCCTGCCCAACTATGTCAACGTCGGTTTCGCAGGGCGTGAAGCGATCAAGATGATACCCTATCTCGTGACCATCGTCGTTTTGGTCATAACGAGCATCGTCAGCCGCAGGGAGAGCCAGCCGCCGGCGTCGCTGGGGCTCAGTTATTTCAGGGAAGAGCGATAGCGGATCCGCGCGGTCAGATGCCGTAAAAGTGCGGTTTGCGGACAAAGCGGTTACGGGAAAAGGCGCGCCTTCGGGCGCGCTTTTCGGTGTTCTGCACGGTGTGCGGCTTTCAAGCGGTAAGGCTGCCGGGCGGCAAGGGGCATCGAGATTCGCGCCGCACACTCTTATGGGGGACAATGCGGTGCGTCTGAGGGTATGCGGAGCCGTCGGCGGCGCGGCGGCGAAACGGAATGCGGCGGACGCCGGAACGACGGCACAGTATTATTTATCATTTATACAAAGTAATTGCGCGAAAGGGCGGAAAAACGTTTGACAGGGGAGAGTATTTTTGGTAAAGTGAATGTCGAGCCGCTCGAAAGTGGTCGTTTAAGCACGGGGAACCGTCACCATTACGGCGAGACTGGTCAGAGGAGGTAGAATATGTACGCTATAGTCGGTTGCGGCGGAAAGCAGTACAAGGTCGAGAAGGACATGCTCGTCAAGGTCGAGAAGATCGACGCGGAAGTCGGAGCGAAAGTCGAACTCGACGTGCTGATGTTCGTCGATGACGAGGGCAGCGTGAAGGCGGGCGCGGATGCGGCGGCGGTCAAGGTCGAAGCAGTCGTCAACGCGCAGGGCAAGTTCCCCAAAGTGGACGTCTTCCATTACAAGCCCAAGAAGCAGATCAGAAAGCGTCAAGGTCATCGTCAGCCCTACACCGAGCTGAAGATCACCGGCATCAAAGGCTGAATATGACTACGGTCAGGTTCATAAGGCGCGGCGGCGTGCTCGCCGGCGTCACCTGCAAGGGGCATACGGGCTATGCCGAAGAGGGCGAGGACATCGTCTGTGCGGCAGTGAGTTCCGTCGTTCAGACGGCAGTGCTCGGACTGATGCGGCTTGCGGGGATAGACGTAGAGTACAAGGTGGACGAAAAGGAAGGGTTTCTTTCCGCAACGATCCCCGAAAAGATCACGGCGGCGCAGCGTCACGACGCGGACCTGATACTCCGTACGGCATATCTCGGCGTGTCCGATCTCTACGAAGAGTTTTCGGACTTCATCAATCTGGAGGTAGAGTGAAATGTTTATAAAGATCCAATTGTTCGCTCATAAGAAAGGTACCGGTTCGTCCCACAACGGACGTGAAAGCGCGGCGAAGAGGCTCGGTCCCAAACGCGCGGACGGGCAGTTCGTGCTGGCAGGCAACATTCTCGTGCGTCAGCGCGGCACCAAGTATCATCCCGGCAACAACGTCGGCAGAGGCAAGGACGATACGCTGTTCTCCCTCGTCGACGGCACCGTGAAATTCGAGCGTGTGGGCAAAGACAGAAAACAGGTTTCCGTTTACGCGGACTGACACGAGGACCGAGAGCGATCTCGGTCTTTGTTTTTCCGGAGCACGAATGACGAGTGCGCCGCAGAGTGCGCAGATATGAGATTCGAGGTTGAAAAAACGCCCACCTTTTCGCTTGCCGAAACGCTGAATTGCGGTCAGGTGTTCAGGTTCCGCGAAGAGGGCGGAGTCACGCTCATGTTCGCCGGAGAGCATATGGCGGAGGCGCGTGAGAGCGCGGAAGGATACTCCTTCGAGTGCGACGACGCGGCGTTTTTCAAAAAATATCTTGATTTTGACACAAACTATGATATAATACAATCGAAAGTGCAGGATGAAGGGCTTGTTTCGGCGGCGGTCGAGTTCGGCAAAGGGATACATATCCTCCGCCAGTCGCCGGAGGAAACCGTCTTTTCATTCCTCATTTCGCAGAACAATCACATTCCGAGGATCAAAGGGATCATCGAGCGTATGTGCTCGGCTCTCGGCAGGGATATGGGCGGCTACCGCGCCTTTCCCGAAGTCGGTGCTATCGCGGACGCGGGGGAGGATTTCTTTTATTCTATAGGAGCGGGTTACCGGGCGCCGTATCTCGCGCGCACGGCGCAGTCGCTCACGGACGCCGACCTCTCGGAGTGGAGGAGGCTTCCCACGCCGGAGCTTCGCGCGCGGCTCACCGCGCTTCACGGTGTGGGCAGAAAGGTGGCGGACTGCGTGCTGCTTTTCGGGTTCAACCGCTTTGACGTGTTCCCGGTCGACACGTGGATAAGGAAGGTTTTTCAGCCTTACTACGGCGATATGCCGGCGGAAAAACTGTCCGAAACGCTGGTCGGGAAGTACGGAGATCTTTCGGGATTCGTGCAGCAGTGGCTCTTCTACTACAAAAGGGAAGAAAAAAATGCCGCCAAAGTCTAGACAAATTTGTACTGTTATTATATAGTATAAATAATAGAAACATGATAATTGCGGTCACGCAAGAAAGGAGAAGATTATGGCAACAACGAAAAAGTATGTGGTTCTCGCCGATATAGAGAGCATCAGAGTGCCTTTCGCCACCTTCAATGCCGCGCTCGAAGAGCTGGCTACGTTCGGCGAAGTCGCCGTATGCAAGTTCTACGGCTATTCCGCAAAGCGCACCAAGGACTACGGTGAGTTCATTCAGGAGAACAGCTACGACGCTCTCTCCACCCTTCCCAAGAAGAGAAAGGGTAAGCTCGACCTGCGTCAGGTCATCGATGCTGCCAGACTCGCCCAGTATCCCAACGTGGACGGTTTCTTCCTCATCTACGGCAAGGGCGACATCACTCCGCTCATTTCCTACCTGAAGGGTTACGGAAAGGACGTCATCGCGGGCGTCATCGAGCCTGACAAGAACAGCGCGCTCTGCAACAAGGTCATCACGCTCGACCTCAACGCGACCATTCAGACCGTTCTTCCCGCGGGCTACAAGAAAGTCGTCCCCGGCGAAGTCGTCGAGAAGCCGAAGAGAGCGGCAGCCCCCAAGGCGGCACCCGCACCTGCGGCACAGCCTGCAGCACCCGCCGCACAGCCTGCGGCGAGCGGACAGAGCGCGGAAGACGCTCAGTTTGCGATGCTAATGGAACAGTTCAACAAGATTATCGCCGGCTCCGAAGAATGAGCCGCCGATGCGCTGCGTAACGAAAACGACTTTTAGTGCACCGGCAACGGTGCACTAAATATAATAAGAGGTTTTTATGGCAAAGCTCACTATCAACAAAGAGGCCTGCAAAGGCTGCGGTCTCTGCGTCACGGCGTGTCCCAAGAAGATACTGCGCGTGTCGCAAACGGTAAGCAACAATCAGGGCTATTTCGTCGTGGAAGAGATCGCCCCCGAACAGTGCATCGCCTGCGCGTTCTGCGCTACGATGTGTCCCGATTGCGTGATCACGGTGGAGAAGTAAGTTATGGCAGAAAGAAAACTTATGAAAGGCAACGAAGCAATCGCAGAAGCCGCTATCCGCGGCGGCTGCCGCTTTTACGCAGGTTATCCCATCACTCCGCAGAACGAGATCCCTGAATACATGAGCTGGCGTCTTCCGCAAGTCGGCGGGCACTTCATTCAGGCGGAGAGCGAGATCGCCGCGATCAACATGGTCTACGGCTCGGCGGGTGCCGGCGGCAGAGCGATGACGAGCTCTTCGAGCCCCGGCGTCAGCCTCAAGCAGGAGGGTATCTCCTACATATGCGGCGCGGAGCTTCCCTGCGTCATCATCAACATGGTGCGCTCCGGACCCGGTCTCGGCGGCATTCAGCCCGCGCAGGGCGACTACTTCCAGGCGGTCAAGGGCGGCGGACACGGCGACTACAGGATGCTGGTGTACGGCCCCTGCTCGGTGCAGGAGTGCGTCAATCTCGTGTACGACGCGTTCGACAAGGCGGAGAAATACCGTCTGCCCGTCATGATCCTCGGCGACGGCATGCTCGGTCAGATCATGGAAGCGGTCACGCTCCCCGACATGAAAGATCCGGCGACATTCCCCAAGAAGCCGTGGGCGACCACGGGCGAAGGTTTCGGCGAGACGAGAAGGGTGGTCAACTCCCTTTACATCGTACCCGACGAGCTTGAAGAGATGAACCACAAGCTGCAGGGCGTTTACGACGATATGTGCGCAAACGAAACGATGTACGAGGATTATCTCACCGACGACGCGGAGATTATCATCACGGCATACGGCACAGTGGCGCGCATTGCGAAGAGCGCGGTGGACATTCTGCGCGAGAACGGCGTGAAAGCGGGGCTTTTCCGTCCCATTACGCTGTATCCCTTCCCCAAAGACGCGCTGGACAAGCTCGCTTCCCAGCCTTCCGTCAAGGAGTTCGTCACCGTCGAACTGTCCATGGGACAGTACATCGAGGACGTCAAACTCGTCGTCGAAGGCAGAAAGCCCGTCAGATTCTTCGCAAGAACGGGCGGTAACGTCATGACTCCCGAAGACATCGCGGAGTTCGTAAAGAAGGAGGCGTAATATGGCAGTCGTATTCAAGAAAACCGAAATGCTCACAGACACGCCGCTGCATTATTGCCCCGGCTGCACCCACGGCATCGCGCACAGGCTCGTTGCCGAAGCTATAGAGGAACTCGGTCTCAAGGGCAGAGTGGTCGGCATTGCGCCCGTCGGCTGCGCGGTGTTTGCGTACAAATATTTCAACTGCGACATGCAGGAAGCGGCGCACGGCAGAGCGCCGGCGGTCGCTACGGGCATCAAGCTCACCAATCCCGACAATATCGTGTTCGCCTATCAGGGCGACGGCGACCTCGCGTCCATCGGTATGGCGGAGATCGTCCATGCCGCGGCGCGCGGAATGAACATCACCGTCATCTTCATCAACAACGCGATCTACGGCATGACGGGCGGTCAGATGGCACCCACCACGCTGCTCGGACAGAAGGCGACCACATGCCCTGCGGGCCGCGACGCGAAGGTGAACGGCAATCCCATCCGCATGAGCGAAATGCTTGCGACGCTGGACGGCCCCAGCTATATAGCGCGCTGCTCGCTGGCGGACGTACCCAACATCAAAAAGGCGAAGAAAGCCATTTTGCAGGCGTTCAAGAACCAGATGGAAGGCAAAGGCTTCTCATTTGTCGAGCTGCTGTCCACTTGCCCCACCAACTGGCATATGTCCCCCGTCAAGGCGCTGGATTTCGTCAAGAACGAGATGACCGCGCAATATCCTCTCGGCGTGTTCAAGGAGGTAGAGTAGTATGGAAAAAGTCATAGTCGCAGGCTTCGGCGGACAGGGCGTGCTGTCGCTCGGACAGATGCTCGCGTACGCGGCAATGTATGAAAATATGGCGGCAACGTGGCTGCCTTCCTACGGACCCGAAATGCGCGGAGGTACGGCGAACTGCTCCGTCGTGCTCGATGAAAAAGAAGTGGCTTCACCAATCATCGCGGTGCCCGATTGCCTCATCGCAATGAATACGCCCAGCCTCTTTAAGTTCCAGGACAAGGTGAGGCCCGGCGGACTCGTCATCATCAACAGCTCGCTCATCTCCGACAAGTGCAGCCGCGACGACGTCAAGGCTTACTATATCGAGGCGAACAGGATCGCGCACGAAGTGGGCAACGACAAGGCGTCCAACCTCGTCATTCTCGGCGCGTACATCAAGCTCTCCGGCGTGTTCCCCAAGCAAGTCATGATGGACACCATCGCCAAGGTGTTTGCGGCGAAGCCGCAGTTCATACCGTCGAATCAGGCGTGTTTCGAAGCCGGCTACAACCTCTTCTGAGGGTGCGCTATTTAGCGAATAACTTTGTCAGGCACATCAACGCGACCGCTTGCGTACGGAAAGTACGCCGCGCGTCCGCGATTGATGTGCCTTTCGCGTTCTTCATCTAAATATCGCGCCCTCAGCGGAGTAAGATCAGCATGAAAAATTCCTGCGTGACGTGAAGTAAGCTTTGTTTGAGTTATACTTTCACCTTGTGAGAACGCGGTTGATGTTTTTGTTTCCGTTTGGGGACGGGGCAAAAATGGAAAGTTTGTTTCCAAATTTGCCCCGTCCCCAAATGTAAAGTGGCTCAATATTCGCCGAGACCGAGGATGTAGTCCGCGGAGACGCCGAGGGTGCGGCAAAGGGCGGCAAAAGTGTCCAGCTTCGGGAGCTTCTTTGTGGTGCAGTATTGCGTGATCATCTCCGGCGACACGCCGACCTTCTCCGCGATCTCCGCTGTGGTCATATTGCTGTGCTTTATCTCTTCGCGCAGCCGCTCTTTGATGATCTCTGCATTTGTCATATCACTCATACTATTTTTATAACCATTGGTTAGAAATTATATTTGACAACTAACCGTTAGTTAGCTATCATATAATCAAGTGCACGACTTTGCGCATGATGAGGGAATATGGAGATACGGAAGGGGATTTGCCCGCACTGCGGGAAATATCTCGGGCTGAACGAGGCGTATCAGACCTCGATCTGCCCCAACTGCAAGCGTAGGTTTGACACCGCCGCCGCGATAAAACAAGCTAACGAGTATTTTGCGAAAAACGCGACAGCAAGCTCACAAAGCGCATCGTTCAAATCGGTAAATTGTCCGCATTGCGGAGCGAAACTTGCAGTCGGAACCGACAAAAAACTGACAGTTTGTCCCACATGCCATAAGGCGTTCTCCGTGAGTTCGGATCCTGAGCTCGGTAATGCGGAAAATAGTGCTTCTCACATAGTTGCATCGCAATCAAGCGGCGTAACACAGAATTCATCTTCTTCGACAGCAACATATCAGCTCTCATTCTATGAACAGCATAAAAAAGCGATATGGATAGGGATAGTAGTGATTGTTGCTATTGTGTTGATAATAGTTCTTGCTACAACCTTAGGAGCCCCCGAGCGTGAAATCATCGGAAAATATTATGTGGATGCGGATCCTCAAACAGGTTTGTGTATAAATGAAGAATACAATTATGTTTTTACGTCGGATTCGTATATAGAGATTGACAAAGACACTGCCAAGATGTATGTGTATGGGTTTATTGGGAACAGATATGCGCCCGGAATAATTATAGAGTATACCTCGTGGGAAGTTACGTCTAAAGGAAGTAACGGGAGATATGTGTTAAGATTTTATACTGCTAGCGGAGGCTATGATACCGGCGTGTATTATAATGGAAACATAACAGTGGCGTATATACCGTTTGTAAAAGAGTAATGCGGTTTTGGAATATAAATGCAGATTATATGTTTCTTGCATCTGTTTTTGGGACGGGGCAAAAATGGAAAGTTAGTTTCCAAATTTGCCCCGTCCCCAAATGGAAACACTCTGTTGCTATTTACAATGTGGCTGTAAGAGACATGAAAACGGGCAAACGCCCGTTTTGTTTTGATAATTTTTCATCGCTGCCGCAGAGTTGGTGTGGGTGCGGTTAAATCGCTTTCGGAGTTTTGTTGCGGTAAGTGCAGAAGGTGAAGGTGTAGCCGCTGTCCTCGAGGGGGGCGGATTCGTCCGCGAGTTCCCATTCGGGGAGGAGGTCGAGATTTTCGTAAAACACCTGCGCATCGCCGTCCGCGCGCACTTTGGTGACTATAGCCTCCGAGCAGTAGGGCAGGAGAGTGCGGTACATCATGGCGCCGCCTATGACATAGACGTTGTCGGGTTCGTATTCGGCGGCTTGCGCGAGCAGCTGGTCAAGCGAGCGCACGAGGATGTATCCCTTTTCCTCCGCGTCCGCGTCGCTGCCTTCGGGGTTCAGTACTATGTTGATGCGGTTTTTGAGCGGCATGCCGCCGGGAAGCGAGCGCAGAGTGTTGCTGCCCATGACGACGATCTTTCCGCGCGTATGCTCGACAAAATGCCGCATATCGGCTTTGATGTTGAAGAGGAGATCGTTATTTTTTCCGATGCCCCATTTTTCGTCTACAGCAACGATTGATTTCATCCGCGTTCTCCTGTCGATTGCTTTGCGCCGGTGTGCGGCCGATTATTGCTGTGCGGCACGCGTTGCTTGTTATGAGTAAGAAGTCGTGCATGGAGTACAGCCGTAGTTTAGGGTGTGTGGGGGAATAATTTCCCCGCTAGATTGCCACTTCGACCTTTTGTCCGAGGGGAGTGTACTCGTAGTTTTCCAAGGCGAAGTCATCCACGGTGAAGTCGTAGAAATTCTTTATATCGGGGTTTATCGTGAATTTCGGTGCGTTGAACTGCGGATTTTGCAATATACGCTCCACTATCGGGACGTGGCGGTCGTAGATGTGCGCGTCCGCGATGACGTGTACGAGTTCGCCGACTTTCAGCCCGCTGACCTGCGCGAACATATGTACGAGCACCGCGTATTGCACTACGTTCCAGTTGTTGGCGGTGAGGGTATCCTGACTGCGCTGGTTGAGGATGGCGTTGAGTCTGTCCCCCGTCACGTTGAAGGTCATGGAGTAGGCGCAGGGGTAGAGGTTCATCTCGTGCAGATCCGCGAAGGTGTAGATGTTGGTCATGATGCGCCGCGAGGACGGGTTGTGCTTAAGGTCGTAGAGAACCCTGTCCACCTGGTCGAATTCGCCTTCTTTGTAGATGTGCTTCACGCCGAGCTGATAGCCGTACGCCTTGCCTATCGAGCCGCTCTCGTCCGCCCAGCTGTCCCAGATGTGGGAGCCGAGGTCGTGCACGTTGTTGGACTTCTTCTGCCATATCCACAGGATCTCGTCCACGGCGGCTTTGAAGTTGGTCTTGCGCAGCGTGATGATGGGGAACTCTTCCGCAAGGTCGTAGCGGTTGACTATGCAGAATTTCTTGACCGTGTGTGCCGGCGTGCCGTCCGCCCAGCGCGGGCGCACGGGGAGATCGGTGTCCCACACGCCGTTGTCTATGATGTCGCGGCATGTCGCGACGAATATCTTGTCCGCTTTGCTCATGTGTCCTCTTTGCGCGCTCTGCGCGCGTTGTGCGTCCGGTGCGGCGGTGCGTTTATGCGCCCGCCGGCGGCCGTCCGTGTCGTTGAAGCCACGGCGCTCTTGCGCGCCGCGGCGGTCAGAGTACGAGTTTCGAGTTGACTTCTCTTGCCACGTCGCGGGGGAGTTTGACTATGCGGCGGTCGTATGTGACCAGCCCGTTGATCTCTTCCTCGACGTCGCTCACCTGCGTGTAGACGGTGGCGGAAAGTCCCTTTTCGATGTTGGGGATGACGGACTTTTCGTAGAGCCGCCTGAACGCTTCCGCAAATTTTTCCTGCGACTTGTAGATCTTGTAGCCGAATATCTTGTCGGGGCTGAACATGTGCCCTTCCGTGGGCAGAGAATAGCCGCCGAACTCGGAGAGGACTACGCACCTCTCGTCGTTGGGTATGCGGATGGGCTTGAAGTAGACGTGCAGGCTCTTGAGCTGCGAGGTGCCTTTGCCCTGGTCGTGCCAGCCGCTCACGCTGTCGATGATGCGCGTGGGATCGGCGGCGCGGAGCTTTTCGGTGATCTCCACGGAGTCGAACTGTCCCCAGCCCTCGTTGAAGGGCACCCATACGGCGAGGGAAACGCAGTTCTTGAGTCTGGCGACGGTGTCGTACATTTCGTTGACATATTCCTTGCGCCCCTCTTCGTCCGCGCGGGAGAAGAACTTGTAGTGGTTGTCCTTGACGTGTATGCCGACGAAGGGGAGCACGCCTATCGCCGCGAACTTGTAGTCCGTGCCGCCGGACACCATGTCCTGCCACACGAGGATACCCTCCTTGTCGCAGTGGTAGTACCAGCGGAGCGGCTCGATCTTGATGTGTTTGCGTATCATGTTGAAGCCCATGGACTTCACGAGCTTGACGTCGTATTCGAGGGCGGCGTTGGAGGGAGGTGTGAGCATGCCATCCGACCAGTAGCCCTGATCCAGCACTCCGGAGTGGAAGTAGGGCTTGTTGTTGAGGGCAAGACGCCTGAAGCCCTTCCTGTCCGTCACGACGGAGAACTTGCGCATGCCGAAATAGGAGCGCACCACGTCGTCGCCGACCTTGACCGCGAGGTCGTAGAGTTTGGGATGTTCGGGCGACCACAGTTCGTAGCCGTCGAAGTCGATCTCCGCAATATTGCCCGTAATCTTCTGCGCCTTGAGCAGTTTGTTGCCGTCCATGACGGCGATGTCCGCGCCGTTCGCGCCCACGATGTCCAACTTGAGGATGAGCTTGTCGCGGTCGATGTCGGGGATGATGGTCATGTCGCGAAGATACGAGGCGGGCACGCTCTCCATCCACACACTCTGCCATATGCCGGACTGCGGAGTGTACCATATCTGTCCGTGGCGGAGCTTCTGCTTGCCGCGCGAGTGGTAGGACGTGTCGGATGGATCGGTGACGACCACTTCCAGCACGTTGCCGCCGGCTTTGACAATGCCCGTGACGTCGAAACCGAAGGGAGTGTAGCCGCCGACGTGCGTGCCGAGTTCCTTTTCGTTGAGCCGGACTGTTGCAAAGCAGTCCACCGCGTCGAAATGCAGGAATGTGTGCGCTTTCAGGAAATCTTCTTCCACGTTGAATTTAAGACGGTAGCAAAGCACGTCGTCGGGCATGACTTCCACGCCCTCGGGAAGTCCGGAAAGCAGACATTCGGGAGAGAAGGGGACGCGTATCTTCCCCTGCCAGCCGGGAAAACCGTCGCTGCGCTTGTAGATGGCATAGTCCCACCAGCCGTTGAGCGTCTTGTAGCTGTCGCGCACGAACTGCGGGCGCGGATATTCCGCAAGCGGAACGTCGGAAACTTCAAATGGAGTCCTCAGTCGTATCGTATTCATAATCCCTCCGTTTTATCATAACCGTTTTATCATAATCGCATTTGTGCCGCAGACTCGGCGCGATCGTATTTTTATCCGTACGTTTCGGTGTGTTGAACGTGCTGTTTTGCATTTTGCGCCGTGCGGCGCGGTGTGGTGCTCCGTGCGTTTCGTCATCTCCGCGACATTTCCGCGGCTGAGGCACGCGCTTTTGCGCTTTTTGCGGCGTTCGTTTTCCGCTTACGCGAGGTCGAATGAGTCCAGCACTTCGCCTGCGAAACTCTTCAAGGTCACCTTGTCCTCGTCCAGGACGGCGTAGCTCGACGGCGTGCCATCAAAGGGGATGCCCACCGAGCCTACGCACACGTATTTCACCCCGTTCACGTCCTTTACGGACGGCTTGTGGAAGTGCCCGTAGAACACTATGTCCCCCGCCTTTGCGCGCGGCTGGGGGGAGTCGGGATTGATCTTGTGCCCGTGGGTGAAGTAGACGGTGCGCCCGTTCCATTCCATGCCGAAATCGCCGATGATGGGGAAGTTGGAGATCATCTCGTCCACTTCGCTGTCGCAGTTGCCCTTGATGACGGTGATGAAACTCATTGCGTCGTTGAGAAGTTTTGCGACGCGCATGGGCGCGTAGCCCTCGGGCAGGGGATTGCGCGGCCCGTGGTTGTAGGTGTCGCCGAGGAGCACGACTTTGGTGTCGGGGTGTCCGGGGAGCTCGCTGTCCACGATGGAGAAAAACTTTTCGAGATTGACGGCGGAGCCGTGTATGTCGGATGCGATGAAAATTCTCATATCTTACCTTTTGTTGGAACGTATATCCTGTGTCGTTTGTAATCAGTATCTTCTGTCGTCGTCGCGGTCGTAGCCGCCGTAACCGCGGTTTTCGGGGTAGTCGCGCCGCTCGTAGTCGCGGTAGCCGCGCTCGTAACGGTCGCGGTCGCTCTCGTAGCTGCGCTCGCGGTCGTAGTCTATGCCGCGCTCCGTGTCCTGTCTGCGCATGGTCGTGCGCCTCGTATCGTTGCGCTTGGAGGACGGCTTGAAGAGCAGGAAAACTATGAGCAGCGCGGGCACCGCGATCCCTATGATGAGGATGATGCGGAGAGCATTCGACGGAGTGCCTCCCGTGAGGTCGCCGTCGGCAGTGCCGTCGTCCGCGGGCTCGTCGGGGGCGAGCAGTTCCGCCCGCCTTTCCGCCGCGATCGGGTGCCACGGCACAGAGAATTCCTCAAAACTGTCCGCGCTTGCGGTGCCGTAGATGGACACGGTGCCGTTTTCGGCGAGGAATACCACCGACGTTCCGTCGTCTGCGGAAAGTCCGAGATAGCGCAAAGTGTATTCCGTGTCGCCGTAACTTACGGTGAGATAGTTGGCGAGCGTGACGGACGCGCCTTCCGCAAGAGTGAGGACGGGGAGCGCGTTTTCTTCCGTCGCGCCTTCGGGAAGTCTTGTCAGGACGGCACCTTCGGGGATGGCGGACGCCATGACGTAAAGTCCGCCTATGGAATATACGGCGCTGTCGCCGCTGCCGGTGAGAGTAGCCTTGTAGTAGTAGCTCTGTATGAGATAAAACCCCACTTCGCTGCCTGCTCCGGGAAGAAGGGCGGGGACGGACGACGGGAGAGCGGAGGTGTTGTTTTCCGCCGCCAGGGTGTCGTCGGTGGGGGAGATGCAGATGTAGAATTCGTTCCCTGCAGCGTATGCCGTGCCGTCTGCGGTGGCGCAGGAGCCGCACGCCGTGAATGCGAGCGCGGCGACGACGAGCACAAGCGCGGAAACCAAAAATTTTCTCATGCTCATATAGTACAATAATTATAGTCAAAAATAAAGTCTTTAAGCACAATTCGAAAGAAATTGAGAGGCGTTTTTTACGCCGGTTTTTCTCCCGTTTCCCTTTTTGCAAGGCGAAAACTCCGCCGCGGAGGTATGCGGCGCGACGGCACGCCGGACGGTTGCAGCATGAAATCCTCTGTCCGGTATGAGGACGCTTTCGCGGAAACCGCGCGCGGCGGTATGCGGAGCGGCGGACGGCAGTCCGCGGAAAGTCAGCTCTTTTCTGTCCGTCATAAAAGTTTGCAAAGCCGCGGAAAGCACGTTTAGTATTGCGCCATGGACGAGAAACAGACGGTGCAGCGAATACTCCGTATCGAGCGCGAGCTGGCGGCGAGAGCGCGCGAACCGCTGAGGAACTACAACCGCGGAACGGTGCATGCCAAACAGATGGAGTTCCACCGGTGCGCCTGCCGAAACCGTTGGGTGTTCGGCGGCAACAGGTCCGGCAAGACGGAGTGCGGCGCGGCGGAGAGCGTATGGCTCGCCCTCGGCGAACACCCCTACCGCCCCAACCGCCCGAACGTGCAGGGGTGGGTGGTGAGCCTCACGCAGCAGGTGCAGCGCGACGTGGCGCAGTCCAAGATCCTGAAATATCTTCCTCCGCGGCGCATAGAGGAGATCGTCATGCTGAGCGGCAGAAAGAGCGCGCCGGAGTACGGCATCATCGATCACATCGCAGTGCGCAACGCTTTCGGCGGACTGTCGAAGATAGGGTTCAAGTCCTGCGATCAGGGCAGGGAGAAGTTTCAGGGGACATCGCTGGATTTCGTGTGGTTCGACGAAGAGCCGCCGGAGGACATCTACGAGGAGTGCCGCATGCGCGTGTTCGACCGCCGCGGCTGCATCTTCGGGACGATGACTCCGCTCAAGGGGCTGACGTGGGTGTACGGCGAGATCGAATTGAACGAGAGGAACGATCCCGAAGTGTGGTGCACGCACATGGAGTGGAAGGACAATCCCTACCTGGATTCGTCCGAGATAGAGGGCATGACCGCGCTCATGTCCGAGGAGGAGCAGCAGTCCAGGCGGTTCGGCAGGTTCCGTTCGGGAGAGGGGCTGGTGTATCCGGAGTTCGATCCGGAGCGGCATGTCATCGATCCCTTCGACGTGCCGGCGGATTGGCAGTGCGCCGTGTCCATCGATCCGGGACTGCGCAATCCGACAAGCTGCCACTTCTACGCGGCGGACTACGACGGGCGCATATACGTCGTGGGAGAGCATTACGCCGCGGGAAAGGACGTGGACTGGCACGCGGAGAAGATACTGGCGCTTGCCGACTCTCTCGGCTGGCGCAGGGACTCTTCGGGCAGGCTCCGCGCGCTCATAGACAGCGCGGCTTCCCAGCGCACGCTCGCCGCGGAGAAGAGCGTCGCGGAGCTTTTCGCGGAAAGGGGGATATCTGTCAATACGCGCGTAAACAAGGATTTGTACAGCGGAATACAGCGCATAAAGTCCTTGTTTAGCAAAGATCCGCCGGAGATCTTCATCTTCCGCAACTGCGTGAACCTGATACGCGAACTCAAAAGCTATTGGTGGGGAGAGGGGGACAGACCGCGCAAAGCCGACGACCACGCTCTGGACGAGCTGAGATACTTCGTGATGTCGCGCCCCGCGCCCGCCCTTCCCGCTCCGCCCGAAAAGAGCGTCATTCAGCGCGATAAGGAGCAGCTCGTCCGCACCGTCAGAAGGGAGAAAGCATGGATGACGAGATTTTGAAAACTCTTCTCAAAAAAGCCACGGGCTATTCGCGCGACGAGGTGCAGGAGGAATATTCCGTCACACCGGAGGGAGAGCTCGTGCTCGTGAAACGCAAGGTGACCAAAAAGTATTATCCGCCGGACAGCACCGCGCTCAAGACCTATCTGGAACTCTCCTCCGGACGGGGGGACGACGAGCTCACGGACGAGGAGTTGGAGGCGGAGAGAAAGAGGCTTGTCGCAGAGCTTGCGGCGGAGGACAAAAAGAGGGCCGGCGGCGAACGCAAAGCGCGTGCGCGCGGCGGAAAAAAAGGAGAAATAGATGTCGAAAGTTGAACAGGAAATCGTTTCGGCGGTGCTGGAAGATTTCAAAAAGAGGCAGGAGGCGCGCCGCCCCGTGGAACTCAACTGGCGGTTGAACATGAATTTCGTGATAGGCAATCAGTTTTCGGAGATCTCCGCGCGCGGCGACGTGGAGGAGTACGGCAGGCAGTATTACTGGCAGTGCCGCGAGGTGTACAACCACATCGCGCCAATTCTCGAAACGCGCCTTTCCAAGCTCGCACGCGTCAAGGCGAAGGCGAGCGTGCGCCCATCCACTCCGGACGACTCGGACAGAGCTTCCGCGGACGTGGCGACCAAGCTCATTCAGGCGGTGTCGGCGGAGAACGGATTCAGCTCTCTCATGAGCGAGGCGAACGTGTGGAGCGAGGTGACGGGGTGCGTGTTCTACAAGATCACGTGGGATACGGCAAAGGGCATGGCTCTCACGGCGGACGGAAGCCTGAAAGAAGGGGAGGTGCGCATATCGGTGTGTCCGCCTTTCGAGATCTTCCCCGAAAACATCGCCGTGGCGGATCTGGACGCGCAGCCCTCCGTCATGCACGTCAAAGTCATGGGGACGGAGGACGTGCACCGCATATGGAAAAAGCGCGTGCAGGGCAGGACTCTCAACGTGTTTTCTTTCGAGAACGCGGACGTGCTGGGCGGATTCGGCTACCATGCGACGGTGCCGAAGATGGTGTCCGAGGCGAGGGAGGACGCGGTGCTCGTCATCGAGAAGTACGAGCTGCCCACCGAGGAGCATCCCGACGGCAGGCTGCTCATCGTGGCGGGCGACGCGCTCGTACACGACGGTCCGCTGCCGTATGTCAACGGCGAGGACGGCAAACGCGGCTATCCTTTCGCGCGGCAGGTGTGCCTTGATTCGCTGGGCAATTTCTTCGGATCGAGCGTAGTGGAGCGCATCATCCCCGTGCAGAGGGCGTACAACGCGGTGAAGAACCGCAAGCACGAGTTCATGAACCGTATCGCCATGGGTGTGCTCGCCGTCGAGGACGGCAGCGTGGACACCGAGGCGCTGGAGGAAGAGGGACTGCCGCCCGGCAAGATACTGGTGTACAGGCAGGGCAGCACGCCGCCCGTCATGCTGAACGCTGGGAGCGTGCCGTCGGAGTTCGGCGCGGAGGAGGAGAAACTGCTCAACGAATTCGTCATGATAAGCGGCGTGAGCGAAGTCACGACCTATTCGCAGGTGCCGAGCAACGTGTCGTCGGGCACGGCGATCTCTCTGCTGCTCGAACAGGATGACACCAGGATCTCGCTCACCGCCGACAGCCTCAGAGAGGCGGTGAAAAGGATAGGCAGACACATCATCAGACTGTATAAGCAGTTCGCCGCCGCGCCGCGCATGAAGAGAGTGGTGGGCGAGAGCGGAGAGGTGGAGATAATGCAGTTCTCCGCAAACGATCTCGGCTCCGAGGACGTGACGTTCGACACCACCAACGAGATAGAGGACACGCTCTCGGCGCGCAGGGCAATGGTGTACGATCTGCTCAACCTCGGACTCTTCTCGGACGAGAGCGGAGCGATCCCGTCGCGCACCAAGACGAAACTGCTGGAGATCCTCGGCTTCGGCAACTGGGAGCAGTCCAGGGACACGGACGAGGCGCACATCGCAAAGGCGGAGAGGGAGAACTTCGAGCTGCGCACCCGCGAGGTCACGCCGGACGTGCTGGACGACCACGCGCTGCACATCGCGGAGCATACCCGCCTAGTCGTATCCGCGCCCTGCGATAAGGACGCGAAATTCCACGACAGGGTGAGCGCGCACATAGGCAAACACAAGGAACTCGCCGCGCTGGCGCAAGGCGTGGCGGAACTCGAAAAGCGTTTCGGAGGAGAGAACGGTGAAGGATAAGGAAGAAAAGAGGATCTTAAAGACGGAGAGCGCGGACGGGGACTTGAACGCCGCCGGCGCCGCGGAGAGAAAAGCGTCCGCGGACGCGGAAACCGGCTCCTCCGCACCCGCCGCCGAAAGCGGCGAAAATAATGACAAAAACGGTATGTCCGTAGGAAAGTTCAGAAACCCGGAGGAACTGCTCAAGGCGTACGGCGAGCTTGAGCGCGAATTCACGCGCCGCTCCCAGCGGCTTGCGGAGGCGGAAAGACAGCTTGCCGCCGCCGCTCAGCCGTGCGCGCCGACGGAGGAGGAGTGGAAGGAGGCGGTGGACAAGTTCTTTGCAGATACCCCTGCCGCAAAACCTTTCGCAAAGGATATGGCGAAGGAAATAATGCGTCATCCCGACCTCAAAAACGACGGGAACTGCCTGCATAACGCGCTCGTGCGCGTGCTTGCGGCAAAGTTCCGCACCCCGGAGCAGCTCATGTCCGACGGACAATTTCTCAACGATTACGTCCTGACCTCAACCGCGGTGAAAGCGGCGGTCGTGGACGGATATCTCAAGGGACTGCGCGCGGGACAGCCGCCGGTCGTAATGCGCGACGGAGGACAGTTCGGCGTAGCTCCGCGCATCGTTCCCAAGAGTATCGAAGAAGCGGGCGGACTGTTTTTGAAAGAAACGGAATAGGAGAATGTTATGGTTACACTTACAAATGCGGATAAAGCATTAAAGACGTTTTATCTCGGCGTTCTGGCAGATCAACTCAATGTAGGGGTGAATCCGCTGCTTGCGAAGATCGGTCAGACCGGCGCGGACGTATGGGGCAAAGAGGTCAGAAAACTCGCGCCTTACGGCATCAACGGCGGCATAGGTTCGGGCAGCGAAACGGACAGCCTGCCCCTTAGCGGCGGCAACAATTACGCCCAGTTCACGCTCACTCTCAAGAACCTTTTCGGCAGGATCGAGATCTCCGACAAGGCGGTGCGCGCGTCGCAGAACAGCGCCGGCGCGTTCGTCAATCTGCTCAACGCGGAGATGGACGGACTGCTCAAAGCGAGCAAATTCAATTTCGGACGTATGCTTTACGGCGACGGCAGCGGTCTTATCGCCACCACTGTGGAGAACGTCGCGTCGTCCAACGATACGATTACCGTGGACAGCGTCCGCGCGCTCATGGAAGGCATGACCGTGGACGTTTACAATTCCTCGGACGTCAAGGACACCGCTCTCAGCGGCGCGCGCATTCTCGGCATCGACCGCGACAGCAGGACCGTGAAGCTGAGCGCTTCCGCCTCCGCCAAGATAGGCGCGGGCTATAAGCTCTACGTCCAGGGGTCCAAGGGCAACGAGATCACGGGGCTTGAAGCGGTGTTCGGCGACACGCCCACCATCTACGGGCTTAACCGCAGCGATTACAGCTTCCTGAAGCCTTATGTCAAGAACGTGTCCGGCAAGGTCACGCCCGGAGCGATACAGTCCGCGGTGGACGTCATCGAGGAGGTCGCGGGCGGCACGGTGGACTTCATCGTCGCTTCCTTCGACGCCAGACGGCAGTATGTGGACTACCTCACCGAGAACCGCACCAACCTCGACTACATGAATCTCGACGGCGGTTACAAGGCGCTCTCTTACGCGGGCGTGCCCTTCGTCGCGGACAGATTCGTCGCGG
>ERZ1090863.427-NODE-427-length-23983-cov-9.146021_pt1 | contig 23983 bp, 19 predicted proteins | sample MGYA00478480_ERZ1090863 | MGnify/ENA primary metagenome ERZ1090863 (study PRJEB33644, sample SAMEA5815746) | chicken gut metagenome | biome: Chicken; feature: Gastrointestinal Tract; material: Caecum | place: Ireland | collected 2019-01-01 | study: A study of the...
CCCGGCCCAATACGTCCAATGCGGGCATGCCCGCCCCCTTGTGCGGCCCAATAAAAACCCAAAAAAAAAACCCAAACCCCCCCCCGCGCCCCCTGCCCCCGCCCGCGGCGGTCTGTTCTTTTCGGGCGGCATGGCGGATGTCGTGTACGATATACGGTCGCGTCACATCGCCGCCATGGCGAGCCTGACGATCGCGCCCCGACTGCGCGCGAGGTCGATGAGCTCATCCGTGACGACTGCACCCTTTTCCGCCACGGGAGCGCCGCCGGGGTCGCGCACGTCCGCGCTCAGACTGCGTCCGCAGAGGAAGGCGTACCGCCGCAGCTCTGTTATCTTTACGTTGTCCGTCGCCACGCGGGGCGGGGCTTTGGGGACGCGTTTGGCGCGGCGCGTCACCTTGGTCTTGGAGCCGGGCAGACGGAACACCACCAGTTCGTCCGAGCGCGACAGCACGTCGCTCGGCGCGAACGTGCGCTCGCCCGCGACTATGGCCGTGACGGCGAACTTTTCGTTCGTTTCCATGTCCGTTATCCGCCCGTAAGCCTCTCCGCGCTCGCTGTAAGCGGGGAGGTTGACGGGGGAGTGCGCGTACGCGGGATAGCTCATGACGAGGTCGCCCGTCTGCCTGACGGTGACCACGCCGTCCGCCGTCGCGACTATTCTGGACGTTTCGAGGTACTTCCTCTCACAGTCGTCCTCGTCGTTCATGAACACCTCGAGCGCGCGCACGCGTTTGAGGTCGTCCGACACGCACACGCCGCATACCGTCCCGCACATCTCGGCGCTGCCGAGCGCGAGCACCTGACTTCCGATGAGTTCGCTTGCTTTCATGACTGCCTCCGCTGAATGTTTTCCGTGGTAAATGTATGTCGCGGAGCTCGGCATTATGTCAAATACTTGACAAATGTTCCGCTTGCGTATATAATCGGATAACACCCGGGCGCGAAAGCTCGGGCAAACGTAAAAAACATCAGGAGGACATATACCATGATAACCAAGGAAATGACCATCGCTCAGGCCCTTGAAGAGAAGCCGGATTGCGGCCCCGTGTTCATGCAGTTCGGTATGCACTGCCTCGGCTGCGCCATCGCGCACGGCGAGACCGTCGAACAGGCCGCCGAAGTCCACGGCATCGATCTGGACGCGCTGCTCGCCGCGCTCAACAAGGAATGAAGATAATCGCAGGGCTGGGCAATCCGGGCGACGGGTACGCTTACACGTACCATAACGTCGGCTGGATCGCTCTGGACGTGCTCGCGGACCGCCTCGGAATGAGGATAACGGACCGCGAGTGCGACAGCCTCGTGGGCGTGAAGAGCGTGCGGGGCGAAAAGATAGTGCTCGCCAAACCGCTGACGTACATGAACCTCAGCGGCAAGGCGGTCAAGCAACTGCTCGGTCGGTACGGGGGGACCCCTGCCGACCTTATAGTCATTTACGACGATATCGACATAGCCAAGGGCACGTTCCGTTATCGCGAAAAGGGCAGCGCGGGAACGCACAACGGCATGCGCGACATCATCGCGAGGCTGGGGACGGAGGCGTTCGCGCGTCTGCGCATAGGAACGGGTCCCGTTCCCGAGAACATACCGCTGGTGTCCTACGTGCTCATGACGATGACGGACGAGGACCGCCCGCTCATCGCGAAGGGCGTCAGGGAAGGGCTGGACAAGATAATGCCGCTCATAACGGGATGACGCCGAAAGGGCGAGATGCTGCTTAAACCGAAGGGAAAGATATCCGAACTGCTCGGGTACATAAAGGACGGACTGAACGTCTCGGTGACGGGCCTGCACAAGTACGCGCGGTGGGCCGTTTTCGCCATGTCCGAAAAGGGCGTGCTCATAGAAACGGACTACGTCCGCGCCCGCGAAGCGTGTGATTTTTTGTCCGCGTTCACTGATGCGGTGTTCCTGCCCGCGCGCAGCGACAGCATAGGCTATTCGCTCGAGCGCTTCGGCAGCAACGACTACGACCGCGCGCAGGCGCTCGCCGAGATCGCGCGGGGAGCGCGGCACGTCGTCACGTTCGCGGAAGCCGTCATGCAGCTCTGCCCGTCGCGCGCGGACATAGCGGAGCGGTGCGTGTCGCTGGGCGTGGGCGACCCCTGCGACCCCGAGACGTTCGCCTCGCGCATGCGCGCCGCGGGCTACCGCCGCGTGGATCAGCTGGACGGCAAGGGGCAGTTCGCCGTGCGCGGCGACATTCTGGACGTTTCGCCCGTGGGCAGCGAGGAGTTCTACCGCATCATCCTGGACTTCGACAGCGTGGAGTCCATCAAGCTCATCGATCCCGAGCGCCAGATAACCATAAAAAAGACCGACCGCGTGTTCATCGCGCCCTTCGGCGAGGCGTTCTACACCCCGTCCGAAGGCGAGTACGCGCTCGCCCGCATACGTGAAGAGCGCGCGGGGCTGTCCGCGGACGCCGCCGCGCATTTCGGCGTGCTGTACGGCGAGCTGGAACTGCGCGTGGCGGCCGAGCGCCCGGACGTGCCGTTCATACTGCCGTACCTTCCGCGCGCGGCCAAGTTCGCCGAGTTCGTGAGCGGCATGCCCGCGTTCATAGGCGACGTCAAGCAGTGCTACGACCACGCCGTGCTGGTGGAAAAGGAACACGCCAACCGCATGGAAGTGCTGCTCGCATCTGGCGACGCTCTGCCGTCCTCCGCGCGTCAGGTGCCGCACACGTCGGACGCGTTCGCGTTTTCTTCCGTCGTCGCGTTCCACACGGGCATATCGCAGAACCGTTTCGTCTCTCCCGACAAGCTGGTCGAGCTGACGGACGCGCTGCTCCCCGATTACTCCCACGACTACGACATGCTGGCGACGGATGTCGCCAATTGGAGCCGCGGCGGGTACGAGGTGGACCTTTTCGCGGGCAGTCCGGACGCCGTGCGTTCGCTCACCGAGTTCCTCGGTTCGCGGGGCGTGCACGTTTCCTTCGGGGACGGCGGCGTCAACGTCATAGACGGGCTGTTGTCCGCGTCCTTTCTGCTGCACGAGAACAAGCAGGTGTTCATCGGCACGCACTCGCTCATCGCCAAGGCGGCGGTGCGCACCGCCCGACGCCGAAAGGACGCCATGCCTCTGCCCACGGTGGGCGAGTACGTCGTACACACCACGCACGGCGTGGGCAAGTGCCTGGCGATAGAAAAGATGGAGGTCGGCGGCGCGGTGCACGACTACGTCGTCATCGGCTACGCCGAGGGCGACAAGCTGTATCTGCCCGTGGAGAACCTCGACAGCCTGTCGAGATATTCCTATTCGGGCGCGGAGCCCAAGCTCAACCGCCTGGGCGGCGGGCAGTTCGCCCGCATAAAGGAGCGCGTGCGCAACTCCATACGCGAGATGGCGATAGACCTGGTGTCGCTGTACGGCAAGCGCGCGTCCGGCAAAGGCCACGTCTACGCGCCCGAGCCCGCGCTCATGAACGACTTCATCGCCGCCTTCCCGCACATGGACACGGAGGATCAGACGGCGGCCACGCGGGACGTGCTGAACGACCTCGCGCTCGGCAAGATAATGGACCGCCTGATATGCGGGGACGTGGGTTTCGGCAAGACGGAGATAGCCCTGCGCGCGGCGTACCGCGTCGTGGCGGAGGGCAAGCAGGTGGCGTTCCTCTGCCCGACGACGTTGCTCGCGCTCCAGCATTACAAAACGGCGGTCAAGCGCATGGAGAGCTTCGGCGTGCGCGTCGGGATGCTCTCCCGACTCTCCACCGCGGCGGAGACCAAAGCCACGCTGGAAAAGCTGGCTAGCGGCGAGCTCGACCTCGTGTGCGGCACTCACAAACTGCTGGGCAAGAACATCAAGTTCCGCGATCTCGGCCTGCTCATTCTGGACGAGGAACAGCGTTTCGGCGTGCAGCACAAAGAACAGCTCAAAGCCGCGCGCGAGACGGTCAACGTGCTGACCATGTCCGCCACGCCCATACCGCGCACGCTCCACATGAGCCTTTCGGGCATACGCGACATATCCATGCTGTCCACGCCGCCCTTCGAGCGCCTGCCCGTGCAGACGTTCGTCGCGGAGTACAGCGACGGCCTGCTGGTGGACGCGGTGACGCGCGAGTACGCTCGTGGCGGTCAGTCATATATAGTATATAACCGCGTGCGCGGCATAGACGATTTCGCCGCCAAGGTGCGCAAACTGTTGCCCGAGCTGAAAGTGAGCGTGGTGCACGGTCAGATGCCGCCCGAACGCGCCGAGAAGGTCATCGGCGAGTTCGCGGAAGGGGAGTCGGACGTGCTCATCGCCACCACGATAATAGAGAACGGCATAGACATACCGCGCGCCAACAACATGGTCGTCATCGATTCGGACTCCTTCGGGCTCAGTCAGATGTACCAGCTCCGCGGCAGGATAGGTCGGAGCAACCGCCTCGCCACGGCGTACTTCACTTACGACAGCAACCGCCAGATGACGGACGTCGCCATGCAGCGCCTGGACGCCATCATGCAGTGCAAGGAGTTGGGCAGCGGGTTCATGCTGGCGATGCGCGACCTGGAGATACGCGGCGCGGGCAACATCCTCGGCCGCGAGCAGCACGGCCACATGGAGCAGGTGGGCTACGACACCTACATGAAACTGCTGCGCGAGGTCATGAACGAGGTGCGCGGCACGCCCGAAGAGGACGTGTCCGACCACGAAGTCACCGTACACACCGATTACGACGCCTGCCTGCCCGACTCCTACGTCACCGATCAGGAATGGCGCATGCGGCAGTACGGCAACATCTCCCGCATATCCTCGCTGTCCGAGCTGCGCCGCATGGAGAGCACCATGCGCGACATATACGGTCCGCCGCCCGAATCGGTGGTCAACCTGCTCGCCGTCGCGCTCGTCAAGAACCGCGCCGCCGCGCTGGGAGCGGACGAGGCCGCGCTCATGCACCGCGAGAGCGCCATCACGTTCCGCAGGGCCAAGGACGTGCCGGGCGGTCTGCCCGCCGCCGCGGAAAAATACGGCGGCTGGCTGGACGTGGGCGAGAAAGTGTCCGTGCGGTTCCCGACGGGCAAGTCCATGCTTCGCTTCCTCACGTCCGCTTGACGGAGAAAACAGACGCATTACGGCCGCTCCGAGCGTTTCGGAGCGGCCTTTTCTCGCTCTCCGGGGAGCCGACGCGCTCGCTCCGATCCGTTCGGGGGTTTGCGGCTTTCCGCCCGCGGCAAAATTTTTCGGGACGACAGCCGATTTATCCGCCGCAAACGTTTGCTTTTTTGCTCGCTATTGGTTATAATATTCGGGTATGAATATAGGGTAGGGGATAATACCGTCCTTTTTCCCTTTCACGAGCGAATATCTATGAAAAAGAAAAAGACTCTCATCAAACTGTTCTTGCCGCTCCTTGCGGTCATCATCGGCGCGTCCGTGTTCACGGGCTGCACCTTCTCGTATGACGAAGAGACCGACCTCAGCCAGGTCATACTCGAGATCAATCCCGTCACCCTCACTTACGAGGTGCCCGTCATGACGGATCTCAAGGATCCCGACGGCAAAGTCGTGACCGCGAGCGTGGATTATGACCGTTCGTCCGATACCTTCGGCGAAAAGGTGACCGAATACAAAGTGCAGACCGTCAAGCGCACGCACGACGGCGACGCGATACGCTACGCCAAGACCAACGAAGCGGGCGACGTGCTCTACCGCGGCGAAAACGCGGACGGCTCCGCCGTCGAAGTGGAACGCAATGACGGCCGCGCGTATACGGAGCAGGACAGCGACGGCTACTATCTCGTCCCCGCGGTAAGGGGCAGTTCCGTTTATAACGGCGAAGAATACGAATACGTCGGCACTCGCGAGTCGGGTACGGACGCGGCCGCTCTCTGGCGTCGCGTTTCGGACGGCGAGTACGTTTACGGCGCGCTTGCGGGCAAGGACCACTCTGATTTCGACGACGCGGATCTTCCGTTCGTGAACGAGCTTCCCGAAGTGACCGTGCGCGACAGCGGCACCGTCACCTGGACGGAGTACCAGACTGCGTCCGAGACCGCCACGTTCGATTCCGCCAAGGAAGAGTTCTTCAAGGTCACCATGCAGACCTACTTCGAGAACTACGCCCAGTCCATGATAACGGACGAGGGCAAGACCGTGGACGAGGTGTTCGATGAGTTCATCAAGAACTTCTACCTCAGCTACCTCACGGGAGTGGAAGCGGACGCCGCCATACGATCGGGCGACGCCGTATGGGGACTGACGGAGATAAACGAAGTCAACAAGACCATCTACGACGGCGTGGACACCGCGCTTTCGGAGATATATGAAGAGATAGCCGACGATTTCGACCAGACGTGGCCTTCCGCCACCGAGGAAACGGAGAGCGACACCACTTATCCCACGCCCGAGGACGAGGACGTCGTCGAGGGCTACGAGTCGGACTACGAGCTGTGGCTGGTGACGTCCGAGCCCGAGCGCATCCCCGGCAAGACGACCACGGGCGCGCTCCTGTCCATGCAGATGGAGGGCATGCGCCGTTTCGTGCAGGTGATAGAGGAGACCATCGCGGACGATTACGCGATGAACGCTCAGACGCGCGCCGATTACGAGGCGGAGATAGCCGACATGACCGAACGCGTTTCCGGTTCTTCGTCCGATATCACCGCGCTTTACGAGGACCTCTGGACCTACGACGTCATCTACTACCTCTACGGCGAGTCGCAGGAATACACCCTTAAAACGGACGCTTACCGCACCTCGCTGGGCAAGGATCTCGCCGTGATAAGCGAGAGGGACAACAAGGCGTATTACGAGGAGCAGCTCGCCTCCCAGATGGAGAGCTTCACCGACGACATACAGAACTACTACACCGCGGCTTCGGGCAGCGACACGTTGCTCTACTTCGCGGACACCGAGTACTTCTGGGTCAAGCACATCCTCATCCCGTTCTCGGATGAGCAGACCGCCGCGCTGGAAGATTACAGCGCCAACCACTCCGACGCCGAGATAAAGGCGTTCCGTCAGCGTCTGGGCGAGAACGTGACGGTGTACAAGCACGTCGACGGCGAGGACGACACCTCCAGTTCCTATACGATAGAGCAGGCCTTCTCGGACATCTACTCCAAGATGGCGAGCGTGTACGGCAGCGCATACGACTCCGAGCGTATGTTCAACAGTCTGATCTACACGTACAACACCGACCCCGGCATCTTCCCCAACGACAATAACGATATGGGTTACGCCGTGACCGCCACTTCCGAAGAGGACGGCGGCGCCGCGGAAACGTACATGATCGAGTTCGCCACCGAGGCGCGCGCGCTCCTGGGCGCGTACAAAGAGGGAACGACCCTGCTGGACTACAAGCTCGAGCACTCCGACAAGTACGAAGTGACCGAAATGGACGAGGAGTACATGGGCGAGCTGCCCGTCAAGATAGGCAGCATCTCCGCTCCCGCGCTCACCGACTACGGCTGGCACATCATGTATCTGTGCGTGGTGCCCACCGTCGGCCCCCGCGCGTATGACTCCTACACCACGCCCGGTCGTTACCAGACGATAGGCGAGGCGGTCGCGCAGGACAACTACTCCACCACGCTGGACAACATCTATCAGTCCCGTCGCGAGGCGATCGCGGACAAGTACAGCGCGATGGACGGCGTTATAGTCGCTCACAAGGAGCGCTTCCAGGGCCGTCTGGACGAGTACGCCGACCTCTATTACACCACGCCCGAAGACGAGGAAGAGGATACCGAGGAAGAAACGACGGACACGACCACGAGCGGCACCACCGTTACCGCCTGATCGGGTCGGACACATCAAAAAAACAGCGGGGCAGCCCTACGGCCGCCCCGTTTGGATATACGGGAGAATCACCTATGTATAAGAGCAAACTGGCGGCGTCGCTCGTGCCGTATGTTCCGGGCGAGCAGCCCAAGTCTGTGGAAAGGCTGATAAAACTGAACACGAACGAGAATCCCTATCCGCCTTCGCCCCGCGTGGCGCGCGCCCTGCGCGAGCTGGACGCGTCCCGTCTGCGGCTGTATCCCGATCCGACGGCGGAGGCTCTGCGCGCGGCGATAGCCGAGCGCGAGGGCGTGGCAACGGAGAACGTGTTCGTGGGCAACGGCAGCGACGAGGTTCTGTCGCTGGCGTTCGCGGCGTACTTCGACTCCGGCTCGCTGCCCGTGCTGTTCGCGGACGTGACCTATTCGTTCTACAAGGTGTTCTGTTCGCTGTACGACATCAACTACGACGAGCTGCCTCTGCGCGAGGACATGACGCTGTGCGTGGACGATTACATCGGCAGGAAGGCCGCGGGCGTGGTCATAGCCGACCCCAACGCGCCCACCGCGCTCTCCGTCGCGGAGAGCGACATACGCCGTCTGCTGGAAGCGTTCCACGACCGCGTCGTCATACTCGACGAGGCTTACGTGGACTTCTCCCGCAACGGCTCGCTCGTGCCGCTCATCGGGGAATACCCCAATCTCGTAGTCGTCAAGACGTTCTCCAAGAGCCGCAGTCTGGCGGGCGCGCGTTGCGGTTACGCGATAGCGGAAAAGAGCCTGATAGACACGCTCCGCACCGTCAAGAACTGTTTCAACAGCTACACGATAAACGCGGTGACAGCGACCATCGCGCGCGAGTCCGTGCTGGACGACGAGTATTTCGCCGAGTGTACGGCAAAGATCGTGCGCACGCGCCGTGCGGCGGCGGAAGGGCTCGCAGAACTGGGTTTCGAGCTGACGGACAGCGACGCTAACTTCCTGTTCGTCCGCCATCCCGACATGGACGGCAAGCGCTTGCAGGCGGAACTGCGCGCGCGCAACATCATAGTGCGGCGGTTCGACCTGCCTCGGATATCCGATCACCTGCGCATAACCGTGGGGACGGACGAGGATATGCAGACGCTCGTCCGCGCTTGCAGAGAGATATTATCCCGTAACTGAAGATTCGTTACCGACGCCCTCCGCGCTCATGCGGAGGGCGTTCGTTATGCAGGCGCTCACCGCGCCCGCCAGCGGCAGGACGTCGCCCAGCCTGACTCCGCTCAGTCCTTTCGCGCCCAGCCGTTCGGGCGACACCACGCCGATGACGGACACTCCGCCCACGCGCGGGAATTTCTTGCCGCTCACCGCCGCGGGGCGCAGTCCGCGCGGCAGCACTTTTATCTTGCCGACGTCCGCGTCCGCTCCCACGGCGGAGTCCACCGCGATGACGAACGCCGACGGGTGACGCTTGCGTATCAGCTCGTACACTTCCATGACGTTGAGCGCGGTGACGGGCGAACGCAGATCGCCGTACACTTCCGCGCCGCGCAGCGCGAGCATATGCCCGACGATGGGTCCCAGGCTGTCGCCCGTGACGCGGTCGCTGCCTATCGCCAGCACGACGACGTCCCGCCCGCGCGGTATGAGCGCGGCCAGCATCCGCTCGGCCATCGCGGCGTCGGGAGAAGGAGTAAAGGATGAAAGAAACATAAACGTTATTATTCCCGCCGCGCCCGACGCATAAACGCGCCTTGCGTCCAAAGCCGAATATCCGATGTATATCGCGCTCATCTTCCGAAATATGTCAAATTGCGACGCCCGCCATCATATAAAATATTATCCGGAGGCGCTGATGATATACGAAAAGCGATTGTTGGTACTTGGCGGGCGGGGCGGCAGCGGCTGCCTGCGCCTCGAACGCACCGAAAACGGCGTTAACTGTCGTCTGACGGGCAACGTGCGCGACTGCGTGCTCTCGCTGCGTGCGGGCGGGGAACGGATGTGCTTCGGCCCGTTCGGTCAGTCGTCCGCCGTCTTTACGCTGCCGCGTTCCGTCGCGCTGGACGGACTGGTCGCGGCGGTGGGCAACAACGACGGGCTGACGCTCTACGGCGGGTTCGTCCGTCCGCTGCCCGCGCGTGAGGCGCTGGAAGAGGACGTGCGCCACGCGCTCCGCACGCTGAACGTCACGCCCGCCCGACGCATAGAGGATTATTTCCTGGACATCGTTCCCACCGATTACGAGGACGACCGCATAGCCGAGGTGAACTATTACCGTTCCAGCCTGACGGCTGACGAGCCTGACAGGTCGGAGACCGCCGCGGCGATAGCCGAGTCGATGCCCGAGCCCGCTCCGCCCGAGCCGAAAGCGGAGCCGGTGAGCAAAAAAAAGGCGGAGCCCGAGCGCGCTAAGGAAGAGAAGACCGCGGCGGACGACGGCGCGAGCGCCGTGCCGACCCCGCCCGGTCCCGAGGTGTTCCGACCCGAGCCGCCCGACGGGCGCGCCAAGCCCGTGCCCGAGTTGCATCCCGTGTCCTTTTACGAGAGCGTGAAAGACCAGGTGGAGCGGCTGTTCGCCAAGAACGCGCGCTCGGAGGATCTGGAGCGGCTGTTGCCCGAGTCGCGGTGGGTGCGCGTGGATTACGACGCGTCGGGACGCTACTATCTCGTCGGTACGATAGGCGATCCCGTGCGCTATCTGTGCTACGGCGTGCCGGGCGAGTATTCGCCCACGCCGCCCGCGGACCTCGCGGGGTACTGCCAGTGGCTGGCGAAAGACCCCACCGATCCCGCGGGGGCGGGGTATTGGATAATGTATCAGGACGGCATGACGGGGAGATCGCTATTGTGACGGACGGTCGCGACGGCGATCTCCTTTTTTCTCCGCGCGTCCTCGGCACGGGTCGCGCGCGCGTGAAAAACCGACCTAAAATTCATGCGCGCCCGCCGCATTCGCTTGACTAAGAGGGGACGCGCATTGTATAATAGCAAAGACTACGAATATGCGCTGTCGGGCGCAGTCGCCACGGGGGATAACGATCGATGAAAAAGATTGAGCTGAAAAAAGGCTGGCGTCTGATCGCGGACGGGGAGGAACGCGAGGTATCTTTGCCGTGCGCTCTTCCGACGGGCGGATCGGGCGCGTTCTCGACTTCGCTTCCCGTGTGCAAGGGCAAGACCTTCCTGGAAGTGGACGGCGCGAGCGGCGGCGCGGACATATACGTGGGCGGGCAGTGCATAGCCTCCCAGGGCCCGGCCCGGCGTCTGACCGACGTGTCGGGGCTGCTGGACGAAGGCGGCGAGCTCCGCATCGCTCTCAACGAGGGCGGGGCGCTGACGCGCGGCGTGTCGCTGTTCCGCACGGAAGGCGACGCGTTCATCCGACCTTACGGCGTGTTCGTCACGGGCAAAGTGACCGATAACGGCGGCGCGGAGCTGGAAATGACCGTGGACATATGCAACCTCGGCGGCAAGCGCAGGCTCTCGGTGGAATGCTTCGTTTACCTGGGCAGGCGCAGGATGGGCCGTCGCAAGAAGACTTACACGGTCATGCCGGGCGAACGCTCGTTCGTCGTACCCGTGTCCGTCAGTAGGTTCAGACCTTATGAGGGCTCCGCTCCCTCGATGTACACCGCGCGCGTCACGCTCACTTGCGGCGACGACGTGCTGGACGTGTCCGAGACCGTTTTCGGCATACGTTCCCGCGCCGCGTTCTCGCCCTCGGACAAGCTGGCGGGCTGCACGCTCTCGCAGACGGGCGGCGTGCCGGGCGCGCTGTGCTTCCCCGAAGCGGAACGCCGCAAGCTCTCCGCATTGCGCGACCTCGGCTACAACGCCGTGCGTTACGTCGGGTGTCCGTCGGACGCGGCTCTGACCGTCGCCGACGAGCTCGGCATGCGCGTTATAGTGGACATATTCGACAATTGGTCGCACCCCGACGGCGGCAGGTGCGGCGACAACGATTTCGCATTCACTTTCAAAGACACCGCGGATCTGACGGTGCGCGTCCTGCGCGATCATCCTTCCGTGGTCATGTATTCCATCGGCAACGCTCCCGACGAGTCGTACGGCAGGGCGGGCGCGGACAGAGAGGCGGAGATAGTCTCCGTGGTCCGCTCGCTCGATCCCACGCGTCCCGTCACCGCGGCGCTGTCCGAAAAGGTACCGCTCGTAAGCGAGCTTCTGGACGCGGGTTTCAGCCGTTCGCGCATCAGCCTCAACTCAGCAAGCCCGTCGGGACTGCTGTCCCTCGGCCGCGAAGCGGGACTGTTCGCCAAACGCACCGAGGCGTTCGCGTCCATGCTGGACATATACGGATACTCGGGCAGGTACGACCCGTACCCGCACACGGACAAGCCGATCATAGGGCTTGCGACCCGTCCGGACGATGCGTTCGCCGCGCTCTCCGACATGGAGACCGACCGCAACATCATAGGCGACATGTCCGACTGCGGCATGGACAGCGAGATACGCGGGCTGTACGCCTCGGGCGACATCGACGCCACCTGCGTGCCGCGCGTCGCGGGCATATACCGCTCGGTGCTGCTGGGCGCGCACACGTCCTGCATCACGTCCTCCGCCGACGCTTCGACGCCAGCGCTGGACAGCGAGCAGATCTGGTATTGGCCGGACCGTGAGGGCGAACGTGTGACCGTTCGCGTGTTCACCCCGGGCGACGTCGTCGCGCTCTATCTGAACGGCAAGCTGGTCAGCAGACGGCTGGCGGGCCGCGTCAACGCATACATCGCCACGTTCGACGTGGAATACCGTCCCGGTACGCTGGAAGCGATAAGCTACGCCCGCGGCAGAGAGATCTGTCGGACGACGCTGTCCACGGCGGGCGAGGGCAGATCGATAAAACTGCTCACGGGTACGCGCACGCTGCACACGGACGCGGGCGAGATAGCTTACATAGACGCGTGGGTGATGGACGCCGACGGCCGCGTGGCGGTCTCGGGCGCGGAGCTCGTGACGTTCACGGTCGAAGGGGAGGGCGAACTGCTCTCTACGGGCAGCGAGCTGGGGAAGGCTCCCGGCAACATCGTGCCCGCGTCGGGCGGACACGCCGTCGCTGTCGTGCGCGGCACCGCTCCCGGCAAACTGACCGTCAAAGCCACCGCCGAAGGCCTGCGTTTCGGCAGGACGAGCATACGAGTAAAATAAAGCAAAAACGATCTTCCTCGGGAGATCTTCGGAGAACCAAGCTATAATGAAGAAAAAGATCAAGACCCTGACTGCCGTGCTGCTGTGCGCGGCTCTGTGCCTGAGCGCGTTCGCGTTCTTTCCCGCCTGCACCACGGCGGACGACGATACCCCCGATTACGCGGATCTCGTCGTGCACTCCAACGGCGGCACCGTCGTGACCGTCGGCAACGAGGTGTTCTTCGTCAACGGCGTACCCGATTACACGGACGCCGACGGCAACACCAACATAACGGGCAACGTCGTGAAGGGCGCCCTTTACAAGACGACCGTTACGAGCTACCGTGACACCGTCGCGAACACCGAAGCGTCGCTGGACGAAGAGGACGCCGATCCCGAGGACATCGCGGACGGCCTGACGGACGTCATGGACTTCGCCGAATTCACCAAGTACGACTATAAAGAGATGGGGTATTACACCATCGGCAGCGAGACCGAGCCGGGCAGGGTGCTGGACGAGAACGGAAATTACGTTCAGAACTACATCCCCACCAACGGCGGCAGGTCGGAGTACCGCATCGACACCGAGAGCGTCATCGCCAAGAAGATAGGCACGTCGGGTTACGCCGAGGGCGGTTTCTGGATCTTTGACGGCATCGTATACTTCGCGACGCCGGATACCGACCGCGACTCCGAGGGCAACGTGCAGTACGACCGCGCGGAGTTCTACAGCTACGATCTCACGACGGGCTCGATGACCCTCATCCGCACTGCGACCCAGGTCAGCAATTCCGTGCCTTATGCGTTCTACAAGCGCGGTTCGCACGTCTATCTCGTCACGTTCGAGACGTATTACGCCAACGCCGACGACGAGACCAACAACATCCTGACGGGCTTCCTGCTCTCCACCGAGATCACGGACGGCCGTCCGGGCGACACCACCGTGATCGCCGAGGACGTGGACAGCGTGTACTTCCCGCGCGTGGAAACGTACGATCCCGCGTCCAACCCCGCGAGCAGCCTGGAGCATTACGTGTACTTCACGACGACCAACGACTCCGAGTCGGACACCTCCGTGCTCGCGATGATCCGTCCGGACGGCGTGCTCCCCGCGACCGAAGAGGGCGAAGAGGACGGAACGGGCTATAAGATCATCACCACGAGCACCGTGGGCGACATCACGATCGAAGGCACCACGTCCGACTATCTGTACTATCGCAACCCGCTCGTGGGCGGCACCACCGCTCTTGAATGCACCAACCTCGAATACCAGCTCCTCGAGTACGATCCCGAAGCCAAGGTGTTCGCGATGGAGCACAAGACCATCGTTGCCGACGTGTCGGCTTACACGAGCTTCCTGCCCGTCGAGCAGGACAAGTCGGACGAGGGCACGGAGAACGTCCTGCCCTGCGTGATGGCTGTGGCTAGCGACGGCATCTACCGCGTCGTGCCCGGCGTGCCAAACACCAAGGTGTTCAACGGCACGTCCACCATCCTGGGCTACAACGACGGCCGCATCTACTTCACGTATACAATCTCTTCGGAGGACGAAGAGGAAGAGGATACGACGACGGAGGACACGGAGGAGGATACCTCCACCGACGTCAACATGCTGGTGTCCTGCTCGGCGTTCGAGCCTTACGGCAACCAGACGGCGTCGCCTCTGGACGCGTCGCTGCCTTCCTCCACCTTCGACATCGACTTCTTCGACATCAGCTACGCGACCAACTTCGCGGGCAACAAGAACTACACCGCCACCGAGAGCTACGTGTTCTACTTCTCCGATTACAGCTCCTATGAAACGAGCTACGGGCTCATCAACAAGGTGAGCGGCGTGTACGATATGGCGGGCGCAGGCTCCATACGCCTGGGCACCGTGGCGGACTTCGACAGACCCACGATCATGTGCTACGACGAGGAGTGCCTGAACTGGCTGCACGATCACTCGACGTGGGACGACCTCACGCCTGACGAGGAAGAAGAGGAGAACGGTTATACCCAGGTATAAGCGAAAATCTCCCCGAAAACGCTTGACATATCTTGTCAAATATAATATTATAAATAACGATTTTGTGTCCCTTCATGCGCCGCCCCGCGCGTGGAGAGGGACGAAACGCGGACGCGTAGCGTGAAATGCGCGCCTGCACAAGAGGATAAAAATGGATAAGAAGACCGAGAAAAAGACCGTCGAAGCGGCTCCCCGCGTGACCCGCGTGGGCAGAACGCTGATGGCCACCAAGGACGTCGCAAAGAAAGGCTCGCCCGCATACGTGGAAGCCAAGTGGTACGTCGCCGACGCGGAAGGCATGCCTCTGGGCCGCCTCGCCAGCCAGGTCGCGGCCGTGCTTCGCGGCAAGAACAAGCCCATCTACACGCCTTACGTCGATTGCGGCGATTACGTGATCGTCATCAACTCGGACAAGGTCGTGCTCACGGGCAAGAAGCTCGAGAAGAAGATCAAGCGCACGCACTCCGGTTACATGGGCGGACTCAAAGAGAAGACTTACAAAGAGTATCTCGCCAACGATTCCGACAAAGCCGTGTACGATGCGGTCAAGGGAATGCTCCCCAAGAACTCTCTCGGCAGAAAGATGCTCAAAAAGCTGCGCGTCTGCAAAGGCGCCGAACACGGTCACGCGGCACAGAAGCCCGAGACTCTCGATCTGGTGAAATAACGGAGGTACCCCATGGCTACGAAAAATACCAAGAAAAAGCTTCAGTTCTGGGGCACCGGCAGACGTAAGAAGGCCGTCGCCCGCGTCCGCATCATGCCCGGCAGCGGCACGTTCCAGATCAACAAGCGTTCTCTCGACGATTACTTCGGACTGGAAACGCTCAAACTCATCGTCAATCAGCCCCTGGTGCTCACCGAAACGGCAGGCAAGCTCGACATATTCGTCAACGTCTGCGGCGGCGGTTTCACCGGTCAGGCAGGTGCGATCCGTCACGGCATCGCGCGCGCTCTCGTCGAGCTGGACGAGGCCAACAAGCCCGCGCTCAAGAAAGCCGGCTTCCTTACTCGCGACCCTCGTATGAAGGAGAGAAAGAAGTACGGTCTCAAAAAGGCGAGAAAAGCGCCTCAGTTCTCCAAGAGATAATCAACGGATGCTCAGAAAAGCGGACGAGTTCGGCTCGTCCGCTTTTTTATGCGTTTTTTCGCGTTCTCATGACATACTAACCGTGTGAAGCTCAAACGATTTTTCCGTTCCGCCGCCTTTCTCGCCGCGGCGGGCATGGTGGCAAAGGTCATAGGCGCGGCGTACAAGGTACCCATGGTGGCGGTGCTGGGTGCCGAGGGCATAGGCATCTATCAGCTCGTGTTCCCGCTGTACACGACTCTGCTCACGCTGTCGGGCGGAGGCATACCCCTCGCCGTGTCCCGTACCGTCGCCGCTCTTCCGCGCGCGGACGGCAGGGGAGAAGGCAGGATACTCGTCGCCGCACTGCTGGCATTCGTTCCCGTCGGCGCGCTGGGTACAGCCGCGCTCGCGCTGCTGGGCGGCGGCATGGCGTGCGCTCAGGGCAACCCCGACGCGACCGCGGCCTACGTCGCGCTCGCGCCTTCCGTCTGCCTGGTGTCCGTGCTCGCCGTGCTCCGAGGGTGGTGGCAGGGCACGCACGATATGTTCCCGACGGCGCTCAGCCAGCTAATCGAACAATCGGTCAAACTGCTCGCGGGGCTGGCGCTTGCGCAGTTTTTCGCGCCCTTCGGCAGGGCATACGCCGTCGCGGGCGCGGTGGCTGGCATAAGCGTGAGCGAACTGGTCGCCGTCGTCGCGCTCGTCCTGCTCACCGTAATGCGCCGCCGCGAGATATCCCCGGCGGGTCGGCCGCTCTTCCGCACGGCGGTGCGGGAGATGCCCGCGCTGTGGTCGTGCGCACTGCCCGTGTCGCTCGGCTCGCTCGTGCTCCCGCTCATCGGGCTGGTGGACAGCGCGCTCGTGGTCAATCTGCTGACGGACGCCGGCATGTCGGCGGGCGAGGCGACCGCGCTGTTCGGTGCGGCGGCGTCCCCGTCCGCCGTCCTCAGCCTTCCGACCGTGCTCACGGGCGCGGCGTGCTCGGCGGCTCTCCCCGCGCTGACGGCGGCTCGCGCGACGGGGAAGGAGAACGGCGCGGCTTCCGATCGCGCCATGCGTGCCGCTCACTTCGCGGGCGTGGGCGGGGCGGCATTCATCGCGCTGTTCGCCGACGACATAGTCGGACTGCTCTTCGCGGGCGGGCTGACGGATGCCGAACGCGCCGTCGCCGTCAGCGTGTTGCGTCTGTCCGCCGCGGGCGTGCCTTACGTGTGCTACACGCAGACGGTAACGACCGTGCTCCAATCGCGCGGCCATACCGCGCTGCCCGCGCTCTGTCTGCTGGCGGGCGGGGTCGTCAAGACCGTGCTCACCTTGCTGCTCGTGCCGCGAGTGGGCGTGGCGGGTACCGCATACTCCGCTGTGGCGGCATACGCGTTCACGTTCGCGCTGGACGCGCTCGCCGTCCGTAAAGTGTCCTTTGCCGTCCGCCCGCTCGTCAACGCACTGCTCGCGTGCGGGTGCGCCGCCGCAGTCAGCCTGCCGCTCACCGCTCTGCCGCTGTCCGGCGTATTCGCGCTCACGCTCCCGCCGTTTGTGTTCGCGCTCGTATACGTCGCTCTGCCCGCCTGCACGGGCGCGACGGGTCGCGCCGCCATCGCCGCCCTCAGGGGAAAATTTGCCCGATACCGCGGTCTTAAAAAAACCAAAAAGTATTGACAAATCACGCGCTTTTGTTTATAATTTTATTATGTTATCGTATGACTTCGACACCTTCGGTATCGTCTATACCGCGGTGACGGCGGCGCTCATCGTCGCGACGGTCCTGCCGCTCATCTTCTTCATCGTAAGGGGTAAGCGCGTGTGTGCCGCGACGCGGGTGTTCCGTGTGCTGGATATTATACTGATACTTTTGCTCGCGGTCGTGTGGGTCGTCTACGTTCTGACCCGCATGGCTGTTTTCGGACTGTCCGCCACAGCCACGGAGAGCGGCGCGCTCCTGTTCGCGCTCAACGGCGAAACGCTGTATTCTCTCGCGGGCGCGGGTGAGCTGGCGTCGATATGGAGCACCGTCCTCGGCGTGGCGATGATGGCGATCCCGAGCGCACTCGCGATCGTCGACCTGGTGCTGTCCTTCGCTCTGCGTCCTCGTGCCGTTACCGCCGAAGAAACGCAGCCCGAGCCTGTCGAACAGCCGGTGACCGAAGCCATCGAAGAAACGCAGCCCGAGCCTGTCGAGAAGCCGACGCCCGAAGCCATCGAAGAAGCGCAGCCCGAGCCTGCCGAAGAGAAGAACGAGCCGACAGCCGAAGAGCCTGCCGCCGAGCATTCGCCCGAGGGCGTGGCGGCGGACGCGACGGAAGAGGAGAAGGCGGAGCGCACGGTGCTTGCGTCGGAGCCTAGATCGGAAGTGGGGCGGAGCGTGTCAGACAAGACGTACGCGTCCGCGGTGCACAGGCCCGAGGTCCCGAACGATCTGCCGCCTGCAGTGCGCGTGGTGGACAAGCTGCCCGAGGAGCACGACGACGAAACGATAACGATCATACGGCCGCCGTTGCCCATAACGCGCAAACTGGTGATAACCAACCGCATGAACGTGGTGAACATGTTCGGCGAATATCTCAACGAAAAAGACGAAGAAGAACGGGAAAAACTTTCCGGATCCATCGGAAAGATAATAATAAAATAAAGAGAAAGGTGGAGCAAGAAAATGTATCAGATCGGTATCGACATCGGTGGTACGTCCATAAAAGCGGGGCTTGTCAGTGACGGGCGCATAATCTCGTGGAAATCCGTCCCTACGGACACGGACGCGGGCGCGGACAAGATAATCGGCGACATCGCGCAGATGGTCAACGCGCTCAAAGACGACGCGGGCGACAAGATCATCACGGGCGTGGGCATCGGTTGCCCCGGTGCGGTCAATTCCTGCACGGGCATGGTGGACCACGCGTATAACCTCAAGTGGGATTACGTCCCCTTGGGCGAGCGCATGCAGAAGCTGACGGGTTATCCCACCCGCGTGTGCAACGACGCCAACGCGGCGGCTCTGGGCGAAGCCAAGTACGGCGCGGGCAAGGCGTACCAGAACAGCGTGTTCATCACCATCGGCACGGGCATCGGCAGCGGCATCATCATCGACGGTCGTCTTTACGAGGGCAACCAGTCCAAGGGCGCGGAGATAGGCCACGTCGTCATCAAGTCGGGCGGCGAGCCTTGCACCTGCGGCCGTCGCGGTTGCTTCGAGGCGTATTCCTCCGCGACCGCGCTCATACGCGACACCACGCGCGCCATGCTCAAAGACCCCGACAGCAAGCTGTGGACGGTCTGCCCCGACATCGACAAGGTGAACGGCAAGACGGTGTTCGACGCCATGCTCATGGACGACAAGACGGCGCAGGGCGTGTTCGACAACTACATAAGGATGCTGGGTGAAGGTCTGGTCAACATAATCAACGCGCTTCGTCCCGAGGCCATAATCCTGGGCGGCGGTGTGTGCGCGCAGGGCGACGTCCTGCTCGTTCCCCTCAAGAAGTACATCGCGAAATACGCGTTCGGCGAAGGCCCTCACGTCGGTCTGCACATCGCGTCGCTAAAAAACGACGCGGGCATCATCGGCGCGGCGGCGCTCGTCGCGTGGAGCAATACCTGACGGTATCACGGGTCGCCGAGTGCGCCCGAATATCGGAAAACATTGTAACGAAAAAAACGGTTGCCATGCGGCAACCGTTTTTTTCGTGTTTCGTCGTATCTTTAGGGGCGGCGCGTTCGCGGACGCGGGCGCGGACGCCGCGCCAGCATGCGTCACTTGACGGAGCGTGGCCGACGGCGTCAGCCGACCAGCTTTGACATGGCGACGATGGCGTCGCCGTATATCCTGACGAGCAGTTCGAAGTCCTTGACGGGGTAGCATTCGTCCGGCTCGTGCATGTGCGTTTCGCGGCCGGGGAACACCGCGCCGAACGCGATGCAGCCGGGCAGCTCTTTGGCGTACGTCCCTCCTCCGATGTGCAGGGGGCGGCTGACGGTGTCGCCCGTCGCCTTGCGGTAAACGTCCGACAGCGCGCGCACGAGCGGGTGGTCTTCGGGGAACGCGAGGGGCGGCGCGGTGTGCTCCGTCACGAGCGTCGAGCCTTTTGGCATCGCGGACATTATCTTGTCGGTGAGCTTGTCCGCGTCGGCGGAAGCGGGGAAGCGCATGTCCATCGTGAGCGTTATCCTGCCGCTTTCGTATCGGCACACGCCCGCGTTGAGCGTGAGCGCGCCCGTTTCGTCCTCGCACGCGATTCCCAGTCTGACGGCGGCATCCGCGGAGGTGAGCAGCGCGGCGGCTTTCAGGCTTTCGTCCCCGGACGCGTCCGCCAGCGCGGCGAACAGTCCGCCCAGCGCGTTGACGCCCTTTTCGGGCGTGGAACCGTGCGCCGCTTTGCCATATGAGCGTATCGTGACCGCGTCGTCGCCCGTTGCGACGGAGAGCGACGCGCGCTCGGAGCCGTGCTTCTCAAGGGCGTACAATGCGCCCGTACCCGTTTTTTCTTCACTTCCGAACAATGTAACGAACAGTCTACTGTTCCGCCTCACGACGCATACCGCGGCGTCAGGGACGATGTTCGGACGCTCGCCCGCGCGCACGTCCGCGATGCCGCTCTCCGTCAGCGGCGTGGCGGGCAGCGTGACGCGGAAATGTCTGATGCCCTTTTCGCTGGCGATGACGGGGAAGTCGGAGTCGGGTGTGAAGGAGAGGACGGGTATCTCGCAATGTCGGACGTAGTGCTTTATGCACTCGCTGCCCGATTCCTCGTTGCAGCCCGCTATCACTCTCACGCGGCAACCGAGGTCAACGCCCCGTTCTTTAAGGCCGATGAGCGCGTAGAGACAGGCGAGCAGCGGGCCTTTGTCGTCGCTCACGCCCCGCCCGTACATCACGCCGTCGCGCACGGTGAGCGTGAACGGGTCGGTCGTCCAGCCCTCGCCCGCGGGCACGATGTCCAGGTGGCCGAGCACGCCCGCCAGCTTCTCGCCTTCGCCGTACTCCGCCCAAGCGGCGTAGCCGTCGTCCATGCCCGTGCGCAGTCCCGCGTCGGAGGCTATCTCCACGAATTTGTCCAATGCCTTACGGCAGGAAATGCCGAAAGGCGCATTTTGTGCGGGCTTGTCGTATATACTGTTTATCGCGACAAGCGCGCCGAGGTCGTCGTATATGTTGCGTGTCATGATATTATTATATTTCCCGTTTGGCATAAAGTCAATATTTTCTTGCAAAAAGAATACATCATCGGTTGACAATGTGCATAACGGTGTGTATAATATGCGGTATGAACGGAGTATGTCTGACGGGCAACCGCCCCCAAAAGATCCCTTTCCCCGAACGCAGTCGGGAGTGTGCCGAGCTGAAGGAGCGTATGCGCGACGCGGTGGTCGCTCTTATCGGCGAGGGCTACACACGGTTCTACAGCGGCATGGCCCTGGGAGCCGACACCTGGTTTGCCGAGGTCGTGCTCGGATTGAAGGACGTTTACCCCGATATCGAGCTGATCGCCGCCGTGCCGTACGCGGGGCAGAAGGACAGGCTGTCCGCCTCCGACCGCTTCCGTTACGACCGCATACTGAGCCGCTGCTCGGACGTCGTGGTGCTCTCTCCGGAATACACCAAATACTGCATGAACAAGCGCAACCGTTACATGGTGGACAACTCGGACGTGGTCCTCGTCGTGAACTACGCGGAGTGCGGCGGCACGGTCAACACACGGGCCTACGCCGTTAAAAAGAAAAAGCGCATCATCGATCTGTCCAGATGACGTGGAACTTGCGCCGCCGACGGAATACACATATAATATATCGAACAGGAGATATTTATGGAAAGAAAATATAAGCTGTGCCCGCGCTGCGAGCTCAACTACATCCCCGTGACCGAGAACTATTGCGATATCTGCAAGGCGGAGCTGGGTCTGGTCGAGCCGAGCTTCCTTCTTCCCGACGAGGAGGACGAATCCGAGGGCAAGCTCTGTCCCATCTGCCACACCAACTACTGTGAAGAGGGTGAGGACATGTGCATAGAGTGCAAGAAGGAGCAGGCGGCCAAGGAGAAGCCCATGGACGAGGAGTCGGACGACTGGGTGGACGACGAGGACGTCGCCGCCGACCTGGACGCCGATATGGACGACGTGCCTCTCGTCGCGCTGGACGAGGACGAAGAGGAGGAAGAGGAGGAGTCGGAAGAGGCTTCCGACGACACCCCTTCGGAAGACGACTTCGAGTACATCAACCCCGACGACTTTGCCGACGACGGCGACGACGAGGAAGAGGAAGAAGACGACGGCTTCAAATTCTGATGAACGAACAAACGAGAGCGTGCCTTTGCGGCGCGCTCTTTTTCGTTGCGTCCGACCGTCGTCGGTATCTCGAAAAAAGGTCCCGACGGGTATGCGGGGCGCGCGGTCATAAACTCCCGTCTTGCGGCATAGATTATACGGACGAACAAGCAAGGAGGGACCAATGGACTCTACGGAAAGAGCGACCGCCGGTCACGTCAGAGAGATCGGCAAAATACAGACCGTCGCGCAGACGCATATCAGGTGCGCGGGCGCGCGCAAGGTGCTGGCCGTCAATGCCTGCGTGACCGTGCGCGTGAGCGAAACGCTGACGGGTGAGGCGCGCATAGCGGGCAGGGAAACGGCGGACGCGCTCATCCTCACCGAGGACGGCATGACGCGCGAGAGCGGCTGGACGGACTTCACCGACCGCGCCGAGATAGCGGACATCAAGCAGAGCACGCGCGTTTCCGCGTGCGGCAGAGTGCTGGACACCGAGGTGGTGGGCATGGAAGACGGCGACGTGACGCTGGCGTCCGTTATAGAGATAACGTTGTACGCCGAGGAAGTGTCCGTACTGCCCCCGCCGCCTCCGCCCGAGGAGAACGTCTACACGGGCGAGAGCCGCATAACGCTTTCGCGGCTGGTGACGCGCGCGTCGGGCAGGGCGCAGATGACGTCGGAAGAGCGTCTGCCCTTCGCGCGGTTGCTGGCGGCCGACGCCCGCGTATGCGTACGCGACGCCGAGGCGGGCATAGACAGCGTGCTGGTGCGCGGCGAAGCGTACGTGGACGGACTGGGCCTGACGCGCGAAGGCTCCGCTCAGCCCTTCTCGCTCGTACTCCCTCTGGAAGAGGAGCTGGCCGCGGACGGCGCGCGTCGGGGCGATCTCGTGTCGGTGCGCGCGCTCTCCTCCGTCGTGACGGGCGAGGAGAACGAGGACGGCCTGACGCTCAAAGTGGAGGCCGAGCTGGCGGGCGAGGTATACGACGAGCTGTCCGCGGCTTGCACGGTGGACGCGTTCAGTCCCGCGTTCAGCCTCACGCCCGAGTACACGGACGTCACGGGCGCGCACATCCTTTCGCAACGCTACGTGACCGAGCAGGCGGAGGGCAGGGTGGAACTGCCCGAAGGTGAGAACGCCGACAAGGCGCTCGCGCTGTGCGGGTTTGCGCTCTCGCCCGTGGACGGCTATGCCGAGAACGGCAAGGCCGTGGTGGAAGGCGCGGTCTGCGGCACGATAGTGTATACCGACGCCGAAGCGGGCCGACGCGGTTCATGCCACGTGGAGATACCCTTCCGCCGCGCGACGGACGTCGACGCGCCCGACGGCAGCGACGTGGACGTGACGGGCTGCGTTTCGCGCGTGAGCGTGCTGCCCTCCCGCAGCGGGGAACTGACGGTGCGATGCGACCTCGCGCTGTGCGTGCGGGTGACCGAGCGCGTGAACGCGCGCGTGGTGACGGGCTACGTGCGCGGCGACGCGCTGCCCGATCTCGGCGGCACGATATCCGTGTACGTCGCGCGGGCGGGCGAAACGGTGTGGGAGTGCGCCAAACAGCTGTGCGTGACTCCCGAGGCCGTGCTCGCCCAGAACCCCGATCTGTCTTTCCCGCTCAACGCGGGCGACAAGGTGTTCGTGCTCCGTCCCGCGACCGGGGCGGTCGGCGGGGAAAGCGTCGGCTGACGACATGCGTAACGCGGAAAGAGCGGCGCCCGCACGGTCGCCGCGCGTTTGATAAAGGTTGGAAGAACGCGCAAAGCGGGGGATAATATATGCATTAAAGCAAAAGCATATGCGT
>ERZ1090863.438-NODE-438-length-23384-cov-28.482875_pt1 | contig 23384 bp, 19 predicted proteins | sample MGYA00478480_ERZ1090863 | MGnify/ENA primary metagenome ERZ1090863 (study PRJEB33644, sample SAMEA5815746) | chicken gut metagenome | biome: Chicken; feature: Gastrointestinal Tract; material: Caecum | place: Ireland | collected 2019-01-01 | study: A study of the...
GCTGTCATTTTCTCCATTTTGCACATATGAGCCGACTTCTCAGATACACCCTAGCCAAAATAGAAACTGTGTCACTTTGTGGATATTTGATTTCCTGATGGTTAGCAGCAATCAATATCAATTCTCCATAGGTCTCAGGCTGACTTTCGCAAGCAAAGAATAGCGCTACCAACAAATTTCTAGTAATGTCTAGTAATCGTGTTGGCAAACCATAGTGTTGCATCTTGACTAATTTTTCTAAATGAGTATGACACTTTTCAAATTCCTCAGGGCAGTTGATTAGCAATTCGTTATACAACGTACTCTCATTTTTTTGCAAGCCATCCGTACGCATAATTGATGGACGCAGAATATAATTGGGATTTGCATGTCCTCTAAAAAAATTAATGTGTCGTTACACTTCTTTAGAGAAGAAATAAAAGAACTTACACCAGAAACAGATGAAAAGAAATGCAGATCTACTTTGGCAGCATTATATGCTACTCCATTGGAAAAACGGACACTATTTTGAATGCTATAAAAGTCTTTTATTTCCCGAAGAAGCTCTTGGGTAAAATCCTCCCTTTCTTGAGCGTTTCTGAGAGATCTATATACCCAATTGACGATAGCACTTGCCTCTTCATGGGTGAGCTCGATTTTTTGTGAGTTATCGACACTTTCTTGCTTTTGTACCTTTGAATTCCACTCAGAAAGTGCATTGTCTTGATTAGGATATGATCCTTGGTACAATACAGCATATTTTGACTTGTGTGCAACAAGTTTTGCATACATTTCATCCTTCTTAATACGACCATAAATATATATGCTCATATCAAAATAGCCATCAGATAACATCTTATCCAAGCAAATCATTTTAAATGCTTGTTGCACTTCCTTAACCCAATACAGGTTGTCGAAGAAAAAATAAAAGAAGATAATCGCCTCCCATCGACAGCGCTCCAAAATAATGTCTTATATGTAATTATAACAAAAACAAGATATGATCGCAAGAATATTTTCCTATATATCACTTTGTACTAAAAAATGATGTGTCAAACATTTGATGCATTATTTTGCACCTGTTTGTTAGCCGTTAATTCAGGTTGTTTCTGCCGCGTCCCTATCGGCGTTCATAAAAGGATATTGCTCTTTTTATTTGGGGAGTAGTCTTGGCGGATTTCTTTTACTGGATCCACTCCACAAACTATTCTGTATTGTTACTTCTATATGCACCGTCGATTTGCTGCAGCCGAAGGCGGAAGCCGCGGCGCGCACGGTGGCCCCGTTCTGCGCGATGTACTCCCCCAGCAGGATGGCCCGCTGCTCCGGATCCTCCTTCATAACCGATCCCTCCTGAACCCTGTTTTTACACAGTATGAGGCCATAGGGGGGATTATGCGGCGGAACGGCTGGCCGGAGCAAAGAACGCTTTGCATCAAGAAAATTGTGTGGGAGAAAAAATCAAACGCTGCCGCGCTTGACCAAATCGGTGCAGACTTCCAGCTTGATGGGGTGAAATTCCTTTTCCGCCAGAATGGTCAGCATCCGCTCTGCGGCCAGTTTGCCCATGTATTCCTTGGGAACATTCACGGTGGTCAATGGAGGAATCGAGCGGGCGGAAGCGGCGAGATTGTCAAACCCGATGATGGCGATGTCCTGGGGAACGCGGTATCCGAACTCCTGAAATGCGCGCAGAGCGTCCAGTGCAATGAAGTCGTTGTCCGCAAAATAGCAGCTGGCCATCGGCAGATCGGAGCGCAGAAGCTCCTTGATCTCCTGATAAAAGGAACCATTGACGGCGTACAGGTCATGGATGATGCACCGGGAAATCGAAAAACCGTTTTCCTGGATGGCGCGCAGATATCCCCGTTCCCGCTGTATAAAATTGTACAGCCGTGTGCGGTAACGAAGGTACCCGGGCTGAGCGTGCCGTTTGCGGATCAGGTAGGTGACGGCGGCATACGCGCCCTCTTCGTTGTCGATTACAACACAGTCTGCATGCGGGGAGGGCAGAGAACAGTCCAATAGCACCACTGGAATGCGCAGATCCAAAAAGGGCTGGTATTCTTCACGGGTCAGTTCGGTGGCATACAAAAGAATCCCATCGCAGCCTTTGGAGAGAAGAAGCTCCAGCTGACCGCGAATGCTTTCGGCCGTGTCGATGTAGGCGACGGTGAGGGTGTAGGTCGTTTCTTTAAAGACCGCCTCCACCCCATTTTGCAGCGCCATGAAAAACGGGTTGTCAAAGATTCCGTTCTTATTGTAATAGGCAACACAGATGCTGCCTGTACGCCGGGCAGAGGAATTGAGCCGCGAAAAATCGTAGCCCAGGGCGCGGGCCGCCTCCAGAACGCGGTGGGTGGTTTGGGTGCTGACCCCGCTTTTCCCGCGCAGGGCAAAGGACACAGTTGCCTCAGAGACGCCCAGCTGACGGGCAATTTCTTTTGCTGTGACAGACATGGAAGACCCTCCATTCGTACAAAAACAAAAGGATGCAGGCATTTTGTTCCTCTCCGCAAAGCAAGGAGAAAGAGCAAATCAGAAAATTCGCGGAGATCTTAGGGCTATTTTACCATAAAAAACACACAATGAAAATATTCATTCATGTAAAAAAGTGAAATTAAGTTAATAATTAAGTTGATTTGCTTAATAATTTGTTGCTATTCAGATACGTTCATGATAGATTGAGGATGTCGAAAGGGCATGGGAAAGAGGCGGAGTTCAGAGAAAACCGCCTCCTGTACCGCAGCCTGCTGAAGGAAAAAACAGGAGGATATTATGCACAACCCCAACACCTTGCCGTTGTGGCGCGCCGGGATTTTTGAATTTGAAAGCCAGTGCTCCTATGCAAATCCCTTCTTGGATGTGCAGATCTGGGCGGAATTTACCGCTCCCTCGGGACGGATCATCCGCCGGGAAGCCTATTGGGACGGAGCAAATACCTACAAAGTCTCTTTTGCGCCTGCCGAACCGGGAATCTGGCAGGCACGGCTGGAAGCTCCCGGGGAAACGGGGCTGGATGGCACAGCCTGGACGGTGGAGGCGGTGCCCTATGAAGGAAATCTGGCCATCTACCAGCACGGGTTTTTGCGGGTGGCGGACAACGGACATTTTCTCTGCTATGCGGACGGCACCCCGTTTTTCTGGCTGGGGGATACCCATTGGGAATTTGCATACCGGGAAAGATGGGATGAATCCAACCATCCCGGAATGGACAGCATGTTCCGGGGAATGGCGGACCGGCGCGTACGGCAGGGCTACACCGTGTACCAAACCAATCTGCGCAGCGACCGGGCCATGGGCGGAAACGGATTGTACTGGGACGAAACCAGCGCCACGGACCTGCCCAATCTGAGTTTTTACCAGCGGGAGCTGGACCGCCGGATGCAGTATCTGGCGGACCTGGGACTGGTCAACGCGCTGGGACAGGCCTGGTTTATGTCCATCGACGGCGACCTGCAGCACCAGAAAAACCTGGCGCGGTATCTTGTGGCCCGCTATGGAGCGCTGCCCATGGTTTGGACCCTGGCCGGTGAAACGGCCGGCTATGAACCGGGGGAGGCCCGCCGCCGCATTGATGGATGGCGGGAGGTTGCGCTGCTGATCCAGAAGCTGGACGGATACGGCCAGCTGCAGACGGCGCACTACACCAACGAACGCCCCTTTGCAGAGTACTATCAGGACGAGGACTGGTTTGATTTTGCCCTCAATCAGGCGGGCCACGGCGACTATCCCATCGGCCTGGACGATTATGTTTCCTATTGCCAAAAGCACAAAAAGCCCTTTATCGAGGGAGAAGCGCTGTACGAATTCTGCTCCACCCTGGAAGAGCTGGGGACCCGGATCTGTACGCCGGATATGCTGCGGCGGGTGGCCTATATGTCCATCCAGGCGGGCGGATGCGGGTATACCTACGGCGCGCAGGGCATCTGGGATGTGGTCTGGGAAAAGGGACGGCCCAATCCCATGGCGCTGTTCAACCGGTTTGATATCACCTGGGCAGAGGCCATCGACGGCCCCGGCGGGGAACAGATGGGGTATATGCGCCGCTTCTATGAGAAGGCGCATTTCTGGGAGCTGCGCCCTTATGGCGCTCAGGCAGAGGAAAAGAGCTTCAGTCCCTTTGCAAAAAAGCAGCCCTACGTCACCATCAGTCCGGATGCAGCCCGCATGGTGCTGTATTATGCCGACAGCACCCGCAAACCCATCACGCTGCAGGGACTCAAGGACCTGCCGTATCAGGGCGAGTGGTTTAACCCTAGAACCGGAGAAACCCAGGCCTGCAAAGAGCAGATCCTTCCCCGGGAGGGATGCTGGACTTCGCCTGCAAAGCCTGGAGAAAAGGACTGGCTGCTGCTGGTGACCCTCAGCAGCCAATAAACCTGTTTTGTCAAAAACCAAAGGAGGAAAAATTTCATGGCAAAGAAAAACTACGACGAACTGGCCAGAAATATCCTGGATCAGATCGGCGGAGCGGAGAACGTGATCTCCGTAACCCACTGCATCACCCGGCTGCGCTTTAAGCTGAAGGATGAGGGCAAAGCAAACACCGATGCGATAAAAAAGATCAAGGGCGTGGTAGGGGTTGTCCAGGCAGGCGGCCAGTATCAGGTGGTCATCGGCAGTGATGTGGATGACGCCTACCAGGCGCTGGGCAAACTTCCCGGCGTTTCCCTGGAAGGCTCGGTGGACATCCGCGAAAAGGATGATTTCAAAAAGAAAAAGCCTCTGGACGTGATTGTGGATACGGTTTCGGGCGCGTTTCTGCCCACTCTTCCCGCCATGACCGCCGCCGGTCTGCTGAAAGCACTGTGCGCCATGCTGCCGATGCTCCATCTGCTGTCCACCGAGAGCACCACCTACCGCATCATGTACATGATGGGCGACGCCTTCTTTTACTTCCTGCCGGTCATTCTGGGCGCCAGTGCGGCGAAGAAATTCGGGGTCAACCAGTTCCTGGGCATGTCCATCGGCGCGGTGCTGGTCTACCCGGATATGACTGCCATGTACAGCGCGGGCGAGGCGGTCACCTTCCTGGGCATTCCGGTCAATCTGGTCAGCTATCCCCAGACCGTTCTGCCGATCCTGTTTGGATGCATGCTGCTGGCTGTGCTGGACCGGCTGTGGAAGCGGTTGATCCCCAAGGTTGTGGCAAACATCTTTGTGCCGGTGCTGGATCTGCTGGTGGCAATCCCTGTGACCCTGATTGTGATTGGCCCGGTGACCGATGTGGTGGGCGGCGCCATTGCGGACGCAGTCACCTTCCTGATGACGGTGGCGCCTCCGGTGACCGGCTTTGTGGTGGGCGCGCTGTGGTCCCTGATGATTATGATGGGCCTGCATTTCCCGCTGATTATGATCGAGGTCAACAACCTGATGACCACCGGCCACATGCGGATGCTGCCCACCACCTTCCCCTGCACCTTTGCCCATGCCGGCGCTGCGCTGGGTGTGGCGCTGCGCACCCGCAACAAAGATCTGAAGGATGTGGGCATTGCAGCCTTTATCTCGGGCATCTTCGGCACCATTTCGGAACCGGCCATCTACGGCGTCAATCTGAAGTATAAGCGCCCCTTTATCTGTGCCAGCATCTTCACCGGCATCGGCGGCGCAATCACTGCGGCGGCTGCAGCCGACTGCACCATCCAGCTGGGCGGCATCAGCATCTATACCATGCCGATGTTTGTAACCCTTCTGCCCGGCGGCGTGGGCATTCTGCTGGGGGTGCTGGTGGGCTTCTTCGGCAGCGCCATCGGTTCCTACATTACCTTCAGCGATTCGCTGCTGGATACATAACTCCAAACGATTTCTTCCTCCATGTGAGAGCGCGCGGCGCTCTGCAGTGCAGCCGCCGGACAGCTTTTTAAAAGCGGCCGGCCGGCTGCATTGCTTTTATGGGAAAAGGGCACAAGATGAAAGGACGGATTTCAGTTGCAGTGGAAGAAAAATATGCAGCCGGTGGACTGGAGCTGCATGAGCGATATTCTGATCGAGGATGAAGAAGGGGATATCCGCCCCATGAGCGAGCCTTATTTCAAGGCGACGCCGCTGGCCGAGGGCGTGTGGCAGGTGCTGAGCGACGGCGACTACTCCTACGCAGTGGAGGGAGATGAGGAGCTGGTGGTCATTGACGGCGGCATGGGAGCGGGGAACATCCGGGCTTTTTGTCAGAGTCTTTGCTCGGAAAAGCCGCTTTACCGGATGCTTTTGACCCACAGTCACTTTGATCACACCCCCAACGGATACCTGTTTGACGCAGTTTATATGCACGAAAAGACATATCCCAACCGAAACAAACCCATGGCGGAATTTGCCCAGCGTGCGGACAAAATCTCCTTTCCGGACGACTATCCGGTGGTTTTTCTGAAGGAAGGGGACGTGATTGATCTGGGCAGCCGGAAGCTGGAAGTGCTGAACATCGAAGAGCACTGCCAGGGCAGTCTGCAGTTTCTGGACCGCAAATCCCGCATTCTGTTTTGCGGCGATGAGCTGAACGGCAACTTTTTCGACAGCCGCATCTCGGTGGAACGCTCCTTCCGGAATGTGTCCCGGTGGAAAGAGCTGCGAGGCAGCTATGACCGGCTGTGCGCGGGCAACGGCGTTCACGACGCGATTTACGTGGACCGCTATTACGATACCTTAAAATATATCCTGGAAGGGCACGCGGATGAAGGACAGCAGCACTACAAACCCTACAGCGACCGTGCGTCGGCCCTCTCGGAAAAGGACGGGAAAAAGGTGTTTGCCCGGAGATCTCCCCACCTGGAAGGGCTGGAACAGATGCTGGTGAACGCCGGTTATAGGGAGGATCTGGCGTTGAACGGAGGGCGGGCCTGCTTCTGCCTGCTGCGCAAGCTTACGCCGGACGGAATCTTTGACCGGGAATTGCGCCGGAACGGCTGCAGGGTCTGTTATTACCGCAACCGGATCTGGGACACTCCGGAGCCTCTGGCTTCGACCATCTGAAAGGAGAAAGAACGAATGCTCAAGGGAATTTCTCCGCTCCTTTCGCCGGAGCTGCTCAAGGTACTGGCAGAGATGGGCCACGGGGACAGGCTGGTGATCGGAGACGCCAATTTCGCGGCGGCGGCGATGGCCAGGGAACACATTCTGGTGCGCGCAGACGGCGTGCCGTCGGATGCACTGGCCGGCGCGGTGCTGGAACTGTTCCCGCTGGATGAGTGGGCCCCGGCTCCGGTGATTCTGATGGGGGTGAAGGACGGCAACGGCGCGCTGCAGCCGCTGGATCAGTGCAGGAAAATCCGGCAGGTGGTGGCAGAACATGACCCGAAAGCGGCGGCACGCTGCCAGGTGGTGGACCGCGCCGGGTTTTATGAGCAGGCCCGCAGCGCATACGCAGTGGTGGCTGCCGGCGAAGCGAACCGTTACGGCTGCGTAATCTTTCAGAAAGGAATCTGCTGAAGCACAAAAGCCCTCCCCGCAGAAACCTGCAGGGAGGGCCAGGAATATACCTCAGCGAATCAGGATCAGGACATCCTGCTCAAAGGGATGCATGGGCAGGGTGGTGACGCCGTCCTTTGCCTCGGGGGACAGCCAGGCGGTCCGCCGGCTGGTCAGATCATAGGCGAGAATGCGGCGGCCCGAAAAATCCTTTTCCAAAACCAGCCGGGTGTTGACCGGTACATAGAGCAGATAGACCGATTCATCCGGGGCGGCGGCCATCCAGATTTCGGGGGAACTATGGCGCACCAGCTCGCGGCAGGGAACCAGGGTGCCCAGACCATAGACCTCAAACAATTCACGGATGAAGCCATAGTCCCACCCGCCCGGGAAGGCCAGCGCCGTCTGGTGGGGCTGGGGCGCGTCAAAGCCCTCGCCCAGCGAAAGGCTGCTGCGCAGGCCGGTGGTGATCCAGTTCCAGACCCCGTGGGCGCCGTAGGTGATTCCGGCGCAGGCACCGGACAGCAGACTCTGCCAGGCGGCGCGGCGGATCTCATACCGTCCAAAACGGCCGTAGAGGTTGTGGCTGTAGCCCATCTGTTCGTAGCAAGGCTCGCTGTTGATGACCGGGCGCTTGGGCTGCCGGGCGGCGAGAACCTCGGCGGAGGTATAAGCCATGGCCTGAGCACCGCTGTTGTGGCCGGACTGATACATATAAAAGTCCATCTGCCGGGCAAAAACCTCCGGAAGATCGGTAAACCGTCCCTTGATGTGCATGGTTTTCAGGCCCTGGAAACTGCGCTGGGCCAGCAGATCAAAGACCGTCTGGTAGTATTCGATGGATTCTTCGGTGGGGAAATCGGTATCGCCGCTGACCACATAAACCGGCTCGAATTCATCGAAGCTGTCCAGAATCCGGGTCACGATTCCCCGGAGCAGATCCTTGGGGATGGTGTAGCGGGGAACCAGCTGGTTGGCCCAGGTGCCGGGAACCTGGTTGCACCAGAGAATCACCAGCGCAAGGGTAAAACCTTCCTGCCGGGCCATCCGGCACATCTGCCGCGCATGGGCAAAGTATTCCTCGCGGGGGCGGGCATAATCCGGAAAACCGTCCTCCGCGTCCGCAAAGGGAGCCCAGCCCAGGGTGCTCTCGCCCCGGTCCCACTGGGCCAGGGTGTTGATCTGAAGCACCGTAAATCCCTGCTCCCGGCGGCGCTTGAGATAATAGGCCCAGTCTTCCAGGGTGATGTTGGTGAAGGCGCTCCAGATGGTGTCGGCCAGCCAGAAGAAAGGACGGCCCTCCTTTTCCAGATGGCGGCAGTCTGCGGAAACGGTCAGGTGCATGGCGTTTTCCTCCTCGTTTTGGTTTCAATGGGACAATTGTGGAAAATCCCGCAGAGGGAAAATACTGCTCTCTGCGGGATTTTTTTAAAATTGTGTTCTTGCAGCGGGGGCGCGAACCGTTTACTTTGCTTCCTTATAGGTGACCATGGTGACCGCCAGAGCGATCAGGAACGCGATGACCGAAGCAGCCAGCACAACCCACATGCTGTACATGCCGGTGCCGCCGGTGCCGTCAATGTAGCCGGGCAGCCCGAACAATCCCAGGCCGCCTGCGATGTATCGCTTTGCACCCATCAGACCCACAAAGGCGCCTGCAATGGCCGATGCAATGCAGCCGATGACAAAGGGCTTTTTCTTGGGCAGGTTGACGCCGTAGAGGGTGGGTTCCGTGATGCCGAACATGCAGGAGATGAAAGCGGGAATGCCGGTCTTTTTGGTTTTCAGGTCGCGGGTCTTGAGGATCACTGCCAGCAGCGCACCGGCCTGGCCGAACACGGTGGCAAAGGTGCCGGGCATAATGAAGTCATAGCCCAGAGCAGCCAGGTTGATATAGCCCAGAGGAATGACCGACCAGTGGAAGCCGAAGATCACCAGAACCTGCCAGAAACCGCCGACGATTGCACAGCCCAGGGTGGCGCCAATTACGGGAATGGTAAACATGGCCTCGAAGACGATGGTCAGGATGGAGCAGATGATGCCGGAGACAGGACCGATGATCAGATAGGTCAGAGCGGACATAACCAGCAGCACACAGACGGGAGTGATAAAAGCCTTGATCATATCGGACAGGTGGTTGTTGAGCCACTTCTCAAGCTTTGCGGCAAAGAAGCAGCACAGCACAATGGGAATGACCGAAGATGTATAGCCTGATGCGGGGAAAACCACCGGCAGGCCGAAGAAGGTGGTGTAGTAGCTCATTGCAAACGGGGTGCCCTCCAGAAGAGTACCCAGAGCCTCACCGCTCTTGAGCGCAACCATCGTAGGATAGCACAGCGAAATGCCCAAGGCCATGCCGGTGAATTCGTTCATCTTGAACTTTTTGGCCGCAGTGTAGCCCAGGATGACCGGGAGAAAGTAGAAGAAGCCATCGGCTACGGTGTACCAGATCATGTATTGGCCGCTGCTGGCGTCCATCCAGTTGAAGAAGGTAAGCAGGGTCAGCACGCCTTTGATGATACCGGAAGCACCCAGCAGGGTGATGGTGGGCGCCATAATGCCCGAGATCATATCAATCAGGATGGTGGCAACATTCTTCTTATGCCCGGTGGAGCTGTCCTCAATTGCGTTGCCGTCCTCATCCACGGTGCCGTCACCCTGCAGGTGGCCGACCTCAAGAACCGCATCATAGACTTCGGCGACCTGATTGCCAATGACCACCTGATACTGGCCGTTGGCCTGAATGACCTTGATGACGCCGTCGGTGCTGTTCAACACGTCCGTGTTGGCTTTGCTCTCGTCCTTCAATTTGAAGCGAAGCCGGGTGATGCAGTGGGTGATGCTGTTGATGTTTTGCTTGCCGCCGACATTCTGGATGATGATGCGGGCCAATCCATCATACTTGCTTGCCATAAGATTCTCTCCTTTACACATTTTGGTTTTCGCGCCCCTTCCACCGGCAAAGAGGAAAAGGGCCCTTGCTTGCTTTCATTATACCGGACGAAAGCAAAAAGGAACGAAATAAGAACTTATGTACAAAAAAATTGTGAAAATTGCCGGGAATGGGCAAAAGAGCCTTGGCACAAACGGCAAGCAAACCGATGCAGAACAAAGAAATTTAGTAAATTATTTAAAAAATTTAATACAGACGTTCACCGCCGCCGCTTTTTGGGAAGGGGAGAAGAGCGAATTAACACGCTCTGTCGTACCAAAATTTCCGGAGCGATGGCGATGTGGATGCGTTCCGGGGGCGCATTTTGGATCAGCGTATTCAGACGTTCCACTGCCAGAGCCCCCATCCGCTGCTTTTGGACCCGCATGGTGGTCAGGGGCGGGTTGAGCACCTCGCTGATGGAGGAGTCGTCAAAACCAATGATGGAGATGTTGTCCGGGATGCGGTAGCCGTATTTCAGCAGCGTCGTGCAGCACCCGGCGGCAATGCGGTCGTTGTCCGCAAAAAAGGCGGTGGGCAGCAGCTGATCGCTGTCCAGATATTTGGCCATGTCCTCGGCGGCTCCCTCGCTGGAGGGACTGACCGGAATGATCCGCCGGGCGGAATCGGCGGCGGCGTCCTCCGGCAGGCTGCGGCAGGCCGAGAGATAGCCGCTGTACCGTTCCCGGAAATTGCGGATCTCCACGCTGCTGTGCAGATATCCGATCCGGGTATGGCCGCATTCAATCAGATAATGCACCGCCCGCCAGGCGCCCAGCGTGTTGTCGATGGAAATTGCGTCGTAGTTGAGGCTCGGAAAGGAATTGTCCAGGATCACCAGCGGAATGTCCAGCGCGGAAAAAGGCAGCACATCCTCGGTGTGCATCTCGGTGGCAAGAAGAACGATGCCGGTGCAGCTGTGGCTCTGAATGCTGTGAATCTGCTCCCGGATGGGCTGGCTGCCGTAAAAATAGCGGATGGACAGATGATACCCCAAAGCGGCCGCCTCATTGGCCACCCCTTGGGTCAGCTGCTCAAAAAAAGGGGTGTCGGCTATTACCTTGCCGTGCCGCTTATAGATGATGAGCTGGAGTTCGCCGCCGCTGGCAGCAGGGGTGCAGGGGCGCGGCTCCAGGCCCATCTCTTTGGCGAGAGAGAGGATCTGGCGGCGGACCTTTTCGCTGACGCCGGGTTTTCCGCGCAGAACCAGGGAAACGGTTGCCTGTGAAACGCCGGCTTTTTCGGCCAGCTGTTTGGCGGTGATACGCATTCGGGACACTCCTTTTGTGCTTGTTGTCTCTTATTCTACCCGGAGAATCCGGACTGTCAACAGATCATCATAAATTTTTTTAGTAAATTATTTAGTAGATTTCCGGGGACCTGCCGATTGCTTTGTGCGTTTTGTCAAAAGGTCCGGATCCGGCTTCTGCAATCTGCAGAAAATTCTGGATACAAAGCTCCGCAGGCCCTGTCCAGGGCGGGCTGGTGCTACACTGAAAAAAACAAACCGCCTGAAAACCCATATTTCAAGAAGATCGGAAAGGGAGGATTTTATCTCTATGGCACAGATCAAACTGGGTTTTGCCCCCACCCGGCGCAGTATCTTTTCAGCGCCGGACGCCGTCAAGTACCGCGGTCTGACCGCGGCCCGGCTGCGGGAACTGGGAGTTGATTTCGTGGACATCGACGACATCAACCCCGAAGGGCTGCTCTACGATGAAAACGACCGCCTGAAAATTGTGGAAAAGTTCAAGGCGGCCGGCATCGACGGCCTGTTTCTGCCCCACTGCAACTTTGGCACTGAATACGAGTGCGCCCGTCTGGCAAAGGATCTGGGGGTGCCGGTGCTGCTGTGGGGCCCGCTGGATGAGCGGCCGGAGCCCAACGGCGTCCGCCTGCGGGATACTCAGTGCGGCCTGTTCGCCACGGGAAAGGTTCTGCGCCGGTTCCGGGTACCCTTTACTTACCTGACCAACTGCCGGCTGGAGGACCCGGTTTTCGCCCGGGGCGTGCGGGATTTTCTGGCGGTCTGCAACGTGGTGAAAACCTTTAAAAAGATCCGCATCCTGCAGATCGGCCCCCGGCCCTACGACTTCTGGTCCACCATGTGCAACGAGGGCGAGCTGCTGGAAAGATTTAACGTCCAGCTGGCGCCGGTCCCGCTGCCGGAGCTGACCGCAGAGGTGAAAAAGGCCATTGCAGACAAAGACGAGGTGGAAGCCACCATCGCCTACTGCCGGGAAAAGATGGAGATCCAGGTCAACGACGAGCAGCTGCGGAATGTGGCGGGCCTGGCCGTGGCCATGGAGCGCCTGATCCAAAAGTATCACTGCAATGCCGGGGCGATCCAGTGCTGGAACGCGCTGCAGAGCGAACTGGGCATCATGCCCTGTGCGGCCAATGCGCTGCTGAACGACAAGGGCATCCCCATTGTCTGCGAGACCGACATTCATGGAGCCATTACCGCCCTGATGGTGGAGGCCGCCGCCAACGACGAGACCCGCAGCTTCTTTGCAGATTGGACCATCCGCCACCCCGACAATCCCAACGGCGAGCTGCTCCAGCACTGCGGCCCCTGGCCCCTGTCGGTGGCAGGCTGCAAACCCTGCATCACCTACCCGCTGGCCTTTGACTATCCCGGCGCGCTGACCGCCGAGGCAAAACACGGCGATCTGACCCTGGCCCGGTTCGACGGAGACAACGGAGAATACAGCCTGCTGCTGGGCAATGCCCGGGGAGTGGACGGACCCAAAGGAATGGGCACCTACCTCTGGGTGGAGGTGGAGAACATCAAGCGGCTGGAAGCCAAGATCGTGGAGGGACCCTACATCCACCACTGCGTCGGCATTCATAAGGACGTGGTGCCGGTGCTCTACGAGGCATGCAAATACATCGGGGTCCGTCCGGATCTGTACGACCCCATTGAGGAGCAGGTCAAGGCCTATCTGAGAGGAGAATAAGGGAATGGAACTGCGTGAACTGGAACAGAAAAGCTGGAAGCTGCGCCGGGATGTGGTGGAGATCATCATGGCGGGGGGCGGCGGACACATCGGCGGAGACATGAGCGTGCTGAATACCCTGCTGGTGCTGTATAAGAATCATCTGAACATTACCCCCTATACAACGTCCGACCCCGGCCGGGACCGCTTTGTGCTGAGCAAGGGCCATGCGGTGGAAGCGCTTTACGCGGTGCTGGCCGACTGCGGATTTTTGGACTTGGAGGACATCAAGGCCCGTTTTTCCAAGTTTGGTTCCCCCTACATCGGCCACCCCAACAACAAACTTCCCGGCATTGAGATGAACTCCGGTTCGCTGGGACACGGACTGCCGGTCTGCGTCGGGATGGCCCTGGCCGGGAAGATGGACGGCCGGAACTATCGGGTGTACACCGTGATGGGAGACGGGGAACTGGCCGAGGGCAGCGTCTGGGAGGGCGCGATGGCGGCCTCCAACTATGGGCTGGACAACCTGTGCGCGGTGGTGGACCGCAACCGGCTGCAGATCTCGGGCAGCACCGAGGAGGTCATGAAGCAGGACAGCCAGGAACAGCGCTGGGCGGCCTTCGGCTGGAATGTCATCAGCGTGGACGGAGACAGCATCGAGGCGCTGGACGCGGCCTTTACTGCGGCAAAGCATCATCAGGGCCAGCCCACCGTCATCATTGCAAACACCACCAAGGGCTACGGCAGCGCCCTGATGGAAAACAAGGCCGGCTGGCATCATCACCTGCCCAATGAAGAGGAATACCGGCAGATTGTCGCGGATTTTGCCGCGCGGAAGGAGGCTGCTCTGAATGGCTAACAAGATTCCCAACCGGCAGGCCATCTGCGATACCCTGATGGAGGCCGCAAAAACCGACAAGGATGTGGTGGTGCTCTGCAGCGACAGCCGCGGGAGCGCCAGCCTGACCAAATTCGCCGAGACCTATCCCGCCCAGTTCGTGGAGATGGGCATCGCAGAACAGGATCTGGTCAGCGTGGCGGCGGGTCTTGCCAGCTGCGGCAAAAAGGCCTTTGCGGCTTCGCCTGCCTGCTTTTTGTCCACCCGCAGCTACGAGCAGGCCAAGATCGACTGTGCCTACTCCAACACCAACGTGACCCTCATCGGCATTTCGGGCGGGGTGAGCTATGGTGCGCTGGGCATGAGCCACCACTCGGCCCAGGACATCGCGGCCATGAGCGCGCTGCCCAACATGCGGGTGTATCTGCCCAGTGACCGGTTCCAGACCGCAAAGCTGATCCAAGCGCTGCTGAAGGACACAAAGCCCGCCTATCTGCGGGTGGGCCGCAACCCGGTGGAGGATGTCTATTCCGAGACCGAATGCCCCTTTGAAATGGACAAGGCCACTGTTCTTGCCGAGGGAATCGACCTGGTTCTCATTGCCTGCGGGGAGATGGTCCGCCCGGCGCTGGACGCGGCAGCCCTGCTGAAGGAGCAGGGAATCAGTGCAGGCGTGCTGGACATGTACTGTGTCAAGCCTCTGGATAAGGAGGCTGTGATCCGGGCTGCCTCGGGAGCGAAGGCGGTCTTGACCGTGGAAGAGCATGCTCCTTACGGCGGGCTTGGCAGTATGGTGGCCCAGGTGGTGGGGGAAACCTGCCCCCGAAGGGTGAAAAACCTTTCGCTTCCCGACGCGCCGGTCATCACCGGCACCTCCAAAGAGGTTTTTGCCTACTACGGCCTGGATGCGGCGGGAATTGCAAAATCGGCCATGGAACTGCTGGACCGGTAAAAAAGTATGGAACAGTATATCTTATCCATTGATCAATCCACCCAGGGCACCAAGGCCATGCTTTTTGACGCGGCAGGCCAGCTGACCGCCCGGACCGACCGTCCCCACCGGCAGTACGTCAATGCAAAGGGATGGGTCAGCCACGACCTGGAGGAGATCCGGGCCAACACGCTGGCTGCAGCCCGGGACCTTTTGCAGAAGGCAGAAATTCGTCCGGACCAGATTGCAGCGGTAGGGCTAAGCAACCAGCGGGAGACGGTGGCGGCTTGGCACCGGGAAACCGGCGCGCCGGTCTGCTCGGCCATTGTATGGCAGTGCGCCCGGGCCCGGGAACTCTGTGATGGACTGACGGATCAGGCGGAACTGGTCCGGGCACGGACCGGGATTCCGCTTTCGCCCTACTTTTCTGCGCCGAAAATGGCCTGGATTCTGCAAAATGTGCCCGGTGCCGCAGAGCTTGCAGCGGAGAACAAGCTCTGTCTGGGCACCATGGACAGCTTTCTGGTTTATCAGCTCACCGAAGAAAAGGCATTCAAGACCGATTATTCCAACGCCAGCCGGACCCAGCTGTTCAACATTCACACCCTGGCATGGGATGAGGAGCTGTGCATCCTGTACGGGGTGCCCCGGGCCTGTCTGCCCGAAGTGTGCATGAGCGACAGCCTCTTTGGACATACGACCCTCGGCGGACTGCTGGACAAGCCGGTCCCGCTGTGCGGGGTGCTGGGGGACAGCCATGCCGCCCTGCTGGGGCAGAACTGCCGGGCTCCCGGCCAGACCAAGGCCACCTATGGCACCGGCTCTTCGGTCATGATGCAGACCGGCGAACGGCTGGTCACCAGCCGCTGCGGTCTTGTGACCAGCCTGGCCTGGGGGCTGGACGGCCGGGTGGAATATGTGCTGGAGGGAAATCTCAACTACACCGGCGCGGTCATTACCTGGCTGAAGAAGGATGCGGCGCTGCTGGATTCGGACGGCGAGAGCGAGCGGTTGGCCCGGTTGGCAAATCCTGCGGACAAAACCTATTTTGTGCCGGCCTTCACCGGGCTGGGCGCGCCCTATTGGGACAGCGGCGCCACCGGGCTTTTGACCGGCATCACCCGCACCACCGGCAAAGCCGAGATTGTCAAGGCGTGTCTGGAGAGCATCGGCTATCAGATCACCGATCTTGTGCTGCGGATGGCGCAGGATGCGGGGCTGGCTCTGGCAGAGCTGCGGGTGGACGGCGGCCCCACGGCCAACAGCTACCTGATGCAGTTCCAGAGCGACATGGCCCGTGTGGAGGTGAGCGTGCCCGAGATCCAGGAGCTGTCCGGCTTTGGTGCGGCCTGTGCGGCGGGGTTCGCCTGCGGATTTTATGACCCCGCTGTGGTTCATGGCCAGATGCGCCGCCACAGCTATCTTCCCCGGATGAAACAGGCCGAGCGGGACGCGCGGTATGCCGGCTGGCAGAGCGCGGTACGGCAGACGCTGACCCACGATTGAATGAAGAAGGAGAGAGAACGATGACCCAAACGGAATGCAAACAGATCGACGCCTATTGGCGTGCGGCGAACTATCTGGCAGCGGGACAGCTCTATCTGCTGGACAATCCGCTGCTGCGCCGTCCGCTGACCCGCGATGATGTCAAGAAAAAAATTGTCGGCCACTGGGGAACGGTGCCCGGCCAGAACTTTGTGTATGTCCATCTCAACCGGATCATCAAGGAGTTCGACCAGGATCTGATCCTGATCTCCGGCCCGGGCCACGGCGGCAACTTCTTTGTGGCCAACGCCTATCTGGACGGCACCTACAGCGAGGTCTACCCCAACATCAGCCGGGACGAAGAGGGCATGAAGAAGCTGTTCAAACAGTTTTCCTTCCCCGGCGGCATCTCTTCCCATGTGGCGCCCGAGACGCCGGGCTCCATCAACGAAGGCGGCGAGCTGGGCTACTCCATTGCCCATGCGTTCGGCGCGGTGTTCGACAACCCCGACCTGATCTGCGCGGTCACGGTGGGAGACGGCGAGGCGGAGACCGGTCCGCTGGCCACCAGCTGGCAGTCCAACAAGTTCCTCAACCCGGCGGGGGACGGCGCAGTGCTGCCGATTCTGCACCTGAACGGATACAAGATCTCCAATCCCACCGTGTTCGGCCGGATGACCCACGAGGAAATCGAGCATTTCTTCCTGGGCTGCTCCTGGAAGCCCTACTTTGTGGAGGGCGACGACCCCATGACCATGCACCAGAAGATGGCCGACACCCTGGATACGGTGATCCGCGAGATCCATGAGATCCAGCGCCGGGCCCGGGCAGGAGAGAAGATGGGGCATATCCAGTGGCCCATGATCGTTCTGCGCACCCCCAAGGGCTGGACCGGCCCCAAGGTGGTGGATGGCAAGCCCATCGAGGGAACCTTCCGCGCCCATCAGGTGCCCATCGATATTACGCTGGGTACCCCGAACCAGGAGGAGCACCTCAAGCAGATCGAGGACTGGCTGCGCAGCTATCATCCCGAAGAGCTGTTTGACGACAACGGAACCCTCATCCCCGAGCTTCAGGCACTGGCCCCCACCGGGAACCGCCGGATTGCAGCCAATCCCCACGCCAACGGCGGCCAGCTGCTGCGGGATCTGCGCACCCCGGATTTCAGACAGTATGCGGTGGAGATCCCCGCCCCCGGCGCGGTGGAAAAGCAGGACATGATCGAGCTGGGCGGCTATGTCCGCGACCTGTTCAAACTGAACGCCGACGCCAAAAATTTCCGGATCTTCGGACCCGACGAGACCATGTCCAACCGGCTGTACAAGTGCTTCGAGGCGGCCAGGCGGGACTGGAATTCCACCATTGTGGAGGGAGACGAGTTTTTGGCCGAGGACGGCCGGATCATGGACTCGATGCTCTCCGAGCACCTGTGCGAAGGCTGGCTGGAGGGGTATCTGCTGACCGGACGCCACGGCTTCTTTGCCAGCTACGAGAGCTTCATCCGGGTGGTGGATTCCATGGTGGCACAGCACGCCAAGTGGCTCAAGGTCTGCAATCAGCTGCCCTGGCGTCAGAGCATCGCCTCCCTGAACCTGATCCTCTCCTCCAACGTCTGGCAGCAGGATCACAACGGCTACACCCACCAGGACCCCGGATTTTTGGATCACATCGCCAACAAGAAGGCGGACGTTGTGCGGCTCTACCTGCCGCCGGATACCAACTGTCTGCTGAAATGCTTTGATCACTGCATCCGCAGCCGGGACTATGTCAACGTTCTGGTTACCTCCAAGTATCCCCGGCCCCAGTGGCTGACCATGGAGCAGGCCATCAAGCACTGCTCCCAGGGCGTGGGCATCTGGGACTGGGCCTCCAACGACGCGGGCCAGGAACCGGATCTGGTCATGGCCTGCTGCGGAGATACCCCCACGCTGGAAACCCTGGCGGCGGTGACCCTTCTGCGGGATGCGCTGCCCGAGCTGAAGATCCGGGTGGTCAACGTGGTGGACTTGATGAAGCTCCAGTCCAGCTCCAGGCACCCCCATGGCCTGACCGATGCCGACTACGACGCCCTCTTTACCCGGGATAAGCCGATCATCTTTGCCTTCCATGGCTATCCGGCTTTGGTGCGGGAGCTGACCTTCGAGCGGACAAACCGGAATCTGTCGGTGCACGGCTATCTGGAGGAGGGAACCATTACCACTCCCTTTGATATGCGGGTGCAGAACGAGATCGACCGGTTCCACCTGGTGAAGGATGCGGTGCAGCATCTGCCCCAGCTGGGCAACCGCGGCGCTTATCTCATCCAGCAGATGAACGATAAACTGGTGGAACACAAGAACTACATCCACGAGGTGGGCCAGGATCTGCCGGAGATTCTGGACTGGAAGTGGCACGTTTAAGTGCCGGACAAGAGTTGAAACCTGAAACAGAGCAATTTACAGAGCGATCCGGAGAAAACATTCCCGATCCAATAAATAATACGCTCCCCCTGCGGCGGCCTGAAAAGAGACCGCAGGGGGAGCGTATTTGTTTTAGGGGAATTTGTCCGCTCGGGCCAGAGAAAAAACGATTTATAGGTTCGGGATCAGGCCCGGGCCTTCATTCCGTCTCAAGGAAAATGTGCCCCTTGGGGAGGGTGTACCGGATGGCCGGCAGGTGTGCGGCTCTGTTTATATAGGGGACAATTCCAGCGGGTTCGTTTTACCGAACCCACCACACAAACCGTTCGATTTTAATACTTCCGTATGCACTGTCGATTTGCTGAAGCTAAACGCCGCTGCTGCGGCGCGGACGGTAGCCTCGTGCTGTGCAATATACTCCCCCCAGCAGGATGGACCTGCTGCTCCAGATCGCCTTTCATAATGATTCCTCCAAACTCCTGTTTATAGAAATTATGAGACAGGCCATGAGATTGTGCAGCAGGTAGGGACGATATCGTTTTAACATTGCTTCACCTTTTTGAAAAGCATAAGAGAAAGTGGAAGCTGTAAGAAAGCAGACTGCATGGCAGTTCTGAGGGAGTGTCGGACGGCTTGACTTCTGCAAGGTCCCGGCCTGCTCCTGTCGGGCTGGTATGTTGTGCCGGTGAATTTCCTGTCTCCTGTTTCAAGCAAATGAAAATACCGGTTTCCACCTCAAGATGAACCGCCCCCTATTGTGTGGACAGTACAAAAAGAGGCCTTTCGTGGTTGGGAGATTGTGCCCACCACATTTAAGATGAGCCTGATAAACCTTTATCTTCACAACATTGGCGATCTTTACGGCCAGGTGCCCATAACTCTGGGAGATGCCCTGCTCACCGACCCCGGCTAGGGGTTTGATTATGTGCTCACAAACCTTCCCTTGGGCAAAAAGTCTGCTCTAACCTTCACCAATGGGAAAGGAGAGCAGAAGGAAGAGGACTTGGTCTATAACCGGCAGGACTTCTGGACTATCAGCTCCAATAAACAGATTAGCTTCATTCAGCAAATTAACACCCTACTGAAACCCATTAGTAAAGCGGTGGTCGTGGTTCGAGACAATGTCCTTGAGGGTGGAGCAGGTGAAATCATCCGTAAAAAGCTGCTGGAAACTTGTGAACTCCATACAATTGGTCGCTTGACACTGGTATCTTCTATAAACCAGTCGGCCATGGACGGATTCAGTGAACTGCTGACAACATTGAAACAGTCATAAATCAGATTTAGAAAAAGAACCGCACACCCGCCGGGGCTATCCCGGAGAGCGTGCGGCTCTTTCTTTATATAATGGTATAATTCGATGCTGTCCCGTCAGGCCGGTTTAGTCAGGCAAGATAGCCCACATCCGCACCGGCAAGCCGGTGGCGCCCTGGATGGGCGGGCAGACGGCGAAAGCGATGGCACCGGCAGGGGGAACCTGATCCAGGTTGCAAAGCACCTCCACCTGCAGCTTGCCCTTGCTCAACACATACCGCTCGCAGGCCAGGTCACCCGCGGCGGCGGCCAGAACCGAAGCGTCTGTATCCAGCGTCTCGTGGCCATTGGCAGCGGCGTTTCTGGTTTCGTAAATATACCGCAGAGCCTCCATGGACCAGCCGGGGAAGTTCTCGCCGCCCTCCTCGTCAAAGTTGGAAAGGGCGTTCATGTCCGGCCAGCGCTCAGCCCAGCCGGTATGCAGAGCCACAAAGGCCCCATCGGGGATGGGCCCGTACTTGGCCTCCCAGTCCTGCAGGTCCTGAACGGTCACAGCATAATGGGGGTCGGCTTTGACCTTTTCAGTTACGTCCACCACCACCAGTGGGAAAGCCATTTCCTTGACCCCATACTTTTCCGACAGAGCACCACCCTTTACAAAGTGGCCCGGAAAATCCATATGAGTGCCGAACTGGCCAGGGAACTTGAAGGTCTGGATCAGGCAATCCAGCATCTCGTTGCCCCAGTCAAAGACCGTCTTTCCCAGCTCCACCGAGCCTTCCGGGATGCCGCCCCAGTAGGGGCTCTGGTTGTTCAGCGGGTGGCAAAGTTCCACCCAGCGGCATTTCTTCAAACGATTCAGCTCTTCCCACAATGGATACATTCTTATTTCCCTCCATTTTTCCATCAGGCCAGGCACTGCCCGCCAGACTGGTTTTGTGATAACCTATCTTTGAAAATGCAGCTGCATTTCAAATCATCTGGAAGTGCTTCAGTGCATCCCGAATAGCCTTTTCCTTTTCGGGCGGGCACTGGGGCTGCTTGGTGTTCTCTGACTTGGGTTTGTTGTAGCACTCCCGCTCAATGATCCCGCATTTCTGCTTGACCTGGGCGATGTAGAGGGGAGTGACGTTCAGACCAGTCTGCTCCTTAACGTAGTCCTTAATCTCCTGATAGGTGGCACCCTTCTTAAGCTTGGACAGGTCCATATCCTCCAAAGAGAACGGAACACGGACCTTTTTTAGTGTAAATTCACCCTTGGAAAGTCGAATTACTGCCTCCACGTGCCTCGTCCGTGGGAAGAGGTCCACCGGCTGCACTTTCTGCATGGCGGTTCTGGCGGCCACCCAAAATAATGCCGTCAAGTCGTTTATGTGTGAAGTGCTTCAGAGTTTCTAAAATCCTCCTGCACGGTTTCTGCACGGATTTTGCACGGTTTCAGCCTGTACAATGGTTGACACGAGGTGCAAAATTTGCCGACCGATGCAAAGCGAAAGACCAATAAAGAAACGATGCGCCGTCAAATATGCTCGATAATTCGCGGTTTACAAAATGGACGTTTGACGCCGGGGTTGCGCTCTTAATCAGTGGGCCCAGGGTTCGAGTCCCTGGAGGTGCACCAGAAAAATGACGCAAGATCGTAAGATTTTGCGCCATTTCTTTTTGTGAAAAAGGGGCTGCACATTTTCTGCACATCATTTGCACATCACCCCAAATTGGGTGCATCCTATGCATCCTCTGCACAGCCCGCTTTTCCATGCACAAAAAGAAAATTTTTAGGCGAACAGCAGCCGGACAAGTTCCCGGCGTTCGTCTGAGCTCATCTGCCGGACGGCTTCAAGGATCACAGAACCCGTGATGTTTGTTGCCTCCGGCTTTTTGTTTTCCTCCGGTCCACTGAGGTCGGAACCGGATATGTCCTGCTTGTAGAAGTTGACTTCAATCTTCTCAGCCAGCTCAATCCGGGGTTTGTCCTGGGTATGGGCGTAGGTGTCCATCAAGGTGGCCGCTGTCGAATGGCCGGTATTCCCCTGGACCGACTTAAAGTCACCGCCAGACTGCAAGAGCTGGTAGGTGGCACTGGAGTGGCGCAGCCCATGGAACACGATCTTTTCGAACTCCGGGTGGGCTGCCCGCCACTGACGGTACCACTTGGTCAGCAGTTCCGGCGCAATGGGCAGGCCGTCCGGCAGGCGAAATAGCTGCCCGCAGTTGCTGTACTTGTCCGGGGCGGCCTGCTCGTCCTGCTTCATCTTCTCAAGCCAGGCCAACAGTTCTGCCTTCAAAGGCTTCGTCAGATAAAGGACGCGATTGGACTTTTTGGTCTTGACTTGTTTCAGGATCAGCGAGGACTTGCTGCCCTCTCGCCGGTCAGGGAAAGTGTGATAGATTTGGGCTGGGTCAATCTTGGCCAGCGCCTCCTTGCTGGCACGCTGCATGGTCCTGCTGACCATAATGGTGCCCCGTCCATCCGCGGCGTCAAAGTCGAGGTCTTCCGGCTGCAGGCCGAGAATTTCGCCTTCCCGCAGCGAGAGGATCATACTCAGATGCACCGCGAGGTGAAGAGCGGGGTTATCCATCGTTTGCAGGGCTGCCAGCATGGTATGCTCATCCCAGATGGTGCGCTCCTCAGTATTGACCTTGGGTGCATCACGTGGGAGCGGCGACTTGTGGATCAAATCCCATTCGACCGCATAGGAAAAGGCGGTTTTGAGCAGAGTGTGCACCTCGTGGATAGAGGTGCTGGACAGCAGCCGTTTCTTCTGCTCGGTGCTCAGCTCCTGCTTTTTACCCTTGACGTACTGGCCGCAGGGAGTCCGGCTCAAGGTGGCATAAAACTGCTCGATGTCATAGGTGCGAAGATCCTGGACCTTTCGCTTTCCAATATACGGCATAATCAGGTTTTGCACCATCGAGACTGTCTGGGAGTAGGTCTTGGGTGCCCATTTGTGCTTGCTCGATTGAATTGGAATCCATTTGTACAGCATTTCCTCGACCGTCATGGAATCGGGTACAAGGAAAGTACCGTCTTGTAGTTCCTTTTCTACTGTGATCTTGCGCTCTTGGGCTTCCTTCTTGGTCTTGAATGTTTCCCAACCCTGGCAGGGTTTGCCGTGATGGTCTGTATAGGTGTAGCGGACGGAATACGCGTTGCCGCGTTTCATAATGGATGCCATGGTTTACCCCTTCTCAGAGCGCGGCAAACCAGGAATCGAAACTCTGC
>ERZ1090863.448-NODE-448-length-23090-cov-7.145995_pt1 | contig 23090 bp, 19 predicted proteins | sample MGYA00478480_ERZ1090863 | MGnify/ENA primary metagenome ERZ1090863 (study PRJEB33644, sample SAMEA5815746) | chicken gut metagenome | biome: Chicken; feature: Gastrointestinal Tract; material: Caecum | place: Ireland | collected 2019-01-01 | study: A study of the...
GGTTGAACGTAATGCCGAAATGGTCGGCAACGGTGTTAAGCTTATAGTTTGAAAGAAACAAAAGCTCCTGCGAAAGGGGAATAGTGTCGAAAATTTTGCGTTCGAGGTGATAGCCGAGCTGCGAACAATAATAGTCGACAAATTTGAAGTCAAAGCCCGCAGCGTTATGACCTACAAGGTAAGCCCCTTGGCAGAACTTGAAGAAATCGGGCATTACTTTTTCGTACGTAGGCGCACCTTCGACCATTTCCTGGGTTATGCCCGTAAGCTTGATGATTTCCTCCGAAAGCTTTCTGCCGGGGTTGACGAAGGTAGAAAAACTTTCTTTTATCTCGCCGCCGATGATTTTATATGCGCCGATTTCGATGATTCTGTCCATGTTGCCGCCGGAGGGCGATGAATTGAGACCGGTAGTTTCGAGGTCAAAGACGACAAAGGTGTTGTTTTTGAGGCAATCGGGCAGTTCGTTTTTGATGAAAAAGTCCGCCTGGGTAAAGTCGGAATAGGGCTGCGGTTCGACGGCTGTATAGTATTTAGGCGCGGGCTTGGACGCCCTTTTTATGGGCACGAAGCCTTCGGGCGTGCTGCCCCTGTCGATATGCCGCGCAGTGTAGCGCACGGCACCGCGGAAAATTTCGGTCTTGCCCGTGCACACTATGCTGTCGCCGACGGCGAGCTTGCGGATTTTATCGATCGAGCTTTTGCGCGTAAAATATGTTATGCGCATCTGCGCGGTAGTGTCGTTGAGGGTAAACGAAAAATATACCCTCTCCTGCCCGTCCGACTTGCGCGTATATGTGCGCTCTTCCATATCCTCAATTGTGCCGCAGATTACGACATTTTCGCTCTCGAAATTTACGTCGGCGAGGTAAATAGCCGTCTTTTGCACGGTGTCGCCCTCTATAAACGAAAAATCGCGTATCTGAAAGGTGCGGACGGGGATTTCGTATTCTATATTTTCCTTCTCTTCCTCTATTTCTATACTGTCGAGCTTTTTCTCGCTTCTTACGCATCTGCCCGTAAAATTGCCGCAGTAAGTTTTTTTGAGAACGGAAACGACATTGTCAACCACGCTCTCCGAAACGGGCGTGTCGGCAATAACGGAAATCGTGAAATAAAATCCGTCGTCTGTCTTTTCTACTGCGATATCGTCCTCGGTTAAAAGGCAGGCGAGCGCTTTGTTGCACTTGCCGACTGCCTGCATTACGGTTTTTGCCACCATTTTTTCGTCGGGGGTAAGTTTTGAAATGGAAAGATTGCAGTCAAACTCATCGGGAACAAACGCTCTGGCTATGTCGCGCGCCTTATTTTCGTCGTCGGAAGAAAATGCGTTTTCGGTCACGAGGTCAATTTTAACCGAGTGCGAATCGCGGAAAAGACTTATTCCCGATATGATGGCCGTATTGAAAGACGGTATTGTGTGTATTTTCTTTAAAAATTCAGTCATTTATAAACTTTTCAATCTCCGCCATAAATATATCTTCAGCATCCGCGGAGGGGATTTTTTTGATTATTTCGCCCCCCTTGAATATTACGCAGTAATCCTGCGCACCCGCTATTCCTATGTCGCAATCCTTAGCTTCGCCCGGCCCGTTGACCACGCAGCCCATAACCGCCACTTTGAGGGGCTTGCGGATATATTCGACCTTTTGCGTAATCTTTTTGGCGAGTTCCATTGAATTCCACATGCACCTTCCGCACGTGGGGCAGGAAATTACGTCGACAAAATTTTCATCCAGTCCAACCGCGCGCAATATTCTGCGCGCCGCGTAAATTTCCTTTACGGGGTCGTCGGTGATGGAGACGCGCATAGTGTCGCCTATGTCGTCCAGGAGCAGAGCGCCGAGCGCCACGGATGATTTTACGACCGCCATCTGTTCGGTTCCCGCCTCGGTCACACCGATGTGAAGGGGATAATCGCACTTTTGCGAGAGTAGCGTATACGCTGCGACAGTGAGCGGCACGGAAGACGCTTTTACCGAGATAACGATATCGCTTATTCCCTCCCTTTCGAGAATGCGCACGTTGTGAAGTGCGCTTTCGACGAGAGAATGTTCGTTTTTGCCGTATTTTGCGAGGTACTGCTTTTCGATACTGCCGGTGTTCGCACCCACGCGGACGGGTATTTTATGCGCCTTAATGCAGTCTGCAACGGCTTTTATCTGCTGTTCGCCGCCTATGTTGCCGGGGTTTATGCGCACCTTATCGCAACCGTTTTCGATTGCCGCGATGGCAAGTTTATAAGAAAAATGAATGTCGGCGACGAGGGGAATATTTATTTTATCCTTAATGCTCTTAATTGCGAGGGCGTCGTCATCGTCGAGGACGGAGACGCGGATAATTTCGCAACCGGCGCTTTCGAGCGCGTTTATCTGCGCGACCGTGCCTTCAACGTCGGAAGTTTTTGTTGTGCACATCGATTGAATTTTTACGCTTTCGCCGCCGCCGATGATTACGCCGCCCACATTTACACGGCGCGTTTTTTTACCCATAGAATACCTTTTCCAAAAATTGAAGGCAGTTTGCACTGCCTTTCCAATCAATTTTATTTTGTTTTTTTCAACACTCATGCAAAACGAGTCGCATGAAAACTTATAAATTTACTTTTTATCTATAATACTACATACCCGTTGTGCGCTCGTATTGAAATCAAACTACATTATTTTTTATTGTCCATGAGCCTTTGAAGCTCAGCCATAAAAGAAGAAATATCTTTGAACGAGCGGTAAACGCTTGCATAGCGGACGTAAGCTACTTCGTCAAGGTCTTTTAAGGCCTCCATCACCATTTCGCCTATCACCTTTGACGAGATTTCCTGCTCCATAGAATTGTATACGCGCTTGGTAATGCCGTCGACAAGTTCGTCGATGGCACTCATGGAAACGGGACGCTTTTCGCATGCCTTGACTATGCCGTTTTTAATTTTGCCGGCATCGAAAGACTGCCGCGTTCCGTTCGCCTTTACGACGAGGACGGGTGTATCTTCAATGGTTTCGTACGTCGTAAAACGCTTGCCGCATCGCACGCATTCCCTTCTTCTTCGTATGGTTCTGCCTTCGTCGGCAGATCGGCTGTCGATAACCTTACTGTCCTCGCATCCGCAATACAAACATTTCATTTTAGTATTCCTTATACCCTTTTTATTGATTATACCACAAAATATTGTGTTTGTAAAGAAGATTAAACATTTTTTGCAATCAACGTATTTTTTTTCAGACAATTACCGCCGCGGGCGGTGCATGCGCCGCCCGCGGCGGTATCTGTTCATAAAATTATGCTGACTACTTCGCAATCATCCGAATGCACGGATATGATTTCAAGCCCGCTCCACTGCCTTTTTGCAGCCCTGAATGCCTTTTTTTATGGCGCGCCTCTTCTTTGCGTCGACGGGCGCGCTGATGTCGTTCTCCCATTTGGATACGGCCTGGGGCGTTACGGAGCATTTTTCAGCCAACTCCTCCTGCGTAAGCCACGCCTTTTTGCGGTAATATGCAATTCTTTGACCCAATATGTTCATATAAAACAACCTCCTTTCGCGTCTGATTAAATTATACACCGCTTTTGTCCGAAAACAACATACAAATGGTTGAAACGACTCAACCGCAGGTTGTTTTTTATACAACCTGCGGTTGAGTGATTGTTTATAGGCTTAAAATAATTATTTGAAGTACTTTACGCCGCTTTCAAAAATCTTCATGTCGTAATTGCCGTGTACGTTTTTGTAAAGATTTTTGCCTATTCTTTCGGCATGACCCATTTTGCCGAATACCCTGCCGTCGGGAGAGGTTATGCCCTCGATAGCCCACATGCTGCCGTTGGGGTTGTAGGGGCTGACCATAGTCGGCTTGCCCGAAAGGTCGACGTACTGCGTTGCAATCTGACCGTTTGCGAGCATCTTTTCGAGCTCTTCTGCGGGGGCGACAATTTTACCCTCGCCGTGCGATACGGGCACCGAATAGACCTCGCCCACCTTGCAGGCAGACAACCAGGGGCTGAGATTGGAAGCCACCCTGATGCCTACGATAGTAGAGACATGGCGGGAAATATTGTTGTAAGTCAGCGTGGGCGAACCCTCAGTTAAAGGGCGAACCTCGCCGTAAGGCACGAGCCCGAGTTTTATGAGCGCCTGGAAACCGTTGCATATGCCGAGAATCAACCCGTCACGGTTGTTTAACAGCTCCATGATGCTTTCGGCAACTGCGGGATTGCGGAAGGTCGTCGCAATAAACTTACCCGACCCGTCGGGTTCGTCGCCGCCCGAGAAGCCGCCGGGGAACGCTATGATGTTAGCGCCGTTTATAGCTTTTATTATTGCCCGCACACTCTCCTCAATGTCGGCGGGCGTGCGATTTTTGATGACAAGGATTTCAGGCTCGGCCCCCGCGAGGCGGAAGGCGCGCGCCGTATCGAGCTCACAGTTGGTACCGGGGAATGCAGGAATGAATACGCGGGGTCTGGCGAGCTTGGTTGCAATATTTGTATATTTTGCTCCGTCCGTGTAATCGCAATCGGGAATGTCGCCGGAAGCTGCCGCAGTTGCAGGGAACACTCCGTCGAGAGTTGAGGTGTAGCTTTTAAGCACCTCATCTTCCGACGCCTTTTTATCGTTGCAGACAAAAACTTTGTCGCCCGTCGTTTCGCCTAAAAGCGTAAGATAAATTCCGTGCAGTTCGTAAGGATCTTTGCAGGCGACAATTATATCACCATAACTTTCTGTAAACGCATTACTTTCCTTACAATCAAAATTGAATCCGAAACCGTTGCCGAAACAGCTCTTTGCCACAGCTGCGGCGGGGCCGCCTTTTTCGACCACGGTAGCCATGGTTATGTTGCCGCTCAAAATATTGCGGTGCACTTCGCTGTATAATTTTTTAAGATATTCAAAGTCGGGAATGTGGCTTTCGTCCTTTTTCATGGTCAAAAGATAGAGTTTTGTCCCCGCTTCGTCGATGACGTTGGTTATGAGCTGAGACGCCTTTGCGGGAGCAAGCGCGAATGATATGAGCGTGGGAGGAACATCGATATGCTCGAAAGTTCCGCTCATCGAGTCCTTGCCGCCTATGGCGCCCAACCCGAGTTTTATCTGCGCGTAAAGTGCACCTAGCAGAGCCGAAAGGGGAACACCCCAGCGCTTTTTATCTTCGCGCAGGCGCATAAAGAATTCCTGTAAAGTAAGGCGGATGTCTTTATAATCGGCGCCCGCCGCCACAACTTTGGCGACCGAAGCGACGATTGAATAAATTGCACCCGTGAACGGCGACGACGACATGAGTTCGGGACAATATCCGTATGCCGAAACGGTGCAGTCATCGGTTTCGCCCCCCACAACCTTTGCCGCCATTGCTGTGACCGGTGTGAGCTGATATTTTCCGCCGAAAGGCATATATACCGAGCGCGCGCCGATAGTCGAGTCAAACATTTCGGCGAGCCCCTTTTTGGAGCAGACGTTTAAAGACGAAAGAGTTTTATTCATTTCGTCAGCAAAGTCGCGCACGTTGACCCTGTCGAAGAAGTGGGTTGCGTTATCTTCGATGAGGGCGTCAGTAACCTGTTTTACGCCGTTGGTGTCGAGGAAGTCGCGCGAGATGTCGACGATCGCCTTGCCGCGGTGATACATCTTCATTCGTCTGTCGTCCGTGACAGTTGCGACGGGCGTCGCCGAAAGATTTTCTTCTGCGGCAAGCGCGACAAATTTGTCGACGTCGGAAGCATTCACAACGACAGCCATTCTCTCCTGCGATTCGGAGATGGCGAGTTCGGTGCCGGAGAGCCCCTCGTACTTTTTGGGGACTTTATCGAGCTCGATTATCAGCCCGTCGGCGAGTTCGCCGATAGCTACGGACACGCCGCCCGCGCCGAAATCGTTGCACTTCTTTATGAGGCGTGTCGCCTCCTTTTTGAGGAAAAGCCTTTGAAGCTTGCGCTCGGTGAGGGCGTTGCCCTTCTGCACTTCGGCGCCGCATGTCTGGACAGACTTTTCGTCGTGCGCCTTGGACGACCCCGTGGCTCCGCCGCAGCCGTCGCGCCCCGTTTCTCCGCCGAGGAGAATTACGACGTCGCCCGCAGCGGGTTTTTCGCGGTAAATCATGTCGGAAGTGGCGCCGCCGACGACGAAACCCGTCTCTAACCTCTTTGCCTTATAGCCGGGGTGATAAACTTCGTCTACCTGACCGGTTGCAAGACCTATCTGATTGCCGTATGACGAGAAGCCAGCCGCCGCAGTGGTGGTTATCACCCTTTGAGGAAGCTTGCCGTGCATGGTGTTTTCTATGGGTTCGTTGGGATCTGCAGCGCCCGTCACGCGCATCGCCTGCAACACGTACGTTCTGCCCGAAAGCGGGTCGCGTATCGCGCCACCGAGGCAGGTTGCAGCGCCGCCGAAGGGTTCAATTTCGGTGGGATGGTTGTGCGTTTCGTTTTTGAACATGACGGTATACTTTTCAGGCTTGCCGTCGAGGGTTACGTCTATATTTATGGAGCAGGCGTTTATCTCGTCCGATTCGTCGAGATTGTCTAAAAGTCCCTCCTTTTTGAGCTTTTTGACGGCGATTGTGGCAATGTCCATGAGGCAGGGATATTTGTCAGTCCTGTCTTTGTAAAGTTCATTGAACAAATCGCGGTAGAGCGCGAGCGCCTCGTTTATGCGGGGATTGTCCGAATGAACCTCGATATTGTCAATGCGCGTGGCAAAAGTGGTATGGCGGCAATGGTCTGACCAGTAAGTGTCGATGACCTTGATTTCGGTTTCGGTGGGGTCGCGCCTCTCCTTTATGAAGTAATCTCGCACAAATGCGAGGTCGGCAACCGACATGGCAAATCCCATCTTTGCATGGTATGCCGCAATCTCTTCGTCGGACATTTTTATGAAGCCCTTGACGCTCTTTACGTCCTCCGCCTCTACCGTTACATGGGCGAGAGAGGTCGGCTTTTCAAGCGAAACCTCCTCGCTTTCGACGGGGTTAATGAGGTGCTTTTTGATGCGCGCGAGGCTTTCGTCATCGACGCCCTTTATAGCATAGATATTTGCGCACTTGATGAGGGGGCGCTCCTTCTGCGTCAGAAGCTGAACGCACTGGGCGGCACTGTCGGCGCGTTGGTCGTACTGACCCGCGAGGTAAGATATCGCAAAGACCTTATAATCCTCGCCGAAACTGACGTTTTCAAGATAGACGTCGTCTACGGGAGGTTCAGAAAAAACCGTGGGAACAGCCTTGCCGAATTCTTCCTCAGTCATGCCTTCCACGTCATAACGGATGAGCTTACGCACATCTTCAACGTCAATTTTGAGCAGGTTTTTGATGTCCTCTTTTACATGGTTTGCCTGCAAGTTATCCTTTTTTTCTACGAAAATTCTGTAAATCATTTATATGACCCTGTAATTTTTATCAAATCAACCCTGACGGTATTTTATGCCTATGTCCTTGCGGCAGTACATACCGTTCCAGCTAATGTTGTCAACTGCTGCGTAAGCCTTGGTGCGGGCTTCTTCTATATCCTTTCCTTTGGCGACAACACCCAGAACCCTGCCGCCGTTGGTAACGAGCTTGCCGTCCTTTACAGCAGTTCCTGCATGGATAATAGTGCAGTCTCCCACATCGCCTATGGTTATTTCCTCGCCCTTGCAGTATGAAACGGGATAGCCGCCGCTGGCGAGGACAACGCATACACATGCGCCCGTATCCCACTCGATTTTAATATCAGACAGTCTTTCGTCGGTCACCGCCTCGAAAATTTCCATGAGGTCGGTTTTGAGCATGGGAAGTACGACCTGCGTTTCGGGGTCGCCGAAGCGAGAATTGTACTCTACGACCTTCATGCCGTCGGGCGTGCGCATAAGCCCGAAATACAGGCAGCCCTTAAAAGTTCTGCCCTCGGCGTTCATGGCGTTCATTGTGGGAATCATGATCTTTTGCATGACCTCGTGTTCGAGCTCTGCCGACCAGAACGGGCAGGGCGAAAAAGTACCCATGCCGCCCGTGTTTAGTCCCTTGTCGCCGTCGCCTATGCGCTTGTGGTCGCACGAGGTTATCATGGGGACGATTGTCTTGCCGTCGGTAAAGGCGAGAACGGACACCTCTTCGCCGGGGTCGTATTTAAGACCGCGCATGCACTCTTCTATCACAATTTTTTCGCCCGCCTTGCCGAAAGCTTTGTCGAGCATTATCTCCTTCAAGCCTTCTTCCGCCTCTTTGAGCGTTTTGCAGATGAGCACCCCCTTGCCGAGAGCGAGACCGTCGGCTTTGAGCACGATGGGCGCACCCTGCGCGCGGACGTATTCGAGCGCGTCGCCGTAGTTGTCGAATGTGGCGCTCTTTGCCGTGGGGATATTGTATTTTTTCATAAGTTCCTTGGCGAAAGCCTTGCTCGCTTCGATGACCGCGGCGCTTTTACGCGGCCCGAAACAGCGTTTGCCGACGTTTTCGAGCGCATCAACTATTCCTATCGCGAGGGGATCGTCGGGCGTAACGACATAGTAATCTATTTCAGGATGGGCAATAGCGAAAGCTTTTACCGCCTCGGCATCCATATAATCGACGTCAACGTTGCAGGCAATTTGCGCCGTGCCAGCATTGCCTTTCATGCAATATAATTTATCTACTTTTGGACTCTTTTTAAGGGCTAAAAGAATGGCGTGTTCCCTGCCCCCGTTGCCTATTACGAGTACGTTCATTTATCACCTTGTATAATGTGCAAAATTCGATTAGTTAAGCTATATATGCAGAGCAATCAGTGTTTGAAGTGCCTGTCGCCGACAAATACCATCGCAATGCCTGCGGCGTTGCAAGCGTCGACCGAAGCTTTGTCCTGAATGGAGCCGCCCGGCTGGATTATTGCCGTTATACCCGCTTTTACGCACTCTTCAACGCAATCGGGGAAGGGGAAGAACGCATCGGATGCCATAACAGATCCCTTTGCCTCTTCTCCTGCATGTGCAATAGCCTGTTGGGCTGCCCAGATGCGGTTTGTCTGACCCATGCCTATACCCGTGGTTCTGCCCTTTTTGCCTATTACTATGGCATTGGACTTGGTGTGTTTTACCACTCTCCACGCAAACATCAGAGCTTCAATTTCGTCCTGCGTGGGAGCGCGGTCGGTGACTACGCCCGTGCCGTAAACCGTCCTCGTCTTGCCCGAGGAGAGTACCTTTTCTTCGACGTCAGCCTTTGTTGAAAACAGTCCCATGTCCTCGCCGCGAATGAGAGTATTGTCGTACTGCTGGACGAGCAGACCGCCGTATACCTTTTTCATGTCGTAAGCGTCGGCGGCGCGTGGTGCCGAAATATTTTCGATTTGGAGAAGGCGGATATTCTTTTTGCCTTCAAGTATTTTAAGCGCTTCCTCCGAATATGAAGGAGCCATTACTATTTCGATGAAAATTTTATTGATTTCAGCGGCGGTATCGGCGTCTACCTCGCCATTGATTGCGAGAATTCCACCGAATACGGATACAGGGTCGGAGTTATATGCGCGCATGTATGCTTCGTGTATTGTTTCACCGGTGCCCACGCCGCAGGGGTTTGCGTGCTTGCACGCGACGACCGCGGGCGTTGAACCGAACTCCTTTAAAAGTTCCAAAGCGCCGTTGGCGTCGTTGATGTTGTTGTAGGAAAGTTCCTTGCCCCAAAGCTGTTTTGCCGACGACAGCGAACCGGGACGGATGAACTCCTCGTTGTAGAATATAGCCTGCTGCTGGGGATTTTCGCCATAGCGCAAGTCCTGAGCCTTTTCATAGGCAAAGGTTACGCTGTCGGGGAAGGTTATGCCGAGCTGGCTTGCGAGATAGTTGGAAATGAGGCTGTCGTACACGGCGGTATGCGCAAAAACTTTATATTGCAGATACTTCTTGGTTTCAAGAGTAACGCCGCCCGCTTTGAGTTCGGAGAGAACTTTTTCGTAATCCTTGGGGTCGACGATTACGGCGACGTCCTGATAGTTTTTGGCTGCCGCCCTTATCATAGTGGGGCCGCCGATGTCGATATTTTCGATGCACTCGGCAAAGTCTGCGCCCTTTGCAAGCGTCGCCTTGAAGGGATAGAGATTTACGCACACTATATCTATCGTGTTTATGCCCAACTCTTCAAGCTGTTTCATGTGCTCGGGATTGGAGCGCATGGCGAGAAGCCCCGCGTGAACGTTGGGGTGGAGCGTTTTTACTCTGCCGTCGAGGCACTCGGGAAAGCCCGTGATTTCGGATATGCCGATAACTTTGAGTCCGGCCTCCTTTAAAACCTTGGCAGTACCGCCGGTAGAGATAATTTCAAACCCGCATTCGACGAGCCCTTTGCAAAAATCTACTACGCCAGCCTTGTCCGAAACGCTGACGAGCGCCCTCTTCTTCATTTCCATACTATAATCTCCTATATCAGTTATTAAAATCAGTTTTTAATTGTAACCTTTCTGCCGCCTTTTGTTATGTTGCCCAGGCAGAGTTGTTTTACGCAATAAGGCAGAAGCTCGTGCTCAACCTCCAAAATGCGCGCTTGCAAGCTTTCGGCGGTGTCGCCGTCCTCAACTTCAACCGCACGCTGGGCGATTATCGCGCCGCCGTCGGGCACCTCATTGACAAAATGAACGGTGCAGCCCGAAATTTTTGCGCCGTAATCGAGCACAGCCTGATGAACTTTCAAACCGTAATAGCCGCTGCCGCAGAATGCAGGAATGAGCGACGGGTGAATGTTTATTATTCTGTCCTCAAATGTCTTTATAAAGCTTTGGGGAATGATTTTTAGCCATCCGGCGAGAACTATATAATCTACGCCCAGCATATTGAGGTGGAAAGTAAGCCTTTTATACAGCTCTTCCAGGTCGGGATAATCCTTTTTTGCATAAACGCCGTAAGGAATTCCATGCTTTTTTGCACGCTCAACGGCGCCTACCCCATCCTTTGAGACTATGAGACAGGCGATTTCGCAAAAATGTTCCCTTTCATTCGCGTCGATTACCGACTGAAAATCCGTTCCGCCGCCGCTGGCGAACACTGCTATTCGTTTCAAACCAGTTTTACCCCGCTGCCCTTACAAGTTTTGCCGATGACGACGCATTCCTCGCCGGTAGATTCAAGCTGGGCTATCGTCGCCTCCACATCTTTTTTAGCCACGCAGACTACCATGCCAATACCCATATTGAAGGTATTATATGCCTGCTCTTTTGTAATACCCGCCTTTTTCTGCATGATTTTAAATACAGCGGGAACTTCGTAGGACTTGGTATCTATTCTGCAACCTATTCCCTCGGGGAATATGCGGGGAATGTTTTCGATAAAGCCACCGCCCGTGATGTGTGCGATGCCCTTGACGTTTACTTTTTCAATGAGGGCGAGAATGGAACTGACGTAAATTTTGGTTGGAGTTAAAAGCACGTCGATGGGGCGCGCGCCCAACTCCTCGTTATATTGCTCGAGCTCTTCGCGGTTTTCGCCCCAAAGCTTTCTGACGAGCGAATATCCGTTGGAATGTATGCCGCTCGACTTGATGCCGATGAGCACGTCGCCCAACTTGATTTTTTTGCCGTTGATTACCTTCTTTTTATCGACAATGCCGACGGCAAAGCCCGCAATATCATATTCGCCGTCGGGATAAAAACTCGGCATTTCGGCAGTTTCGCCGCCAATCAAAGCCGCGCCGCTCTGGCGGCAACCTTCGGCAACGCCCGAAACGACGGTTGCGACGACTTCGGGCGAAAGTTTGCCCGTGGCGAAATAATCGAGGAAAAACAAAGGCTTTGCTCCCTGGCAGACTATATCGTTGACGCACATTGCAACGGCGTCTATGCCTATGGTGTCGTGCTTGTCGGCTATGAATGCGTATTTAAGCTTTGTGCCCACGCCGTCGGTGCCCGCTACGAGGACGGGTTCTTTATAACCCTTGGAGAGCTGAAAGAATCCCCCGAACGAGCCGATGTCGCCGAGAACGCCCTGCGTATAAGTCGACTGAACGTGTTCGCGCATGAGCCTTACGGCCTCGTAACCCCTCTCTACGTCGACGCCGCTGTCTTTATATGATATTGCCATTTGTATATTCTCCTGAAAATTATTCTAATTTGAGTTTGTCCGCTTCGTAACCTTCGAGCGGATAAGGATATTGACCGTTGAAACAGCCGAGGCAGAACCCGACATTTGCAGACGAACACGTCTGGACGAGCTGGTCTACCGAAAGATATCTTACGCTGTCGGCGCCCAGACTCTGGCAAATCTGATCCTCGTTCTTATATGCGCCTATGAGCTGGCTGTAAGTCTGAATGTCAATGCCGAGGTGGCAGGGATGCTTGATTATGGGCGAACAGATGCGGATATGCACTTCCTTTGCGCCCGCATTGCGCAGCATCTTTATTATCTTGCGCATAGTAGTGCCGCGCACTATCGAATCGTCGATGATAATAAGACGCTTGCCGTCGATATTTGCGCGCAATGCATTCATTTTAACGCTGAGGCTGTTTTCCCTCTGCCGCTGGTCGGGTTGGATAAACGTTCTGCCCACGTACCTGTTTTTTGCTAACGCTTCTACAAAGGGAATTCCGCTCTCCTCGGCGTAGCCGCGCGCCGCGACGTTGGCGGAGTCGGGCACGCCCGAAACGAGGTCTGCCTCCACGGGGTAATATTTTGCAAGCAATCTGCCCGCTTCTTTGCGCGCTTCATATACACTGCACCCGTCCATTATAGAATCGTGACGAGCAAAATAAACATATTCAAATATGCACATGCGGCTCTTTTCGGGCAGATTTTCCATCATATGCGAATGTATGCCCTGCGAATCAATGACGACGATTTCACCGGGTTTTACGTCGCGGAGAAAATTTGCCCCGACCGCGTCGAGCGCGCACGTTTCGCTTGCGACGACGTAATCGTCAACTATAGTGCCTATGCACAGCGGACGTATTCCGTATGGGTCGCGCACGGCTATGAGTTTGTCGGCAGTCATGATAACAAGGGCATACGAACCTTTGAAACGGGGACAAGCCCTCATGACTCCCTTTAAAATATCGCCGTCCGACATGCTGTTTATGGCTACTGCCATGACCTCGGAGTCGATAGTCGTCTGAAAGACTGCGTTTTCGGCAATCATTTCGTCGCGGAGCTGTTTGGTGTTGGTCAGGTTGCCGTTGTGGGCGAGCGCCATTTTACCGCATTTTCCGGTAAAAACAACGGGCTGCGCATTGAGAAGCTGACTTGCACCCGTAGTTGAATAGCGGACATGACCTATGGCTATGTCGCCCTCGGGCAGTTTTTCAAGGTTGCCGCCCGAAAATACGTCGGGAACCAATCCCATTCCCTTGTAATATGTTATCTTATCCGCGTAAGCTACGGCTATGCCTGCGCTTTCCTGCCCGCGGTGTTGAAGGGCATAAAGCCCGTAATAAACTGTGTATGCGACATCGCGGTTTTCCTGTGAATAAACGCCGAAAACGCCGCATTCTTCATGGATTTCATCCTGAATTTCGTCCATATAATTCTGAAAATAACCTCCTGCCGCACAGATTGCATCATGCACGGCAAAGTTAATCTATTATTCTTTGCCTGTCCAGCAATATGTGCAGAGCTTACAGGGTTCGATTCCGATAGCTTCTATAAGACCTTCAAGCGACTGAAATTCGAGCGATTCAAACTGAAATTTATCGCATATAGCCTTGCGCATAGCCTTGCCGCGCTGCGTGTGCGAGTCGCTGTATTCTTCGAGATGGTTTATCGCTTCGTCGCCTTCGAGTTCCGCCATGGTGCGGCGCGTAATAAGATCCATATCCCCGGACGAACGCGAAAAATTAAGATACTTACAACCATACATTATAGGAGGGCACGCCGAACGCATGTGCACCGCCTTTGCGCCGTGGGAATAAAGGAAATCTACCGTCTCTTTGAGCTGCGTGCCGCGGACGATGGAGTCGTCCACGAGGAGCAGCCTTTTGCCCTCAATGAGCTCGTGAACGGGTATAAGTTTCATTTTAGCGACTTTGTTGCGCTCGGACTGATTTACAGGCATAAACGAGCGCGACCATGTAGGCGTATATTTGATGTAAGGGCGGGCAAAGGGAACTTTGCACGCATTTGCATAGCCGATTGCATGGGGTGTCCCAGAATCGGGCACTCCGCCGACATAATCTATGCAGTGCACATCGTGAGTCTTTGCATCTTCGCGCGCAAAAATTTCACCGTTTTTGCACCTCATCATCTCCACATTGACGCCCTCGTATGATGACGTGGGATATCCGTAGTACGACCAGAGAAATGCGCATATGCGCATTTTTTCGCCCGCAGGGGCGAGCTGTGTTATGCCTTCGGGCGAAATTTCGACGATTTCGCCGGGACCGAGTTCGCGCAAATCCGAATATCCGAGTTTGCGGTATGCAAAACTTTCAAACGAAACGCAGTAGCCTTCGTCACTTTTTCCTATTTGTACGGGCAGTCTGCCCACTTTATCGCGCGCGGCGATTAGCGTTCCCTTATCGGTAAGAAGCAGTATGGACGCCGTTCCGTCTATTGTATCCTGCGCATAGCGTATTCCCTCGGCATAAGAATCTTTCGTGTTGATGAGTGCGGCGATAAGCTCGTTAGAGTTGACTTTACTGCCCGTCATCGCGTCGAAATATCCCCCGCGCGAGAGAATTTTTTTCATTATCTCATCAGAGTTATTTATGATGCCTATTGTGCATATAGCGTATTTGCCGAGCTTAGACACCATGAGAAGGGGCTGGGGATCGGTATCCGAAATACAGCCTATCGCGGCGTTCCCGCGCATTTCAGAGAGAGTACGTTCAAACTTGGTGCGGAAAGGTGCATTTTCAATGTTGTGAATTTCGCGCTGCAACCCTATTTCCGCATCATATGCCGCCATACCCCCGCGCTTGGTGCCGAGGTGCGAATGATAGTCTGTACCGAGGAAGACGTCGAATACGGCGCTCGTGCGTTTAACCGAGCCGAAAAAACCGCCCATCGATGATTACTCCCCTTCGGTGAGACGCTTGAAAATTTCGTTGTAAGCGTCCTCTACGCCGCCGAGATCGCGGCGGAACCTGTCCTTATCGAGGCTGGTGTGGTGAGTAGTATCCCAGGCACCTGCCTCCCAGAAGCGGCATGTATCGGGAGAAATTTCGTCTGCAAGGACAATCTGACCCTTGTATCTGCCGAATTCAAGCTTAAAGTCAATGAGGTCGATATTGAGGTGCTTGAAGAATTCCTTCATTATATCGTTGACTTTGAAAGCCATGGCTTTGATCGTTTCGATCTCTTCTTTTGTGGCAAGTCCCAAAGCAAGCGCATGGTAGCTGTTGATGAGGGGGTCGCCGAGCTCATCGTTCTTGTAAGAGAACTCGATCGTGGGAGCCATGAAGGGCGTACCCTCGGGAACGCCGTATTTCTTGGAAAAGCTGCCTGCGGCTACGTTTCTGATGATTACTTCGAGCGGGACGATTTCAACCTTTTTGACGATAGTGTTTCTGTCATCTATTTCCTCAACGAAGTGGGTGGGAACACCCTTCTTTTCGAGCATCTTCATCATCATGTTGGTCATCTTGTTGTTGATGACGCCCTTGCCGACGATAGTACCCTTTTTAAGTCCGTTGAAAGCCGTTGCATCGTCCTTGTAGGACACGATGACGTAATCGGGATTTTCGGTGGCATAGACCTTTTTTGCCTTACCTTCGTAGAGCTGTTCTTTCTTTTCCATATGAGTGAAATTCTCCTTAAAAAATTTAATTTATAAATTTAAGTGCGGCCATTTCAGCTGCCGCGGCGCAAAAGCAATACCCGCAGGTACACTGCGGGTATAAGGGTATTATAAGTCCTTGATTTCCTGTTGAAGAGCGCAATCGTCCGCGTTGATTTTCCGGCGCATTCTGAGCTTATACTGCGCGAGCGCGGCGGCAATTTCAGGGTATTTTATGCCGAGGATCTGGGCAGCCAGAAGTCCGGCGTTTTCGCCGCCGTTGACCCCGACGCAAGCCACGGGTATGCCGGAGGGCATCTGTACTATTGAAAGCAAGCTGTCGAGCCCGCCCATCATATCTGTTTTGACGGGCAGACCTATGACCGGCAGAGTTGTATAAGCTGCAATGACACCGCCGAGGTGCGCCGCCTTGCCTGCGGCGCAGATTATGACCTCTATCCCATTATCCTTTGCGGACGAAGCAAACTCGTGCGCCTCATCGGGAGTTCTGTGCGCGGAAATGACGCGCACTTCGCATTCAACGCCCATATTTTTAAGAGCGACGACCGCGGGCTTTACAACGGGAAAATCTGACTTGGAACCCATCAACAATGCTACCTTAGGCATAACTTTCTCCTGTATTTTAATTTATTTTTGCGGCATACTTTTTATATGCTGCTGATGTATATCGTATTCACGGTGTATATAATCGCCATCAACTTTTACTCGATAATGCTGCTGATATCGCAGAAAAACGAATACCTGACCGATGAGAGCAAACTCAACTCGGGGGACGGCAAACTCATACTCTCCGCCCTGCTCGGCGGGGCGCTTGGCATTTACGTGACCATGTTTATAACGCGTTTCAAGCTGAAAAACATGCTGTTCATGATCCTCATGCCCGTAATAGGCGCATTGAACGTATGGTTTATCGTTCTGGCGTACCGTTCGGGATTTACCTTTATAATGCTGTGACACTACATTTTAGCCCGTATAAAAATTATAGCACAACATAGTTATAAAATAAAAATGTTTGAGGCAAGTTTTTTACAAATTTACACACAAAATTTTTACATTTTTGCCGCGCAAAAGGTTGACATTTTTAAACTGCTAAGAAAACACATTGCCGCCGCGCCCGCAAAAGCGGGCTCGGCGGCGCTTAGTTTACGCTAAATTTATTTTAGCTTACATTCAGGACGTAAGAACGCCTATAAGTTTTTGCCTGAGCGGGCTGTCGGCACCGAAAGGCAGGTTGCGCTCATTGATGTTGTCAAAAACAATCTTTCCGTCCGACAGAACTATTATCCTGTCGGCAAGATACAACGCTTCATCAATATCGTGCGTTACAAACACTGCCGTTCTGCCGTCATTGGCGCGCACTTCGCCAAATACTCTCATCATGCTTATTTTAAGCTTTAAATCGAGGGACGAAAAGGGTTCGTCCATAAGAACGACATCGCTTTTGTAAAGAAATGCACGCGCAACCGACACTCTCTGCGCCTGTCCCCCCGAAAGGGCTATGGGGTAACTCGACTCTTTTTGGGTAAGCCCCGTTTTTTCGAGCATATCCCTTATCGCACCGTCGTCGCGACAGACAAGCCGCAGATTTCCGTACACCGTGAGATTGGGGACGAGGCGGGGCTCCTGAAAGATGTATGAACACCTTACCGGCGCAACTTCGCCGCTGAATGCAGTCAGCCCGGCTATTACGTTCAACAGCGTAGTTTTGCCCGCGCCGCTGCCGCCCAAAATGCATGTTACCGCGCCTTCGACAATTTCAAGGTTAAAATTTTCAAACACGGGAGTGCTGCCGTAGCTCTTTGTAAGATTTTTAATCAGCATTCGCCCCCTCCTTTATTGCCCAGCGCCCGACGAGCATTTTAAGCCCGAGGGAAAGCATCTCCATAATCAGCCCTATAAGTACGCATACAAGCGTGAGTGCGGCAAAGCGCGGAATGAGGAAATAGAGGTTTGCCTGCTGCATCATACCGCCGAGGCTGTGCAGGGTGTAAGAGAGCACTTCCGCCGACACCATGACCTTGATGCAGAGCGAAAGGCCCGCGCCGATCTGCGATATAACTTCGGGCGCGACGGCGGGCAGAATTATCTTTGTCAGTTTGTCGCGCCGAGAAATGCGGTAGACCTTTGCCATTTCGAGGAGATTTTTATCTATTCCATCTATCGCCGCCATAAACTGCGAATACACCATGGGAAAGAGCACGAGAGCGGTGACAATTGCGGGCGCAACCTGAGGAGTCGACCAGATCAGCAGCATTAAAGTAACTGCCATCGTGGGCAGCGTGCGCACAACCGAAATTAAACATGAACACACAACTTTAAACTGCCTGCACACGGCGGAGACGGCGGCAAAGACCGCAGCCGCGGCGAACGATACGGCAAAAGATATAACCGTGCGCAAAAGGGTGTTGCCGAGGGCGAGGTAGAACGAACTTTCGGCAAAGAGCGCAAAAAATGCGGCAAACGTCTGACCTATTCCGGGGAGGATGTATTGATTTTTTATGCCGACATAAGCCAGCTGCCACGCGGCAAACAATATTGCTGCGGCTACCGCCGCCCAAACGACGTTTGTTTTGAGTATTTTTTTAAACGCTTTCACATCAACCTATTGTATCGTAAGGAATTCCGTACTTACTCAAAATTATTTTTAACGTCAGACCCGGAACATTGGCGAGCTGTATCACCCCCACCGTTTTACCTGTGAGAAGTTCAGCGATGTTATCCTTTGTAATTTGTTCGTCGTCCCCGGACAGAATATAGAGGTTACCGTTTGTGACCGTGCCGAGCATGGTATATGTTTCGCCGCTGCCTACAAGCTTACTCGCCGCGTTGAGCGGAAGAATACATATGTCTGCGGCAGGGGCTTCGCCAGTCACATAGCCCTGAATGGCGTTGGCGGCGACAATATTATAAATTACGCTCGTCTGGCTGAACTGGTTTTCCTCGGACATGAGCTTTGCGAGGGCGAGCGCGGGCGCGCCGTCGGGTGCGTAGACCGAAATTTCTTGGCTTGCGCACGATGTCGTCCAATCTTCGTCGTTAAAGAATCTATCGGAAACGGTGCCAACCGAAGAAGAATCGACGGCAGACATTTCGGCAAGGAAATTTGTCACCCTGTCCTTATCCTCGTGCGCGTAAACAAAGTGTATGCCGCAGTTTGAAATTACCTGCGAAGTGAGATTGTTTGCGTTGAATGTGGGCGTTGCGCCTTCGGGCAAGTGGCTCGCCACGGCGTCTATAACCGTCTGCGCAGAGGCAATTTCAAGCCACGCCTCGTTGGCGATTACCTCATCAATAAAACTTTGCACAAAGGTTGCATTGTCCGAAATGAGTTCATTTTTTGCGACAATCACCGCCTGCGGATAACCGTTTTCGGAACCGTAAAGTTCCTGCAAATCACCGACCAAGTCGAGCCCCGTCGCATTTGCACGCGTGGTTGCAGCAGGTTCAGCGGCAACAAAGTAGTCGCACGTGTCCAGCGTTCCGACGGCAGTCGCCTCCACCGCCATCAGACGCGTATCTTCGGCGACGCCCTCGTTACCGCAAGCGGGAAGTCCGAAAGGTATTGCCGCTGCGAGAGCTGCGGCAGTTATAACAGTTGCCAATTTTTTCATATATTTTCTCCTTTTCGGCGTCAGGCAGCCCTTCCGCCTCAAAAATAATTATTTAAAGTTTATATACGGATATTTATAGGGTACGACTATACAAGCGCGGCGCAATATTTTTACATTTTGCTCATTAAAGTTTTCGCGTGCACGCCATCCAACATACCTATTTTGCCCGTAATGGTATTTATTATTTCGTTAGGAGCGTCGACGATGACGCATATTACCGAAACGCCGCGCTCTTTGTATGGAACGCCCATTCTCCCTACGACATAATTGCCGAACTCGGAAAGGATACTGTTTATCTTCGTGCTCTGCGCACGGTCTTCGATTATAAGCGACACTACCGCAAGGCGATTTTCTGACATAAAAAAGCTCCCTTTCGTCTGAAAGGGAGAGCGCTGCCGCCGCACACAGTTTAAGCCACGTACGGAATAAAAATTATGCTCATTCCCTTTATTTTCAGGCGAACCTTTAAACTCAGGCAGAAATAATTTAACATAGCGGACAGATAAAGGCAAGCGTTTGGAATAATTTTATAAAATTAATTCAAACTTTTAATATGAAAAGCAAAGTTATTCCCCTTATAATACTTTCATCGACAATAGCCGCTGCAATATTTTCAGCATGCGGCGACGGTCAGACCGGCGGCGGTCAAAACCTTAACGACCAACAGCCCGACACACGCATATTACAACAGGACGGCGAACGAAAAGAAGAATGTCCCGACGGTCGTTGCCCGGACATTACGCTGCCCGATGAGAAAATCCCCGACGGTAAAATACCCCTTCCCCCGCCCATGGACGGGCGCAAACCCAAGAGAATTTTCGGCGACAGAGACGGACACGGCGAACGCCGTCCGCCCGACGACGGGCAGAGAGGCGCAGAGCATCCCGAAATCTGAATAAAACGTAAAAACCGCGCGACGCGCGGTTTTTATTATGCGATAAGATGTGCAATTAAATACAGCAGTCCGAGGTGGGCGGGGTAAAAAATGTAGAAGAAATATTTAAGTTTCAACTTGCCCCTATCCCCGCTGTACAGCGCGAGCGGAATTACCGACAGAAGCGAATACCACTGTATTGCAGACAAAAAAACGCAAAGCAAGACGAGCCACACAAAAAAGCAGAAAAGCTTTATGTAATGATTGTCTAAAATTGCGAGGTCGCCGACAGCGATACCGCGGAAATCAAACACCGACGCCGCAACAGGCAACATACAACCCATAAAACCATACTCGATGTGAAAAGCTATTCCGTTTATATCGGTTATACAGTTGAGAACGTAGGTAAGGAAAACCATACCAATGAATGCAAATGCTGAAAGGCATATATCGTATGCTTTTGCACCCGAAAACGCCGCGCGCTTGAAATTTTGCAGGGCAAATATGTTGAGCGAAGACAGCGTAAACGTTACGAATATGCACATATTGAGCGTGCCCTGCGCAACAAAATATGCAATCTGGCATATCACCGCAACGATCGACAGAAGAATTATATGATTGAACCTATTCTTCGTATAGCGGCAACCTTCTGCAAGCATGAAAGCAAACAGCGGAAAAGAAATTCTGCCTATGCACCTCAGCCACATCGCCTGCGGGTAAAATATCATTCCGACATGGTCGACGACCATAAGCGCTGCCGCAAGAATTTTTATAGCATTGCCGCTTAAAAATCTTACCTTCATTTTGCCTTGTTATAGTTAATCAGACAGCCCGAAAGAATAATCTTTTTTTCTTCCGCAGTAAGAGCGCCGAGAGTCAAGTAAATATTTTTTACCTTCTCGCCCGAAATGAGTTTTGCGGGAATAGTCGGCTCGTCCTGCATGACGTAATCGGCAATATTTTCGATAAAGATATAGTCACCGACCTTAAAATCGAATGACTTGGAAATTAGCGGCAACATACCCCAATTTATAAGGTTGGAGCGGTACCTTTTTGTCGCATATTCGAGCGCGATATTGGCAACGCCTCCCAGAACGCGCTGGCATGATGCCGCCTGCTCTCGCGCCGAACCGTCGCCGGGCTTACGGGCTACCACGCAGCTGCCATACATAGTATCATCAGGTAAGGAAATTCCAACCTCGCTCAAAACATATTCCGGCAAAGTGCCGTTTGCACGTCTCTCATCTTCGGCCGCCTTGACCTCTTTCGCCATGCCGACGTATGCAGGATCTTTGCGCGAAAGTGCAAATTGAGCAAGGCGCAGAGGATTTGAGCGATACGACGAAGTTTCGCCGGAAGGGATCAATTCGTCGGTGGTAGTCACGGGATCGTTTATTACGGAAACCGCCTTGATGAGCACGTTTTTCGTCATAGCTATCTGTTCGGGCCAGTCGGCGATGTTGTTGCCGTAAACGAGTTCGGCATCGGCGTCGGGTCTGAGCGCACCACGGTATACTCGGTGGTCATAAATCGCCTTATCGAAGTAATATTTTTTGATTTTTTTGGTATACTGAGCCTCGGTTGCGGGCGTTAAAACTCCGCCGTTGGCGGCAGTAGCTGCAATCGATCGCGCGTCCATGAGAGCGACCGCTGCGAGCTGCTGTTCGCCGAGCTTGGAGCCCTCCCTGTTTTCAAAATTGCGCGTAGTGTGGCGGATAGAAAATCCGTTATCGGCGGGGGTGTCACCCGCGCCGAAGCAAGGACCGCAGAAAGCTGTTTTTATTATGGCGCCGCTCTCCATGAGGGTCGACACATAGCCGTTATCGAGAAGACACTTGAACACGGGCTGGCTCTGCGGGTACACGTTTAAAGAAAATTCGTCGAAACCGCAGCTCTTGCCGCGCAGAATTTCTGCCGCCTCGGCAACGTTTTCATACGTTCCGCCCGCGCATCCTGCGATAATGCCCTGGCTGACATGAATGCCGTCGGGGGCAATTTTATCAAGCAATCTGAAAGGTTTTGTACCGCCCTTCAACCTGTTTCCTGCCTCCTCTACCTCACCCAAAATATCGCGGGCGTTGTCGATAACCTCGCGTATAGTATAAGCATTCGAAGGATGGAAGGGCAGAGCTATCATAGGCTCGACGCGCGATAGGTCTATTACCACCGCTCCATCGTAATATGCAGGATTTGAAGGATGCAGGGGTTTATACGCCTCCTCCCTGCCGTGAATTTTAAGGTACTCGCGGGTGGCGTCGTCAGTCTCCCAGATAGACGAAAGGCACGCCGTTTCGGTCGTCATTACATCTATTCCAAGGCGATAATCCATTGAAAGATTTGCGATGCCGGGACCGATAAATTCGAGTACGCAGTTCTTTACAAAGCCCTTTTTGAAAGTTGCGCCGACGAGCGCGATAGCAACGTCGTGCGGCCCCACACCCTTTTTGAGTCTGCCCTTTAAATAAACAGCGATAACCTTGGGACGTGCAACATCGTAAGTCTGCCCGAGGAGCTGTTTGACGAGTTCGGGCCCGCCTTCGCCTACCGCCATGGTGCCCAAAGCGCCGTAACGCGTGTGACTGTCGGAGCCGAGAATCATCTTGCCGCAACCGGCCTCCATCTCGCGCATGTACTGATGAATAACGGCAAGGTGGGGCGGGACAAAGTTGCCGCCGAATTTTTTTGCCGCGGAAAGCCCGAAGAGATGATCATCTTCATTTATGGTGCCGCCGACGGCGCATAACGAATTGTGGCAGTTTGTCAGCGTGTACGACACGGGAAATTTAGTAAGCCCAGAAGCCTTAGCCGTTTGGATAATGCCGACATATGTTATGTCGTGCGAGGCGAGCGCATCGAACCTGATTTTAAGGTTTTCGTCGTCGCCAGAATTATGCGCGGACAGTATGTTACTGTCTCTTATACACATCTGACGCTGCCGACGATCGCATA
>ERZ1090863.450-NODE-450-length-23038-cov-26.394291_pt1 | contig 23038 bp, 20 predicted proteins | sample MGYA00478480_ERZ1090863 | MGnify/ENA primary metagenome ERZ1090863 (study PRJEB33644, sample SAMEA5815746) | chicken gut metagenome | biome: Chicken; feature: Gastrointestinal Tract; material: Caecum | place: Ireland | collected 2019-01-01 | study: A study of the...
CCTACGTCATCAACAACCAGCCCAACGGCCTGAACATCAATCGGAACGCCGGCTCTACCCACATCGAAGGGCTGCAAAAGTTAGTGGTGGAGAAGGGCCTGGACGTGGGCTTTGCCTACGACGGCGACGCCGACCGCTGCCTCTGCGTGGATGAAAAGGGCAATGTAGTGGACGGCGACGCCATCCTTTACATCTATGGCCGCTACATGAAGGAGCGGGGCAAGCTGACCAACAATACCATCGTCACCACCGTCATGTCCAATTTCGGCCTGTACAAGGCGCTGGACGAGCTGGGCATCGAGTACGCCAAGACCCCGGTGGGGGACAAGTACGTCTACGAGTACATGGCCAAAAACAGCTGCCGTATCGGCGGCGAGCAGTCGGGACATGTCATCTTCTCGAAGTACGCCACCACAGGCGATGGCATCTTGACCAGCCTCAAGATGATGGAGGTGATGCTGGCCCGCAAAAAGAAGATGAGCGAGCTGGCTGCGCCCTTCAAAGTCTATCCGCAGGTGCTGGAAAACGTCCGCGTGAGCGACAAGGACGCAGCCCAGTCCGACCCGGATGTGCAGGCTGCGGTGGCCAAAGTGGCCGAGGCCCTGGGGGACACCGGCCGCATTCTGGTTCGCCCCTCCGGCACCGAACCAGTGGTCCGGGTCATGGTGGAAGCACCGGAGAAGGAGATCTGTCAGAAGTATGTGGATGCGGTGACTGCGGTGATCCGCTCGAAGGGCTACGGCATCGCATGACGGGATTCCTGCAAGGGCTCAGGGAAGGGATCAGCGGGAACCTGTCAGCGCTGGAAGCTGCCGCCCTACTGGTGCTGGCCGTCCTGACATGGCTGGCGCGCAAGCAGTTCCCGATGATTCCGGCGATTTACAGCGTGTTTCTGGTGCTTTATATCACCCTGCTGCGCCGCGCCCCCGGCTACGATGAGGAGATCCGCTGGCATCTGTCCTTTTGGTCGGGCGCCGGGCTTTGGGCGGGGAATCTGCTGAACCTGTCGCTGTTCCTTCCCTTGGGCTGGACGGCGGCAGGGCTGACAAAACGCAGGGCCAAAGGGTTTTTGCTTGTTGTGCTGTGTGCTTTCGCTTTATCGCTTTGCTGTGAAACCGCGCAGTACCTGCTGGGGCGCGGCCAGGCAGACAGCAACGATATTTTCTTTAACACTCTGGGGGCAGCAGTGGGAGCTGCGCTGCGGGCCACTCGGCCCTGAAAAATAGAGGAGGGAACAGCATATGTGGAATTGTAGGTTTTACCGGCCGCCAGCAGGCGGCGCCTATTTTGCTGGAAGGGCTGTCCCATCTGGAATACCGGGGCTATGATTCGGCGGGTCTGGCAGTCCGGGAAGGGGACAACTTGGCCGAAGTGGTGAAGGCCACTGGCAAACTGCGGGATCTGGCGGAAAAGACCGACAACGGCAATACACTTGCAGGCACTTGCGGCATCGGGCACACCCGCTGGGCCACCCATGGCGCTCCCAGCGTCACCAATGCTCATCCCCACGTCAGCGGCAACTGCGTCCACTCCTGTTCAGGGCCGGTGGAGTCGGAGGTGGTGGGCGTCCACAACGGCATCATTGAGAATTACCAGGAGCTGAAGGACAAGCTGTTGCGCCATGGCTACACTTTTTACAGCCAGACCGACACCGAAGTCCTTATCAAGCTGGTAGATTATTACTACAAAAAATACAAGATAATACAAGATGGGCCCCATCGACGCCATCACCAAGACGATGGTGCGGGTGCGGGGCAGCTATGCTCTGGAAGTGATGTTCAAGGACTATCCGGGGGAGATCTATGCGGCCCGGAAAGATTCCCCCATGATTATCGGCATTTCTGACGGCGAGACCTATGTAGCCTCGGATGTGCCGGCTATCTTGAAATATACCCGCAGCGTCTACTACATCGGCAACCGGGAGCTGGCCCGCCTGACTCCGGGCAAAGCCGTCTTTTACGACCTGAACGGCGACGAGGTGGAGAAGAAGCCCGCCGAGATCACCTTCTCGGCAGAGGCCGCTGAAAAGGGTGGTTTTAAGCACTTTATTCTGAAAAATGAAAATCGTCTAACAACCATCCCTAGAGCCATGAGCTGCTACACTTGCTACAGTAGCTCTTTCTGCGTCTGAAATGGTCAGAAAGTGCTGCTCTTATAGTGATGAAATCTGTTAAGTCGGGAATCATGGGGCGGGTACATAGTACCCGCCCCATGATCCCCCGTCTAGCAAAGCAGCGGAAGAAGTGAGAGAATAAGAAAAAGAGACAAATGAGATCAGAGGTCTCAGAAGTCCAAGGAGTGCCGGAAGTCTCAAAAATCTCAGGAGTCTCGCAAGTCTCACAACGGGAGCGGAAAAATGGGAAACGAATATGAGAACTTGAAAAAGCAGAGATACCTGCAGCTTGTGCAGCAATGCACCCGAAGTGGAAAAAGCAAACGGGAATGGTGCAGGGAGAACGGTATCAAATATTCGACCTTCATGCGCTGGCAAAAGCAGCTTCGGGAAGAACTGGCCGGGAAACTTCTGGCGGCGCAGGAGATCGTACCGGTACAGGTGGAACTGCCGGAAGAAGTTTCGCGGCAGAGTGCAGGAACATTTCCAGTGGATCCCGCATCTGCGGTCTGTGGAGAAGGGATCGAGATCAGCACCGGCAGCATCCATATCCATCTGCCAAAGGATACACCGGCAAGCTATCTGGCCAGCCTGGTGAAAGGACTGGTCTGAGATGTTAGGAGACATCCGGCAGGCAAAGAAGGTCTACATCGTCTGCGGGTATACAGATATGCGGAAGGGACTGAATAGTCTGGTCCCATTCATCCAGCAAAATTTCAAGCTGGACCCATATGCCAGCAGTTTATTTCTGTTCTGCGGCAAACGCTGCGACCGGCTGAAAGCATTGCTGTGGGAACCGGACGGATTTGTTCTGCTGTACAAAAGACTGGACAACGGCCGGTACCAGTGGCCGCGGAATGCGCAGGAGGTCAGGCAGCTGACCTGGGAGCAGTTCACTTGACTCATGCAGGGATTGAGCATCGAGCAGCCCAAAGTAATCAAACCCGGCAAGCCCAAAGCCCTGGTCTGACTTTCCACACGGCAGTCCATTTTTGCGGAATATTCTGACCAGAGAGCGTCTGTTTTCCACAGAAAAAATCTACACCTGCAAAGGCCCTGAAAAGAGCTGGTTTTGTAGCTTTTTCGGGGTCGTGCTGTATAATGGGTACAAGAAAAAGGAAGCGGAGGAAGACAGAAATGACAGGGTTTGACACAAGCAGGCTTTCACCGGAAGTTGCCGCCTACATCCGCTCCCTTGAGACCAGGGTGGCTGCTACTGGACCGGTATTGGGAATACCTGGCCAGCTTTGAAGCGGCAGAGGGAACGGCCCTTTACAAGGCTCAAAACTACTCGCTGAATCAAAAGCAGGCTCTGGATGCAGTGCTCCTGGACGGCCGGCTGGAGCTGACCAATAATCTTGCAGAGCGGACGGTCAAGCCCTTTGTCATGGCACGCAGGAATTTTCTGTTCTGCGATACCGCCAAAGGTGCGGATATCAGTGCCCTGTGTTTCAGTGTGATCGAGACCGCAAAACGCAATGGCCTTGACCCGTTCGGCTATCTTATGTTTCTGCTGCAGGAATTGCCCAAACTGGGCCCTGACCCTGTGGAAGAACAGCTTCTGCCTCTATTGCCCTGGTCGTCAGACTTGCCAGGCTATTGTAAAATCAAGCAATGAGAACTTCCGGGCTCCTGAAAGGGAGCCCTTTTTATATGCCGCCTGCACATTTTAACGCATTGAAACGGATTTTTACGTAAAAACCATCTTCGGACATTTTTAACTTATGATGATACCGGGTTCCCTGCTTTGGATGTTGCAGAGGAGGTACGTATCATTGAATTTGAAAAATGTCCTGTTCGATCTTTTGCGGCCCTTTGAAATCACCAACAACTACACGGGCTGTTCGCAGCTGATCCGGGCGATCCAGATCGTCCTCGAAAAAACGGATGATATCCAGGCTGTTCACAAGCAGATCTATGCTGTGATCGCAAAAGAATACGATCTGCAGCCCAGATCTGTCGAAAGCAATATCCGGACGCTGTCTGACATTGCATGGAAAAACGATCCTGCCAGGCTGGTACAAATTGCAGGATACCCACTGGACAATCGCCCGTCTGCTGTGCAGTTCATAGAGATCTTTTCCAACTACATACAGAGAAACTACCCGGAAGAAAGAATCCTCACTTGACCTGAATAACAAAAATCGTTTGACAACATCCCTGGAGCCCCGGGCTGCCGCACTTGCTGCGGCAGCTCTTTTTGTGTCTGAAATGCTCAATATGGTCTGCCTGGATGGTAGCTGGGTCTGTCGGGACGGGCGATTATGGGGCGGTTACGATAATGCGGAAACTTTAGAGACGGGTACGCATTGCGTCAAGTTCGTCCGCATCGCGGACGGGATCGAGCAGGTCGCACGCTTCCTGTGCATACTGCAGGGCGGTAAAGTGGAAGGGCTGTTCAGCCCGGCTTGCCAGAACTTCGAGCGTGGCATAGGCGGATTGGACGAGCGGATGTGAAGCGGTCAGAGGGCCATCCTGACGATCGACCAACTTGAAGTGCTCGGTGGTCATGTCGGCCAGCAGCGCGTCAAGGACTGCACGCGGGGAGGCAGCGCGGTTCTTCAATCCCTGATAAAACAGCTGGGCCACAAAGCCGAGCGTCGAGGCGGTATACCAGTTGCCGTTGAACTGGTTGGGGTTGGCTGCGGGGTCGGTCACAGGAGAGTTGATCTTATTGGTCAAGTAGACGATGACCAACCGCTCGGCAGGGTCGATCAGAGAAAGGGTGCCGGTCCAGCCCTGATGGCCAAATGTGCCGGAGGAGGACTGTGTGCCAAAATACCAGGGGCGGGCCAGGTCGGCCTCACGCCACCAGCCCAAACCCCAGTTGGCAGCGGATTCGATCTTGGGGGCGGTGAAAGTATCCAGCACATTGCGGCTGAAAAACCGATGGCTGCCATAGCCGCCCGACAGCATGACCGAAGCCAGCACCGCCAGGTCGGAAGCATTGGCAAACAGGCCGGCATGGCCGGATACGCCGCCCATGGCATAGTATGCCTTTTCGTCGTGCACTTCGCCTTGCAATGTGTAGGTGCGGATGCCGGTAAAGGAAACAGCGCCGTCCCGGGTGTTGCCGTTCAGCTCGGTGGCTGCACAGTCATTGGGGCTGAAACCGTGCTGCAGGGGCTGATAGGTGATGTGGGTCAGGCCCATCGGCTGCCAAAAAACCTGGGCAAGATAGTCGTCCAGACGCGAACCGGTGAGCTGCTCGATCACAAAATCGAGCAGCATATAATCGACGTCTGAGTAAAGCGTTTTGGTGCCGGGTTCATACATCAGCGGGGTCTTGAAAATGGCCTGCAAGGTGTTTTGGCGGGTGGCATCGTCCCCGCCGGCGCCGGCATAAAGCAGGTTGGGAACACCGGGGGCCGCCGTCTGCGAGCACTGGTCAAAGGCGTCGTTGTGATACTGAGGGTCGGCGGGGAAGCCCGCCTGGTGGCGGAGGATATCCCGGATGGTCAGCGAGGCTTTCCAGGTTTTGACGGTGGCCAGGCCGGGATTTTCATAGCCGTTGTAGGTGATGTCGATGGTATCGTCTACAAAAGCGCTTCCTAAAATATCCACGATGCGGGCATCCAGATCGGCTTGACCATTGGTCACAAGGTATTGCAGCGCATAGTTGACCGAGTACATTTTGGTGTTTGAAGCCAGATCGTACAGGGTGTTGTTGGTCACAGCCGGGCTGTCGGTTTTGGGCGTCCCGTCTGGATTGTAGGCGTTCACAGTGCCCCAGGCGTTCTGATAGATCATCCGCCCATCTTTCACGATGGCAAGCTGGGCGCTGGTAAAACCGTGCTCGATATCCGATGCAACGATTTCGTCGATGGCGTCCAGCACGGCGGCATCGAGGCCGACATCCGACGGCTTGCCCTGGATGACGACGGGGTAGGGAATATGAACCTGCACCGTCTGGCCGGCGGGCCGGATGCAGCTGAGCTGCAGCGTATTCGATCCGTTGACCGTGAGCGCTGAGACATCGACAGCCCAGGTATGGCCGCCGGTCATCCGGCTGGTGCGGATGCTGTGGTTGTTGAGGAACAGCGCAAAGTCGGTGACACCGTCGGAAGGGGAAATATAAAGCGTACCCTGTCCGCTGTAGCCAAAGAAGGTGTACATACCATTCAGGGCAAGTGTGTCATCCACATAGCCGGCCCAATCGGGGAAAGTGGGGTCAGCCTGCCAGCCGGCGGACGGCAGAGCGGTCTCGGTGACAGAAACATTTGCAAACAGGCTATTTTCTTCTTCTGCAGCGGCAGAGGAAGAACTGGCGGAGCTGCTGGCCGGCGCGGCAGCAGCGGCGGGCAGGACTGCGCTGCCTGCCAGAGCGGCGGCGCCAGCCAGAGCAGAACCCTTGAGGAAACCACGGCGTGAGATCTTTTTCATACGATCATCCCTTCCTTCCATACAAATGGCAAATTGCGACGATGCCTGCGCAGCGTCAAAGCTGCGGCGGGCTTTATGGCAACACTGTACAGCGGCGAAACGTACTTGTCAACAAAACGGGAAAAACATGGCACAAGTTTTCTTCGTCTGTGTAAAATTGAAAAAACAGTGTGGATTTTTGGCGTATTTTGCCATAAAGAGATTACGTTGTATGCACAATTTATGAAAATATACTGAAATTTCGGCCTTTACGGCGTGCTTTCCTCCTGTTCCCCGGGCTTGTAGATATGGGTGCGGGTAAGGGCCCGCAGCGTGTCCTCGTAGTGGAGGCTGGCGTAGGCGGTGTACAGAATGTCCACCACGTTGAGCTGGGCGATGCGCGAGGACATCGCCCCGTTGCGGAACAGGCTCTCGTTGGCCGCGATGTACAGCTTGTAGTCGGCCAGTTCGGCTACCCGGGAAGGCGAGTAGCGGGTGACGGCAATGATGGGCACGCCGTTTTCCTTCAGGGCTTCCATGCACTGGATCATCTCCACCGTCTGACCGGAATAGGAAAAAACGATCCCCAGATAGTCAGGGGTGGCGTTGCGGGCGGAGAGCAGCTGGGCGTGCCAGTCGTCGGTGACCATGCAGGGTTTGTCAAGGCGCAGAAATTTCAGATAGGCGTCATGGGCTACAAGCAGGGAAGAACCCAGACCAAACAGCAGAACGCACCGGCTCCGGTCCAACAGGTGCGCGCATTCCTCCACGGTCTCGGGGGAGAGCAGCAGCTGCGAGTCGGACAGGGACTGGATGTTTTTGCGGGTGACCTTGTCCACGATCTCCCGCACGCTGTCGGTAGGGGACAGCTCCGCCTCGGGATGGCGGCCCTTGTCGCCCAGGGCGGCCAGCTCGCCCACCAGGGCGCGGCGGAGCTCCTTGTAGCCGTCGAACCCCACCGACCGGCAGACCCGCACCACGCTGGAAGGCGAGGTAAAAGTGTGCTGGGCCAGCTGGCGGACGGTGAGCAGGGTGGCTTCTTCGGGGTTTTCAATGATAAAGCGGGCGATCTGCTGTTCGGCTGCGCTGAGAGAGGAGCAGGCCTCCCGCAGACGGAGCAAGGCGTTTTTCATAGGGTACCTCCTGACGGGGCAAAGCTGCCCATATCTGGCTGTTTTGCACAAAAGTTTTCTTGGATTGGACGTTTCTTTTCAAAAATGGCTCCACAGTGAAACATTATACCACAGTTTTGCAAAAATGTGGACATTTTGTTTTCACAAAGCTATAATACGGGGTGTTAAAGATTCCACCCCAAAACCCACAGCAGAAAGGCGGGCAAATGAACTATGGAATTGAATTTGACCGGAATGACGACTGAAAAGCGCAACCCGCGCACCATGCAGCTGGACACCATGTCCGAACTGGAGATCGTCACCACCATGAACGAGGAGGACGCACGGGTGCCTTTGGCCATCGCCAAAAAGCTGCCCCAGATCGCCCAGGCGGCGCACTGGGCGGCAGAGGCGTTCGAGCAGGGCGGCCGGCTGTTCTACATGGGGGCGGGCACCAGCGGCCGGCTGGGCGTGCTGGATGCCGCCGAATGTCCCCCCACCTTCGGGGTCGCGCCCGGCATGGTGGTGGGCCTCATCGCCGGAGGCGAGCAGGCTTTCCTGAAAGCGGTGGAGGGGGCCGAGGACGACCGCGCCCTGGGCCAGAGCGATCTGGAAGCCTACGGCCTGAACGCGAAAGACGTGGTGATCGGCATTGCTGCGTCGGGCCGGACCCCGTATGTGCTGGGCGGGCTTGCTTATGCCAGGAGCGTCGGCTGCCGCACCGCGGCCATCGCCTGCAACACCGGCAGTGAGATCGGCCGGGCGGCGGACCTCGCCATCGAGGTGGAAGTCGGTCCCGAGGTCCTGACTGGCTCCACCCGGCTCAAGTCGGGCACAGCGCAGAAACTGATCCTCAACATGATCTCGACGGCGTCGATGGTGCGCACCGGCAAGGTGTACCAGAACCTGATGGTGGATGTGATGCAGAACAACGAAAAACTGCACACCCGCGCCGAAAATATCGTCATCGACGCCACCGGCGTGACCCGCCCCGAGGCGCGGAGCGCCATCGACGCAGCCGGCGGCAGCGTCAAGGTGGCCATCACCATGCTGCTGGCAGACTGCAGCGCCGATGAGGCCCGCAGCCGTCTGGAAAAGGCGGGCGGCCATGTGCGGGCTGCGATCGGGCAGTGAATCCCCAAGGATGATGCGGCCTGTGCCGCTTTATCAAATAAAATCCATTCGGACAAGGAGGAAAAAGCAATGACCAATGAAGAACTGGTGCGCCAGTCGCTGGAAAATCTGGGCGGCCGGAGCAATGTCATTTCTGCGACCAACTGCATGACGCGGCTGCGGATCGAGGTCAAGGATGACGCCAAGATCAACGAGGAAGCCATCAAGAAGATCGAGGGAGTTTTGGGCGTCGTGCATGACCGCCCCGGCTACATTGAGATCGTGGTGGGCCCCGGCAAGTGCCGCAAGTGCGCGGACATCTGCCGCAGCATGGGCATCCCCGCTGCCGGCGAGGCCAGCACCAAAAACGATTGGCAGGCCAACAAGGCGGCTGTCAAGGCGGGCCAGAAACAGAGCAAGATCAAGAGCATGCTCAAGACCTTCGGCGATATTTTTGTCCCGCTGCTGCCCGGCGTCATCGCCGCCGGCCTGTGCTCCGGCCTGGCCACCCTGATGACCCAGGTGATGCCCAACTACGCCGAGAGCTCGTTCTGGAGCATCGTCTACAACCTGCTGGCCCTGATCAACGCCGCCTTCCTGAGCTACCTGACGGCGTGGGCCGGCTACCGTGCCGCCGAAAAGTTCGGCGCCACCCCCATCCTGGGCGGCATGCTGGGTATGATCACCGGCCTGGGCAACATCGACACCATTTCCCAGATCCTTGGCCTGTACGATGAAGTGCAGCCCCTGGACTCCATCCTGCGTGCCGGCCGCGGCGGCGTGCTGGCAGCCGTCATCGGCGTCTGGTGCATGAGCTATGTGGAAAAGTTCATCCGCAAATACATGCCCGAGTCGCTGGATATCATGTTCACCCCGCTGCTGACCCTGATCGTCTGTTCGGTGCCCTATATCCTGGTGGTCATGCCCATCACCGGCTACATCTCCACCGGCCTGTGCTGGATCGTGCAGCAGGTCTGCATGAGCGAGAGCCTCATCATGCGGCTCATTGCCGGCTACATCTCCACCGCCCTGTTCCTGCCCATGGTGGCCATGGGTATGCACCACGGCCTGGTGGCCCTGTACTCGGTGCAGCTTGAAACGATGGGCTACGTCACCCTGTATCCCGCTCTGGCCATGGCCGGCGCAGGCCAGGTCGGCGCCGCCATCGCCATCTACCTCAAGGCCAAGAAGGTGGGCAACACCCGCATGAAGGAAGTCATCACCGGCGCGCTGCCTGCGGGCGTGCTGGGTGTCGGCGAGCCCCTGATCTACGGCGTCACCCTCCCCATGGGCCGTCCCTTCATCACGGCTGGTCTGGGCGCCGGTTTCGGCGGCGCCTTCGTCATGGCCATGCAGGTGGCTGCCACTACCTGGGGCCCCTCCGGCCTGCTGGCGATCTTCGTTATGACCGCCGGCCCCGACGGCGCGACCATGAGCGTCGCCTGCTATGTGGTGGGCCTGCTGATCAGCTACATCATGGGCTTTATCGTGACCAACGCCATGATCAAGCCTGAGGAGGTCGCCGATGCCTGATTTTCTCGGACGGTCGGCCTATCTGACAGAGTTTGAGAAACAGAAAGCACCGCTTGCCGCCTGTCCGGCAGGCGGTGCGCCTGTTTTTATCTCGCTGCACATCGGGGAAGAATTTGCCCCGGATTATCCGGCCCGCGTGCGGTCCATGTGCGGCTGGCTGCGGGAACACGGCTGGCGCATTCTGGCCGACGTCTCGGAGGTGACGGCCAGGCAGTTCGGCTGCGGGGACATTGCCGCCCTCTCGCGGGAGCTGGGCCTGTGGGGCCTGCGTCTGGACGACGGCTTTACCTTGGAAGAAGCCTGCGCCCTGGCCGCCCAAATGCCGGTGGCGGTCAATGCCTCCACCACCACGCCGGAACAGGCTGCCGTCCTGGCTGCGGCCGGGCCGGAGGTCATTGCCATCCACAATTTTTACCCCCGGCCTGAAACGGGCCTGGACCCGGCGTTCCTTCGCGAAAGCACCCGGATGCTCCAGGCAGCCGGGATGAAAGTGTACGCCTTCATCCCGGGGGATGGTCCGCTGCGGGGCCCGCTCTATGCCGGCCTGCCCACGCTGGAAGCGCACCGTGCCGCCGCCCCTCTGGCCGCCTTTGCCGACCTGGCGGTCCGCTATGGGATGGACGGCATCTTTGCCGGGGACCCTGGCGTGAGCGCATACGAGCTGGAGCAGATCGAACGGTACTGCAAGACCGGTGTCCTGCCGGTGCCGGTCGATCTGGTCCCCGGCTGCGAGGGCTTGTACGACGTGGTGTTCACCTGCCGGCCGGATTCGCCGTGCTGGATGGTCCGTTTTCAGGAGTCCCGGGCGTATGCAAAAGCCGGTCCGCCGGTCGAGCCTTCCCGCTGTGAGGCCCGGCGGCGGGGCACGGTTACCATGGACAACCGTCTCTATGGGCGCTATTCCGGCGAAATCCAGCTGATCCGCCAGGACCTGCCGGCCGATGAAAAGGTCAATGTGATCGGGCACATTGCGCCGCGCTACGAGCTGCTCATGGACTGCATCCAGAGGGGCAGCCGCTTCTGCATGGTGCGCCCGCCCCGCAAGGAGGAGCCGGCCCATGCGCTATAAACTGCTGGCTCTAGATCTGGATGGCACCGCCCTTGGCAGCGACCCCGATCGTTTTTCGCCCGGCCTGTCCGAAGCTGCGGCCGAAGCCGCGGCGAAAGGCTGCATCGTCGCGGTAGCCACCGGGCGGCCCGCCAAGTGTCTGCCCGCCGCGCTGGACCCCGTGCCCGGCTGGCTCCAATGGCTTGTTTTGTGCGACGGCGCGGAGGTGCGCAACGCCCAAACCAACGCCTGCCTTTGGCGCAGGGCCTTTTCCGCCGCGTCGCTGGCGCAGGTGGAGGCGGCTGCCCGTATGTACGATATCCCCGCCGAATACGTCGATTGTGACAGCCGCTACCACATGACGGCTGTCACACGGCACAGGATCGAGACGTCGGCCCTCGGCGCATTCCATAAAGGAGTGGTGGCCCGCCAGGGCTGCCTGCTGGACGCCCCTGCGACATCGCTCGCCGGGCAGGAGGTCCTGAAAGTCAATATGCCGTTTGTCCCGCAGGAAGTACGTCCCGGCTTTGCCGCTGCCGTCAAGGATGCAGCCCTCATCATGGACTGCGGCTCCGGCGGGCTGGAATTGACCGCACCCGGGGCGGGCAAGCTGTCTGCCGTGCAGTTCCTGGCGCAGACGCTGGGCTTTTCCATTCAGGACGTGATGGCGCTGGGGGACAGCGGCAACGACGTTGCACTGTTGGCGGCTGCCGGTCTGGGCGTGGCTATGGGCAACGCCCAGGCGGAGGCAATCGCCGCTGCCCGCGCCGTGACCGGGCGCAACACCGAAGGCGGCGCGGCCGATGCGATCCGCCGCTGGCTGCTGGAAGAAACCCGATAGACAAAGATAATCAGACTGTCGAAAAAGTTCCGTCCAGCCGACATGTGCGGATGGACGGGACACATACAGGGAAATTTGGTGCTGAGAGTGTGCGAGCCGCTTTGCGGCGAGTGCGCGGTTCAGCGCCAAATTTTGTCCCCAGGGGGATATTAGGGGGAAGGAATTTCTGTCGCGCGGCTGCGCGCAGAAATGGGTTCCCCCTAAAGCGGGGCGCTTTTGCGACACGCTGAGATAATATAGGTACGCAAAAGGGCCTGCCACAGAAAAACTCTGCGGCAGGCCCTACTCAATATAATAATGAAGCGACGTAATACTGTGCAGCGGTTCAGAGCTGACTGGAGCAAAATATGCGCTCAGTCCAGATCCTCGCCATTGGTAGCGATGACCTTCTTATACCAGCCAAAGCTCTTTTTCCGGTAGCGGCGGCCGGTGCCGGTGCCGTCGTCGTTCTTGTCCACGTAAATGAAGCCGTAGCGCTTTTTCAGTTCGCCGGTGGTAAAGCTCACCAGGTCGATGCAGCCCCAGGGGGTGTAGCCCATCAGGTCCACGCCGTCCAGCTCCACGGCCTTTTTCATTTCACGGATATGGTCCCGCAGATAGGCGATGCGGTAGCTGTCGTCACAGGTGCCGTCCGGGGCCAGCTGGTCGATGGCGCCGAAGCCGTTCTCCACGATAAAGAGCGGTTTTTCGTAACGCTCGTACAAGCTGTCCAGGGAGTAGCGCAGACCCACCGGGTCGATCTGCCAGCCCCAGTCGCTCGCTTTGACATAGGGGTTTTTGATCGAGTGCTCCGACGAGCCGTCGGTCGTAGCCGAAGTGTCGTTGTGGATGCTGGCCTTGACCGCATTGGACATATAGTAGCTGAAGCCGATGTAATCCACGCAGCCGTTGCGCAGGATCTCCTCGTCCTCGGGCTGGATGTCGATGACGATCCCCTTGCGCTCCCAGTCCCGCAGGCTGTAGGCCGGGTAATGTCCCCGGACCTGTACGTCCAAAAAGTGGTAGCGCTCGTGCATACTCTCCAGCGCCACCATCACGTCGTCGGGGTCGCAGGAGTAGGGATAGAAGGGTACAAAGCTGCACATACAGCCGATCTTAAAATCGGGGTTGATCTCGTGGCCCCGGCGCACCACAAGGGCGCTGGCCACCATTTCGTGATGGGCGGCCTGATACATGGCCTGCTCGGGGTTGGCACACTGGGAAAAGCGGATGCCGGAATTGGTCCAGCCGTAGATGTCGGAGGAGGTGTTGGACTGGTTGTTGATCTCGTTGAAGGTCATCCAGTACTTGACCTTGTTTTTGTAGCGCTCCATGACAGTCTCGGCATAGCGGACGAAGAAGCCGATCACCCGGCGGTCCAGCCAGCCGCCGTACTCTTTGGCCAGGTGGTAGGGCATTTCAAAATGGCTGAGGGTGATCACCGGCTCGATGCCATACTTGAGCAGCTCGTCGAACAGATCGTCGTAGAACTGCAGGCCGGCCTCGTTGGGGGCTTCCTCGTCTCCCTCGGGAAAGATGCGGGTCCAGGCAATGGAGGTGCGGAAGCACTTGAAGCCCATCTCGGCAAACAGCTTGATGTCGTCTTTGTAAGTGTGGTAAAAATCAATGGCATCGTGGTTGGGGTAGCGTTCGCCGGGCAGGACGCCGTCGGTGATGCGGCGGGGTACGCCGTTCGCGCCGGCGGTCAGCACGTCGCTGACGCTGGGGCCTTTGCCCCCCTCATTCCAGCCGCCTTCCAGCTGGTGGGCAGCCACCGCGCCGCCCCACAGGAAATTCTGCGGTAAAGCCATGGGAAACATCCTCCCTTAAGTGTTGCTCTTTTTCTCTCCCGGCTCATCGCAGCCGATGATCTGCACCATGATGATGGTCACAACGATGGTGACGGCCACGGCGATCATCTCGCCGGTAAAGGAGCCGGGGTCGCTTGCGTTGATGGTGTTGACGGTGGTCAGCAGGCCGGGCAGGCCGGCATAGATGTAGTATTTGGCGCCGGTCAGCGCGACCACCAGAGCGCCCGCCGCGCCGCCGATGCAGCCCGCAACAAAGGGCTTCTTCAGCCGGAGGGTGACGCCGTAGATTGCCGGCTCCGTGATGCCAAAGATGCCGGTCAGGCCCGCCGAGAGCGCCACATTTTTGGTATCCTTGCTGCGGCTCTTGAGGAACACGCCGAAACACGCGGCCGCCTGGGCGATGACGGCGCAGGTCTGGAAGGCCTGGAAGGTGTCAAAGCCATAATTTTCAAAGTTGGCCATGACCATCGGCGTGACGCCCCAATGGACGCCAAAGATGACGATGACCTGCCAGAAACCGCCGACGATCAGGCCGGCCAGCGCGGGCACGGTATTGTACAGCCAGTTGTAGCCGGCGGCGATGGCGTTGGCCAGGCCGTCCGAGATGGGTCCAATGACCAGGATGGTGGCCGGCGCCATGATGACGGCGCAGATAAAGGGAACGGCCAGGGCCTTGATGATGTCCGGCATCACCTTATTGAGGAAGCGCTCCAGATAGCTGAGCACCAGCACCAGGAACAGCGGGGGCAGGACGGTGGAAGTGTAGGTCGTCTCCGCCATATTGAAAATGATAAATTGGATGCTCTCCCCGCCGGCGATGCGGGCGGCCATCGAGGTCCAGTCGGGGTTGACAAGGGCCAGGCAGCACCACACGGCAATAAAGGTGTTGCAGTTGAAGTGCTTGGACGCTGTAATGGCGATCAGCACCGGCAAAAAGGTGAACGGCGTCCAGGAAATAAAGCTGAGCACCGCGTAAGTGCCGGTATCGGCGAAAGCCGGCGCAAAAGTGGTGGCGATGATCAGGCAGCCCTGCACCAGGCCGGCGGCCGCCAGAATGTAGACAAAGGGCGCAAAAACCGCCGACATGGTGGCAATCACCCGGTTGAGCAGGCCCTGCTTAACTTCGGGCTGCTGGCTTGCGTCCAGGTGCAGCAGCTTGGCCATCTCCTCATAGACATCCTGTGCGTGGGTGCCGATCACGATCTGGTACTGCCCGCCCTTTTCCATCACCTGGATGACACCGGGCATGGACGAGATCTGTGCGGTGATTTCGGCAGAAGGGGATTCCTTCAAGACCAGCCGCAAGCGGGTGGCGCAGTGGGCCGCGCTGGTGATGTTCTCCTCCCCGATGACATCCTTGATGTCACGGGCCAGCTTGGCATAGTCACGGACTTTTGCCATAAAATGATCCTCCTTTTTCACAACAGACGATACACATTGCCGCACAGCCCGCGGCGTCGGGCTGTGTTCTGCGGGCATTGTATCACCGGTCTGTGGACCGCACAAGAGGACGCAGACACGCCGGTGGCGCGTTTCAAAATTTTTCTCCAGCAGAAGGATCTGTGCTGAAAAAGCGTTTCAACTGTAAAAATTTTTTACATGATTTTGTGCAGGATGTTACAGTCACTTTCCACAAGAAATCGTTTTATTTTTTGTACGGCTTTTCCTCCATCAGCGGCCACAGGTTGTCGCGGCCAAACGCTTCATAGCGGGCGTTGTGCTCCATATTGTGGGCATAATCCTGACTGAATACCATACTGGCCAGCAGGTCCAGCAGGTATTTGGCAGAGGATGCGAAACTCTGCACCCAGAACTCGTTGATCTGATCCCGCAGCGTGACCGCCACCAGCGCTTCGGATGCGGCGTCCGCCAGCGGGCACTGCCGGCTGCAGGTGATGGCGATGACTGGGGTGCCGTTGCGGCGCAGCAGCTTGGCCAGCGCCACCAGCCGGGCGTTGCGCCCGGTGTGGCTGAGCAGGATAGCCACATGGCCGGTGGCAGGGATCGAGGCGTTCAAACCCTGCATATTGGTGTCCCGGTAGATCTGTGCCCGCTTGCCTGCGAAGTAGAACTGATTGCAGGCATACTCAGCGATGCAGGCCGAACTGTCATAGGCATAAAAATCCAGGTGTTGGGCGTCCAACAGCCGCTGATAAACGCGGATCAGCTGGTTCAGGTCCAGCTCGGCGCGGGTCTGTTCCACCGAGCGGTGCTGCACTTCCGTGATCTTGCGCAGCAGGCTGACGGCGTTTTCCCGCGGAGTCATCAGGACTTCCCCCTCGATGGCATGGGCCTGGCTGCTGGCCTGCCGCAGTTCGGCCAGAAAGCGCAGCTTGAAATCAGGGTAGCCTTTGCAGCCGATCTTCTGACAGAAGCGCGTCACCGAGGCCGCGCTGGTAAAGGTGGCGGCCCCAGCTCCCGCGCGGAGAACAGTTCTACCTTTTCAGGGTGGTCCAGCAGGTACCGGCGAATGTCCTTTTCCCGCTCGGTCAGGCCGCCGTCCATTGTTTGCATGGTTTCCATCAGGGTCATGGCGCATCATCCTTTCTTCTCCTTTGTTTTGCTGAGCTCTTTTTTGTAATGACGGTGGACAGCAACGGCACTACCGCCAAATTTCTACCCACGCCCTCCGCGAGGAGGGCGACATTATGGGACAGGAGGTGTACTATAAGTGGGACTATTTCTACCCACGCCCTCCGCGAGGAGGGCGACGCTTCAGCCTTACGTCAGGGACGTCCTTATCTGATTTCTACCCACGCCCTCCGCGAGGAGGGCGACTGCCGCGTACCGGACTGGTGGTCATCGTCAACGAGATTTCTACCCACGCCCTCCGCGAGGAGGGCGACTGCCCCGGGGCTGCTGCGTGACCGTCGGGGTCAAATTTCTACCCACGCCCTCCGCGAGGAGGGCGACACAGCCAGGGCAGCGCAAAAGCTCCAACAGACGGTATTTCTACCCACGCCCTCCGCGAGGAGGGCGACCCAGAAAAGATGGCTCCATATTTTGAAACTACCGAAATTTCTACCCACGCCCTCCGCGAGGAGGGCGACATCCGATGCTTGCAAACCTCGGAGAGATGGCCGTCCTATTTCTACCCACGCCCTCCGCGAGGAGGGCGACCAGACATCGTTGCCATCATCCAGAGCCACAAAGAGATTTCTACCCACGCCCTCCGCGAGGAGGGCGACACTGACAAGACTTGTAGTCTACACCGCCGATGTCGTATTTCTACCCACGCCCTCCGCGAGGAGGGCGACGAGGTACTGCCGGGCGACACAATCAGTTGTGACCTATTTCTACCCACGCCCTCCGCGAGGAGGGCGACGGCAAGCTGGCTGCGGCTTATGACGCGGTGGCGGATTTCTACCCACGCCCTCCGCGAGGAGGGCGACCGTACAAGTTCAACCCATTGGATGCGGATGAGCCATTTCTACCCACGCCCTCCGCGAGGAGGGCGACGCCCAGATCACCGGCGCGTCATCCACTTACGCGCGATTTCTACCCACGCCCTCCGCGAGGAGGGCGACGCGGACGACCGGCAGAACGCCGGAAATGCTGGCGATTTCTACCCACGCCCTCCGCGAGGAGGGCGACCTTTCTCGGGCCGCCGCTCCACCTGGTCGATGAAATTTCTACCCACGCCCTCCGCGAGGAGGGCGACCCGCAAAGGACGCCACCGACTTGACGGTAGGCATATTTCTACCCACGCCCTCCGCGAGGAGGGCGACCTGGCGGAGGAAACCGGCTTAACCCTTCAACAAACGAATTTCTACCCACGCCCTCCGCGAGGAGGGCGACCAGCCCTCTGCGGTTCTGTACTGAGCATAGTAGCATTTCTACCCACGCCCTCCGCGAGGAGGGCGACCACGGCAGATGCCTTCATCACCGCCGAAGAAGCTATTTCTACCCACGCCCTCCGCGAGGAGGGCGACTTTGAGCTCTTCCTCGCAGATCAGCGCGCCGAGCAATTTCTACCCACGCCCTCCGCGAGGAGGGCGACATTCGAATTGCTGTGCCAGCTGGTGTCAGCATCGATTTCTACCCACGCCCTCCGCGAGGAGGGCGACGCATATACGCCTTCCTTTCTTATTCGCTCCATGGGGATTTCTACCCACGCCCTCCGCGAGGAGGGCGACGATAGTGACTTTGTTGTTTTTAACTATATATCTAATTTCTACCCACGCCCTCCGCGAGGAGGGCGACCGGATGCGCTGGATGGAGGTCTTGCGCAGCTTCTATTTCTACCCACGCCCTCCGCGAGGAGGGCGACGGCATAGTCGTCACCGCAGATATGTTTTTGTTCTCATTTCTACCCACGCCCTCCGCGAGGAGGGCGACAACTTCCACCCCCTTGGCTCCGCAATGAGGTCTATATTTCTACCCACGCCCTCCGCGAGGAGGGCGACCCTGTACAACAGGCTGCTGCAAGTTCTCGTCACGATTTCTACCCACGCCCTCCGCGAGGAGGGCGACGCCGGGCCAATCTTATTATAATAGGAGGTAAACAATTTCTACCCACGCCCTCCGCGAGGAGGGCGACCAGCAACTCCGGAATCCAGCTCTCGGACGCTCAATTTCTACCCACGCCCTCCGCGAGGAGGGCGACTCGGTTCCCCGATTTTGTCCCGCAGCGTGTCCAATTTCTACCCACGCCCTCCGCGAGGAGGGCGACCATGCCGTTCTGCGTAATCTCTTAATCTTTTCATATTTCTACCCACGCCCTCCGCGAGGAGGGCGACGCATAGACGTTCATTTTCATGGTAGTTCTCCTTTCAATTTCTACCCACGCCCTCCGCGAGGAGGGCGACTCGTGCCATGCAGGCTGCTGTGGGTGCACTGGGAATTTCTACCCACGCCCTCCGCGAGGAGGGCGACACACCGGCCCGCCCGACGACCTCGAAGCGGCGATATTTCTACCCACGCCCTCCGCGAGGAGGGCGACGGTCTCTCACCGGCATCTTCAGCAGGGCATCAAGGCTTATTTCTACCCACGCCCTCCGCGAGGAGGGCGACCATTGGCCATCTGCCAAACAAGTCGTTGATGGTGATTTCTACCCACGCCCTCCGCGAGGAGGGCGACTTTAACCGGCAGGAAGTTGTTGCCCAACGTGACCATATTTCTACCCACGCCCTCCGCGAGGAGGGCGACCGATCAGGGCAATGCTCACGGTGCCGTCGTCATTATTTCTACCCACGCCCTCCGCGAGGAGGGCGACACCTGCCCCCGCATGTTCTCGCTGTCGATGATGATTTCTACCCACGCCCTCCGCGAGGAGGGCGACGGCGGAAGGCTCCAGGATAGGCTCGGGCAAATATATTTCTACCCACGCCCTCCGCGAGGAGGGCGACCGCCGCGCTACCGTGAGCAGGCGGCCCGGCAGATCATTTCTACCCACGCCCTCCGCGAGGAGGGCGACCGGCGGTTTTGTGATCCAGCGCGCCGGCGATCTGGGGATCATTTCTACCCACGCCCTCCGCGAGGAGGGCGACCTGTACCTGTTCCATCGTTTTCCGGGGCATCAACTTATTTCTACCCACGCCCTCCGCGAGGAGGGCGACATGCAGCGATTCACGACCTCCGCGCCATGTACTGATTTCTACCCACGCCCTCCGCGAGGAGGGCGACTTGGAGGCTGACGCACGCGGCGGCACGCGGTATACTATTTCTACCCACGCCCTCCGCGAGGAGGGCGACCGTCCGGGTACTCTATGCGGCCCGCTAACCGTGGGATTTCTACCCACGCCCTCCGCGAGGAGGGCGACCGGAACCACTCGTTCCAGATTCTCGTGTAGGCCCGATTTCTACCCACGCCCTCCGCGAGGAGGGCGACTTATAAAGCCATAAAAAGACTCAAAGACCCTTCTATTTCTACCCACGCCCTCCGCGAGGAGGGCGACCACAGCGGAAAAAGCTTGTAGCACGAAATTTGCTTCCATTTCTACCCACGCCCTCCGCGAGGAGGGCGACGGGAAGTGCGCTGCGGCTTGCCGATGTATGCCGAGATTTCTACCCACGCCCTCCGTGAGGAGGGCGACTGCTGGCTCCCCCGGTTTGTCTGGGTAACGGGGTATTTCTACCCACGCCCTCCGCGAGGAGGGCGACTTTTGAGCCGGGCCCAGCTCGCCCGGCAGATTGCCATTTCTACCCACGCCCTCCGCGAGGAGGGCGACGCGCCACCGGCGATATGTACGCCATCATGGGCATATTTCTACCCACGCCCTCCGTGAGGAGGGCGACGACACCACCACCGGCGAGACCTACCGCGTTACAAGCATTTCTACCCACGCCCTCCGTGAGGAGGGCGACGTTGCGGCTTTCTTGCCCGCATTTTGGACGATCAATTTCTACCCACGCCCTCCGTGAGGAGGGCGACCGCAACTGCTCATCACTGCGCTGTGCTCTGCTTATTTCTACCCACGCCCTCCGTGAGGAGGGCGACGTGGCCGGGCCCAGCAGCGGCTTGACCGCCTCCAATTTCTACCCACGCCCTCCGTGAGGAGGGCGACCTTTTCTCCCAGACACACACCAGAGCCGACCAGATTTCTACCCACGCCCTCCGTGAGGAGGGCGACGAGTGGGAAACGCCTCAAGATTTGTTTGACAAGCTATTTCTACCCACGCCCTCCGTGAGGAGGGCGACCGTGGGGCGGCCTACGGCCCGGCCTTCAGGATTTATTTCTACCCACGCCCTCCGTGAGGAGGGCGACGGCGTGGCGGGCGCTTACAACTCTAAGTCTATGAATTTCTACCCACGCCCTCCGTGAGGAGGGCGACGGTCTGTATGCTCGCGGCCTTGCCGATTGCGGCCAATTTCTACCCACGCCCTCCGTGAGGAGGGCGACGCTGGCGCGGGGCGCTGGCTCTCGCTGGCGCGAGAGATTTCTACCCACGCCCTCCGTGAGGAGGGCGACGCTGGCGCGGGGTCGCTGGCGCGAGAGATTTCTACCCACGCCCTCCGTGAGGAGGGCGACGGTATGCAGAGGCCAACAGCGGCAAGCGCTGGAAATTTCTACCCACGCCCTCCGTGAGGAGGGCGACTTACAGCTGACGATTTAGGCGACCAAATGTATATTATTTCTACCCACGCCCTCCGTGAGGAGGGCGACCCCCTTATAAATTAACTGTATTGCTCTTTCCTTATTTCTACCCACGCCCTCCGTGAGGAGGGCGACGCATAGGTGTCTTTCACAAGGGCTTCCAGGGCGATTTCTACCCACGCCCTCCGTGAGGAGGGCGACAGCAAATGTGCCATAAAATAAAGGCTATTTTCTGGCTGCATTTGTACAATGAGATACAGCTCACGAAAAAAGCGGGCTGTATTTGTGCAGGCTGCACTGTCTTTGGAGCGCAGCCTGCACGTTTGAGCAAAACAGACAGGTGCGAGGCAGCGGGGGATTTTCTGTCCGCTGTGCCCTCGCACCAAAGTTCTGCCTTCGGTGACAGTATACCATAAGTGGGTGCGTTAGACCAGCAGGACGCCGTCCTGCGGCCACTGGGGTGTGAGGCCGATGTGCTCCACTTTGGCTTTGTAACTGTTGCCCAGGCGGTAAAAGCGCAGACTGTCCGCATCTGGGTCGATCAAAGCGGTGAGCTCTGCCTTGAACACAGCGTACTGTGCGGCATCCAGAATGCACTCAAATACAGAGTTCTGCACCCGTTGGCCGTGGTTGACGCAGGCTTTTGCAACCTTGCGCAGCCTGCGCCGTCCGGCGGCCGTTTCGGTGTTGACGTCGTAAGTGACCAAAACCAGCATAGCGCCCTCCTTATTTCCAGAAAAATGGGGGATAGCGGTCCAGATCGCCCCGCAGGGTGCGGGCCAGCAGCAAAGCCTGCACATAGGGCACCAGTCCCCAGGGGATCTTTTCACTCAGAAACGGGTGCTGGATGGTCTGCTGCCTGCGCTGCTGCCATGCCTGCAGAAAAGCCCTGCGCCCCTCGTCGGTCAGCAGGACGGCGCCGCTTTCCTGTTTGACGCAGTGTTTGGGCAGGATGGTCTTTTGATTGATGCAGGTCAGCACAAAGCGGTCGGCAAAAGCGGTGCGCAGTTCTTCCATCAGGTCCAGCGCCAGGCTGGTGCGGCCGGGCCGGGGCCGGTGCAGAAAACCCACATATGAATCAAGACCGGCGCCTTCCAGTGCGGCGGCGCAGTCGCGGGCCAACAACGTGTAGGCAAAGGAGAGCAGGGCGTTGACCGGGTCCAGCGGCGGACGGCGGGTGCGCTTGGCAAAAGCAAAGGCCGGGCGCTGCTGCAGGATCAAGTCATCAAAACCGCTGAAGTAGAGCTGTGCCGCTTCGCCTTCGATGCCGCGCAGTTCTTCGGTGGTCATGGCGTCTTCGACGCGGGGAAGGGTTGCGGCCAGCTGGCCGGACAAGGTTTTCAGCTTCTCCACAGGGACGCGCTGCGGGTGGTCGCGCGTTGCGCGTTCCAGCACCCAGCGGGCGTTGTAGATCTTACCCAGCAGGAACCCTTTGGCATAGCGGCAGCTGATGCCAGGGTCAGATAGCTGCTTTCGGTCAGGACAAATAAAGTGTTCAGCAGCTTTCTCATGGTGCATCTGCCTCCGTTTCTTCCAGGTGGGCGCGGATATAGCCTGCCGGATCGGCGCGCCGGCAGAGAACGGGCAGACACAGCTCTTTCAGGGAGCAGGCGTTGCAGTGCTTGCCGGGCTTTACCTTGGGGGTGTGGCTCCGCGCAAAGCAGTCGTTCATCTCGGCGGCTACAGACTGGGTCTTTTGCCGCAGCTCGGGGGTCAGGTCCACCCATCCGCGGCGGCGGGTCTCTGCATAGAAAAGGGCGCCCTTTGGGATTTCGCAGACCAGCATTTCTTCCAGCGCCATGGCCTGGGCGCAGAGCTGCAAACGATCGGCGTCGTTTGCCTTGGGGGAACCGTGTTTGTACTCCACCGGCAGAGGCAGCCACAGCCCGGGATAGTCCTGGAGGGGCACCCCTTCGGGGCCGGCGCGAAATTCCACCACATCGCAGACGCCGGACAGCTGCAGCCGGTGGCTGACCACCCGCAACCCCCGTACAGTCAATAGGCCGCCGCGCTTTTCGTGAAGGGCTTCGTCGTGGCAGCGCTCATGCAGAAGGTGCCCTTCGGCGGTGCGCAGGTTTTCCGCCCACT
>ERZ1090863.452-NODE-452-length-22974-cov-7.327938_pt1 | contig 22974 bp, 20 predicted proteins | sample MGYA00478480_ERZ1090863 | MGnify/ENA primary metagenome ERZ1090863 (study PRJEB33644, sample SAMEA5815746) | chicken gut metagenome | biome: Chicken; feature: Gastrointestinal Tract; material: Caecum | place: Ireland | collected 2019-01-01 | study: A study of the...
ATTAAAATCGTTGCTTGTTATGAGGTGGGCATAATAATGATTTCTGATGTTATCCATAAAATAGAATTCATTATTTCTAATCTCTTCTATGGAATATTCGGCCAATTTTGAAGTTGTAAATTCGGCTAATATTTCATTTAAACTTGGAATAGAGTTTTGGCTTGGAGAAATAAGGTAGATGTCATATAAAAGATCTGATTGCGAAAAATCACGAGCATCTTTGTGTATGTCTTTTAATCGCTTAGATATTTCATAAATAGAAGGACGAACAAGTCGAATTTCACTAAAATACTTTTTTAGTGATTTTTCCACTGCGTTGAATGTCGGTTCAATAGAAGAGAATGCTCTAGTTTGAAGTAGTCTATCATTAATTGCTTTATATAGATTCGATGTTGTTGTTGGCTTGATAGATTCTTCTATCTTAAAAATGGCGTCCTCAATATACTTAAGAAACCTAGTCGCATTAAATTGATAAAGGAGGGGGAAGACATAATTCTTTGTGTCTGCTATTTTTTTCTCTTGTTTATCAGCAGGCATGGCATCGAGAGTCATTAGATTATCTAGCCTATCGGCAAATTTTATGTAGAATGCTATTTTATGCTCGTTACATTTTCTTATTACTTCGGCATAGTCTAACTCTTCGGGGGAGATGCCATCATCAATTTTTTGCTTTTGGTCCTCAGAAACGTTTGTAACGCAGTTTATTAAGTCCGCGACATCTTTATCGAAGTCTTCTTTTGCATGTGCATACGAGTAAGAAGTGTCTTCATATAAATCGTGCATGATGGCAGCTTTAAGGACATCCTCATCAAACAGGCGTTCGTGTATTAGGATGAGTGTTACTCTAAGCGGGTGATTGATATATGGTTCACCAGACTTTCTGACAAGTTCACCATTGTCGTTAAATTTTTGTTTTTGGGGCTCTTTTTGATGATGGTTTGTATATTCCTCGGCTATCTTAATGCTTTTTTTGATTTCGCTTATAGTGCTTGCATAGCCAAGCCCTAAAAAGCTACTTAATTCATTTTCAATAAGTTCGATTAGCTGCGCTTTAGACTGATGAATATAATCCTGATATAGCAATGAAAGTGAAAACATGGTTCGCCCTCCTATGAAATGGCTTTAGTTATCATCAGAGTTATCATCCGGGCTATTTTCATTTGTTCGTCTGATAGGACGGATAATAGATTTATAAAATCTAGTAAGCTCTTGTGGCAAATAATAGTGTGAGTTAAAAATATGCTTAGAGAGCAAATCCTTAACTTCATGCTCAATGATCTGTGAAATTAACTTCAAGCGTAGATTCTCATCAATATCGTCATTTTGCAAAAGACTTGTCATTAATCGTACAGCTCTTTTGGCAAGCTCTGAAAGTTTTTCTTCAGGGATTCGTGAATAATTAAAGCATAAAAACTTTGTTAATTCATTGAGACTAACTGATAATGGTTCGGCAATAATAACAATAGGAAACGTCGTCGTTTGGTTGCTTTGTCCACTGGTTTGTGAAAGAGCGATCCCACGTGCGCCAATAAAATTTTTTTCGGGGTGCTTTGTAGTGATTTTTGAGGACAAGTCAAAAGACATTGATACATGTTCACTTTTTGATTCGTCCGACATATTAAACCAAAGCAAGGTGGGGGAAAGGTAAGACGTGCCAGTGAATACCAAGTGGCTCTTTTCAGCTAAGGCGTTTTGGAAGGAGCAACCGTCTTGTAGCAGGTTGAATATATCTCTTGCTTCGCTTTCATTTTTGAAAGAAAAAATGCCTTTTGTTTCAAATTCACCTTCGGATGAACCTTTACTTAGTTGTATAATGCCAAATTGTGTTATTTTGTCGTCTGAATCCAAGCTCGTAGAATTATAATAGCATAGATAGTTTCCGTAGAATTTTTCGGCAAATAAAGAACTAGTACGATTAGAATCATCGTTGAATTCTTTTAACAGATCATGGCTTTTAAGCTGTTCAAGGGTTATGTTTTCTCGGAAACATTTTTTAAGAACTGGATGCAAGCTACGCAACTCGTTAATGTCATTCAACATTTGAACAAGATCGTCTTCGGATGGAGAGGTTTTTCCGTTCATATAATTTGTGTAAGTGTTGACAGAAATCCTTAAGACGCTGATGCAAATTTTTCTGTTCCCTTTGACCTTAGGTTTATAGGTTGAAAAATCATCCCAGTCACGATCAGGATTGGATTTCATCTCTTCCCAGCTTAAATTTCGCCCACAGAAGTTTTCTTGGGAGATTTTTGTTATCTCTCTAATGGCATCGATGTTTTTCATAAATAAAGGGGTCGTATTTTTCATAATCTCCTCCAAATCCATCTTTGGAATAATTATACACATTTTTACGAAAAATAGCAAGGGAAGTTTTTGGGGAAAATCCCCCAAATATTTAGCGTATAATTCTTTACTCGTTGGGGGGAATTAATTTATACACTGTGATAAAATATATCTAACGAAAGAAAAGGAGAGATAGCGATGTTTGCAATTGAACTTTATAGGCAATATCTTTATAACAGCACGCGAGGCATCAGTAATGTTGATAAGGCAAAAAAGCTTGCTTTTGAAAAACAGAAAATTACCGAAATTTTGGACTCTTTGCCCAACCTATTTTATAAGGACAAGGCTCTTATCGATAAGGGTGATACAACCGTATACACCTATATCAAGAGAGAAATTATTTCCGAGGTGATACAAAGGGGGCAAGACGCGGTTGTGTTTGAAAGTAGCTTCTTTCTTCGGAGCGTATTGAATGAAATAGAACAAATGAAAGATTCAATGGCAGCGTAAACAAACGCCCCGGCGGTTTTTGACCGTTGGGGCGTTTCCTTTATCGGTTTGGTGGGAATTAAATGTCTATTGGTATTGAATTTTAATTGTAATTAAAATAAACTTAAAGCACATAAATCAAATCGACTTGAAGACAGAAAAACTTTTGCAAGTGCACTTGCAAAAAATTGCAGGAGAAAGGTTATGACGGATGAAGAATTTAGACCTAGCGAAGATTATATTGATACGGTAAAGAACATGAATGCCCTTCATGATTTCTTCAATAGGTTGTACTTTAATGGTGAGTTGATAACTCCTGTAATCACTGTAAGGCAGGATATGCGTGGAAGAGCATTCGGCTGGTTTGTCCCCAACAAGGTATGGACGGCAGAGGAGGATGGCTATGCAGGCAGCGTGGAGATCAACATGTGCTCTCAGTGGCTTAATCGTCCTTTTGAAGAAATTGCCGGGACAATGCTCCACGAGATGTGTCATCAATATGCATATGTAAAAGGAATTAAAGATACTTCGCGTTATGGCTACTACCATAATAAAGAGTTCAAGTCAATCGCTGAAAAGCATGGGCTCAAGGTGGAAAATACCGGACGTTATCACGGGTGGTGCAAGACTGAACTTACCGAGCAGAGCAAAAATCACTTAAAGAATTTTGTTCAAAACGGCAGAATACTATATGACATTCGTACTTGCCACGAGCCCAGCTGGTTTGGCTCGGGTGACGGCGAACTAAAATTGACTCGACAGCGCAAACCTTCAAGCACAAGAAAGTTAATATGCCTAACTTGCGGGATGAGTGTGCGAGCTACAAAGGATGTATATGTACTCTGTGGGAAATGTAAAACTAGGCTCATACCTGTACCTAGCCCAGCGGACTATGACCCTGCGCAGGACAAGTCATGGGTTGAAGTTGCTGCAGAACCAAAACTTCATTAAGGGGCAGAGGAATTTCCCCAAATCAATGTGGAACCAAAGCTCACCGAGGTGGGTTATGGAAATAAATTCAAAAAGGAGAGGTTTTTATGGAAGCTAAAATTAGTGCTCAGGAACTCATGGCGGTAGTAACGGATACCAACAGAAAGGTTACTGACATGGCAAAAAAGCAGCGTGCAGGTGTGCCTGCATTTAGGCCGTCGTCTAAGGTTGCAAGCGCAATAGTGGTTGTGCTTTCGATTTTAGGACTTGCATTGTCGGCTTTGATTTTCTTCCCGGGTGTGTGGGAAACGTTTGGCGTGGCAATTTCGGAGTCCCTTTGGAAAATCATATATATTGCCTATGCGGTCGTTGCTTTATTTATTGCGGCGGTATCACGCATAAGAACACCCTTGAGGGTATGGGCGGTTATAGTAGCCATCGCGCCTACATGTATTCAGGTGATACTTGGTATCCTATAAGCGTGTCGGTTACACCATAATCTGCACGTAAGATTGAAACAAAGGAGGACGAGGTATGAGTTCAACAGACATCAACGAACGGGTAAAGTTGAAGTTGATCAGGCTGGTAATGCAGTATCGCAGACAGCAGAAGGCGGGCGACTTTATCCGATTGAACAAGAATTCCATTCGCTTGTTCGGGAAACAAGCGGCCGTTATACTATCGTGTACCGACAAAAAGAAGCTTCACGAGATAATTCCTGTTGAGGACGAAATGTCGGTTGAAAGGTATAGCGGGGAGTCGGTCACATTATCGGATGTATTCTTGTCCAGCGAAAACGCCGTTTGGGACGGGGACGCCATCATGTTCATGACCGAGGACGGCGTTCTTGTATCAGCCAACCAGTATGAATACATACAAAAACACGGTCCGCTGTCGCAGTATCACTACTTTGCCAAGTCCAATAACAAAGATTTTGAGATGATGAGAGTCTGGAAAGATCTCAGCAGGAAGTCCGCGGAAGCCCGAAAAGACAAGGCAAAGGAAATCCTCTATCTCACCCTCGGCACCGTCACGTGGACGATTACGGAAGCTACGGCGACAAAGCCAGCGGTCAGAGTGACTTCGCCCATTATGCAGTGCCAGATTGCAGAAGCGTCAAACTCCAAGGACAGACCCCGCTTTACTATAATAGCCGATACTGTGAAGGTAAACAATATTCTTGCGAGAGAGCTCAAGCAGAGAAACATTGAGCTGTTCTTGAACGTCACCATGGATAACATACCGTTCGGACAGTCCGCACTGGACGCGTTAAAAGCAATCGAGGACAACGCAAAATACTGTCCCGACATTGAAGTAAACATCAACAACTTCAATATCTGCCTGCTTGACAGCACCAATGAGACAATATGCCAGCTCATTGAAAAGCATCTCGATGAACTTGCCGCATCGCCGCTTATTCAGGTATTGATGGGCGAGAGAAAGTATGAAGAGCTGCCTGTTAAAAAGGTCGCAGATTACCCCATCTATCCGTTGCCTACGGACGACAGCCAGCGCGATGTTATAGACGATGTCCTTGCCGGGCATAGCATCAACATCTCCGCGGCGGCAGGTACAGGCAAATCGCACCTGATGGTACTATTAGCTGCAAGCCTCGTCATTGCAGGGCGTAATCTTTGTGTAATGAGCGAAAAGCGTGCGGCAAACGAAGTTTTCCTCAAGTATGCCGCAAAAATAGGGCTGGATCAGTTCTGCCTCGAAATAAACAACAAGATGACAGTCCCGCAGATAATCGACCAGCTCGACAGGATACGCAATACCGCACAGGTATATGTCGATCCCGTTCGTGCAAGAGACCTTCTCAGTGAGACGGCAGAGATTGAAAAGAGCCTCGAAGACTACAATGATGTAGCCTATTCGGCAATTCCCGGCTTAGACCTGTCCCTCTATGAACTCATCGGTGAGGCAATCAGCAGGGACGTATGTGCCGATGTTTCAGCGCTCAATATCAGCCTTGATAAGTACCGCGCCGTATGCAGGAAACTCGAAACACTGCAGGAGGATATTAATAATACGGTATCCGACGAAGATTTTGAAAGGTTCCTGCGTGAAGGGACTACAGGTGACGACGAGACGGATGAGCTTCTTTCGGAGAGCGTCGATAGCCTAAAGCATAACGGCGTCGATATCATCGCGTTCGTGCAGAGTAACTGCATAGCATATAGCGAAATATGTTCTGTTGCAAAGGCTAATCTTGCAAGGATTTTGGCATCCAGGCTTGTCCATGACAAAAAGATTGAGAAGTACGGCAACGTCTTTCTTCGTTCAAAATACGCAAAACTTACCGAGGCTTACACAAAGTTGCAGTCGCTTTACAGGGATTATATGCGCCAACAGCTTAGCGCACGGATTTCTAAAGCCGTCGCTGAGGATACGGAGCTAATTCCCATTTTAGAGCGCATCAAGACGTCCAAAATGAACGTGACAGACTTCTTCAAGAAGTACGGCGCTACCATTTTAAAGCTCTGTCCCGTCATTGTCACTACGCCATCCGCGGCTATCAATTACGTGACAGACGAAATGAATATTTTTAACGCTTTACTGATAGATGAAGCCTCGCAGGTTCCTATCGCAAGCGTAGTACCGTTCCTTATCAAAGAGAGACAGCTCATAGCCTTCGGCGACAACAATCAGCTCGATATCATGTCCTTTTTCATGTCGGATGACGAAGACGGTTACGACGAGAATGGAGAGTTCGATCTTTCGAGAACGGACAAATCTATTCTCCATCTCGTTCAAGGTAAGGGCATTCCGAGCAGGAGGTTGAGCTACCATTATCGCTCCAAAACCCAGCACCTGTTTGTTGCGTCGAACCTGCTGTGCTATAACGGAAATATCAACCTCACGCCCGACGTATTCACGTCGTGGAGTAAACTGCCCGCATATCTCGGTTTTGAAATCGTTAAGGTAGCTGTGCCCTTTGATACGGCTAAGGCTTTGGCGGCAGTTCCCTTAAAGAGCCAGAACACCAAGCGCAAGGAGAACAACACATATATTACTTCATATATGGAGCGCGTCAAGAGTGAGATGGCAAAGAGCATCGCCGAACGCGTAGCTCAAATCAAAGACGATACGCCGGAGAAGAGCGTGGGTGTGGTTACGCTGAACGATATATTCCAGAACATGGTAATAGATGAACTGGAAGACCTCATGTCGAACGGACACCTTGACTGCGATATTGATAGCGACGAAGATGTCTGGGTGCGCTCGTTGGAGAACGCACAGGGCAAAGAGGCAGACGTAATCATCATAGCGATAGACCACGCGAGGCGCAACGCCAAAGGTGTATTGCAGAAGAACATCTCTGGCTACTTCCATGGCGGAGAGAAGGGCGAGCAGAGCGGCAATAACCGCCTGAATGTGCTCTTTACTCGCGCAAGGGAGAAGAATATCATATATCTCGCCTTCGATTATAACGAAATCAAGGACAGCGAGAGGAGTCTCAAACGGCTGTACACCTATCTCGAATATGCGGCTACCGGCAATATGTCCTGCATAGCGGAGAAGCCGATAGTCGAGGATAAGACTAACGCACATGCCGCAAAGGTAATATCGGCAGCATTGAACGGCTGTGAAGTAAGAACCAAGGTCGGGGCTAATGCGATGATGGTCGATTTGGGAGTACTGGGTACACCCGATGCGGACAAATTCAAAGTAGGCTTCCTTTTGCCGAACCATAAAATCACCCCCAATACACTTTACACCAAGATAAATCTGCTTGAAAGAGCGGGCTGGAGGGTATTGCCACTGTCGCTCGTTTATCTGCTTGAAAAGCCGGAGGCGTATAAATCGCAGCTACCTAAGATGATCGACAACGAGCACCGTCTCGGCTGCGACGTCGAGGAGAATTACCTTACTGCGACAAAGCCTGCCGTTCCCGTTACCCTCGAAGAGATAGCTTTGCGCGGGCAAATGAATGAGCCTGGCATAAATGAAGGCGCGGAGCGAGCAGAGGTTATTGCACCGCTGACCGTACCTGAATTTGCGCAAATGGATATCGAGGCTGCGTGCAGGCAATCATGCGACGATACAATCAAGGCTGCGACGCAGCAGGTGATAGACTTGAGCTACAAGCAAAATACCCAGGCGTTTCTCGTAAAACTCGCGCAGAGCGCCCATAAAGCCGCGATAAACGGCGATAGTGGCAAACTCAGCGGGTTCACTAATAAAACTTATTACCTCTACAAGAACATGGGCGAAAAGCGCGCCTGCTATTTGCTTGCGCAGCTGCTTCGCTTAACCGACAGCGAGGGCAATCAGCAGTTTATCAAGGATCTGTTAGAAGAGTCTGTAGCCATGAAGATAATCGAGGAGGTGGCGTAATATGCTCAAACTTAAACCAAATCAGAAGGTCTTGTCCGAGGACGGACAGCGTGAATTTACGGTCGATTGCCTTATTCATACGGGCAGCGGTCAGGGCGATATATATAAGGTGCATGCCGGTAAGGATGTGTACGCAATGAAGCTCTTTCACACGGGTAAAGTCAAGCGTATTCGGCGGCAGATTGAAAACCTTCGTCGCAGGGGCAAGGCAAGCTCGGCGTTCGTACATCCGTTATATATTGTAAAGGTCGGCGAGGCAATCGGCTACGTTATGGAGTATGTCAGCGACGATCTCTACGATGACGGAAGCATTCTCTTCAACGGCATAGAGGTGGATGACGGACAGGGCAATATTATCCGTATGGAATTGCCCTTCAATCAAAAAATTGCCATTATGTACAACATCGCTGAAGCAATCAAAATCCTCTACGAGGCTGACATAGCCTTAATGGACTTGAAGTTCGAGAATATCAAAATCAACAAATATGACATGTCGGTTAAAATACTCGATACCGATACCGCGGTTGGCGGCCGCACAAAGCCGATTGTGAGCGGCACCATAGGTTTTATGCCGCCGCTTACAATGCGCGGCGAGGAAGTGCCGAATAAATACAACGACTCATTTGCTTTCGGTTCTATGGTGGGAATTACCTTTTGGGGAGGTCACCCGTTGATAGGCAGGAAGTACGAAGAACCCTGCACAACCGATATCGACACATACACATTTGCAACTAATCCGATATACATCTTCAATCGCAACGATCCCAGCAATCGTCCTTTGGACAGCAACAAACGGATGATAGAGCGCATGAAGAAATACCCACAGTATTTTGTGGACGCTATGCACCAGACGTTTGTGGACGGTCTGTACGACGGGAAGAAGCGCGTCGATCCTAGGGAATGGCAGGAGATACTTGTTCGCCTTTACAATGACCATTATCTCTGCAAGCATTGCGGGGAGGAGCATTTCTTTGGCGGCACATCTAAGCATTGCAACGTTTGCGGCGCTCTTCTCGAACCGCCCATCAAGCTGGTGTGCGACAAGAACAGTGCGCCCGGCGTACACCTTTTCAACGGCGCAGAATTATGGTCTTCCGAGTTGTGGGGTGACCAAAGCAACTATCAGCTCTTTAAGGTGGTCGTGTCCGATTACGACAAGAAATACGGGCTACTTTGCACCGGCGCACAGTCTGTCACCGCCGAACTGAAAAACGGACAGTGCAGAGAGTTTCAACGAGGCGAAACGATACCTATCTTTATGGACGCAGTCCTTAAAGTGGGCAAATATTCATTAAAATTTATAGGAGGACAAGTAAAATGAACATGTTCAATAGGTTTGCAAGCAAAGGCGTTGCCAGAGGCTCTACACCCGGTAAAACGGGTGGGATAGGCGAAAGGGTTGTCGTTGACAACCGCAAGCCTATATACCTCGTTCTCATTCTCGATAAATCTGGCAGTATGGGAGGCACCAGCACCGTATTCAATGAAAACGGCGAGCCTGTGACTATTCCTAAAATCGAACAGCTCAACGATGGCTTAAAACGCGTCACCAAGAGCCTCAAGGATTTTGAAAGAGGCAACCCGCTTTATAGGGTGTATCTGCAGATCATCGAGCTCGATTCGTATGGCAAAGCGGTATTCCCTGAATTTCAGCCCGTTTCACGCGGTTTTGAGGAGATCAGATTTGAAGCCGACGGCTGTACTGAACTCAGGGCATCGCTCAATACTCTCAAAACCTTCATCAGCCACAAGTATCTGCGCGATGACCGTCCCGAACGTGAGGGGAGAGGGTACAATAAAGCCGTCAGCGTCATCCTGATGTCGGATGGCTGGCCCACCGATTCCAACGGCATTGAGCAGAAGGGCCCTGCGTACAGGAACGTAATTGACGAGTTCAACCAGTATCTCATCGAGATGGATTATGCCAGAAACGTCGATAGGTACTCCATAGCTGTCGGCGACGATGCGTGCGAAGATATGCTCCGTTATTTTAGTGACGGCGACGAGGATCTCGGCGAAAACTCGCGTTTCTATCGTGTGGAAGCGTGCGAGTCTATAGCATCCGCTCTGGACTATATGACGCGCGCTTCGCTGGCTCATCACACTACAAGTCCCGTCGCCAACGATTTCGACGATGACGACGATGACGACGATGAAGATGACGACGAGTACGAAGACGAGGAAGAGCTCGAAGAGGACGACGAGGACATCGATGAAGAGGAGGACTCCTCCAATGACGAAGAACTCAGCGAAGAACCTGACGAGGACGATATTTCTGACGAAGAGGAGGTCGTTGCGGCTCCTGCTGCGGAGACAGCAGGGACTAAATATCAGATCGATATCGTCAGGTGTAAGAAGGACAGGTGTATGGAATGCCTCGGCAATAAGTGCCCTGTCTCGGCAATCGAAATACATAGCGGTATCATCTCTATCAACAAAGATATTTGTAACGGTTGCGGACGTTGTGAGGCTGTCTGCCCTTATGGTGCAATCCATAAAGCTCAAACTGATACGATGCTGGACGACCTGTTCGACGGCATAGATTGAGTGTGTGGGTGAACGGCATGAACTTGTTTTCAAAACTGTTTTCAAAGAAGTATAAGCTCGTATGCGTAGAAAACAAACATACAAAGACAGGCTTGACACGCTTAGCCAATGATGACCAAGTTGCGGGCGGTATCGGCAATTCTGCCGATACCGCAGGCAAAGTGGTAGAGGCAAAGTTGGCTATTGATAGTGCACTTTGCAGAAATGAACATTGCTTCTTTTGCACAACCCGCTGTCCGTGCAATGCAATCGTCGTATTGTACGGCAACGTGGTTATTGACGGCGGTAAATGCGATGAGTGCGGGCACTGCATGAAAATATGCCCTGTCAGCGCGATATCTTTTAAGAATTAAAACGGAGGATGTCATGTACGTAGTTAGCCGAAAAACAACCGGGTACAAGAAGTTACAAAAGGGACTCGCCTGCGAGGATTTCGTTCTTACAAAGGAGTTCAACGATTTCGTGATAATGGCTTGCGCGGATGGTCACGGCGACCGTAAATGCAAATATGCAGCTAAGGGTGCGGAGCTTGCAACGTGGGTTATTACCAAAGTTTTGCAGGATATGCGGAAAGTTGAAGACAGCATAGAGGATTATGGCGTTGTATTAAACGATGGCCGCGAAGAAATAATAAGGAAGTTTATCTGCGGCTGGGTTGGCGCGGTGCTTGACGACTACAAAGTAAATCATCCAGAAGATACGGCATTTCAGCAGGAATTCAAGGAACTTTCTAAATATGCAAAGAGTATATATGATGTTCGTAGCGGTGAAATGCCTGTGCGTGAATTCAGGGCGCTGGCAGAATATCGTCATGGGAGGGAAGAGGCGATTTATAAAACAACGCTGCTTTACGGAACAACAATGAATGCCATGGTCGTTACAGATAAATTCGTGTTTGCCATCGGTATTGGCGACGGTGATGTGGTTGCCGTGAACGGTAAAAGGGTAGAGTGGCTGTTGCCTTCATCCGACCAGTTTAATACGTCGCCTGCGTCATTATGCGGAAATTTCGGTGTTATGCCCGAAAATTTTGCGTCGATTTATGTGCCTGTTACCAAGGGCAGAAAACTCACAGACAGCTTCTTCCAGCCGGAGATACTTATGATTTCAACGGACGGGTTACGCAATGCGTTTTTGAGCGATGAGTCGTTTGCCGAAAAGCTCCTTGAAATAGCTCAGGCTTTTAAAAAAGGCGACGGCAAGAACTTCGTGAGAAACAGCAAGAAGTGGCTCGAAGAGAGGTCTATGTATGGAGTTACACAGGACGATATCGCGTTCTCGCTTTGTAGTAAATACTCGGTAAAGCCTAAACAAGTACAAAGAGCAAAGAAGAGTAAAACAGATGCTTAGATATTATCATTACAGGAAGCTATCTTCAAATGCACAAAATGCGTATGCGAAGATAGCTTTTGCTTTAAAAAGATATTCTTCTGCGGCAGTTATCGACACAGTGCCAAATTTACAGAAGGTGTTGGACGCCGTTAGGGACGATAACCCACATTTTTTCTATGTGGATTGGGGCGCGTTTTTATACGGAAGCAGGATGCAGGCCGAAAAAACTGTAATTTACTTTAAATATCGCATACAACGTACGGTTGCTAAGCAGTATCTGGAGCAGATAAATGTTATTGCGGAAGGCTTAAAGTCTAACAGCGACTATTCAACAATGCGCAAGGTGCACGACTACCTTGCCAAGACTGTAAAATATAATCCGCGCGTTGAATCAGGAGATTCAATATATAGAATAAACGACCATAATGTGATCGGTCCGCTCTTTGAAAAAATGGCGGTGTGTGAGGGGATTGCAAGGGCATACCAGATTTTACTAAAGCATCTGAATATCGAATGTACATATATGAGTGGCTTTGTGAACACAAGCCGGGTACGGGGATATCATGCGTGGAATCTGGTCAGGTATAATGGTAAAATCAAAAAGGTTGATGTTACATGGGATTTGAATGATGGTAAAGTCGGCCATCAATATTTTATGGTGCCAAATTAGTGGATGATTGGGGCGTTTCCTATATTGAATTGGGGGAATAAAAACCGTTATTGGTATTGCGAGTAACTAGAGTTTAGCTTAGACTTAAAGTGCGAATGAGAGAACAATTACCTAAGAATATATTTGCAAGTGCACTTGCAAATATATGACGGTAATTTTTTAGTATTTCAATATAGGTAAGGAGAATGAATATGGTAAACTCGGTAACAGAACTTTTTTTAACCAACTACTTTTATATTGTAACACTCATCGGCAATTTTATGGGTGGAAGGGGAAAGCTCTTCTATCGTCTTGCCAAAATGTTCTTCATGCCAAATCTGGACGTGGAGAAGCTCTACAATATAGTGAATAGTCGTGAACTGAATGAAATAGACACGCTTAATAAGTTCAATCAGCGCAACAGGTTGCTCAAATATTATGAACTATTAGGCAAGGAATCACCGCTTTCACCCGAATATGAGGAGGTTATCCGTATAAAGGGCAACGTGCTGTCATCGCTTAAAGGTACTCCTCTTGAGGTTAGCAAAAATGTGCCGAGGCAGGTAGTATATAATACCTTGATTACAGCAGCCAATGCGGGTTTGGTAAACGCGTTGTTTGCGTGCGGACTGTTGCAGTGTGAGGGAATCTTCTTTGATAAAAACTCCAAGGCGGGGCTTAAAAAGCTGAACAATGCCGCCGACTGGCTGGATATTGTAAGTCTGCTCGCGCTCATTGAATACGATGAGTGTAATCGTAGCTATAATTTGGCGCGGTTAGATATAGCGGTATACAATACACCTTATGAAAGCCTCGTACAGACGGTAACAAGTAATTACGATATACCGCAGTACTTTGGCAATTTGAGCGCAAGTGTACTTTTAATAAAGGCTTTCGCTGCCGATACATTAAAGCGCGAGCAGTATGATGCTAAAGTATCTCGCATACTCAATAGCCGTGTCCTGAGTTTCGGGGATAAGGAGAGGCTTATCTACACAGCAAACAAAGATTTATTCTCTACTGTGGGCAATCTTCCATTAAAGCTCGGCAAAAACGGCGCAGATATAACACATGATTTCAACATCAGGCTGCCTTACAACAGAAGCAACGAGAAGGATGAAATCGAAGAATGGATATCGCGCTTTCCTGGTGGTGGAACAGGTATACGCCCTCTTTGTATCGTTTGCGAGAGCGAATATATGCAGGGGTTGTATGCCAATGCTTTTACAGACGCATTAAGCGGTGCCCATATTGCACGCATTGACATCGCTGCACTTACGGGTTATGACCTTGAGCCTTCACCAGGCAATGTATTTGTGCGCAACATCGACGAGGACAAGTTCAACGTTTTCATGCTTTCTGCACGCGGCGAATTGAACGAGCAGGCATTGTCAGTCGTGATAAATTTTGCGCGTGGCAGCGCTCGCAGGCAGTTTCATATCAGTACATTGGGCGTAGCGATAGACCTCAGCGGCATAATGATAATCTGCTTCTGCGATAAGCGCAACGCGGGTGCATTTAAGCAACATTTTCAGATCATGGAGCTCAAAGAATTATCTGCAGAGGAGCGCAAGGAGAGCTTTGATAAGATTATCAATGCAAGGGCTAAAGCATATGGGCTTGCCTCGGCTATGATTTGCGATGAGGCATATTTGAGTATGCGGGATTGCAGTATAGACCAGGCAGAAAAGGCGCTTGACGCGGCTATCCGTCTTAATAGTGCCAATCATAAAGATATTTCAATAACGGTCGATATGGTCGCGCCGCATCTCAAAAATAATCATAAGAACGCAATAGGCTTTGGAGGTGACACAAATAATGCTAAATGACGAGTTCTTTAATTCCTATGAAAATAGACAACTTTTAAATTGTGGAACCGATGGCGATCGCCTTAACTGGGTGGCATATGATGACTTGCCGCAGAGCGATGTGCGAGGGGTTTTAAAAGCGGATACATATCGCAACGGTAAACTCATGCAGGCTTACTCCAAGGAGGAGAACCACACCCTCGTCGTCGCAGCAACAAGACTGGGCAAGACGTCGGGGTATGTCATCCCCGCCATAATATCCAATGCCAGGCGTAAACAAAAGCGTAGTATGGTGATTTCCGATCCTAAGGGGGAGCTTTATCGGACGACTTCACCGACCTTGCGCGCACAGGGCTATCGCGTAATTCTCTTAAATTTCCGCGATTATATGCACAGCGAGTGCTGGAACGTGCTCACGCCCATATACCGCAAGTACCAGCACGCAATCTCTCTGCGCGATGAGGTAGAGGCTGTGGATACACCTAAGGGTCCGCGCAACAAGTTCCGCGGTAAGATATATTCCAGAAGAAGCGAGCTGGAACGCGATATAGACCTCTATGAGCGCATGGAACTTGAGTCCGTGGGCAAGGATATAGATGACCTCGCGGCTATGCTAATTGTCACCCACCGAACGGACGACCCTTACTGGGAAGACTGCGCCAGAGGGACACTAAAATCGTTTATTTGGGCAATTTTGGAGGATAGCAACGAAGAACTTTTAAACGAGCGCGATGAGTGTGATTTCCAAAAGCAGCTTATAACCGAGGACACATTCTCGTTCCGCACGATATTTAGCATTTACTCTGGCTTCAGGGACAGCAACGAAAGCAGGTACGACGATGGCGGCTTTTTTACAAAGCGCAAGCCTAATTCGCGTGCGTATCTGCTTGCCAAGAACAACTTTATTGAGAACGCTCCCAATACCAGGAAGTGCATCATAAGTAGCTTTGACTCCAAGATGTCGATATTCCGCGACAGCACCATAAGCCAGATAACCAGCTGCAATTCATTTGATTTTGACAGTCTTGTTGATGGTCCCGTGGCGGTGTTTATCGACTACCGCGACAAAATAAAGGCGCACTATCAGGTGATATCGCTCTTCGTACAAAACATGTACAAGATGCTCATAGAGCGCGCCAACAATCTGCCTGGCGGCAAGTTGCCCGTGCCTTTCTATTTCATGTTGGACGAGTTCGGGAACTTCCCCGCCCTGCGCGATTTTGATACCACAATATCGGCGTGCGCGGGCAGAAATATCTACTTCACGCTCGTAATACAGTCGTATGCTCAGCTCAATAATGTGTACGGCAAGGACGTGGCAGAGATTATATTAGATAATCTCAACGTAAAGATATTTCTCGGCTCAAACAACTATGATACATTGCAACAGTTCAGTCGTGAGTGTGGTGAAATGACGCGCATATCTCCGCTCTCAGCACTCAACGGCAGCGGGAGCGAGATAGAACACTATGAGCTTGAAACCATACCGCTGATAACGCGCAGCAGGCTTTCGTGCTTCGAGCCGGGCGAATGTGTCGTGCTCGAGGCTAACTGTGACCACGTACTGCTGTCGCGGCTGGAGCGCTACTATCTGTGCCCGGAATTTTCATCGCTGCCTATGGCTTCGGAGCATGAGTATACCTGTGCGGTAAATCCATTTGATGAGAGATATCTCTTTACGGTAAAAAAGCGTAGCGGTCGCCGTGCGCTGTGGGATTGAGGTGAATTATGGCATTGGATAAAGATATAAAGATATTCTGCAGAAACAGCGGAACATTTTCAATACCGCTCATCCAGCTTAAGTTTTCTGTAACATATAAAGAGGCTGCCCGCGTCGTCGATGAACTTGTCGGCGCGGGAGAGGCCTCGCCTCTTGCCGATGAGCTGAATTATGAATACATAACCAAAGAGCGTGTGACGCGTTCAAACGGCAGAAAATCAGACTCAATGTCCGACGGGTCAGAGCCGGGTGATATTGTGAGCGAATATAAGAATTTCTTAAAACGGCATATCGATGAACGGTCTGACACAATCAAACACGAAGAAGTCGAGGATGACGACGCCGATGAAGAGGAAATAAATCGTCGTCGTAGGGAATATCTCGAAAGACGTCGGCGCGAGCTCATAGCACGTATGCAGGAAGAAATGGCGGAAAACGACGATGACGAGGACGAAGACGACCTCTTTGGCGATGACGACGATGACGAGGATGAAGAGGAAGACGACGATGATAACCCCTTTGAGGATGACAAATTTAGTATGACCGCGCATTCTCTCTTTGCGAAGAGTGAAGAGGAGGAAATGCTTGAAAAAATCCGTAACCTTCTTATCGATGGCGATCGTAACAGCAAGCTGGCGGTTGCCGCGTTGAAATTGTGCGCAAGCGAAGGGTATGTCTCTCCGTGGCTACTATGTAAAACTCAGCACGCAGACGACAGTACGGCAGAATTTATCTGTTTTTGGTTGTATGTAAATGATTTCATCAAAAGAGATGAAAGCGATGAGAACAAGTATTTGCTGGCTATACCCGAAAATCTGTTCTTTGCATGTTGTCAGGAGGCGGAAGAACGCAGAAATTCCTTGGGGCATCTTGCAGTTACTCTCAAAAAAATAAGTGAACAGAAGCAGAAGAAAGAGCAGGAGGAGCGAGCTTCCCATCAAAAGTATGCAAACAATTATCAATTCAGAAAGGTCGTGCGCGCCAAACTCGTTGCACTCGTGCGTACTGATTTAAAGATGACGCGCTCAAAGGCTATCACAAAGGCTGAAGGATGTATCTGCGCCGCCCGTGATATGGGCAACAATAAAGCGGCTGCCGTCTACGAAAAGGTTATCTTTGAGCTCAATAACATGAGCGACTATATGTTTTACCGCCTGAAGAGTCAATATGCAGATTGAATTGCAGCAGTCTGTTGAACATAAGTGGAAAATATGCTATAATATAAGGGCAAGCGGAGGAGGATACATATATGAACATCTATAAGGTAATCGGCTGGACAGATTGGGACGGAAATGACTATCCCGTAAATAAAGGCTCTGTTGCGACCGATTTAGCCGTGATAGAATGTATCCGCAAGAACGGATACGCGTTCGGAGGAGACTCACACCAGAACAAGGAAGGCTGTTGCCCTGTACTCAACGACGGCACAAAGGTGCGCTATTCCATGCGCGGCTGGGGTTCGATAATGGCTTCCGCGCTTGATATAGATGACTCGGACGGATATGCCTATATGGAGTGGTACATGGACTCATGGACGCGTACAGGGATGGCCGGCGTTGACTGCCCTTCTCGTGAGCTTGTCTATCCTCCGAAAGGCGTAGATAAAACACAGCTAAATAAAGACCTTTGTACAAAACCGGTACACGAAATGCGCCTTGCCGATGAGCCGTTCGATATGATAGTGAGTGGCAAAAAGACTATCGAAGTACGCCTTTACGACGAAAAGCGCAGGGAAATATCGGTGGGTGATATAATAATATTCTACCGCAAGAGTAATATCACTAACATGTGCGCAGTTACGGTCGTCGGGCTAAGGCACTATGATAATTTTTTGCAACTGTTCTCAACCGAGCGGCTCGCCGATACAGGCTGTATGGACATGACTGCAGAGCAGGCCACTCAAAGCATGTATAAGTACTATACTCCCAATCAGGAAGAAATGGCCGGCGTATTTGCGATAGAAATAAAGTTGATCGAGGAGTAATGACTGTAGGTTTTGAGAGCAATATAAAAGAGAGGCGATTTTTCAGGAGATAAAGATCATGACCAAAATTATCGAAGGTAAATTTAATTTGGCAAAGATATATACCGACGTCGTCGAACCTTCCGCCGTAGAGCAGGTTCAGGCGATGTGCGATAATCCAATTTTTGAAAACAGCAGGATACGCATCATGCCCGACGTGCATACGGGTAAGTCTTGTACCATAGGTACTACTATGACTATAAAAGACAAGGCAATTCCCAATATGGTCGGCGTTGACATCGGCTGCGGAATGGAGGTCGTACAGCTTGAAGAGGAGTACATAGACCTTGAAAAACTGGACTCGGCGATCTATGAGCGCATCCCTTCGGGCATGGAAATACGCAATGAGCCACATAAATATGCGCTGGAGGTTGATCTTAAGGGGTTGCGCTGTTACAGGGAGATAAGTGAACACCGTGCGGAATGCAGCATAGGAACATTGGGCGGCGGCAATCATTTTATAGAAGTAGACCGCGACGAAGACGGAAAACTCTATCTCGTCGTCCATTCCGGCAGCCGTTATCTGGGCAAGCAGGTAGCTGAATATTATCAGAGCGAGGCATATAAAAATCTTTGCGGTAACAGTAAAAAGCAAATTGAAGAGCTCATAGCGCGCTTAAAAAGCGAGGGCAGGGCAAAGGAAATACAGTCGCAGATAGAATTGGCTTACGAGCACAGGGCCGATATAGGCGTGGATGACGCATATGTGAACGGGCAGCTCTTTGATGATTATATCCATGATATGAAGATAGTGCAGGATTTTGCCGTCTTAAATCGCAAGGCTATAATAGACGAGATCGTTAACGTGCTGGGGCTCACCATCGCGGATATGTTTACCACAATTCATAACTATATTGATACCGATAATATGATTTTGCGCAAGGGGGCCGTCTCCGCGCAAAAGGGTGAAAAGCTACTTATCCCTATCAATATGCGCGATGGCGCTCTTATCTGTATAGGTAAGGGTAATGCGGATTGGAATTTTAGCGCACCGCACGGAGCGGGCAGGCTACTAAGCCGCGGCAAGGCGCGTAATATACTCTCCATGGATGAGTTCCGCAAGAGTATGACAGGTATTTATTCGACGTCGATAAACGAAAAAACGCTTGACGAAAGTCCTATGGCTTATAAGAGGATAGAAGATATTGCTGAGAATATACTTCCTACGGTCGATATTGTCAGGGCAATAAGACCTATCTATAATTTTAAGGCAAGTACTTAAAGCAGGTGATGATATGGCAATTTTTGTAACGGGGGATACCCATAGAGAACACGATTTTGCAAAGCTCGAATTTTTTGCAAAGAGAAATCCGCAGCTTACAAAGAATGATTATGTTATAATTGCGGGCGACTTCGGCGGAGTGTGGTGGAGGAAGACGCTTTCGGAGGATCTGAAACCCTATGAGAACTTGTCTTTCACCGTGCTCTTTGTCGATGGGAACCATGAGAACTTTGATCTGCTCTATTCATATCCCGTCAGCGAGTGGAATAGAGGAAAGGTACATATTATCAAGCCTGATATCATTCATTTGATGCGCGGGCAGGTGTTTGAACTTGAGGGAAACACTATATTCACTTTCGGCGGCGCGACGAGCATAGATAAATATATGCGAACGGAGGGGCTCACATGGTGGGCGCTGGAGATGCCTACTCATCAGGAACTGGACGAAGGTATTGCAAACCTGAAGAGGTACAACAATAAGGTCGATTACATAATCACGCACTCCTGCGGTGAACGTGCCCTGATGTATCCGCCGCTGCGCACGCGCAATTTTCAAATGGGTAGGTATCCCGAAAACCAGATGCTTGCCTATTTCGAAGATATAGTCGACTATAAAAAGTGGTACTTCGGGCACTATCATTTAGATGGTAAACTCAATGATAAAATGACCGTCCTCTATCAGGAGATTGTTCCGCTGGGAGAGTAAATGAAAATTCTATTTCTCGATATTGACGGTGTGCTCAACTCCCGCGAATACGACCGTAAAAGAAATTGGAACGAGCAGACAGATATAGACGAAACGCGCCTGCCTTTGGTAAAAGAAATTATAGACAAGACGGGCGCGAAAATCGTGCTAATTTCTACCTGGCGAAACCATTGGGACAGAGACGAAAGCCTATGTGACGAGGACGGTATGTACATAAACCGCCTGTTTTCAAAGTACGGGCTCGCTATATGCGATAAGACTCCGGATTTAGGACTGCTCTCAAAGCGAAAAGACGAAGTTAAAGCATGGCTCGCCGAACATACGGGTGAAGTTGAGAGCTTCGTAATTTTAGATGACTATCGTTTTGGCTGGGATGACTTGTCCGATTTTTACATTCACACGAATCCTAATTATGGTTTAGGCTTAGAAGAGGAGCATGTTGAAAAGGCAATAGCACTACTGAATGATTGAGCTAACAAAGAAATGAGGAATTGCCGTATGTTTGATAGCAGAAAAATTTTTTCAGGTAAAGAGAAAAATTATGATAAAAACAGACCTACATATCCGACGCAACTTATTTCATTTTTGTATGATACTATCGGGTTTAGCGAGAGTAGCGTGATTGCCGATATCGGAAGTGGGACAGGCATATTTTCAAAACAAATTGCAGAAAGGGGAAGTGCTGTCATCTGCGTAGAGCCTAATTACGATATGCGCCAAATTGCACGTGAAAAACTGGCTGAATATAGTAATGTACAGTTTACAGATGGGGATTGTGGGAATACAAGGCTTGCAGATAATTCAGTAGATTTTATTACCGCAGCACAGGCGTTCCATTGGTTTGACGTTGATAAGTTTAAAAATGAAAGCAGAAGAATTTTAAAACCAACCGGGAAGGCAGTTCTTATATGGAACAGACGTGATGAAGATTTTGTTGTCAACCTTGAAGTTGCAGCGATAATGAAAAAGTATTGCCCAAGATTTCATGGTTTCGGCGGTGGAGTGAAAGACGATATCGCGATCCAAAGATATTTTGCACAAGGCTACGATATTTTTGAATGTGAAAACAATATTGCCTACGATAGAAACAGATTTATCGGAAGAAATTTGTCTGGTTCATACGCCATTCAGCCAGGTGATGCGGGCTATGAGTCTTTTATAAATGAACTCAATGAACTATTTTATAGGTTTTCTTCACAAGGACAAATGATAGTACCCCACAAAACGGTTGCGTACTGGGCGTAGTTGAATAAGCACATTAAGAAAAGGAGACGCAATGTCAAGAAGTGCAGAACAAAAAATCAGACTGCTTGTGCTGTATGATATTCTCCATAAAGAAACGGACGCGGAACATCAGCTTTCAACCAATGAGCTTATAGAAAGGCTAGCTTCCTATGGGATACAGGCAACACGCCAGACTGTTTATGACGACATAGAAATGCTCAACTCATTCGGTTATGAGATAATCACTGTTCATGGACGTAATAATCGTTATTTTGTAGGCGACAGAACATTTGAGTTGCCGGAAGTTCAGGTGTTGCTCCATGCCGTCGGCGCGGCAAAGTTTTTGACAGAGAAGAAAGCATCTGTTTTAACCGAAAAGGTGGCAGAACTTCTCGGTGAAGCACAGGCAGATAGTCTGAAAGAGCTTTTAACTATCAAAAGTAATGAACTGGGCAATGAGCGGGTTTATTACAGTATAGACGCTATCACTACCGCGCTTATCGAAAAGCGCAAGTTATCATTTCTCTATTTTGACTATGATGATAGAGGAAGCAGGGTTTATCGTAAGGAAGGGGAGAGGTATGAGGTAAATCCTCTCGGAATGGTATATTCAGGTGAGAATTTTTATCTTGTATGTTTTCACGACAAGTACGACAATCCGGCAAGCTATCGCATAGACAAGATGGAGGACGTGCAGGTTGAAGAAATTAAAATAACAAAGAGAAAAGGGTTTGAAAACTTTGACCTGAACGCATACAAGCGCGAGACATTCGGGATGTATTACGGCGAAAAAATGCAACTTTCAATGTTTTTTCCGCCCGAACTTCTGGATGTGGCAAGAGATCGCTTTGGAGCTGTTGAACCAAGGAACGTTGGGGATGGGTACATAGTCAATGCAACAGTTCGTATAAGCCGAACCTTTTTCGCGTGGATAACCGCATTTGAAGGCAAAGTCAAAATATTAGAGCCAGAAACAGTAAAGGAACAGTATAAGGCGTTTATAGAAAAGATATATCAATCATTAGATTGAAGAAGCCGTCGGGCACAATCCGACGGCTTTCTTATATCTGAATAATATTTTTCCTTTTTCGCCTTGCGTATTCCAGAGTACGGGCGGCTCCGCCCCAAGAATATTTTACACAGGCGATTATAATGTCGGCGCTGTCAATCATCCATTCGTTGCGGCGAATAATGGCATACTTTCTCGGTATGGTCTCCAGCGGCGGGTAGATTGTTTCGTCAAAATGATTTTTAAATATTTCAATGCGATCAAGGAATGTTTGGTCTATGTATGGCAGAATAAGGCAGTTGCGAATATTTGAGTATCGCTCCTGCAACCTTTGAACGCATTTTGCGGCAAAGTAATCAAAGTTGCCGTAGCCGCCGTTATAGCAAATCAACCTATCGCTTTCCCTCGCATACTTTTCAATCAGCGCCGCCAGCCGTTCTTCAATGTCGGTACTCTCCACAAAATCTCTGTGCCCGCAGAATGTAACAATCATATAATTTCCAAATCATACCTTGTTACACCCCGATTAGCTGCGTAGCTATATACAATAAAGCAGCAAAGCAGCAAGCAAAAGGCATAACAAAATTCTCCTTTATAGCCTTATAAAAATTATAGTCATTGAGAAAATATAAGTAAAGCAAAGTTCTATATGTAGAACTTAAAAATTTATCTCTTTGCCTATAATTAAGTT
>ERZ1090863.456-NODE-456-length-22814-cov-13.017312_pt1 | contig 22814 bp, 16 predicted proteins | sample MGYA00478480_ERZ1090863 | MGnify/ENA primary metagenome ERZ1090863 (study PRJEB33644, sample SAMEA5815746) | chicken gut metagenome | biome: Chicken; feature: Gastrointestinal Tract; material: Caecum | place: Ireland | collected 2019-01-01 | study: A study of the...
TATGGAAGGAGTTCTTGAAGAATTAAAAAAGGAATTAAGAGATATTTTGATAGATGATACTAACTTTCAATTATGCTCTAACAAAAATCTTAGGCTGAATTATATTCGCAATTTTTTAAACAAAAAAGAAAATTCTAAATTTAATCAAGTATTTTTATCGGCTAAGTCTGGTGGGTTCATGAACTATACTCAAACATTGCAGAATTTTGCTGACATGGCTTATGCACTTTACAAAAGAGGAAAGAACTGAAATTCGTTTTAGGTCGGACACGCTCCACCAAGAAAAGAAGAGAGGGCGCAATGTGCGCCCTTTTTTTCTGCGCTTCGGACGTCTGCATGGAGACCTTTGTGGCTTCCGAAAGACAGTAACAATCCCTCGCCTGGAAAATGTTTCTCGGGAAAAGCAAGAACGGCACTGCTTCGGCGGTGCTTTTTTCATGGCGAAAAAGTTCGGTGCGTGCTTGGACGCACGACGGGAGGCGGCCTTGTTTTATGGGAATGAATTCCCGAGGGGTTCTTCCTCGCAGTGAAAAAAGGCAAGGACATTCATGCCTTCGCGCAGATTCAAAACAATTATGATGAATTGCAAACAAATATGCAATACATCGCGCAAAAAAGAAGATATAATGAATACAGAGAATCGGGACATGAGAAAGAATCTTGTCATGCCTTTATCTGAAACAATGTTGCACGCTGCCGCATAACCTCGGCGAAAAAATATTCAGCCGATGAAAAGATAGGGAGGAAACGATGAGTCACACAAAATTTTTGACGGGACGGGCCTGGAACAGCAGAATACGGTCGCAGAACGTGACGGGGAAGGAGAAGTGGATCGGATATCTTCTCGGGCCGTGCGGCGCTCTGCTGATCAACTCCATTCTCGGAGGAACCTTTCTCAACCAGTACTGGACGGACGTTCTTAAAATCGGAGGATTATGGGGCGGCGCCTTCCTGGTGGTCTTTCCGCTTGTCTCCAAGATCCTCGATGCCATCACCAACTTTATTATGGGGTGGATCATCAACCGTACAAAAAACAAACAGGGGAAGGCGAGACCCTATATCCTGCTCTCTGCGATCCTGGTGCCGCTGACGGGCATTCTGATGTATGTCGTCCCCGATATGGCGCCGGAATGGCAGGCGGTATGGGTGCTCATTTCCTATAACCTGTTTTTCTCCTTTGCCTATACGATCTACAACATGAGCCACAGCATGATGGTTCCGCTCTCCACGCGCAACTCTGCGCAAAGAGGACTTCTGGCCGTCTTCAACCAGGTCGCTTCGGTCATGGTGACGGGAATCATCGCGGCGCTCATTTTCCCCATGGCAATTCTTCCCATTATCGGGTCGGACAAGACGGCATGGATGAGCGTGATGTCCGTCATTGCCATTGTGATGCTGTCGCTGATGCTTCTGGAATACTACTATACCAAAGAGCGCGTCACGGCAGAACTGGACAAGGCAAAGACGGAGAAAGTTCCCTATCTCATGCAGATCAAGGCAGTTCTTACGGATAAGTACATGATCCTGCTGCTGGTCTATTGCCTCATCTATACCGCGGGATCCACGCTGAAAAACAGCGCCCTTGTCTATTATTGCAATTATGTTCTCGGAACGTACAACGACGGCATTACGCAGATGCTCATTTCCGTCATCGGCGGGATACCCATGGGAATCGGGATCTTTGCCGTTTGGCCGCTTGCCAAGAAATTCGGCAAGAAAAATGTCTCCGTTGCGGGCTTTATCCTGTATGCCGTCGGCAGTGCCATCTGCTGGATGGTGCCGAGAAATATGGTCGTGGTCATCATCGGCCAGTTCATCAAGAACATCGGCGGACTTCCCTGCGCCTACATCTTCATGTCCCTGTTCTCCGACACGTTCGATCACCTCGAGTGGAAGACGGGCTTCCGCAGCGACAGCCTTGCCATGTCCATCTATTCCACGATCAGCGTCGTTTTAATCGGCGTCGGACTGTCCGTGCTCAATGCCTGCCTGAATGCAAGCGGCTATATTCCGCCCATCAATGTGGGGAGCCTTTCCGAAGCGGAGGCCATTCTTGCGCAGAACGGCTGGGCGTCGCAGCTGCCGCTGGACGTCTATCAGCAGACGATCGGCGGATCGTTTACGGTCGGCATCGTACAGCCCGAGAGCACGATCGACGCGATCGCGTTCCTGTTCGTCGGACTGGAGGTGTTCACGGGTGCGGTCAGCGCGATTCTGTTGGCGTTTGTCGGGGTTGAAAAGACGCTCAAGCGTAAACAGGACGTCATCCGCGAGCGGCAGAAAGAGGCATGCGAGGCAGAGGGAAAGACGTGGGTCGAGCCCGAGATCGTGATGGAAGAAGAACAGCGCCTTGCGGATGAAGAGGCCGAGGTCATCTTCTGCAGGGAGCTCAAAGAGCGCTGCGCGAAAAAGGGCCTTGATTATGAGGCAGAGCTCGCCAAGCACACGAACGCGCTGCATGTGCGCGCGGAGAAGCAGGAGAAAAAGGAAAGACTTGCCAAAGAGAAGGCGGCGGAAAAGGAAAGGCTGTCCGAGGAAAAGCGGGCTGCGAAACTGGAGAAGATGACGCCCGAACAGCGCGCGGCGAAATCTGCCCGCGATGCGGCGCGCCGTGAGCGCGAGGAAGCGCATTGGGAAAGGGAAAAAGCGGAAGGCGAGGCGTCCTATCGCAGAATGCAGGAGATTCTGAAAGCGTACAGAGAGAAAAAGCAGCAGGAGGAATGAGATGAAAGACATTCTTTCCGAACGGGAGAAATGCAATGCCGATCTTGCGCTGAAAGCGGCAAGAGAGGGGATCGTCCTGCTTGAAAACAACGGCGTGCTTCCCATAAAGAAGGGCAAAATCGCCCTGTTCGGAGCTGGGGCGCGGCATACGGCAAAGGGCGGCACGGGCAGCGGAGAAGTGAACAACCGCCACAGCATCTGCATCGAAGAGGGGCTTGAGCTGTGCGGCGCGACGGTCACCACGAAGAGCTGGCTCGACGACTGCGACAATCGGTTTGCGGAAGAAGAGTCGCGACGGGACGAGCAGATCAGAAAGATCGGAAAGTCGTATTCCGTCTTCCGTTTCTGGGATCTCATGAGTGCGATCACGCTTCCGTACGTCTTTCCTGCGGGGCGCGCGATCACGGCCGAGGACGTTGCGGCGTCCGATACCGACACGGCGGTCTATGTCCTGACGCGGCAGGCGGGCGAGGGCGCGGACAGACGCGACAAGCGGGGCGAATATGCTCCTGCGGAAAAAGAGCTCGCGCACCTGAAATTTCTCGTTGCGCATTATAAGAACACCGTTCTCGTGGTCAATGCGGGGGCGTGCATCGATATGAAGGAACTGCTGGCGCTCCGACCGGGGGCCGTGATCTTCATGGGCCAGGCAGGCGAGGCGGGCGGACTGGCGCTTGCGCAGCTCATGTTCGGAGCGTACAACTTCAGCGGAAAACTCGCCGCATCTTGGCCGAAGAATCTGAGCGATCTTCCCTGTTCCGATTCGTACAGCTATCTGGACGGAAACACCGACCGCGAGCTCTACAAAGAGGGTATTTTTGTGGGCTACCGCTTTTACGACACGTTCGGAATCGAGCCGCAGTACGCGTTCGGATACGGCCTTTCCTATACCCGCTTTTCCGTGACGGCAAAGGCGGAGCTGAACGGTTCGCACGTCACGGTTCGTGCAAACGTGCGCAATACGGGCGAAACCGAGGGGAGCGAAGTCGTGCAGGTCTATCTCTCCTGCCCGTCGGGGGTGGTCAGGCGCGAGTATCAGATGCTTGCGGCATTTGCAAAGACGGCACCGATCGCGGCGGGCGCAAAGGAAGACGTAACGGCTTCCTTCGATCTAAGGGATTTTGTGGCATATGACGAGCGGCGTTCCTGCTATATCCTTGAAAAGGGGAATTATGTGCTCCGCGTCGGAAACAGCTCGCGCAGTACGGCTGCCGTTGCGACGATCGTACTCGATCGGGAATACATCGTGGAGCAGTGCAAGGCGATCCGCGGGGCGCAGGGCAGAGTGCGGGAGATCGAGCCCCCTGCCGCACAGCCTGCGGCGATTGCGGGCGAGGTGCTCCGCATGGCGCAGGACGCGATCATGACAATGACGCACGAGTACGGTCAAAAGGACGTTAAAGTGCTCAAAGAAGTCCGTCAGATGTCGGACCGCGAGCTCAGCGATCTGTGCGTCGGCGATCCCGCCATTATGCGGGGCGGACTTCCCGACGTGGTCGGCGCGGGCGGACAGATCGACAAAAAGGTCTGCAAAAAGTATGGATTTCTGCCCGCCGTAATGGCGGACGGCCCCGCGGGACTGCGGCTTACGATGCGGTATGCCGTGGAGCCGAACGGGAAGATCAGGACAGGCGGAAAACTTCCGCCCGATCTTGTCAAGGCGAAGAAGCTGTTTGCGCTCGTCGACCGCATGTGGAGCAAAAAGAGCAGGCGCGCCAAGGACGTATGGCAGCTTTGCACGGCTTGGCCGAGCGCCACGGTGCAGGCGCAGACGTTCTCCCCCGCGCTCGTGCGCGCGATCGGGGAGGCGACGGCGACCGAAATGCAGGAGTACGGCGTCTCCATCTGGCTGGCGCCCGGAATGAACATTCAGCGCTTCCCGCTGTGCGGAAGAAACTTTGAATATTACTCGGAGGACTCGCTCCTGACGGCGGAGATGGCGTCCGCGCTCACGTCGGGCGTGCAGACGAATCCGCACTGCGCAGTTACGATCAAGCATTACTGCTGCAACAATCAGGAAGACAACCGCATGAAGAGCTCCAGCGAGATCAACGAGAGGGCCTTGCGGGAGCTCTACCTCAAGGCATTCCGCCTCACCATCCGCGCCGCTCAGCCGAAGTGCGTCATGTCCAGCTACAACAAGGTGAACGGAACCTATGTGAACAGTTCGCCCGAACTCATCTCCGATGTCCTGCGCGGAGAATTCGGCCATATGGGACTTGTCATGACCGACTGGCAGAGTGTCGCCGCAGGCCAGGCAGACGCGGGCGAAGTTCTCGCGGCACAGAATGACCTCATCATGGCGGGGGACAAGTACCAGCACGAGCAGCTCTTCCGAGCATTGAAGTCGGGAAAGGTGAAAAGAAGCGCGCTGGAGGCGTGCGCGTCGAGAATCCTTGCGCTCTGCCGCGCGCTTGTACGCTGACGGACGCCGCAAATCCGGATACAACGCAGGACGGGCAAACCGTATGCCTGCACGTTGACGGACGCCGCGCGTCGGGAGAAGAGGACAGGCAACCGCGCGCTTGCTCGCTGACGGGCGGCCGCAAATCCGAATACAGCGCAGGCCGAGATACGTCGCAAGACGGAACAATCTATAAGGTGGCGCAGACGGAAAGGCGGCGCAGGGACAGGAACGCAAATGGTTTCAGGGCGGACATCGGGACGGGCATTTTGCGAGCGATGTCGAAGGCATACAAGGGAGATACCGCGATGCGCATGCAATTTCTGAATGACTGGACTTTTCTGAAGGAGGGGACGGGAAATCCCCGTTACCCTGCCGCACGATGCAATGCTTTCGGAGCGGCGGACGGGCGGCGAGGGGCATTCTGGAAGTTTCGGACGATCTTGGGTTTCTTCGCGCGGCGAAGGCGGACATTTGTGCGAAAAATGCGACGACCGTCTGCATTGAATTGCCCTTTTCGGGTGTATGCCCCGTCTTTCTTCGGTTTCGCGGGAAGGGCGCGATCGATCTGCTCACGATCCGTTTTGATTGAAATTCTGATGCGTGCAAAGGGCCGACGGCGGAAAACCGATCGGCCCTTGTGATTTCTGAAGGTTATGTGTTTGGAGAGCTGCGCCTGCGGGTATGGATAAAGTGACCCGCGGAGAGCATGGGATGTCTTTTTTTGCCATTTTTTTTGCATGCCGTCGGGAAAAAATTTCACGAGAGGAAGAATCATGGAGCTGGATTTTGAAACGATCCGTTCGATTGCGGTCGGTTCCGTATGGACGAGAAAGACGGAAGACGGGGTTGAGTTTTGCAAGATGACGGAAGAGCAGCTTGCCGTCTGGGACGGACAATCGGCGGAACTGGGCAGGAACGCGCGTGCTCTGACGGGAATTGCGCTGGATTTCGAGACAAATTCCAAGACGGTTTTTTTGGAGCTGAGCGCGGACAGCAATCTTGATATCTATCTCAACGGAGAGCCCTATCGGCATTACTCGCAAACGAGTGTTTTGAAACTGTATCTTGACGGGCAGGACAATCGTCTGACGATCTATCTTCCCGCGCATGACGCGCCGCCCGCCGTTGTCCGTCTGAGCGTGGACGACGGCGCATATGTGAAGGCGCACAAATTTGACAAAAAGTTCTTGTTTTTCGGCGACAGCATCACGCAGGGGTGGAATTCGACATTTCTGGGGGAACGATATGACAGCATGTCGTTTGCCAATATCGTGTCCCGTCATTTCAATGCGGAAAGCGTGGTCTGCGGCGTCGGCGGCGCATATTTTCTCCCCGAGAGCCTCAAAAAGATGCCGTTTGACCCCGATACCGTGATCGTTGCATACGGGACAAACGACTATTTCTGCTTTCCCGATCATGCGCTCGTCCTGAACAATGCGGCAGAATATCTCAGACGGGCGGCGGAACTCTATCGCGGGAAAAAGCTCTTCTGCATTACGCCCATCTATCGGGATGTCGGGCCAAAGGAGCAGGCGTCTTTTGACGCCTATTGCGAACAGCTCAAACAGGTCGTCCGCGACAGCGCCTTCACCCTCATCGAAGGCGATCCGCTCGTGCCGCACCAAAGCGATTATTTTTCCGATAAAACGCTCCATCCCAATGCGCTCGGCTTCTGGCTGTATGCGAAAAATCTCATCCGTCGGATGGAAGAGAAAGAATAAAGTCGGACACGGGCGATATCATAAAATCGCTCCGGGCGGACAGTCATTCCGAAATGAACGCGGATAAAAAACCGAACCTCGGAAACACTCCGAGGTTCGGTTTTTTATTTGGTGACACCGAGCATAAGAGGCTTGAACCGTTTATGGAAAAGAAAAGAGCCGATGCTCATCGGCTGGCGAGGCATCGGCTTTCATTGGGTCGGCATAGTGTAATATATTTCGATCTTGTCGTCACAGAGAACCGTGAGATGGAAAAGGGCGGGCGACGCTCCGGAAGGAGCGCCGCCCGCCCTTGTATTTTTACATAGATTGTTTATGGGATTTCCGCCATCGACGATATGGGGGAAACTTGCATGGCGTTTGAAAAAATTGTGGAAACACCATATCTTTTTTCGGGGCGGAAATTCGTTTCAGTCGGCAATTTTGCGCATGACGGAAGGGGAGAGGCCGAACATCTTCTTAAATTGTTTGGAAAAATAATTATAATCGGGAATGCCGCATTGCTCTGCGATGGTGCCGATCGGAAGATGAGTTTGTTCCAGAAGCCTGCAAGCCTTTTGCAGCCGCCGTTCCTTGATGAAATCCGCAGGGGTTGCGCCAAAGTACTCTTTGAACAGAGAATACAGCTCTGTGCGGGAGAGGTAAAATTTCTTACACAGCACGGTGACGGAGAGATCGCCAGAGAGATGTTCTTCGATAAAGTCGGCAATGCGTGCGTCGATGCGCTCGTCGTAGTCGGAGACGAGCGTCTTCAGATACTCGTATCCCGCACAGGCGTCGAGGATGCGGATGGCAGAGTTGATTTTATCCATCGGCAAAACGGGCAGCGCGTCAAAGAGATCGGCGAGCCGTCCGTCTGTCTCAACATGTGCGGCATGATTCAAGCGGATCTGCCCGATGACGATGTAGCCGATGATTTTCTCCCCGTACAGAATAGGGGAAAAACACTCCAAAAGTCCCGCATGACAGGTATAAACTGCCCGTCGGTGCGACTTTTTGCACTCTTCAAAGGCCCGCTTGTCGCATTCGCGGCATTTTTCGTCCATGTCCTTGTGTTCGCGCAACACGCGGCAAAAGGGCGTGAGTTTCTCGGGATAATAGCACAGTTCGTTTTCTGCGCTGTCGTAGATGCAGATTTTAATGCCCGTCAGATTGTAGAAGTCGTGCAGAAGTTCCTGCATCTTTTGCAGATCGTATGTTTTCATTCTCGTAAACTCCGATACGAAATTACCATATCTCAATACAAATGATACTATATTCGGACAAAAAAATCAACTATAATGGAAGAAAAGGAGGGCGGAAATGAATTTCTTAAGTCTTGACGTCGGCACGACGTGCTGCAAGTGTCAGCTCTTTTCCGAAAAGGGAGAAATTCTCGCCTACAAGAGCGAGGAATATCCGCTCGTGGAGCAGGACGGAGAGCGCTATGTCGACATCGTCGGAATCTGCACGCGCGTGTTTTCCATGATGAAGGAGATGGCTCAAAAAGACTACGCCTGTATCTGTATTTCCTCGTTCGGGGAGTCCTTTGTCCTGCTTGACAAAGAGGACAAGCTTCTTTTTTATCCCATGCTCTATACCGACCCCCGCGGCGAGGAACAGACAAAAATTCTGCGCGATGAGATCGGGAATGAGCGTCTGTTTGCGGTGACGGGGACGACGCCCAATGCGATGTACTCGGTGAGCAAGCTCCTCTGGATCCGCGAGAACCGTCCAAAGCTGTACGAAAGAGCGGACAAGCTTCTGCTCATCTGTGATTATCTCGGATATCTTTTGACGGGCGAGCGCGTCATAGACTTCTCCCTTGCGGCGCGGACGGGCGTCTTTGACGTACATGAAAGGGAGTTTTCATCGGAGATTTTGCAGACGCTCGGCATCTCCGAGACGCTGTTTTCCCGTCCCATGCCGACGGGCAGCGTTGTGGGGGAACTTCGGGAAAGCGTCAGGCGTGAGCTTGGGATTCGCGGGAGCTGCAAACTTGTTCTCGGAAGTCACGATCAGATCTGCGCGACGATCGGCGCGGGCGTCGTTGCGGGCGGCGAGGCGGCGGACGGCATGGGTACGGTGGAGTGCATTACCGCCGTATTTGACAACGCGCCGACCGATCTTCGATTCGGCGAGATGGGCTATTGCGTCGTTCCCTTTCTCAAAGATTTCTATTGCACGTATATGTTCAACTACACCTCCAATGTAGTTGTGAACTGGTTCCGCCGCGACATTCTTCACGGATATCAGGGAAATGAAACGCGGCAGTTTGCCTATCTGGAAGGGAAGGACCGCGTGCCCACGGACGTTCTGATGCTGCCCTATTTAGCGGGCTGTGCCACGCCCTTCCAGGACCGGAACGCGAAGGGCGCCTTCCTCAACATCACCAAGGAGACGACCGATCTTGATCTGTATCGCGCCATTCTGGAGGGAACGTCCTTTGAGATGAAATTAAATCTGGAGGCGGCGCGGCCATTCGGGATCGTCGTAAAGGAGATGACCGCAACGGGCGGCGGAGCCAATTCAGCCCTCTGGCTTCAGATCAAAAGCGACATCTTAGGACTTCCCGTCCGTACGCTGCGCTCGTCGGAGGGCGGGCTCTGCGGCTGCGCCATGCTCTCTGCCACGGCGATGGGCGTGTGCCGAAATCTCGCAGACGCACGCAGGATTTTCGTGCAATATAAGGATGAATACGTCCCGCAAGATACCTATCGGGCGGTCTATGCGGACAAGTATCAAAAGTACGGAAAACTTTATCAAACCCTGAAGGAGTTTTATTGATATGAAATTTGCACTGTTTTTCGGGAACCGCGGATTCATGCCTGCCGAGCTCATTGCGGGCGCGCGGCAGGACATGATCAAGGCTGTGACGGACGCAGGACATGAAGTGCTCGTCATGGACGAAAACGCGACGCGCTACGGCGCCGTGGAGACGCGCGAGGAGGGAAGAAAGTATCACGACTGGCTCAAATCGCATGAGGGCGAGTATGACGGCGTGATCTTGTGTATGCCCATCTTCATCGACGAGAACGGCGCGGTGACGGCACTGCAGGACGCAGGCGTTCCCATCCTCATGCAGGCGTATCCCGACGAGATCGGGAAAATGGACTTCGCACACCGCCGCGACGCCTTCTGCGGCAAGTTCTCGGTGACGGACGTGTTCTATCAGTATCGGATTCCGTTCACCGTGATGAAGCCGCACGTCGTGCATCCGCTCTCGGCGGCATTCCGTCAGAACCTCGACGATTTCGCCGCCGTATGCCGCATCGTGAAGGGCATGAAGCGCTTTAACCTCGGCTGTATCGGCGCGCGCACGACGGCGTTCAAGACGGTGCGCTTCGATGAGGTGACCCTCCAGCGCTACGGAATCAACGTGGAGAGCTTTGATCTGTCCGAACTCATTTTCAAAGTGCAGAGCAAAGCGGACGACGAGCCTGCCGTTCTGGAAAAGGTCAGGCGGCTTGAGAGCTATACCGATTTTACCAAGGTACCAGAGAAGAACAAACGTACGCTTGCCAAGATCTCCGTCGTCATCGACGAATACATCAGGGAGTACAAACTCGACGCGATCACGCTCCGCTGCTGGAATGAAATGGAGACCATTCTCCGCGTCTGCCCGTGCGTACTTCTGTCCGAGCTCAACGACCGCGGCATTGTCGCCTCGTGCGAGATCGATCTGTGTTCCGCGATCACCATGCGTGCAATGGCGCTTGCGAGCGGAAAGCCGACGGCTTGCCTCGACTGGAACAACAATTACGGCGACGATGAAAACAAGGTAATTTTGTTCCACTGCGGGCCCGTAGCACAGACGCTCATGGCGGGGAAAGGCACGGTCACCGAGCACAAGATGTTTGCAAAGGGCGATCCCGGATCGGGCTGGGGCAGCAACGAGGGACGCATCGCGGCGTTTGAAATGACCTTCTCCAACTGCTTCACCGAGAACGGAAGGCTGAAAGTCTATGCGAGCGAGGCAAAGTTCACGGGCGAGCCCATCGAGGACGGATATTTCGGATGCGGCGGCGTCGCGGAAATTCCCGATCTTCAGAACAAGCTCATCCGTCTTGCGAAGGGCGGATTCAAGCACCACACCACCGTCGGCGTCGGACACATGAAGAACGTGCTCGAGGAGGCGTTTTCCACCTATCTCGGCTATGACATCGTAAATATCGAGGGATAAAAATATGATCGCATCGTTGAAAGAAGTGATTGCAATTTCCAGGAAGAACGGGCGCGCCGTCGGCAGTTTCAATACGCCCAATTTAGAGTGCCTGCTTGCTGTTCTCGGCGCGGCGGAAAAGCTGAATGTTCCCGTCATCATCGCGCACGCACAGTGCCATGAAGGCGTCTCGCCCATTCAGAAGATCGGGCCCGTCATGGTGGAGCTTGCAAAGCGGGCAAGCGTTCCCGTCTGCGTCCACCTCGACCACGGCGAGAACTTCGACTACTGCAAACAGGCGATCGCGCTCGGCTTTACGTCGGTCATGATCGATTACTCCACGCTTTCCTACGAGGACAACGTAAAGGGAACGGCGGAAGTCGTCGCATACGCACATGCGCACGGCGTGGACGTCGAGGCAGAACTGGGCGCCCTTCCCCAGCGTGAAGGCGGCGGTGAGAGCGCGGCAGATCCGACGGCCCTTTATACAAAGCCCGAACTTGTACCCGATTTCCTTGCAAGAACGGGAGTGGACGCGCTTGCGATTGCCTTCGGAACGGCGCACGGGATCTATAAGACGACGCCCGTCCTCAATCTTGATATCATCGACGAAGTGCGCAAAAAGACGGACATTCCGCTCGTCATGCACGGCGGAAGCGGCATTTCGCACGAAGTGTACCGCGACGTCATTCGCCGCGGCATCAACAAGATCAATTACTACACCTATATGTCGTATGCGGGGTATGCGGCGGCAAAGGAACTGACGCAGACCAATCCGACGGGCTTTTTCCATGACATGGCGCTCACGGCGCAAAAGGCTATGGAGGAGAACGCGCTTACGACGCTCAAGGTGTTCAGCAATCTGTAATTGCTCCGCAAACGCGGCCATTGAAAAACTGCCGCTTTGACAGAAAAACTCTGCAAGGAAAAGAACTATGGACGGACGTATTTCAAATCTGATGCAACTTGCCTCCATCCGCCGCTACGAGATGACGGAGGGGACGGAGCGCGGACTGCGCGTTCTGGACTGCGACAACGGAAACCTGCGATTTCTCCTGAACGAGAGCAAGGCGCTTGACGTGATGCAGATGTATCACATGGGTGAAAATGTTTCGTTTATCTCGAAGAACGGGTTCACTGCGCGGGAAATTCCCTTTGAAAACCGTTTTGAAGGCGGTATGCTCTATACCTGTGGGCTGGACAGCGTGGGCGCGCGAGAGGGGTATCTTTTGCACGGCACTCATCACCTGACCCCCGCACGGGTGACGCGGGCGGAAGTGAATGAGGAGGGGATTCTCATCGAAGCGGAGATTCGCGAGACGGCGCTCTTCGGAAAAAACATTGTATTTCGCCGTCGCGTTTTTTCGCAGATCGGCTCCGATACGCTTGAAATTTCCGACACGCTTGAAAACTGCGGGACGCGTGAGGAGAAATACTGCCTTTTGTATCACGTCAACGTGGGGTATCCCATGCTGGACGCGGGGGCGGAACTCATCGACGACGCCGAAGAGGTCATTCCGCGTACGCCTTGGGCGGCGGAGCATATCGGATCGCGCAGGGCGATCGGTGCGGCTGTTGCAAACCAAGAGGAGATGTGCTATTTTCTGCGGCTGAAGACGCCGTCCGTCTTGCTCAGAAATCCCAAAATCAACAAGACGTTCACGCTGAAATGGTCACAGGAAACGCTGCCTTGTTTTGTGGAGTGGAAGAGCATGGCGGCGGGGGATTATGCGTTCGGCCTGGAGCCTTGCACCACCGAACTGGATGACGGGTTTGCCTACAGGCGGATTACGGCGGGGGAAACAATTTGTTTTTCCCTGCAGATGCGGGTACAGACTCTTTGAACGCGGAAGTTTGGAAAAGACAAAGTCTGCCGTGCGTGCAACGGCAGGCTTTGCAGAACAGAAAAAGAAAAAAGAGGCGGAGGCCTCTTTTTTTGTTGCTCAAACAAAGGAAACGGGAAGTCTGTATGGGGGGAGGACAGCCCGATCAACTTGTTTGATCGTCTTCATTATAGCGGATATTGTCGAAGAAATCTTATAAAATTTTGCGCTTTATGCGGTCTGTTGCGCGGAGCAATCATGTCGGACTCGTTGAGCTGCAGCCCGTTTTCGATGACTATATGCGGGCGCGGTCCGGACAGACGATTTCGTGGGATCGTGTCCACCCTGCGCGTGTTGGTTCCATGCTGATTGCCCGTCGCCTGTGGCAGGAGTTTCAGAAATAGGAAAAAGCCGGGCATTTGCCCGGCTTAAATGTTTTATGCAAGGAACTCTCCCCTTGACGGAAACAATAATTTGCTTTCCTCTCGGAACAAGAGAACGATAGGACGCTATGATCAGTCGTTTTTGAGATAGGATATGACCATGTCGGCTAGGCGGCTCAGAAGTTCGTCGCTGAGCATCTGATCGCGCCCTTCGCGCGAGAGCGTCTCGCAGTAGAACGTATAACCGGCCAGAATATGAGAAACGGCCGCGGTCAGCTCTTCGAGCGGTTTGTCACTGCGAAACAGTCCGCTTTCCTGCCCTGCGCGGATCTGCTTCTCAAAGAGCGGAAAGGGGGCGTAGGCCTTTCCTTTTTTGTTGTTGGTGGTCGCATAGACGGAATAGAGCGTTAAAAACAGCAAGTCGTCATGCACTTCTTCGGAGAGATTCTTAAAAGAAAGAATAGAGTAGCGGATGATGTTGTCCGGGGAGTCGCAATCCGGCGCGTCGGCAATGCGCGCAAGGTAGGAATGCGCGACGACATCCGCGACAAGATCGGACAAGATCTCGTCAAGATTGTTGTAGTAGACATACAGTCTCTGACGCGAGATTCCAGATCGCAGGGCGATTTCGCTCATGAGTCCGTCCGAAATGCCGCGCTCCAAAAAGAGTTTTTTTGCTTCGGACAAAATCCGTTGTTTGCGCTCGGCACGCTTTTGCTCCAATTTATTCATATCAGAAGTCTAACATATTTTTTCGCGAAAGACAAGCGTTTTTCAAAAACTATTTACACAGTGTAAACTTTTTCTGAAATATACTTGACACAGTGTAAATGATATGATACAATTAGCGTACAAGGAACAGGAGGAAAGGGGATGTTCAGACTCTTTCGGTATCTGCGCGGAAGGGAGATCGTCATGTTTGCGGCGCTGCTGGTATTTTTGGTGGCGCAGATCTTTTGCGATGTGACGATGCCGACATATACGGCGGAAATTGTAGCGAAAATGCAGCAGGGGGCGGATGCCGCGTCCATTTTGCTTACGGGCGGCATCATGTTGGCGTTTGCGGCGGGGAGCATTGCGGCGACCATGGCGGAGAGCATTCTCTCGGCGCGGATCTCCACGCGCTTGGGACGGCGCCTGCGCGGAGAGGTATTTGCGCATGTCGTCAGCTTTTCCGATAAAGACGCGGGCAGTTTTTCGACGGGCTCGCTTCTGACGCGGACGACCAACGACGTCCAGCAGGTCGTCTCCGCCATGGTCTTGGGGCTTCGTCTGGGAGTTGGCGCGCCGCTCATGGCGGCGATGGCGATCATCCGCATTGCGCAGACGAGCGGAGAGCTCACGCTTGTCACGGGCGTTGCCGTCGTCATTCTGCTCGCGGGAATCATGGCGATCCTGATGATCGTCCTTCCCCGCTTCAAGCGGATCCAGAAGCTCACCGACCGTCTCAACGGGACCATGCGCGATACGCTTACGGGCATCCGCGTCGTGCGGGCGTATAACGCAGAGGACTTTCAGCGCGGACGCTTTGAGCGTGCGAGCCGCGATTTTGCCAAAAACAACGTCTTTACGGGCAGAGTGATGGCGGCAATGTCGCCGCTTATGCAGCTCGTCTACAGCGGACTGACGCTTGCCATCTATTGGCTTGGGTGCTTCATCATCGTACGCGACAACGATGCCGCATTCTTCCCCGAGATGTTCTCATTCACACAGCTTGCGGCGCAGGTCGTGACGGCGTTCATGGTGCTCGTCATGCTGTTCAATCTTTTGCCGCGCGCACAGGTGTCGGCGAAGCGCATTCTGGAAGTGCTGAACAAACAGTCGGACATCCTCGACCCCGCTTCGCCGCAGATGTATGCTTGCGACGGATCCATTGTCTTTGAAGACGCGGCCGTCGGGTACGGCGGGAAACCCGTCTTGTCGGGACTTACCTTCCGCGTGGAGGCGGGACAGACGCTCGCCGTCGTGGGGGGGACGGGCGTCGGAAAGACGACGCTTCTAAAACTCATCCTGCGCTTTCTGGACGCCGAACAGGGCAGCGTGCGCATCGGCGGGAGGGACGTGCGCGAGATAACGCAGAAGGATCTGCGCGCCTCACTTGGATATGCGCCGCAGAAGAGCGTGCTCCTGTCGGGAACCATCCGTCAGAATCTCGCCTTTGCCGATCCGACGCTCTCGGATGAAACGCTTTCCGAGGCAGCGAAGATCGCCTGTGCGGACGAATTTATCGCGGAAAAGGGCGGGCTGTCCGCCGAGGTCGTGCAAGGAGGCAGGAATTTTTCGGGCGGACAGAAACAGCGCCTCTCCATTGCGCGCGCGGTGGCGAAAAAACCGAAGATCTTGCTCTTTGACGACAGCTTCTCCGCGCTCGACTTTGCGACGGACGCAAGGGTGCGCAGAAACCTTTCGGAGCAGCTGCCCGATGTCACGAAGGTCATCGTCGCCCAGCGCATTTCCACCGTGCGGGATGCGGACGTCATCGTGGTCTTGGACGGCGGCACGGCGGTGGGCGTGGGGACGCATGAAACGCTCTTAAAGACGTGCAACGTCTATCGCGAGATCGCACAAAGTCAATTATCGGAGGAGGAACTTGCCGTATGAAACAGCATTCCGCACTCGGAAAACTTCTCAGGTATTGCAAACGGCATCTGTTTGCGCTCGCGTGCGTGCTCATTTTAAGCATCGCGGGCGTGTTCCTCACCGTGTACGCCACGACCTATCTCCAACAGCTCACCGACTACATCGGTGCGGCGGCAATGAAGGCGCAGGACGGACACCCCATGTCCGAGATCATGGACATGGCGGTCATTGCGCAGCTCGGATTCACGCTTCTGGGCATGTATCTGGGTGCGGCGGCATGTACTTATGTGCAGGCATTTCTGATGACGGGGATCAATCAAAAGATCGCGCTTCGCCTGCGTTCGGACATCGCCGCAAAGATCTCCAGACTGCCCATGCGCTACTTCGACAGCCATGCGACGGGGGATACGCTCTCGCGCGTGACCAACGACGTGGACACGGTGGCGCAGTCCATGAACGCGTCCATCGCAACGGCGCTCACGGCAGGGGTGCAGATCGTCATCGTGGTCGTCATGATGTTCACGACCAACTGGCAGATGACGCTCACGGCATTTGCGACCGTGCCGCTCTCGCTCCTCGTGCTCTTCCTCGTCGTGCGCGTGTCGCAGAAGTACTTCCGCCGTCAGCAGAAAGAGCTCGGCGCGCTCAACGGCAACGCAGAGGAATACTATTCGGCCCTTGAGCTGTTGCGCGCCTGCAATGCGGAGGAGCGTGCTGTCCGCACTTTTGAAGCACAGAACGAAAAACTCAGAAATGCCATGTACAGGGCGAACGTGCTCTCGGGAATTCTGCACCCGCTCACGACGTTCATCTCTAAGCTCGGCTATGTCGCCATCTGCGTAGTGGGCGGCGTGCTCATGGCGGGCGGGGGCACAAGCCTCGGAGAACTCGCCGCATTTCTCATCTATATCAATCTCTTTCAGTCGCCGCTGTCCCAGCTCGGGCAGGTCGCCAACCAGTTCCAGCAGGCGTCTGCCGCGGCAGGCAGAGTGTTCGAAGTCCTGGAAGAGACGGAAGAGCCTGCCGAGAAAGCGGCCGCAGAAATCGATCTGCAGTCCGTTCGCGGGGACGTGGAATTTCGTCATGTCCGTTTCGGCTACGATCCCGAAAAGCCTGTCATCCGCGACTTCTCCGCCAAAGTGAAAGCAGGGCAGAAGGTCGCCATCGTCGGCCCGACGGGCGCGGGCAAGACGACGCTTGTCAACCTTCTGATGCGCTTTTATGAGTGCGGGGGAGAGATCCTCATCGACGGGGTGAACACGAAGGAGATGACGCGGGAGAACGTGCGCGAACTCTTTTCCATGGTGTTGCAGGACGCATGGGTGTTCGAGGGAACGCTCAAAGAGAACATCGTGTATTGCAAAGAGAACGTCGACGAGCAGAAACTCGTCGAAGCGGTGAAGGCGGCGGGGATCTATCAGCTTGTACATACGCTTCCGCAAGGGGGCGACACGATCATTCATGACGAGTCGCTCTCGGGCGGACAGAAACAGCTCATCACGATCGCGCGCGCCATGGTGGACGATGCGCCCATGCTCATTCTGGATGAGGCGACGAGCAACGTGGATACCCGCACCGAACAGCTCATTCAAAGGGCGATGGATCAGCTCACGGAAGGCAGAACGAGCTTTGTCATTGCACACCGCCTTTCCACGATTAAAAATGCCGACCTTATTCTGGTGCTCGATCACGGGGACATCGTGGAGCAGGGCACACATGAGGAATTGCTCGCAAAGCAGGGATTTTATTATGAGCTTTATCACGCGCAATTTGCGGCATGAAGCCGCAGAGGAACAAAAAAGGAGGGATGCAATTCCACATTTTACAAAAGATAAACTCGCTAATTCTCCTTGTGCTGTTCCTTCGCTTGCGGAGCAACAAGAAATCGCGGAGTATTTGGACAAGAAGTGTGCTGAAATTGATCGATTGATCGCAATCAAACAGCAAAAAATCGAAAAATTAAACGATTACAAAAAATCTTTGATCTACGAATACGTCACAGGTAAAAAACAGGTGAGTTAAATGAAAAATTCTATGCCAAAGCCAAGACTTATTAATATTTTGTTTTGGGCAATAGCCGTTGCTTTCTCTCTTTTATATTGGGGGTTAATCAATCCTGAAACTATTACGGATACGGGGAAAATTGCATCAGCTTGTTTATTTGCAATTTTATGCCTTGCTCTTTTATGCTGGACAATTTATTATTGCTATTACCTCATATTTGTAAATGAAAACAATAAGTTGCCTTGGGATAGCTGGATGTTGTATGCGTCCTTATTCTTTTTATATGTTGGGGTAAATCTTATATCGGTTTTTTCAATATTTGAAATTCAAAAGATTTATATTTGTGAAATATTTTTTCTTTTTTTCCTTGCATGTATCTTTGCGCGGATTCTATTTAATATAATTCGCAAATCTGGCTTTTTTGCTTATACAGAAGAAAATATAGCGTTATTTATAGCAATTTTTTTCGGGGCATTTATCATTGCTATCTATTTTCAGACCAGCCTTGCAGCCAATATTATTGCAGATATTTTAATGGGTTGCATAAGTGTCCTTCTTATCACTTTCATGCTTAAAACATTTGTAGTCGAACAAGTGAAGTTGAAATCGTTGTCTGATATAATGAATTTTGTTTTCCTTTTTTTGACTACGATCGCAACTTCAATTACAACAATATATCTTTTGTTTTGGGGATTGGAAGCGGATAACCATGACTTATTCAATTCTATAATAACCGTGTTTGCCGGCGTACTTGGCGGCGCTCTTACTCTTGCCGGTGTTGCATGGACAATCAGATCACAGCGTGAAAAAGATCACAAGGAAGAAGTTTTGAAGTGCAAGCCGCTTTTTCGATATTGTGAGAAAGATGATGCCCAAAATAAAGAGATTGATCAAACTTTTAATTTTACGAAAGGCAATGCACTCTTAAAAAACTGTTTCGAGGGGGGATTTTGCTTTAAGAATTTCGCCGAAAGCGTGTTTGAAATTCAATCAATAGAAGTAAATGGAAATGTATTTACTCCGTTAGAGTATGCGCTGGTTGAGAAAAATACTTATTTTAATATTCGGTTTTACAAGTCAAGTGAAGGCGTTTCAAGTTTTTGTATGAATGTTGTTGACATTTTGGGAAATCCCTATCGGTTCGAACTTGTTCGAGGGGAAGAAGGGGAGATCACTGGAATTCGGGAAGTAAAGAAGAAATAACGAATGGACACAAGCGAAAAACGGTTTGAAAGCGATATCGAAAGTTTTCTTGTGAGCGAAGCGGGCGGATACGAGCAGTTTTCCTATCTCAATCCCGACGGGCACCGCATTCAGAAATATGTCTATGATAAGGAAAAGGCGATCTATCCCGAAGTGCTCGTCAACTTTATCGCGCGCTCCCAACCCAAGGCATGGGCGCGGTATCAAAAATATTATGGGGACGACGCCCCTGAAAAACTTTACCGCCGCTTTCAAACCTCCGTTCAGGAAAACGGGCTTGTTCACGTCCTCAAATACGGCATCGAGGATATGGGCATCAAACTCAAAGTCTGCTTTTTCAAGCCTGAATCCGACCTCAATGAGGAGCAGAACGAGCTTTACAAGCAAAATATCCTCGGCTGTACGCGGCAGTTCTCCTATTCCAAACTCAACAATAACACCATGGATATGGTGCTCTCCGTCAACGGCATTCCCGTGGTCGCGCTCGAACTCAAAAATCAATTCATGGGACAGGACGTCGATTGCGCCATAGAACAGTTCAAAAACGACCGCGATCCAAAAGAATTTTGTTTCCGACTCAATCAACGCTTTTTGGTCTATTTTGCCGTCGATCTCTACGATGTCTTTATGACGACCTCGCTTTCAGGCGCCGCTACGCGCTTTATGCCCTTTAACCAAGGCTCCAACGGCGCGGGCGTGACGGGCGGGAAGGGCAATCCCGTCAACCCCGATGGCTACGCCACTTCCTACCTTTGGGAAAAAGTCTTACAGCACGATTCCTTGCTCGATCTCATCAACAAATTTATCTCCTTTGTCAAAGAAAAAGAGGAAGTCGAGCGCGCAGGTCAGATCAGACTCGTCGAAAAATCAAAACTCATCTTCCCGCGCTATCATCAGTTCGATGTCGTCAACAAAGTCGTCGCCGACGTCCGCCAATTCGGCGCAGGCAAAAGTTATCTCATCGAACATTCCGCCGGCAGCGGTAAATCCAATTCCATTGCCTGGATCGCTTACCGCCTCGCCTCCCTACATAACGCCGAAAGCCAAGCCGTCTTCGATTCCGTCATCGTCGTGACAAACCGCGTCGTCCTCGACAGCCAGCTTCAGGACACCATCTCAAGTTTCGACCATACCCCCGGCCTCGTCGAAGCAATCGACGATAAAAAACGCTCCCGCGGCCTGATTGCCGCCATCAACGACAAAAAACGCATCATCATTTGCACCATTCAAAAATTCCTGTATGCGTATCACGATTTCGACGACCTGACGGGCAGGAACTTCGCCATCATCATCGACGAGGCCCACCAGGGTCAGAGTGGCGAAAGCGCGAAGGCGCTCCGTAAAGCCCTCATCGATAAAAAACTCGCCCTCCATGCCTATGCCGACGAGGAAGGCCTGGACGATGATGCAATCGATGACGCCGATGTCCTCGTCGATACCATCATGTCCCAGGGGATGCACAAAAATCAGTCCTTCTTTGCCTTTACCGCTACCCCCAAAAACAAAACAATCGAATTGTTCGGCACGCCCGATCCCGTGTCGGGAAAAATGCGCCCGTTCCACGTCTATTCCATGCGGCAGGCCATCGAGGAAGGCTTCATTTTAGACGTCCTCGCAAACTATACCACCATCAAAGAGGCGTTCCGCCTCGTGCGGATCTCCGCCGATAACCCCGAACTCATCGAAGGCCCCACGCTTAAAGCTCTCGTCCGTTATTATAAGGAGAACGGCTACACGATTGCGCAGAAAACAGACATGATCATGAGCAACTTCCTCGAAAATGGCCGCTTCCAGATCGGCGGAAAGGGGAAGGCGATGATCATCGCCGACAGCCGCGCCAATGCTGTCCGTTATTTCTTCGCCATCAAAGAATACATGAAAGCGCATCCCGCCGAGAGCCTCGGCTGCGGCGTAATGGTCGCTTTTTCAGGGTCTGTCAATGTGGACGGGATCGACTACACCGAGGACGCTCTCAATATCGATGGCAACGGAAAACCGATCACGTCGGACAAGCGCTTCCGCCGTGAGTTCCGCTCCGAACGCAAAAATATCCTCGTCGTCGCAAATAAGTATCAGACAGGCTTCGACGAGCCGCTGCTGCATTCCATGTACGTCGATAAACGCTTGAAAGACGTCAATGCCGTTCAGACGCTTTCCCGCCTCAATCGCATCGCCAAAGATAAAACTTCAACTTTCGTCCTTGACTTCGTCAATTCGGACGAGGCGATCAAAGAGAGATTCCAGCCATTCTACGAAACTACGCTCCTGGACGGAAGAACGGACTTCAACCGCGTATATGATCTGCGCGCGAAAATCAGCGCCTATATGCTCTATAACGGCGACGACGTGGAAAAATATTATGCGTTCATGTCCGCTCATGCCGATAAAAAACAGGACGCCGCCGCGCTCGGAAGGCTCAGCGCGATCATGATACCTGTCATCGAACGCTATCTCGATCTCGATACGGAAGAGGAAAAGTTCAATGCCCGCATGGCGGTGCGTAAGTTTGTCAAAGCCTATGCCTATATCACACAACTCGTCCGCCTGCACGACGAGGAACTGTTCAAAGAATATGTTTTCGCTTCTCATCTTCTGAAGCTCATGCCTAAGGCAAAACATCCGTTTGAGGATGTGGAGAGCAAAATTAAGCTTGAGTATGCTTTGCTGACGCAAACGTTCAAGGGCGCGATTGTTCTCGAGAAAAAAGACACCGACCTCGTTCCTTCCGCAGATAAGGCAAAACCCAAAGTTCCTAAAAAAGATACCTTGCAAAATATCATCGATAAGGTCAATGATCGGTTTGACGGTTCTTTCACGGAAGGGGACAGAGGCATTATCGAGAGCATTTATCAGATGTTCATGAACGATAAAGAGGTCAAAAAATTCAAACATTACGCAAAAGATACGACGGCTGAAATGTTTGTCAAAAGCCTCTTTCCTGAAAAGTTCAAGGAAATCGCCACGCAGTGTTGGCTGAATAACTCCGACTCTTTCAAAAAACTGTTCAATGATCCTGAGTTCTATCAGCAGGTCATGGAGGCCATGGCAAAAGAATTGTATCGCACCTTGCGAAAAGACTGAATTGAGCCGAGTAAGGAAATATTCCTTGCTCGGCTCTTAAACTCTTTCTATTGCTTTTTCGTAAAGATTTTGTATCAGTTGTATGCTACCTTCAACCATCCGAAAAGACAAATTGAGGGGACGTAGGCACTGAAAAATCATTCAAAGCGGACGATCAATCCGAAATAATCGCGGGTAAAAAATAATCCGAGCCTCGTATTATTTACGAGGTTCGGATTATTCTGGTCTGGTGACCCAAGAAGGGAGTAAATCGAATGGGATAAAGGCGATAGTGGAATTATCAAATCGCGATTGCAAAAGAGATTGACTGAAACATAGGGAAATGATATAATACAAATTGGAGCAACATGGACGCCCATAGGCGGTTAGCCCCTTGGGGGAAATATGATGAGTATTTCCTTAATAAGGGGGTGATTGTATGGATTTTACGATCCTGTGCCTTCTTCTCCGCATGGTGGAGCAAGGCATTGTCATCTCTTTCAGAGTTACAAAGGATAAAATCTACGTAATCATAAAAAAATAACCGCCCACAAGCTGGCTACTTCGACGGCGGTTACTTAACTTGCATCGGGGCTGACCGCTGAACGGCGCGTCCCTCTGTTGCTCTTTTATTTTATCACCGTTTTTGCGGTCTGTCAACCATTCTGACGAAGTTTTTCAGGAACATATTTATGTCTGGAAAGCGCCCATCTGAATTTGCTTTTTCGGGTCGGCTATGGTAGCATAGTTCCTCGCGGACGTCAACGG
>ERZ1090863.463-NODE-463-length-22550-cov-32.250633_pt1 | contig 22550 bp, 19 predicted proteins | sample MGYA00478480_ERZ1090863 | MGnify/ENA primary metagenome ERZ1090863 (study PRJEB33644, sample SAMEA5815746) | chicken gut metagenome | biome: Chicken; feature: Gastrointestinal Tract; material: Caecum | place: Ireland | collected 2019-01-01 | study: A study of the...
CAGTAAACTTCAACGTAACGGTCGAACAAAAAACGGTAAAGCTGCGCGAGTAGAGCCGAAAATATCTTTTTGATAGAGAGATTAAAAATATTCATTGCTTAGAAGATCTTTATAAAAGATAAAAATAAATTATAAATATACTATAGCATAGAAGGATGAAAAGTAAATATCGTTTGGTGTTACCCAAAAATAACATAGGACGACGGATTTCGTGAATTATTTGCTTTATCTCTGGACACTTTGAAAGAAAATGCTTATAATACAAAATATAGAATGACCTGCTATCTGACAATCTGGTGGCACTATATAGTGATTGGGAGGGCTATATGCAAAATTTTCTTTTAGGGGAGTACATCAGGCAGCGGCGGTTAGATTTAGGTTTGACACAGGCAGAAGTATGCAGTGGCATTTGTGAGCCAATTACCCTTTCCCGACTAGAAAATGGCAAGCAGACACCCAGCCGGAATCGGATTAATGCAATTTTGCAGCGTTTGGGATTGCCGGACGACCGCTATTATGCACTGCTATCTCCCAATGAATTAAAGATAGAAGCGCTTAAAAAAGAAATTATTGGGTGTAATGTAACAGAGCGAATAGAGGAAGGATTTGACAAAATCGCTCAGCTGGAGAAAATTGCAAGCGCAGATGATCCGCTTATTCAGCAATTTATTTTGCGTTCTAAGGTGTTGTTAGGCCGTGTCGACAAACGATATTCCAGTAAAGAACAGCTTGAAATGCTAAAACAAGCACTTCAATTAACGGTTCCTCGTTTTAATCTTTGGGAAATTGAAAAATTCCTCTATACGACGGATGAAATAAAAATTATTAATCAAATTGCAATAGTTTATTCTGATATAGGAGATAATAAGAAGGCTGCTGAGATTTATTATCAAGTGCTTCGGTATATGAGAAAACACTTTGACGAGAATGTGATATCGGCAGGAAATTGGCCATTAATTCTTTATAATTATGCGCGAGTGTTAGATTTATGTCATCGATATGAAGATGGAGCCGAATGTGCTAAGGAATGCAGAGAAAAATGTGTTAAGTACGGACATTATCAATTCTTGCCAGACTGCCTTGAAATTGAGGCAGAGTGCAAATACTTCCTTGGAAAAACGAAAGAAAGTATAGATTTATACCGTCAGGCTTATTATCTTTGTAAGGTGATTGGATATCAAGACAGTTTGGACATCATTAAAAAAGAAGCAAAAGAATATCTTAATATTGAATTTGAAGATTAAGCAATATCGCCTCTGCCGGGACAGGCATCAAAAGGTGTGAACTCGGGTTCATTCGGGAAAGTGCACTTTTTGCTAATATCATAAAAAGGCAGTAAAGAGGATTTATCAGATAGAGAAATATAAATGGATATATTTTGATGTTGCGTAGATGTTTCAAATATAGTGTTTGAAAATGATTTTGTGAATGTTGAAAAAATTAGAAAAGTCGAAGTAAAAAATAAAATAAACCGTTTCATAAAAACTTCCTTCCTTCAATAATATCTAACTTAGTATACAGTACCTGTTGAAAACAAACCATATCGCGTGGTGTTTATTTTCTACAACATAGAACGATAGGGTGATTGCTTTTTGTATATTAAAACAAATTTTGACATATAGTAGTAGATTGGGAAGATGAACATCATGTTGCAGCCGAAATTGTTGAAGGTAGAGCCGGTCGAACCCAGCAAGCTGCGTCTCTTTTATGAAACGGGGGAAGTCAAGCTGTTCGACGTGGGGCCGTATATCAGCGGGCCCTGGTACGGAGAGCTGAAAGACCGGGCGTATTTCCGAACGGTCCGGGTACTGCCGGGCGGCGGAGGCATCGAGTGGGTGAATGGGCAGGACATTGCACCCCACGAATTGTATGAACAAAGCATACCGGCCTGTGGGTGAGGCCGGCTGGCCGGGGGCGTTCCCCGGCTTTTTTGGTTTTGCGGGGCGGAAATTTGCCAAAAGCACTTTCCAACAGTAAAGCAAAATGCTATACTAAAAGAGCGCAGCCGCGGCAAAGAGCCAAAACTGCCGACAAAAAGTAGAAAGATAGAAAATTTGTACAGGAGGGAGATCGTTTCCTTGATCCAGCTGCTGATCCATACTTTTGTCAAGGATTATCAAAATAAACAAGACCCCGCGGTCCGGGAGCGCTATGGCCGCCTGGCCGGCGTCGTGGGCGTCATCTGCAACCTGCTGCTGTTTGTGGGCAAGGTGACGGTGGGCACCCTGTTCGGCTCCATTGCCATCACGGCCGATGCCGTCAACAACCTGTCCGACGCTTCGTCCAGCGTGGTCAGCCTGGTGGGCTTCAAGCTGGCGGCCAAGGGCCCCGACGCCGAGCACCCCTACGGCCACGCCCGCTATGAATATGTGGCCGGGCTGGCCGTCAGCACCATGATCATGGCCATCGGCCTCAGCCTGCTGAAAGAGTCGGTGGTCAAGGTCATCCACCCCGAGGCGGTGGGCTTCAGCCTGCTGACGGTGGGGGTGCTGCTGGCTTCCATCGCGGTCAAGCTGTGGCTCAGCCGGTTCAACCGCACCGTCGGCAACGCCATCCACTCCGATACGCTGCTGGCCACCGCCGCCGACAGCCGCAACGACGTCGTTTCCACCGGCGTGGTGCTGCTTTCTGCCGTGCTGTGCAAGGCCACCGGCCTGGACATCATCGACGGCATCATGGGCGTGGGCGTGGCGGCCTTTATTCTGTGGTCGGGCTGGGGCCTGGTGCAGGATACCCTCAGCCCCCTGCTGGGGGAGAGCCCTTCCCCCGAGCTGGTGACTGAGCTGGAGAAAAAGGTGCTGTCCTATCCGCGGGTGCTGGGCGTGCATGACCTGATGGTGCACGACTACGGCCCGGGGCGTCAGTTCGCCTCCCTGCACGTCGAACTGCCCACCGAGGTGGACCCGCTGGACGCCCACGACCTGATCGACAACATCGAGCAGGACGTCCGGGACCAGATGCACCTGCAGCTGACCATCCATTACGACCCCATCGTCACCTCCGACGCCCGCGTGGGGGTGCTGCGGGCCCGCCTGAACCAGGAACTGGCCCAGATCGACCCCGCGCTTTCCATCCACGATTTGCGGCTGGTGCCGGGGCCCACCCATACCAACGTTCTGTTTGACCTGGTGTTCCCGGCGGGGTACCGCGGCGACCAGCAGTCCGTCCGGGCCCGCCTGGAGGAATTCGTCACCGCCCAGGATATGTCGTACATCTGCAAGATCAAGGTGGAGCAGAGTTATGTCGCCGCCCCGCCTGCATCCCATGCCAAAAAGGGGGAAAACTGATGCTGAACGAAATGTACCGCCGGATGCTCGGCAACAAGAGCGTCATCCGGGAAACGGCCGCCTACGGCCAGCAGCGCGCTGCCGAAATCGGCTATGAGAACGTCTTTGATTACTCGCTGGGCAACCCCAGCGTGCCCTGCCCGCCGGCCTTTACGGCGGCCATGCAGGACCTGCTGGCCCATGAAGACCCGGTGGCCCTCCACGGCTACTGCCCCAACCAGGGCGACCCCGGTTTTCGTACCGCGGTGGCCGCTCACCTGCGGGCCCGGTTCGGCCTGCCCTATGAGCAGAAGCATATTTTCCCCACCACCGGCGCGGCGGGCGCCATCGCCCACGCCCTGCGGGCCGTCACCGTCCCCGGCGACCAGGTGCTGACCTTCGCCCCCTACTTTCCCGAGTACGGCCCCTATGTGGCGGGCACCGGCGCGGAGCTGAAGGTGGTGCCGGCCCAGGCCCCGGCCTTCCAGCCCAATCTGGACGCCTTTGAGGAGATGCTGACGCCGCAGGTCGCCGCCGTCCTCATCAACACCCCCAACAACCCCACCGGCGTGGTCTATTCAGCCGCGACGCTGACCCGCATGGCCTCCATTCTGGCCGAAAAGAGCGCCGCCTACGGCCACACCATCTTCCTGGTCAGCGACGAGCCCTACCGGGACATCGTCTTTGACGGGGGGACGGTGCCCTATCCGGCAGCCTTCTACCCCCACACCCTGACCTGCTTTTCCTTCTCCAAGAGCCTGAGCCTGCCCGGCGAGCGCTTGGGCTATGTGGCGGTGGCCCCCGGCTGCGAAGGGGAGGAGGTCCTGGTGGACATGATGGCCCAGATCTCCCGCTTTACCGGGCACAACTGCCCGCCCAGCATCATCCAGAAGGCGGTGGCCCGCTGCCTGGACGTCACCAGCGACCTGTCGGTCTACGAGGAGAACATGAACATCCTCTACGACGCTTTGAAAGGGCTGGGCTTCGAGGTCGAGCGGCCGGGCGGCACCTTCTATATCTTCCCCAAAGCGCTGGAGGCCGACGCCAACGCCTTCTGCCGCAAAGCGCGGGAATTCGACCTGTTGCTGGTGCCCAGCGACACCTTCGGGGTGGAGGGCTATGTCCGTCTGGCCTACTGCATCGAGACCGAAAAGGTCCGCCGCAGCCTGCCCGCGCTGGAAAAGCTGGCGGCCTCCTACAAGTAAACGAACCGTATTCTACGGCTTGTCATAAAACAGAGAGGAAAGGGAACGAACCATGGAAAAGATCAAGATGACCACCCCCCTTGTGGAAATGGACGGCGACGAGATGACCCGCATCCTGTGGCGGAGCATCAAGGAGGAACTGATCCTGCCCTTTGTGGACCTCAAGACCGAGTATTATGACCTGGGCCTGCCCAACCGGGACGCCACCGGCGACCAGGTGACGATGGACGCCGCCCTGGCCAACAAGAAGTACGGCGTGTCGGTCAAGTGCGCCACCATCACCCCCAACGCCCAGCGGATGGACGAGTACAAGCTGCATGAGATGTGGAAGAGCCCCAACGGCACCATCCGCGCCGTGCTGGACGGCACCGTGTTCCGCGCCCCCATCATGATCGACTGCATCAAGCCGGCGGTCCGCAGCTGGAAAAAGCCCATCACCATCGCCCGCCACGCCTACGGCGACGTGTACAAGTGCACCGAGTTCCGGGTGCCGGGCCCTGGCCGGGCCGAGCTGCGCTTTGCCGGCGAGGACGGCTCGAAGCAGGAGGCCGTCATCTACGATTTCGAGTGCCCCGGCGTACTGCAGGGTTCCTACAACAAGGACAGCTCCATCGCCAGCTTTGCCCGCAGCTGCTTTGCCTACGCCCTGGACGCCAGGCAGGACCTGTGGTTCGGCGCCAAGGACACCATCTCGAAAAAGTACGACCACACCTTCAAGGACATCTTCCAGGAGATCTACGACGCCGAGTACAAGGACAAGTTCGAGGCTGCCGGCATCACCTACTTCTACAGCCTGATCGACGACATCGTGGCCCGGGTCATCCGCAGCGAGGGCGGCTTCATCTGGGCCTGCAAGAACTACGACGGCGACGTGATGAGCGACATGGTCTCCACCGCCTTCGGCTCGCTGGCTATGATGACCAGCGTCCTGGTCAGCCCCGACGGCAAGTACGAGTACGAGGCCGCCCACGGCACTGTCACCCGCCACTACTACCGCTGGCTGAAGGGCGAAAAGACCTCCACCAACCCCATGGCTACCATTTTTGCTTGGTCCGGCGCGCTCAAAAAGCGCGGCGAGCTGGACAACCTGCCCGACCTGGTGGCCTTTGGCGAAGCGCTGGAAGCCGCCAGCCTCCAGACCCTGAACGACGGCATCATGACCAAGGACCTGTGCGCCCTGGCCGAGGGCGTCACCCCCACCGCCGTGGACAGCGAGGCTTTCATCCAGGCCATCCGCCAGCGGCTGGAAGCCAAGCTGGGCGCGTAACCGCGCAGCGCAACAAATAAGCAAACAAAAAGAGGGACAGCCCCGCGGGGCTGTCCCTCTTTGCATCCCTTTTTGCTGTTTGGGTGGGTTCAGGAGTTCTTCATGACCACGTTCTCGACGCTGTCGGCGATTTCCTCGCAGGCGTCGGCGCACTTTTCCAGGTAGGTGTAGATCTCCTCCCAGGCCATGATGTCGCGGATGTCCAGCCCCTGCTCCACGTGCAGCTGGCGCATATTGGCGATGAAGAGGCGGTCGCTCTCCTCCTCCAGGGAGTTGATGTGGATGATGTACTCCTTCAGCTTCTTGGAGTGGCGGAAGTCGGCAAACTCCTGCAGCATCTTGCACACTTCCTCGCAGCCGCGGATCACCACATCCAGCATATTGATGGCGTCGGGACGGATGGTCTGGACGTTGTGGATGTACACCCGCATGCAGACTTCCTCGATCTTGTCGGTCAGGGTGTCGATGTTGGTGCTCAGGGCCGAGATGTCCTCCCGCTCGATGGGGGTGATGAAGGCGCGGGCCAGTTTGTCGGTCATGCCGTGGCGGCACTTGTCGGCCGCGTGCTCGATCTCGTGGATCTGGTCCATCCACTGGGGCATCCTGGCGGGGTCAAAGCTGCGGAAGATATCTTTCAGCATCAGAGCGGCCTTGCTGGCAAAACCGGCGCACTCGATGAAATTGTCAAAATAAATGGCGTCCTGCTTTTTCGACATAATGGTTTGCTCCTTCTTGTGTTAAAAGATCTGCATGAATACCTTGGCCATGACAAAGCTGATGAGGCCGCACCCGGGGAAGGTGAAGATCCAGGTCAGCATCATATCCTTGACGACGCCGTAGTTGATGGCGGACAGACGCTTGACCGCGCCCACGCCCATGATGGCGCTGGTCTTGGTGTGGGTGGTGGACACCGGGATGCCGAACAGGCTGGAATACAGCAGGCAGAGCGCGCCCGCGAGGTCTGCGCAGAAGCCCTGGTAGCGCTCCAATTTGACCATGTCCATGCCCACCGACTTGATGATCTTTTCACCGCCGACGCTGGTGCCCAGAGCCATGACCACGCTGCACAAAAGCATCAGCCAGACAGGGATCTCCATGCCGGCCACCGAGCCCTGGCCGTGGGCGAACGCCAGCCCCAGGAACAGCACGCCGATGAACTTCTGGCCGTCCTGCGCGCCGTGCATGAAGCTCATGCCCGCGGCGCCGGCGATCTGCGCCAGCCGGAAAAAGCGGTTGGCCGCCCGCAGCTCGATGTTGCGGCACAGGATGGTGACGGCCTTGCAGATGAGCCAGCCGGTGGCAAAGCCCAGCAAAAGGCTCAGGGCCAGGCCGTACAGCACCTTGACCCACTCGTTGAAGTTGATGCCGCCCACACCGCCCTGGATGGCGATGGCCGCGCCGGACAGGCCGGCGATCAGGCTGTGGCTCTCGCTGGTGGGGATGCCAAAGATGGACGCGCCCACGCTGTAGACCACGATGGACAGCAGCGCCGCGCACAGGGCGATCAGGGCGCTGCCGGTGTCGGAGCCAAAGTCCACCATGTTGCTGATGGTGGAGGCCACCGAGCTGTTGATCTGGGTCATGACGAACACGCCGAGAAAGTTGAAAAAGGCGCTCATCCAGATGGCCTGGCGCACACCGAGGCACCGGGTGGTGACGCAGGTGGCGATGGCGTTGGGCGCATCGGTCCAGCCGTTGACGAAGATGACCCCCAGCGTGAACAGCACGGTGATGATCAGGATCGGGTTGCCGGCCAGCTGACCCCAGAACGAGGTAAATGACAGATCCATAAAGTTGTTCAAGACTCCTTTCGGCGGGTCCATCGGGGCGCAGGGCAGGCCGCAGTGCGGCCGCTGGGCCCCGGGACGGGAAACAAAACGCCCCTGTCGGGCTCAAAGCCGCAAAACATCCAAGAGCTGAGATTCCGCGCGTCTCCATGCACGAAAATCTTACATCTATTTTACTTGATTTATATCTGATTTGCAAGAATAATGTCGCGCAAAAACGGGGTGCCCGCGCCGGGCAAACAAAAAAGCAGCGGTCTCACGCTGGAAACCGCTGCCAATCGCAGGACTTTTACCTACATTTTACGAACTTTTTACATTGCTTTGGCAAGGCCGGCTGCCCCTGTTCAGCCAAGGCGGGCGTATTCCTCGTCCGAGACCGGTTCGCACCACTCGTTGCTGGCGCCCTCGCCGGGTACTTCAAGGGCCACATGGGAGAACCAGCTGTCCTTGGCTGCGCCGTGCCAGTGCTTGACCTCGGGCGGGATGACCACCGTATCGCCGGCGGAGAGGGCCTGCGCGGGCTTGCCCCACTCCTGATACCAGCCGCGGCCGGCGGTGCACAGCAGGATCTGCCCGCCGCCCTTGGACGCATGGTGGATGTGCCAGTTGTTGCGGCAGCCCGGCTCGAAGGTGACGTTGGCGGCAGAGACGCCGTTTTCACTGCCGAGGGGCTTGAGGTAGCTGTGGCCCACGAAATACTGGGCGTAGGCGTCGTTGGGGGCGCCCAGGCCGAAGATGCCGCCGTCCGGCTGTTCGGCCTCCTCGTCGGCCCAGACTTCCTTTGCCATGCGGAAGGCGGCCCATGCCTTGGGCCAGCCGGCATAGAAGGCGGCGTGGGTGATGATCTCGGCGATCTCGGCGCGGGTGATGCCGTTTTGCTTGGCGCTCATCAGGTGGAACTGGAAAGAAGAATCCACCAGCCCCTGCGAAAGCAGGGACACCACCGTCACCAGGGAGCGGTCCCGCAGGGAGAGCTTGTCTTCCCGGCTCCACACTTCGCCGAACAAAACGTCGTCGTTGAGCTGGGCGAACTTGGGTGCGAATGTGCCGAGCTGATCCCGCCCGGCTGTCTGTTTGACTGCCATTGTTTCTGCCTCCATTCGTTGATGCAGTGTTCCGATGGCTCTATTGTAGCGCACCCGGGCTGAAATGTCGAATACTTCGTTTTCATGTTCGAACATTCCAAAAACGCATGACTTAACTGGCGGTAGAGATAGAAAAAGTCCCGTCCATCCGCACGTGCCGGCTGAACGGGACCTTTTGGACAGTCTGCGCTGCCCGGCGGACGGGCAGCGCAAGAACATTACAAACGCATCACAGGCTCATCTTGATCTTGGAGGCCGGGAGCTTGTTCATGGCGCTCTGGTCCAGGTCGGCCGAAAGGGCCGCGCCGGCGGCGTCCATGTCCGCCTCCACCAGGGAGGTGCCCATGTCCGAGAGGATGGTGCCGCGCAGGGTGTCGAGGGTCATGGTCTCGAGGGGGTCCATGCGCATGGCGATCAGCAGGGAGGTGCCGCCGTACTGCACCGCGGCGCTCTGGCCGAAGGCGAGGCCCATGAGGGTCTGGGTGTCCTCGTCCGAGAAGGAGCCCTCCATCTCGCTCAGGCTGATAAAGCTGCTGTTCAGCTGGTCGGCGGCCTCCTCAGCGGTGATCTCGGTGCCCAGCACGGCGTAGATGCCGGGCAGGGCGTCGGCCACCACCTGGTCGAAGGTGTCGGGGGTGCTGTCGGCGGCGGCCTGCTTGGCCAGGTCCAGCATCTGGGCGGTCTGGTCCTCGTCCGCAAAGGCGAAGGTGGACAGATCATACAGGGGGACGGTGGTGTAGCGGATATACAGCATCTGGTTCTGCAGGTGGTCGGTCAGTTCCTCGTCGGTGATGGGGGTCTCGCCCTCCTGGCCGTAGAGCAGGTCGACCAGGGCGGTCTGCTTGGCCAGGTTGTATTCGTAGCTGCGGATGGTCTCCTCGCCGATGCCGTTGGCGGCATACAGGTCGCCGTAGTTCTCGATCAGCTGGTCGGTGTAGCTGTCGGCCTGGGCGGTGTAGGCGGGGTCCAGCTCAGCCCCCAGCTCGGCAAAGCGGTCCTCCACCGCCACATAGCGGCGCAGCTCCTCCAGGGTGGTCTGGGCCACATAGTCGCTGACGGTGACGGCCTCGCCGCCGTCGGGGGTGATGGTGGCTTTCAGGAAGGATTTGACGCTGGAGGGGTCCTGATCCTCGCCGGCGTACTGGGCGGCCTGCTGGTAGGCGTCGAACTGGGCCAGCAGGTACAGGCCCGAGCTGATCGTCTCGCCGCCGATGGCGCCCACCGTGTCGGGGGTGGAGAAGTGGCAGCCGGCCAGGGATAAGCAGAGCGCCAGCGCACTGGCCAGCGCGAGCAGTTTTTGTTTCATGTGCGGTATGCTCCTTTGATGTTTTTTGAGCGGGATGGGATAACTTACTCAGTATAAACCCGGCGGGCGGGGCGCGTCAAGGGTTTTGCGGCGCGGAGGCGGCGGTTTTGTCCTGGATGGCCGCCATGGCCTGCAAAAGCTGCTGCAGCAGGTCCAGGGGCTTTTCCTCGTCCCGCAGCCGCACCGACAGGTAGGGTTTGGCCCCGGCCCCCGCCGTCACCCGGCCGTCGAAAGCGGTGAGCAGGCCGCGGATCATGGGCAGCTCCAGCTTTTCCAGAGAGAGGGTCAGCAGATCCTTTTTCTGGGTGACTTCGTAGACGCCCACCGAGGCCGCCAGGATGCGCACCAGCGAGACGTTGACCAGGTCGCTGACCGAGGCCGGCGGGTCGCCGTAGCGGTCGATCAGTTCGTCCAGGACGTTGGCGGCGTCGGCGGGGTTCTGGATGGCGGCGATCCGGCGGTAGGCCTCGATCCGGCCGGGGCCGTCGGGGATATACCGCTCGGGGATATAGGCGTCCACCCGCAGGTCCACCAGGCACTCGCTCTTGTCCCGCTGGACCGGCTCGCCCCGGGCGGCGGCGATGGCCTGGTTGAGCATCTTCATATAGAGGTCGTAGCCCACGGCCTCCATGTGGCCGTGCTGGCTGTGGCCCAGCAGGTTGCCCGCGCCCCGGATCTGCAGGTCCCGCATGGCGATGCGGAAGCCCGAGCCGAAGGCGGTGAACTCCCGGATGGCGGACAGCCGTTTCTGTGCGATGTCGGACAGGGTCTTGTCCCGGCGGAAAGTGAAGTAGGCGTAAGCCTTGCGGCCGCTGCGGCCCACACGGCCCCGCAGCTGGTACAGCTGGGCCAGGCCCATCCGGTCGGCGTCCTCGATGATCAGGGTGTTGCAGTTGCGCACGTCGATGCCCGTTTCGATCAGGGTGGTGCAGACCAGCACGTCCAGCTCGCCGTTCAGCAGCTTTTCCCAGACGGGGTTCAGCTCTTCCTCGGTCATTTTGCCGTGGGCGATGCCCACCCGGGCCCCGGGGGCCATCCGCTGGACCCGGGCGGCGGTGGTCTCGATGTTGTCCACCCGGTTGTGCAGGTAGTAGACCTGCCCGCCCCGGGCCAGCTCCTTTTTGATGGCCTCGGCCAGGATGACCTCGTTGTACTCCAGGACGAACGTTTCCACCGGCTGCCGCTCAAAGGGCGGTTCCTCGATGGTGGACATATCCCGGATGCCGCTCATGGCCATGCTGAGGGTGCGGGGGATGGGGGTGGCGGACAGGGTGAGCATATCCACCCCGATGAAGTTCTGTTTCAGTTTTTCCTTGTGGCGGACGCCGAAGCGCTGTTCCTCGTCGATGATGACAAGGCCCAGGTCGTGGAAGCGGACGTCCTTGGACAGCAGGCGGTGGGTGCCCACCACGATGTCCACGCTGCCGGCCTGCAGGCCCCGCAGGGCCTCTTTCTGCTGCTTGGCGGTGCGGAAGCGGCTGAGCAGCTCCACCTTGACGGGGAAAGCCTCCATCCGGGACAGGATGGTGTTGTAGTGCTGCCAGGCCAGCAGGGTGGTGGGGGCCAGGATGGCGCACTGTTTGCCCCCCATCACGCACTTGAAGGCGGCCCGCAGGGCCACCTCGGTCTTGCCGACCCCCACGTCCCCGCAGAGCAGCCGGTCCATGGGCCAGGCGTGCTCCATATCGTTTTTGATCTCGGCGGTGGCGGCCAGCTGGTCCTCGGTCTCGTCGTACTCAAAACGGGCCTCGAAATCCTGCTGCCACTCGCCGTCCGGGGGGAAAGCGAAGCCCCTGGCCTGCTTGCGGCGGGCGTAGAGCTCGATCAGCTCCTGGGCCATCTCCTCGGTGGCTTTTTTGACCCGGGCGCGGGTGCGCTGCCACTCGGCGCCGCCCAGCTTGGCCAGGCGGACCTTGTCCTCGTCGCCGGGGGGCGTGTAGCGGCTGAGCAGGTCCAGCTGGGTGACCGGCACATACAGCACGTCCGAGCCGGAATACTGGATCTTGAGGTAATCCTTGGTGGCGCCCTGGACCTCCAGCCGCTGGATGCCGGCGTACATGCCGATGCCGTGGCTCTGGTGGACCACATAGTCCCCCGGCTTGACGTCGGCCAGGCTGGACAGGGCGTCCTTGTTCTTTTTGCGCTTTTTGGCTTTGGCCTCGTCCCCCTCGCCGATGCCGTGGCGGCGGCTGGTCAGGACGGCGCAGCGGGCAAAGGGCAGGGTGCACCCGGCGTTCAGGTGGCCGGGCAGCACCTGCACCAGGCCGGGGGAGGGCCGGATGTCCCGGCTCATGCTGACGGTGTAGCCCTTGTCGGTCAGGTCGCGGGTGAGGGCGGCGGCCCCTTTGGGGGTGCCGGAATAGAGGGTGACGGCGTACCCCTGTTCGACCATGGGGTCAAGGTCCTCCAGCAGGCTGCGCAGCTCCCCGTTCCAGCTGGGGGAGACGTGGGCCTCGGCGTTGATGAGGTCCTTGAGCTTGAACTCGTTCATCCCCCGCAGAAAGTTTTCGCACAGGAGGGCGGGGTATTTCCCGGCGGCCGCGGCCAGGTCGGCCATGGTCAGGTACAGCACGTCCAGGCCGGGGCAGAGGATGCCCTCCTCCAGCAGGCCGGTCAGCTCCTCGCCGCGGCGGTACTCGGCGGCCTTCTGGGCGTCCCGGATGCCGCCCACCTCATCCAGGATGAGCAGGGGCGCGTCCAGGTGGTCCAGCAGGGTGGCAGGCTGGGGGTAGCGGATGCCGTAGTATTTGTCCATGGCCTCGGGCATCTGGCCGGCGTCCAGCTGGGCCAGCTCGGGGGCCATGGCCTGCTCGAGGGCGGCGCGGTGCTTGCCGCGGGCCTTTTTGATGGCGGCCCGCAGGGCCCCGGCCGTCTCCTCGCAGCTGCCGAACAAGACCTCGCGGGCAGGGGAGAGGTAGATCTTCTGCAAAGAGGCGTCCCGCCGCTGGCTCATCAGGTCGAAGGAGGCGATGGAGTCGATCTCCTCGTCCCAGAATTCCAGCCGGGCAGGGGAGGCCATGTCGGGGGCGTAAATGTCCACGATGTCGCCCCGGACGCTGAACTGGCCGGGCCCCTCCACCTGGCTGCGGCGGACATACCCCGCCGCGAACAGCTGCCCGACCAGCGCGTCCCGGGAAAACTGCATCCCCGGTTTGAGGGTCAGGGTGTTGGCCATGAACTCGGCCCGGGGGACGGTGTACTGCAGCAGGGCTTCCACCGGGACGCAGACGGCTTTCAGCCGGCCGCCCGCCAGCGCGCCCAGCACCGACAGGCGGCGGTATTCGTATTCGCGGCTGGCGCCTTCCACCGGGCGGAGCATGAAGTCCCGCGGGGGAAAGACGCCGGCCGCCACCCCCAGCGTTTTGAGGTCGTCGGCAAAGTGGGTGGCCTCGGCCTCGCCGGGGGTCACGATGCAGAGGGGGCGGCCCAGGTCGCGGGCCAGCAGGGCATAGACCAGGGCCCGCCCGGCGGGGGGCAGGCCGAACAGCGCAGCCGGGCCCGGCGAAGCCAGGCTGGCGGCGATCTTTTGATATTCGGCGGTTTGTTTGAGCAGGGCCTCATACATGGGGCGTTCACCTCGCAGTCAATGGGGCCGGATGTCACCGGTTGTATTTGTTTTGCGCTTCGGACAGCTTGCCGGCCATGAGCAGCCGGGCGGCGGCTTCGATGTCGGGCCAGCGGCCGGACACGGCCTTGGCGTCCTCCTCCGGGAAGCGCCCCAGCACCCAGTCGGCCAGGTCGTAGTCGGGGCGGGGCTTTTCGCCCACCCCGATGCGGATGCGGGGGAACGCGTCGGTCCCCAGCCGGGCAATGATGCTCTTGAGGCCGTTGTGGCCCCCTGCCGACCCGGAAGGCCGGATGCGCAGCTTGCCGGGGGCCTGGGTGATGTCGTCGCACAGGACGATGACGTGATCGGCCGGGATCTTGAAAAAGGCGGCCAGGGGGGCGATGGAGTCCCCCGAAAGGTTCATATAGGTAAGGGGCTTGAGCAGGCAGACCTTGCGGCCGTCCACTTCGCCCTGGCCCCACAGGCCCTGGAACTTGCTTTTGGAGACCGAAATGCCCCACTTGCCGGCCAGGTAGTCCAGGGCGGCAAAGCCGGCGTTGTGGCGGGTGCCCTCGTATTTGGCCTCGGGGTTGCCGAGGCCGGCGATCAGCCAGATGTCGTTCGTTGTCATAGTATTTCCTGTTCGTATGATGTGTGCAAAAATGCCGGACGGGCAAAAAGGAACGGGCCGTACACGGTCATGCCCGCGCACAGCCTATCCCTTCCGGCGGCGTCCTGTTGATTTCGGGGTCAGCCCTGTTCGGACTGCTCTGCCTGGCGCTGCTCGGCTTCCAGGCGCTGCTTTTTGGCGATGTAGGCTTCCATCCTGGGGACGGCCCAGCCCTCTACGTTGGCCTGGCGGCCCCGCTCGATGGCCAGGGCCCCGGCGGGCACGTCCTGGGTGACGGTGCTGCCGGCGGCGGTGTAGGCCCCGTCGCCCACCGACACCGGCGCCACCAGGTTGGTGTTGCAGCCGATGAAGCAGTAGTCCCCGATGGTGGTGCGGTATTTGTTCTGCCCGTCGTAGTTGCAGGTGACGGTGCCGCAGCCGAAGTTGCAGTATTTGCCCACGTCGCTGTCCCCGATGTAGGTCAGGTGGCTGACGGTGTTGCCCCGGGCAAAGCGGGAGTTCTTGGTCTCCACGTAGGCCCCCAGATGGACGCCGTAGTCGGTGGCGGTGCCCGCCCGCACATGGGTGAAGGGCCCGATGTTGTTGTGGGGGCCGATCTGGGATGCGTAGACCTGGCTGGCGTTGACGGTGGTGCCGGCGCCCACGGTGCTGTCCTCGATGAGGGCGTTGGGGCCGATGACGCAGCCCGGCCCGATGACGGTGCTGCCCCGCAGGATGGTGCCGGGCAGGATGACGGCCCCCGGCGCGATCTGGACCGTTTCGTCAATGAACACAGTGCGGCTTGCGATCTGCACGCCGTTTGCGATGTGCCGCAGCAGCACCGCCTCGCGGGCGGCCTCGGCGCTGTCCAGCGCGGCGCGGGCCGCAGCCAGAGCCTGTGAAGTTTCGTTTCTGCTTTCCATACCCATCAAAAGATACCTCCCAATGCAGGCCGGGCGCGGCCCGGCAAAAGCCCCGGCGGGGCCGGGGCGGCGCGGTATTTGGATACAAGGCGGGACAGGTCCCGAACCTACCCCACTATATATTAACGTAAAAGCCTTGTTTTTTCAAGGGAAATGCACAAATTTGTGTAAACAAAATCAGCAGATTTCAGCTTTGAATAACTGGATTTTGCGGCGTTTGTCTGGTATAATATTTTCGCACGCAGTACGTTACGCAAAAAACGAACGATGGCTGTACCGCCGGGCAGCAAAGCGCCCGGCACCAATCAAAACGGGAGGTAAATGAATCCATGAGCAAAAAGTATATCTACTACTTCAGCGAGGGAAACGACGCCTTTGGCGGCGATAAGACCACGATGAAGAATATCCTGGGCGGCAAGGGCTCGGGCCTGGCTGAGATGACCGCAGCCGGCATGCCCGTGCCCCAGGGCTTCACCATCACCACCGAGGCCTGCACCCAGTACTACGCCGACGGCCGTCAGCTGAACGACGCCCTGGTCGCCGACATTTTTGAGCACGTCAAGGGCCTGGAGGAGATCACCGGCAAGAAGTTCGGCGACAACTCCAACCCCCTGCTGGTGTCCGTCCGTTCCGGCGCCCGCCAGTCCATGCCCGGCATGATGGACACCATCCTGAACCTGGGCCTGAACGACGAGGCCGTCGAAGGCCTGGCCAAAAAGACCGGCAACCCCCGCTTTGCGTATGACTGCTACCGCCGCTTTGTGCAGATGTTTGCGGACGTCGTTATGATGGTCCCCAAGAGCCTGTTCGAGGTCGAGATCGACAAGATGAAGGAAGAGAAGGGCTACAAGTCCGACGCTGACCTGACTGCCGAGGACCTGAAGGCTCTGGTCGCCGTCTTCAAGAAGATCTATGAGGACAACGAGGGCCGTCCCTTCCCCCAGGATCCCAAGGAGCAGCTGGTCGAGGCCGTCAAGGCCGTGTTCCGCAGCTGGGACAACCCCCGCGCCAACGTCTACCGCAAGATGAACGAGATCCCCTACGAGTGGGGCACCGCTGTCAACGTCCAGCAGATGGCCTTCGGTAACTCCGGCGACCGCTCCGGCACCGGCGTCGCCTTCACCCGCGACCCCGCCACCGGCGCCAAGAAGCTGATGGGCGAGTACCTGATCAACGCCCAGGGCGAGGACGTCGTCGCCGGCGTGCGCACTCCGTCCCCCATCAGCCACCTGAAGGACCAGATGCCCGAGGTCTACGAGGAGTTCGTGGACATCGCCAACCGTCTGGAGAAGTACTTCCGCGATATGCAGGACATGGAGTTCACCATCGAGGACGGCCACCTGTATATGCTGCAGACCCGTAACGGCAAGCGCACCGCGCAGGCCGCCCTGCAGGTCGCCTGCGACCTGGTGGACGAGGGCATGATCACCGAGCAGGAGGCTGTCCTGCGCGTGGAGCCCAAGCAGCTGGACACCCTGCTGCATCCCCAGTTCGACGCCGCTGCCCTGAAGGCCGCTGAGGTCGTGGGCAAGGGCCTGGCTGCTTCTCCCGGTTCTGCCTGCGGCCAGATCGTCTTCACCGCCGAGGAGGCTGAGGAGATGGTCAAGTCCGGCAAGATGAAGAAGGTCGTCCTGGTCCGTCTGGAGACCTCTCCCGAGGACATCGTGGGCATGCAGGTGTCTCAGGGCATCCTGACCGTCCGCGGCGGCATGACCAGCCACGCTGCCGTCGTCGCCCGCGGCATGGGCACCTGCTGCGTCTCCGGCTGCGGCAACGACAACGACGTCAAGATCGACGAGGAGGCCAAGACCTTCGAGATCAACGGCCACAAGTTCGTGGGCGGCGACTGGATCTCCATCGACGGCTCCACCGGCAACATCTACGGCGAGCAGATCCCCACCGTGGCTGCCACCGGCAACAGGAACTTCAACCGCTTCATGGGCTGGGCTGACGCTGCCCGCCAGATGCTGGTCATGACCAACGCCGACAACCCGCGCGACGCGCAGCAGGCTGTCGACCTGGGCGCCGAGGGCATCGGCCTGTGCCGCACCGAGCACATGTTCTTCGCCGAGGACCGCATCAAGGCCGTCCGCGAGATGATCTGCGCCCGCACCGTTGAGGAGCGCGAGGCCGCCCTGGCCAAGGTCGAGCCCTATCAGCAGAGCGACTTCGAGGCCATGTACCGGATCATGGGCGAGCGCCCGATGACCATCCGCTACCTGGATCCCCCTCTGCACGAGTTCCTGCCCAGCAAGGACGAGGACATCGCCGACCTGGCCAAGGATATGGGCATGACCTTCGAGGAGCTGAAGAACGTCGTCGAGAGCCTGCATGAGTTCAACCCCATGATGGGCCACCGCGGCTGCCGTCTGGCTGTCACCTACCCCGAGATCGCCGTCATGCAGACCCGCGCCGTCATCAAGGCTGCCCTGAAGGTCAGCGCTGAGACCGGCAAGATGATCACCCCGCACATCATGATCCCCCTGGTGGGCGAGGTCAAGGAGCTGAAGTTCGTCAAGGACGTCGTGGTCGAGACCGCCGACAAGCTGATCGCTGAGGCTGGCGTCGACATGAAGTACCAGGTCGGCACCATGATCGAGATCCCGCGCGCCGCTCTGACCGCCGGCGAGATCGCCAAGGAGGCCGAGTTCTTCAGCTTCGGCACCAACGACCTGACCCAGATGACCTTCGGCTTCAGCCGTGACGACGCCGCCAAGTTCCTGGGCGCTTACTACGACCACAAGATCTACGAGAGCGATCCGTTCCAGCACCTGGATCAGGTCGGCGTGGGCAAGCTGGTCAAGATGGCTGCCACCGACGGCCGCGCTACCCGTCCCGACCTGGGCCTGGGCATCTGCGGCGAGCACGGCGGCGACCCCTCTTCGGTCGAGTTCTGCCACAACATCGGCCTGGACTACGTCAGCTGCTCTCCCTTCCGTGTGCCCATCGCCCGTCTGGCCGCTGCACAGGCTGCCATCAAAAACCCGCGGAAGTAAGATTTCCCCGGCAAGGGCATGAGCCAGCCTAAAGGCTAGTATAGGCGCCCCTTCTGTCTGCTTTTGCAGATGGGAGGGGCGCTTTTTTGTGTTTGTGCTCCTGCTCGCCCGCCGCCGGCGGTTTTGCCTTCCCCGATTGTGATCCCATCACTGAGACGGCACCGCTGCAAACGATATAATTGGATCAATCAATAGGTAGTTTTTGGCCGGCTTGGGATTTCTTTGTTCCAAGCGGGGAGGATAGGACAGGAGGGTCTTGCATGAAAGGCAGATTCAAAAAGTGGATGCGGTCGGCTCTGTTCACAGCAGCTGGCGCGCTGGCGGGTCTCGGCTACTATTTTCTGGTGGGCTGCTCCACAGGGACCTGCATCATCACCTCGAACCCCTTCACTTCCATGGCGTATATGGGGGTCATCGGCTGGCTGCTGTCCGGCATTGTAGGAACGGGGTGTGAGGACAAATGCAATATGTGATCTCCTTTTTGGAGGGCATCATCACCTTCATTTCCCCCTGCCTGCTGCCCATGCTGCCCATCTACGTCTCCTATTTTGCGGGCGGCGGGGAGCGGAGCGCCCGAAGGACCCTCACCGGCGCGTCAGGCTTCGTCACCGGGTTTACCCTGGTGTTTGTGGCGCTGGGCGCGCTGGCAGGCACGGTGGGAGGCTTTCTCCGGGCGCATCAGACGGCGGTCAACCTCGTCTCGGGCCTTGTGGTCATCTTCTTTGGGCTGAGCTACCTGGGAGTGTTTCAAGTCAGCCTGTTCCGCGGCAGCAGCCGGGCGGTAAAGACGGGCGCTGTGGGATTTTTCCCCGCCCTGCTGCTTGGCGTCGTCTTTTCCGTTGGCTGGACGCCGTGTGTGGGGGCGTTTCTGGGTTCCGCCCTGATGCTGGCCTCCCAGCAGGGCCATGTGCTGGAAGGCGTCCTGATGCTGCTGGCCTACTCCTTCGGCCTGGGCATCCCGTTTTTGCTCAGTGCAGTGCTGATCGACTACCTGAAATTCGCATTTCAGTGGATCAAACAGCATTACCGTATCATCAACACAGCCTGCGGCGTATTGCTGGTGCTTCTCGGCGTCTTGATGGCCACAGGGACGATGGGGCAGCTGCTTGCGCTCATCGGTTAAGGAGGGGCGTATGAAACAAAAGAAGATCGTGCTGGGGATCCTGCTTGCACTGGTCCTTCTGCTGGGAGCGGCGTATCTGCTCTATGCGAAGCTGGGTTCTTCCATCGCTCCGAACCAGCTCTCCGCGCAGGGAGCCCAGGACAGCGCCGGCGGCGCGCCGGACGCAAGTTCGCAGCAGCCGCAGCCGGTCCCCGCCCCGGACTTTACAGTCTATGACGGAGACGGGAATGCGGTCCATCTGTCCGACTATGTGGGGAAGCCCGTGGTCATGAATTTCTGGGCCAGCTGGTGCGGCCCATGCCAGATGGAAATGCCGGATTTTCAGGCAAAGTACGAGGAACTGGGCGGCGAAGTCCAGTTCCTGATGATCAACATGACCGGCGGCCGGGAAACGCTGGACAGCGCCCAAAAGTTCATTGCAGAGCAGGGCTATACGTTCCCGGTGTTCTACGATACAGATTCCGACGCCGCCGTCACCTATGGCGCGTACTCCCTGCCGACGACCTACTTTATTGACGCGGAGGGCAACGCGGTCGCGCAGGCCACCGGCGCGATCAACGGGGAGATCTTGCAAACTGGGATCGACATGATCTACACGCCGTAAAGGACCCCCAAAAAGAGTGGGCGGCGGCAAACGTTTTCCCGCCTGCCGTGATACAACGGGCCATACTAAATGCAGAAGATCAAATAAAAGGAGGTCTTTACCATGAAATTGAAGGACAAAGTTGCTGTCATCACCGGCGGAAGCCGTGGCATCGGGTTTGCCTACCCCGCGTCCAAGTTCGCCGTCAACGGACTGACCATATCCCTGGCCCGGGAGCTGGGCCCCAAGGGGATCCGGGTCAACGCGGTGGCCCCGGCATCACGGAGACCGACATGATGAAGGCCGTCCCCAAAGAGGTCATCGAACCCCTGGTCAAGCAGATCCCGCTGGGCAGGCTGGGCCAGCCGGAGGACATTGCCAACGCGTTTGCCTTTCTGGCTTCCGACGAGGCGTCCTATATCACCGGCGTAGTGCTGAGCGTAGACGGCATGGCCAGGGTCTGAAGCGCGGTAGGTTTCGATACACGCCAGGGCGGCTACTGATGGATCGTTTCAGCTGCGCCAGATCTGCGGCCAGGCAGGGGCGCAGGCTGCCCACCAGAATGTAAACAAAGCAAAAGCTCCTGAACGCAAAAAGCGCGCAGGAGCTTTTGTTATGCTGAACAAACCGCGCCCCTCCCATCTGCGGCTGTGCAGACAGGAGGGACGCGGTTTATTTGCCTTTAGGCGGCCTCAAACCCGCCGCAGGGTTTCAGGCTTGGGCGTTTGTGGAACCTCTCACAGGTCTGCCTCGGTGATCGCCACGGAGGGCAGGGTGCGGCTGTCGAAGTTCTCGGGCAGGGTCAGGCTGCCGTCCCGCAGGCGGGCCACGGCCTCGCTGTGTTTGGCTGCATCCCAGTTGTTGCCGAGGATCTTCCAGTTGTTGTTGACCTTGGGCTCGATGACGCCGCCCTTGACCGTCTGGATGTACTCGCCCAGCAGCTCGCGGATGCCGCCCACATCCCCGCGGACATCCATCTCCAGCAGCTGGGGCAGCGGCTCGCCGGGGGCGAAGATGTCCGCCGCGATCAGCAGCTGGGTGGTGGCGCGGTAGTTGTTGACTGCGATGGTAAAGCTGTCGGTATCGGCCACCGGCGTGCCGTCGGGCCAGGTCAGGTTCAGGATGCGGCTGCCCGGCTCCTGGGAGATGTCGATGTCGTAGTTGACGCCCTCGAATGCGTCGTACAGGTAGTAGCGGGTCGAGGGGTCGAAGGCGATGGTCAGGTCGCCCGGCTGCCAGGTCTTGAAGAAGGCAGCCGACCACTCCATGTAATCCCGCAGCTGGGCGCCGTTCATCTGCAGCTTGTAGAGGGTGTTCTCGTAGGTGTAGATGCTGGTCAGGTCGCACTTGCGGATGATGCCCTCCCGCATCTGGCCGGTCATGGAGGTCATGGCGGTGGCCGAGACCTGTGCACCGGTGTAGTACAGCTGGGCCTCATTGATGAAGTCCAGCAGGGCGGTGTCCTGCACCATGGGGCTGGGGATGTTCTCGATCTCGTTGTCGGGAGCCATATTGCCGCCGCGCAGCTCGCCGATGGGGATGACGGCGTCGGCCTTGGCCCGCTCGTCGTAGGGGGCCAGCAGGGCCACCAGTTCGGGGTCCGCCTCGTATTCTGCGATCTGCAGGCTCTCCGAGCTGCGGCCGACCACCTTCCAGCGGCCGTTCCACTGGCGCTGCAGCTGCAGGTGGATCTCCGACATGGTGGCGCCGGCGTTCTTGTTTTCGATCACCAGCACGCCGTTGATCTCTTCGCCGGGGATCTCCTTGTGGCCGTGGGCCGCGATGATGACGTCGAACTCAGGGCAGGCGTTGGCCAGGTCGGTCACGCCCGAGCCATAGACGCCGTATTCGTTCTCGGTGTCCATGTGCATGACGCCGATCAGGACATCCACCTGGTCTTTGATCTGGTCGATGATCTTGCGGCATTCGTCCACGGGGTTGGTGACGGTCCAGCCCGTCAGGTTGACCGCATCCCAGCGGGTGATGTTGGGGGTGACCATGCCGATGAGGCCGATTTTGAGGTCCTTTTTCCTGACGATGGTATAGCCGTCGGCCAGGGGCGTGCCGTCGGGGGCGTAGACGTTGCCAGTCAGCACCTTGGCCTTCTGCTCGGCGATGATCTTTTTCAGGGTGTCCATGCCATAGTTGTACTCATGGTTGCCAGTGACCCAGATGTCGTAGCCGATGGCGTTCATCGCCGCGACCATGGGGTGAACATCGTCCTCCAAAAACAGCTGGGACGAATTGCCCTGAATGGTGTCGCCCGCGTCGATCACCAGGGTATCGGCTGTGCGCAGCTGCTTGATGGCGGTCGCCTGCTGCGCCACGCTGCCGCTGGCGTCCGCCTTGTTGGCCGCGTAGTCCCAGGGGTCGAACTTGCCGTGGGTGTCGCTGGTGGCCAAAATCTGCAGGTCCATGGTAAAGGGCCAGAAGGAAGCTGCCGACGCGGCAGGCGCAGCGCCTACCACAGCGGTGGCTGCGGCCGCAACGCCAGCGGCACGCATAAAGGTACGCCGGGAAATCATTCGCTCTTTCATGAGATTCCTCACTTTCTGTCAAACGGGCAGGTGACTTTTGAAAGTCCAACTATGCACAGTATAAATGGTTTCGAGCTTTTTTGCAACATATTTTGCGTAAAATTCCCGGTTCCTTTTTTGTTTAGTTTGGCAAATGGCTCAAATCCTTTTATTTTTCACAATTCAAGCTTCAAAAGCGCCGGGGAGAAAACAAAGCATAAATATGCAAAAAACCACCCATCGCACGCCAAAACGCACTCCGGCGTCGGTGGCGCGAAACGGGCGCGAAACGGGCGGGAAAGATAGGAAGTAAAGAAAAGAAAGCAAAAACCAAAA
>ERZ1090863.464-NODE-464-length-22454-cov-8.798071_pt1 | contig 22454 bp, 17 predicted proteins | sample MGYA00478480_ERZ1090863 | MGnify/ENA primary metagenome ERZ1090863 (study PRJEB33644, sample SAMEA5815746) | chicken gut metagenome | biome: Chicken; feature: Gastrointestinal Tract; material: Caecum | place: Ireland | collected 2019-01-01 | study: A study of the...
CGGGTGCGCGGGCCCATATTGGGGGCGAACGGCTGTGGGGGTTTTTTTTTTTGTTATAGTGGGGGCGGCCCGGGTGGTGGGGGGGGCCCCCCTTCGGTATGGGGGCCGATGTATCATGAAGTATCCCTCAAACTGCAAATTTGCCTCGTTCGGATGGGGGAGCATGTGAAAAGTGCAAAAAAAGGCGCTGAACTTTGTGTTTTAGCACTTTTACATAGTATTATGTCACGCATAAACGCGCGTTTATGTCACGCATAGTATTCAAAATAAAGCAGAGAGCTCTCATCGGGCTCTCTGCTTTTCTCGTGCGGAGCGTTTGATCTCGCTGTGATAGAAGAAGTTGACGACGACGGGCGGGGCGTCGAACGGGCGGCTCATCGAATCGTCGTTCGTGACATAAGGGAGCCCGCTCGCTTCTGCATATGCGCAAAGCTCCTCGTCAAGCGCCTGCCAATAGCCGCGGTTGCCGCGCAGATAGATGTCTTCATAGAGCGGAACGAGATGGGGGTGCTTTTCCTTGATATAATCGAGGATGACGGGCTTGAACGTGCCGCGCAGGTTCAGATTTTCCAGCCAGATGAGATTGCAGTCGTCTTTCGCGCGTTCGATGATGGCGGGAACGTCGGTGATGCCGGGGAAAATAGGGGAGATAAAGCAGGTCGTCCTCACCCCTGCATCGTGAAATGCCTTCATTGCGGCAAGGCGGCGTTTGATAGAGACGGCCCTGTCCATGTCGTCCTTGAAGTTTTCGTCGAGCGTGTTGACAGACCACGAGACGCGCGCCCCGGGAAAGCTTTTGATGAGGTCGAGATCGCGCAGGACAAGGTCGGACTTCGTTGCAATGGAAAGCTTCACACCGCTCCCTTTGAGCTCTTCGAGGACGGCGCGGGTGCGCTCGTATCGTGCCTCGGCGGGTTGATAGGGGTCGGTCACCGAGCCCAAGAACACCTCTTTCCCCTGATACCGTTCGGGATGGGCGAGGGGTTTCCAATATTTGACGTCCACAAAGCTTCCCCACGGCTCTTGATGGTTCGTAAACCGCTTCATAAAACACGCATAGCAGTATTTGCATGCGTGTTCGCAGCCGACATAGGGGTTGAGGGAATAGTCGCTCACGGGAAGATCGCTCTTCGTGAGCGGGTTTTTTGTGTCGATCTCGCGGACGATCATATATTCTCCTTTGCGCGTTCCTTTGCGGTGACGCGGAAGGTCGTCTCCGTCATCACGAGCATGAGCACCATTAAAGCGGCGAGCCACACGGGCATGATCTCAAAGCCGATGTGCCTGCCCAACAGCCCGAAGAGGGGCGGCAGGAAGGTGGAGCCCACATAGGCGCTCGCCATCTGGATGCCGATGATAGCGCCCGAGTGTTGAGCGCCGAAGTTGAAGGGCGTCGAGTGGATGATGGAGGGGTAGATGGGCGCGCACCCGAGCCCCACGACGATGAACGCCGCAAGCGCAAGGGCGGGAACATCGAAGGGAAGGAACAGAACGACGATGCCGACGGCGGCGATGCAGGCGCCGAGGAGGATGAGCTTGCGGTCCCCCAGCTTCCCCGCGATAAAGCCGCTTAAAAATCTTCCCACCGTCATGCCGATGTAAAAGAGCGAGGCGAACTGCGCCGCCTGCGCCTCCTCAATGTGTTTGACTTCGACGAAGAAGGTGCTCGCCCAGTTCATCGCGGTCGATTCCGCCGCGCAGTAGCAGAGGAAGCCCAGAAGCAGGAAGGGCACCCCTTTTATTTTCAGCGCGCCGAACAGCCCGATCGCCTTTTGCTCGGTCGCCTGCATCCCTTCATGCCCCGTCTTTTTCCACACGGGGAGCGTCGCAAGAAGCACGACGCCGATGACGCTCTGCAAAATGCCGACGATGAGATAGCCGTCGTTCCAGGTAGCGTTCGAGAGGGCATAGCTCATCACGAAAGGGGAGACGATGGTCCCCACGCCCCAGAAGCAGTGCAGCCAGCTCATGTGGCGGGAGGAGTAGTGCAGGGCGACATAGTTGTTGAGCGCCGCGTCGATGGCGCCTGCCCCGAGGCCGTAGGGGATGCCGAGGACGAGCAGCATCCAGAACTTGGTGCAGAACGAGAACCCGACGAGCGCGACCGCCGTCAAAAAGACGCTCACGACGGTGACGGCAGCCGTGCCGAATTTGTGGATGAGACGGTCGGCGAGCAGGCTCGAGACGATGGTCCCGCCCGAGATGATCATGGTGACGATGCCCATGTATGAGACGGGCACTTGAAGTTCCGCATGAATGACGGGCCAGCCCGAACCCAAGAGGGAATCGGGGAGCCCGAGGCTGATGAATGCGAGGTAGATGAGCGCAAGAAGTAACGATGCCATTGCTCCGCTCGGCCGTGCGGCCGCTCCTTTTTCCGAGGGATATGATAGCAAAATGCGCGTATATTTGCAACTTTTTAGGCCGCGAATTTTGACGGCAGCCAAATAAAATGTCTGAGCAAAGCGAACCCGCATGCAGCCATGTACATAGGGCCCTCTTTTGATCGGAATCGGGCGGACTTATGTTCCCTGCCGTCTGAGAGGAAGAGAGGCTCTCTTGCGTTTTTCTCATCTTGACAAAAGGAGCCGCCTCCGATATAATATTGTCAGTAAGACGGCCGTGCGCCGGAGCATGCAAGCTATGCCGGCCTGAGCGAGAAATGGGTCTCAGCATGTGACTTAAAGCACGGCGATAAAGTTCTTCTTTCCGACGGCACGCTCTGCGAAGTAGAAGGCGTAACGCTGAAGCAGCTCGAAACGCCCGAAACGACTTACAACCTCGAAGTCGCCGATTTCCATACCTACTACGTCTCCGACGCCTGTGTGCTCGTGCATAATGCAAATTGTGATATGCAACGGGGACTAATGCGTCAGAAGCAAGCTAAAATGACAAATACGAAAGCAATTTCTGTGAATGGTAATACACGAATTCCTGACTATTTGGATTTAAGTAAGGCAGTAATGGGAGAGGCTAAGAGCGTTAAAAATTTGTCATATAGTAGACAATTAAGGGATATGTTTTCATATGCGAAATCAAGCAATATAAAGATGTTTCTAAAGATTGAGCGATGGACAAAGCTATCAAAGCCACTGCAATCAGCAATTAAAGAGTTTGGTGTTGCAGTTAATGTTTTTTAGGGGGTAAAAGACATGGAAAAAGAAGAAGTTTTTTCAATCATGGGGAAGTATTATGGGAATGCCTATTATAAATCAGCAAACCTGACGCCGGAAGATGCGCTTGTCATAACCAAAGCACTTGATGAGATCAATGTTTTGGGGTATAATTTCAGTAATCTTCATGCAGTAGAAAAAACTTGCGATCCGAAAATTGTCAAGATAATCACAAACCTTTACAAAGAATATTCGCCTCAAATCAGTATAGGATTAAAGGAGGGGCTGTTAAGTTGTTTGTCAAAAAAGCAGTATCATTCGGCTGTTCCGTTTTTACTGAACCTGTATAGCAGAGAGAAAGAGTTTAGATTGAAATTCCGAATCTCCGATGCCCTATTTCATATTAGAGATAAGGCGTATGAATCCGAATACTTTCAAATTATTGGTCAAAGCGTCTATCGACAATGTGATAGGATATACGACCTTCTTTGTGTGATGAAGTCGCAAATTGCCTATCAACGAATTATAGAGTTAGTAAGACGGTATCCGAATGAATTCAAATTATCTTTTTTGCGATATGGCTGGTATTATAAAGACTCTAAATTGATTCCACTTATAGAAACTTTTTTACATGACAAAGATTTGGAAGTCTGTATGATCGCGAGACAGGCATTAAGGAAAATTACAACATAATGTGATGAAGGGTTGAAATGGATATGAAAAAACAGATGGGGACTATTCCCCATCTGTTTTTCTTGCGGATAAAAACTCACTTTAAGAACCTTCGAGCGGAATCGTCTCTCTACTCGATAGAAAGCTTGAAATAATAACATACAATTCACTCATGTTAGAATTGTTATTCAAGAGAAACCGACGATCAAAGTCTATTATATATCGGATGCCCGCTTTGTTTTTTTTGCGATAAATGAAACAACCTTCAGTATCGCAGGAAAAATATTTTTTTCTGCTTCTAATTTCCATAGGCGCTACTCCTCGATGAACAAAGAAGCATTCTGCGCTGACATTAAATACACTTTCTTCGTAAATCTTTTCTCCGCACACTTCTACTATATAACCTTTTTCACGTATGCGTGCAAACATTTGCAAAAGCGTATTTTCATCGCCTTCCATTTGCAGTCTCTTGAATTGTAAGCTGCAAATTGTAGACACCCGAAATTCATACCATTCCCGCAAAAATCCAGTGCCGATATAGACCCTCTTATCGTCAGAAAGCGTATAGTTTGTTTTGATATGTTTTACGATTTTTAGATATGTTGTATCAAGAGATGAATTGTTTTGTAACGATTCATCTACAAAACAAATTCTCCCCGGCTGTATATGCGATTGATATACATACCCCGATCGCGCTTCCCCCTTGATGCAATAACACGGATCGTACTCAATATATGCTTGTTCATGAATATAAGAATGAAAGGATCTCCTTAACTTCTGCATCGATTCCACATCGAATAAAATCGCATATCTTTCCATGTTACCGTATGCGCGGATATCATTGGGAGACACCTCTTTGCCATCACATATTCTGAAGAATTTTGCCCCGGTTTGCAGGAGATACTGTGTAAACCAAGAGACATCATCCTGATTCTGTAATATCAATGTTTGATGCATAACGATCACCTCTCTACATATAAGGAATAAAAAACGTTTTTGCAATTTCTCCCAAATCTCTTAATGCACGAATTTCACGCGCTACAGGCTTTCCAGATGCGGTAGTTCTTCCAATTTGATAAAACCGCGTTTGTCCATTTTTAGTCGCGATTAAATCGGGGTACCTATATCTCCCTCCCTTGACCATTACTCTACTTTCTTTTAAACTAACACTCCAACCTTTCTTCGTTAAATCGGTACGAACACTTTCGACTTTATTTCTATGTACTTCCCCTCCATGACGCCCACCAGGGTTGGAACACGAATCAGCATTATGCACCAATACACAGGCGTCGGAGACGTAGTAGGTATGGAAATCGGCGACTTCAAGGTTATAGGTAGTCTCCGGCTCGGAAAGCTTTTTGCAAGAATCGCCTTCTACTTCGCAAAGCGTGCCGTCGGAAAGAAGAACTTTATCGCCGCACTTTAAGTCGCAGGCGGAGACCCACTTCTCGCTCAGACCGGCATAACTTGCGTGCTCCGGCGCACGGCTGTCCTTCCGCACTCTGTTTTCGGGAACAAAGTACTTATGCCCGGGCGTCGAAGTGATCTCGTAGAGTTCGCCTTCCGCGCCTCTGATGCTGACCGTGCACCACTCTTTCGTTGTGTTCCGGAACAGGTGCAATACGGGCTTATACGACGTTACACCCGTCTCTTCGTCATAGGCAAGCACCTGATCGCCGACTTCAATGTCTTCGATGTTCTTCTGCCCGCTGTCGGTCAGCACCTTCGTGCCCGCAATAAAGCAGAAACTGCCCGGCTTGATCACGTTGGATACGCCTGCCGTGATGCCGCCCCACATGAACCCGTCAAACAAGCCGTTCATCAGCCCGCTTGCTGTGCCTTCCAGCACATTCCCGCCGCTGAATGCCGATGTCAGTCCGCCCATGACGGCGCCCACGATCGCGCCCGTCACCGCACTCTTCATCGCGACTGACAGTCCGCATACGAATGCCGCCGCAAACGAGCCGCCCGAAAGCGCTGTTGCGATCGCGCCCAACGTGATGAACGCAAGTCCAATGAGCAGCTTTTGCCACCACGTCAGTATAGCAAGATCGTCTATATTATAAGATAATCAATAATAGATGTCAAGATTAAATTTTGACGACTAAACCTTACAATTCAAAAAAACACGGTTTGTCAACAAGACAAACCGCGGGTTGGTTTCCGCACCAAAAGCCAAGCAAAAAAGAGCCCGAAGGCTCTATTTTGCTTGGTACTCCCGCTGGGAATCGAACCCGGAACGGCCCCTTAGGAGTTGCACATATTTTGTAAATCGGGGTAAATATCATCCGTTTTTTTGTAAAATAGGCATTAAAATCGGCTTTTAGCGGTGGTTTTATGGGTTTTTGATGACTGATTTTCGGCTTAAAAATCATCATCAAATACCTTTTATACAGAGTTTATACCAATTTTATACCAGCATTTTTCATAAGCAACCTGCCTTGCCGCCAATGTTTGTGCGTTGCATCGCATTAGGTGCTTGCTTCAGGGTTTCTTGTCGATCGGGAGATGTCGGTAAATTTAAGTCGTTCGCGATAGTTTCTGAGATGATAATAAAACGTGCTCGCCGTGATGTGCAGTGAGGCGAGTGTATCGTCAAGAGAAGCGGTCTTCTTTAGATATGATTCGATGGCGGCGCATTCTTCGTTTGAAAAAATACGTTTGGGCCTCCCGAAATGAACGCCGCGTGCTTTGGCCAAGAGGATGCCTTCGGTCTGTCTTGAGCGGATATTGAGCCGTTCATTTTCTGCGACAAAAGAGAGGATCTGCAGTACGATATCGGAAATAAATTTCCCAAGCAGGGTATCTTTCTTTGATCGTGTATCCCGAAGAGGCATGTCCAAGACGAGGATGTCGGCTTTGATCGATTTTGTGATTTTTGCCCATTCTTCGATGATCTCATTGTAATTCCTTCCGAGCCTATCGATAGATGTGATGACAAGCAGATCTCCTTGTCGCAAACATTTGATCATGCGTCTGTAATTTATCCTTTCAAAATCTTTTCCGCTCTTCTTGTCAAAGAAGATGTGTTTTGCATTGATACCAAAATCTTGCAATCTCTGTAACTGACGGGCAAGATTTTGGTCATAAGAAGATACGCGCGCATACGCATAGGTGTTCATAAAAAACCTCCGAGATGTTTTATCTATTATAAATCATCTCGGAGGTTTTTTCTTGTGTTGCAAGGGGATTATTCCCGAGGCGGAGCACTTTTCGTTTCATTCAGTTTGCGTACCGTTCCTCGTTTTATGAGTTCGCACGGAATGCTGATGCGTTTGGATGATTTCCCTTTGATCAGATTGTGCAGTTGGAAAAATGCCGCTTCTCCTAATTTAACGAAGTCTTGCCTCAATGTGGTCAGGTCGTATTGTGTATATCGCAGCAGTTCCAAGTCGTCAAATCCAATCACGGATATATCATCGGGAATCCTGATTCCTTGCCTATTTAGTCCATCGATAAGACCGATCGCCATCATGTCCGACGCGCATAAAATGGCTGTAACATCGGTTGAGGCAAAATGCTTGGCGGCTTCTGCTCCGCACTCTCTTGTAAAGTCTCCGTAATAAATATAGTCGGTGTTGAACTTGATGCCGATTGAAGAAATAGACAGAATGTAGGCGGCTAATCGTTCTGATGCCACAAAGGATTGCTGTTCTCCGGACAGAAACCCGATCTTTATGTGCCCCATTTCTTTCAGATAATGTATAGCCTGCTGGATGGAAGCCATGCTTTCGCTTCCTATCGAAGCTATGGAAGGGTTGAACGGAATATACATATCCAAAAGTACGAGGGGATATTTTGCATTCTGCAATTGTGAATATACAGGGCTATCAAAATTAACGCCTAAAACAAAGGCACCGGCGAAGTGATTGTTGTCCATGTATTCATTTAAGTCGAACTTCTCGTCTTTATTGGCCAGAATATCTGTAACGATCTCGTATTCTGAATTGGAGGCGGCGATGCTGAAGGCGGTAGATACGCTGAAGAAGAGTTGGTTTTGATAGTTTGTCTGCATAAATTGATACAGCAGGGCGATGCGGTTCCCGAGGGCCTTGGTCGCCCGGTATCCTACCTTTTTTGCGTATTCACAGACAAGTTTTTTGGTCTCTTCCGAAATATCTGCTGCGTTATTTAACGCCTTGGATACAGTTCCTGAGGAAAGATTGAGCTGTTGAGCAATCTCTTTGATGGTCATACGGGGTGCTCCTTTCGAAAAATAAAAAATTATTTACGAAAACTTTCGTTAGAATATCGAAAATATTTCGGTTTATGCGCCTATCATACCACAGAAACATTTCGTTGTCAAGCGTATAGTGTTAACTTTTACAAATTAGAGGGAGTAAGCAACAAAACGATGAGAAATTTATGTTTGCGGCAAAAATTTTTCGAAAAATGCTTGACATAAGAATTATTTGTGATATAATAAAGCACGAAATAGGTTAAGCAAATATCGAAAATGTTTTCGTATCAAATAAGCGTACTTATTTTATAGCAAAAAAACCCCGCTCGAAAGAGCGGAGTTTGAAGAAAAAATGTTGTTTACTGTTCAAAAAGAGCGTAAAAGTACGTCTATAAAATAAGTACACATTTTTAGTAGTGAAAGGGGAAGGATGAAATGTTGGGTGCGGCATGGAAAATTGATGAGACGGAATTTTCTGTTTTTGCGCCTGATGCGAAACAAGTTTTCGTGAAAGTTTATAAGCAAAATGTTCGGACCCCGCTTCTGAAAGAGGAGATGACTAAGGTGCAGGACGGCGTTTGGTCGGCTGTCATTCGCGGGAATTTGGACGGTAAATTTTACTTATATGAAATAGACGGCTGTGAGACAGTCGATCCCTATGCGCTCGGTACAAATGCGAATGCGGAAAAAGGTGTGATCCTCGACTTAAGGCGCACCGATCCGCCCGGATGGGGAAATGATTCTTTTACGCCGCGTCCGCCGATCGTTTGGGAAGTCCATGTGCGTGATTTCTCATCTGATCCCTATCTTGCTCAGCCGGACGCGGGGAAGTATCGTGCGTTTCGCAGGGGTGTTCGTACTCCCAATGGGTATAGCGCACTTGTAGATCATATCGCCGAACTGGGCGTCTCTTATATTCATCTACTTCCCGTTATGGATTTTGCTATCCCCGATGAAAACAACGGCAACGAATATAATTGGGGGTATGACCCCGTTATGTACTTTTCTCCGGAGGGCAGCTACAGCTCCGATCCAAATGACGCTGTTGTTCGCATACGGGAGCTGAAAGAGCTGATCATGACCTTGCACAGTGCGGGATTGGGCGTTATCCTCGATGTAGTGTACAATCATACCTATTCCGTAACGGACAACGCTTTGGAAAAATGTGCTCCGGGTTATTATTATAGGCATGACGGAAACGGAAGACTGTGTGACGGTTCCGGATGCGGAAATGAGACAGCGAGCGAAAAGAAGATGTTCCGCCGTCTGATGATCGATAGTGTGGTCTATTGGGCGAAGGAATATCATGTCGATGGGTTTCGTTTTGACCTGATGGGTCTTCATGATGTTGAGACAATGAATGAGATCCGCCAAGCATTGGATGAGGCGTTCCCCGATGGCCACGGTAAAAACATTTTGATGTACGGAGAACCATGGTACTATCGTCCTCCGTACGGCATCGAAGGCGCAGACGTCAAGCATGTGAAGGAACTTTCCGAGCGGATTGCGATCTTTAACGGATTTGCCCGCGACGGGATACGCGGCAGGCATTACGGCGGATTGAAACGTGGATTTGTTGAAGGTTCTTTTTCGTCGCTGGAAAAGGCGATGAGCGGTATATTGGGCGGCACAAAGGGGATAGATGCTGATAAGGACAGCATTGAGGTTTTATCTCCTTGTCAACAGATATTGTATTGCGCTTGCCACGATGACTATACTTTGTTCGATCATATCTCTGCCGTTACAAAGGATGGATTCGACGTGGAGCGTGCGCAGAGGATGGCAGCGTTTATGCTGTTCTCCGGGCTTGGCATCCCGTTTATACAGGCGGGGGAAGAGTTTCTTCGCACAAAACATATGGACGGGAACAGTTATCGTTCCCCCGATAGTATCAATATGCTTGATTGGAAAAGGCGCGAAGAGTTTGCCGGCACAGTCGAGTATTATCGCGGCTTGATTGCGATACGAAGGAACAATCATGTTTTTGACGACCTTTCGGTTGTCCCTGAAAAAGTGTGTAGAAGGTTTTCATCGCGGCGCGGAACAGCTGTGTACTCGGTCGGAAACAATATATATTGCATAAATAACACGCATCGTCCGCTTGCATTATATTTGAGTGAAGCGGTGCAAGTTCTTGCCGATATCCATAGGGCAGATCCTGCCGGGCTGTATATGGCAGAGGGAAAAATCATGGTAGAAGCTCATGGCGTACTATTACTTCATTCCCCCAAATCATGGTGCGTCATGAGTCTTCATAAATAGGTAAGGAGGTTCCAATCTATGTGATAGATGTTTCCCCATCAAACAGAAAAAGTGGTAAAAAAATATTTTCAAGGAGGAAAAAATACCATGAAAAAGAAACTTATTGCACTTGCGCTCTCGGCAACGATGGCGCTCTCCGCAGGGTTTATCCTTGCAGGCTGTAATCCCGATGAGCCCGGTCCCGGCCCTGGTCCTGGTCCTGGTCCTGACGGTGAAAAAGAGAAAGTTTCCCTTGTCCTTTGGGGCCCGTCGCAACAGCAGGAGATGGCTGAAGAGATGATTGAGGCATTCAAGCAGGAGTATACCGACAAAGAGTATACGATCACCTATAACGTTGTTTCCGAAGCGGATGCGGCGTCGCAGATCACGACCGATGTCAGTGCCGGTGCGGATGTTTATGCATTTGCCAATGACCAGCTGCTTGTCTTGCAGCGAGCAGGTGCTCTCGCTCAGATTGGCGGTACCTATCTTTCTGATATTCAGGCGAACAACTCGGCAAGTTCGGTAGAAGCGGCTACGTTTGACGGCAAGGTGTATGCTTATCCTTATTCGGATGATAACGGATACTTCCTTTACTATGACAAGTCGAAAGTAACGCACGCTGATACGCTTGAAGGCATCCTTGCCGATTGTGCGGCAGCAAGCAGCACTTTCATCTTCGACCTTGATAATTCGTGGTATGATGCCGCCTTCTTCTTCGGTGCAGGCGCCAGCTACGATGTTACATACAATTCCGATGGTTCGGTCGCTTCCGTTGCTTGTGACTTCGATGACGCAACAAAGGGGACTATTGCGGGTAAGGCAATGATCAATCTTGCAAATTCCAGCGCATTTTTGAACGGTGACGACAACAGCATCAGTGCTGCTTTGACGGACGGTTCATTCGGTGCGGCTGTTTCCGGTACATGGAATGCGGAATTGGTATCCAATGCATTGGGCGACAATTATGCCGCTTGCAAGCTTCCTACGTTTGAGGTAGACGGGAAGACCTATCAAATGGGCTCCTTTGCAGGGTGCAAGCTGTACGGCGTCAATCCTACTTCCGATCATCTTGCAGACGCACATCGCCTTGCTGCATTCCTTTCTGGTGAAGCAATGCAGCAGAAGAGATTCGACGACATGCAGATCGGTCCTTCCAACACCAAGGTCGCATCTTCCGATGCGGTAAAAGCAAATATCGCACTTGCGGCTCTTGCCGAACAGGCGGAATTTGCGACGGCACAGGTTGCGGTCCCTGGCGGCTTCTGGTCTGCCGTGGAAGCGTTTGGGCAGGAAGTAGTGGCAAAGACTGTCACGACAGCAAATCTTGCAGAAAAACTGAAGACTATGGCTGACTTGATCAGAGCGTCTGAAAACTAATTTTTGATCGTGCGGCAAAGGGCATCCACGCAGCGCCGTGAATGCCCTTTGTTGACGATAAGGGAGAAAACATGCTGAATTTAGAATATCTGAAAATGAACCCTTGGCAAAAATTCATCTATCGGGCAGAGCATTTTTTCCGCGGGATCCCTGCAGGGCTAAAACGTTTTTTTCAAAAGCTCTGGGAGGTGCTCTGCGGCTTCGGCATGCAGTTTGTATCCGTGTTTCAAGAAGTATATCGTGCCGCAAAGGATGGAGACTGGAAGACAAGGCTGTCTTTCGTGATTATGGGGTTCGGTCACTTTGCTCGCCGTCAGTATCTGCGCGGTGCAATGTATCTCGGGTTTGAGATCATTTTTATATTATATCTTACTTTATTTGGCTGGAAGTATCTTGTAAAGATGGGCAGCCTTGGCGATGTGGCAATGGCCGAGGTCTTTAACGAAGAGACAGGCATTTTTGAGTACGTATATTATGATAACAGTATGCTGATCTTGCTCTATTCTGTTCTCACGATTTTCTTTATCGGTGCTTTCGTATATATGTGGTATCAGAATCTCCGTACCAATAACGTATTGCAGGAGATGGCTGAGATCGGTAAGAAATTGCCGAGTACCAAAGATGCATTGAATTCTATGGTCAATGAGCAGTACTATAAAACATTGCTCGGGATTCCGATGCTCGGCATTCTTGTCTTCAATATTATTCCTATTGTCTTCATGGTGCTGATCGCTTTTACCAATTACGATCAGGTGCATATGCCTCCGTCCCGTCTGTTCGATTGGGTTGGGATGCAGAACTTTGGAACGATCTTAGGTGGAACCGGTGTAACGGGACCCGCATTTGCATATACATTTCGCGAAGTCTTGATCTGGACTTTGCTTTGGGCATTTTTTGCTACATTTACAAACTATATCCTCGGGATGCTCGTTGCGCTTCTAATCAATAAAAAGGGAATACGATTTAAGAAGTTATGGAGGACTATCCTTATCTTTTCCGTTGCCGTTCCTCAGTTCGTATCTCTGCTCCTGATGAGCCAAATGCTTGGTTCCGAAGGGATCATCAACAATCTGCTGAAAAGCTGGGGTTGGATCGAACAGTCTCTGCCGTTCCTGACAGACGGAATTTGGGCGAAGGTCACCGTGATCATCGTGAATATTTGGATCGGTATCCCGTTTACCGTCCTTATCACGACGGGTATCCTCATGAATATTCCCGCAGATCTCTATGAATCAGCCAAGATCGACGGGGCAAGCCCTTTCAGAACTTACATGAAGATCACACTGCCGTATATGTGGTTTGTCACGACGCCTTATCTCATCAATACATTTGTCGGAAACATCAATAACTTTAATGTCATCTTCCTGCTGACGGGCGGCAATCCTCTTTCGTTGGATTATCAGAATGCGGGACAGACAGATCTTTTGATCACATGGTTGTATAAGCTGACGTATAATGAGCAGAATTACAGCTTTGCCGCCGTTATCGGCATTGTTACATTCATCATTATAGCGGTCATTTCCTTGATCTTCTACAACAAGTCGAAAGCTGTGAAGAATGAAGAGGAGTTTATGTGATGATGGAAGCGATTAAAACCGGTAAACAAAAAAAATACAGAAGTAAAAAGCGCGTCGAACGTGTTTCCAATGCCGTAGGATATACGATCCTCGTTATCATAAGCATTATCTGGGTGATCCCGTATATCTACCTGATCTTACAATCGTTCCGCGGCGAACCGGGGGCATATACAAGCTATCTGATCCCGAAAGAGTTCACGTTTGATAACTATATCGAATTATTTACGGATACGTCTCTTTTCAATTTCCCCCGCTGGTATCTGAATACATTCATTACGGCCGTAGTGGTGTGTATCATTCAGACGATCGTCGTTCTTGCGACAAGTTATGCACTTTCCCGTCTCCGTTTCCGCGGCAGAAAGGGATTGATGAATCTTTTGTTAGTGCTCGGTATGTTCCCGGGATTTATGTCGATGACGGCGGTATATTTTGTTCTGAAGGAGATCGGTCTGACGCAGAGCTTGGTAGGGCTTATTTTGGTGTATGTCGCAAGCAGCGCCATGCAGTATTATATTTGCAAGGGTTTTTTCGATACGATCCCGAAATCTCTTGATGAAGCTGCAAAGATAGACGGGGCAAGCCGTCATACGATCTTCTTTAAGGTCATTCTTCCTCTTTCCAAGCCGATCATCGTCTATACGATTTTGCAGGCATTCCTTATGCCATGGGGAGAGTATATGTTTTCGTCATTATTGATGCTTGGCGATCAGGAAATGTTTAATGTGGCCAACGGGCTTCGTCAGATGCTTCAAAGAGAAAATATTGCAGAATACTTTACACGTTTCTGTGCGGGTGCAGTATTGGTATCTGTTCCGATTGCGGCATTGTTTATTTGGCTGCAGAAGTATTATGTTGAAGGAGTCACGGGAGGCGCCGTGAAGGGATGATTGATCGCCATGAAGAAAAAATCTTTGTTTTTGTCAATCGTCATTGTGTTTTGTTTTGCACTGTCTATGTTTGCGGGGTGCGGCGGCGAACACGAGTTGAAAGAAAATATCGTTGACGATAAATATGACAACTATTACGAAATATTTGTGTATTCGTTCTATGATTCGGATGGGAACGGTGTAGGTGATTTTAACGGAGTAACCGAAAAACTCTCCTATGTGCGAGAGATGGGATATACGGCAATTTGGCTGATGCCGATTTGCGCTTCGCCCTCTTACCATAAATATGACGTTACAGATTACTACGCAGTCGACCCTTTGTATGGCACTATGGATGATTTTGAAAATCTTGTCGGCTCCGCTCACGAGCTAGGGATCAAAGTCATACTCGATCTTGTGGTGAACCATACTTCCGACCAGCATCCTTGGTTCAAGCAAGCCGTTGTTGCGGCGCAGCTCGGAAAAACAGATGATCCTTATTTTGGATATTACAATTTCAGTGAGCAGCCGCTCAACGGGTATGCGCAAAAAGGGAATGTCTATTACGAGGCTCGCTTTTATAGCGGTATGCCTGATTTGAACTTGGATAATGACAGTGTTCGCAAAGAGATCTCATCCATCATGCAGTTCTGGTTGGAAAAGGGAGTGGATGGTTTTCGTCTCGATGCATGCACAAGTTATTATACGGGAAACAATCAGAAGAGCGCTGCTTTTGCAGGATGGATCCAATCGGAAGCAGAAAAATATGATCCCGACTGTTATATTGTGGGAGAGGTTTGGTCGAATCGAGCCGTCATTGAAGAATTTTATCAAGGCGGTGCGGACAGCTTCTTTTATTTCCCGATGTCGCAAGCTTCAGGATATATCAATCAAACACTTCTTTCCGTTACGCCCGCAGACTATTACTATTCCGCATTAGAAGAGCTGAATGAGGTGGCTGGGGATGCGATCGCCGCACCGTTTTTGGGCAATCACGATACGGGAAGGATCGCCGGCGTTTTGGGCAGAAAGGAAGATCGTATTAAATTTGGTTACGGGCTTGCCGGGATGCTGAACGGAAATCTGTTCACGTATTATGGCGATGAGATCGGTATGGTCGGGGCAGCTACAGATCCGGACAAGCGTATCGGGATGCTTTGGGATACCGAGCAGGAATTCAAGATCTATCCTCCCGGTACAACGACGCGGGAATATGAGTTCGACGGCGTATTGCAGCAGCAAGCCGATGAAAGCTCGATCTTGAATTACTATAAGCAATGTAACCTGATAAGGAATGCGTTTCCGTCCATCATGCGGGGCGTTCCGTCGCGGATCGAATATGATGAACCTGATGTTCTGCTGTTGAGCAAGAAGTGGAATGATGAAACGGTCTATATCGTCATCAATTTTGCGCAGGAAGAGCAGATAGTTGAATATGAATGGCCTTGCGGACTTGCTGCATCTTTGACCATAGACGGAGAAGTGCAAGAAAGCAGCGGCGCATTGCGAATGCCGGGATATTCCATCGCGGTCATGGCATAAACAGGAAAAAAAGAGGTGTATTATGGCAAGTCTGAGTCTGAAACATATTTACAAAGTCTATCCTAACGGGACGAAAGCGGTCAACGATTTTAATATGGAGATCGCGGATAAGGAGTTTATTGTATTTGTCGGTCCGTCGGGCTGCGGTAAATCGACAATGCTGCGTATGATCGCGGGATTGGAAGATATCTCGGCGGGCGAACTCAGCATCGGCGATGTGGTCGTGAACGATGTCGAGCCGAAGGACAGGGATATTGCGATGGTCTTTCAAAACTATGCGCTCTATCCGCATATGACCGTATATGAAAACATAGCATTCGGTCTTCGTGTGCGCAAGATGTCGAATGAAGAGATCCATGAGCGGGTCGTGCAGGCATCCGAAATTTTGGGCATCAAAGAATATCTCGACAAGAAGCCGAAGGAAATGAGCGGCGGTCAGCGTCAGCGCGTGTCGCTGGGCAGAGCCATCGTTCGCGATCCGAAGGTGATGCTGCTCGATGAACCGCTTTCCAATCTTGATGCAAAACTCCGCACACAGATGCGCGCGGAGATCCTGAAATTGCACGCAAAGTTAAATACAACATTTATTTATGTTACACACGATCAGGTCGAGGCAATGACCATGGGTACCCGCATCGTGGTCATGAAGAGTGGATTCGTGCAGCAGATCGATACGCCTAAAAATCTTTACCGATATCCGAAAAACAAGTTTGTTGCAGGGTTCATCGGTACGCCGCAGATGAACTTTTTTGAAGGAACATTAAAAAAGAGCGGCGAGAAAGTGGAGGTCGCTTTCAAATATACGGATGCGCGCATGACGCTGCCCTATGAGTACCTGAGAAAGGCAAGACCGAAATATTTCGACGGAAACAGCGAAGTGTATATCGGTATCCGCGCCGAAGATATTTCGCTTGCTCCCAATGTTGTCGCCGCAAGCCCATATAAGGTCAAGATGATCGTTTCTCATGTGGAAGACCTTGGCGACGAGTCTCTCGTTTACGGCGATATCAACATGAATGGAGACGGATATAGTGAGAGTTCAACGCGCATTATCGTAAAAACAACGCTGTCGCATACTTACCGCCCGGGGGATGTCTGCGAAGTTGCTTTTAATGTAAAGAAAATGCACTACTTTGACAAAGAGACGGAAGAGACGATCGTACCGCGTATTCCCGATATCAACGAAGTAGAGTGTGAAGTGCAAGACGGTACGTTGGAATTCTGTGAAACTTCGATCAAACTTCCTCCTGCGCTCTCTATAGGGAATGGCAGCGGAACAGTGCTTATCCCCTCAGATTGCATCATGTTTCACGGCACTATCCCTGCCCAGATCGTTGACTGTGAGCAGGTCGGAGATCGGTATCTTGTAAGTGTTGAATTGAAGGGCAGGCGCTTGTATGCTGTATCGTCGGAAGAAAAAGTGCCCGAACCCTGTTTGATCGGATTCGATTTGAAAAAGATCACCCTGAGCGTAGGCAACGAGATTGTTCAGCCGCTCGAAGAGATGGTCCGTCTTGATGGCAGATTTGAAAAGAAAAAGGAAACAACCGAATGTGATGTAAACGGTAAACTCAAAAAGAAAAAGTCGATCAACTTCTATTTAAATGTATGCGAAACGCTTTTCCCTGCACCCGAACACATTTCACAAAAATTATTCTCGGCATTATCTCCTCGAGAAGTCTTTTCCTCCCTGTTCACTTTTGAATTTTCCCCTTATGACATAGAGTTTACACAAGAGGGGATCGAAGGCGATGTGGTTTCGTTCTGCGAGTATGGCACCGAAAGGTTCGCGCGGGTCCGCATCGGAGAGAATATTGTGAATGTGTTTACCGATAAACCTGTTTCCGGCAAAGTGTATCTTTCCCCCCGCTTTGATCGAGCAGGCGTTGTAGAGGCGGCGCGCGGCATAAAGCTCGTTTAAGAGCTTCGCCGTGCGGCCGTGATTCGGGAAAAACCGATTGCGGAGAGGCGATCTGTTTCGCGCCGCAATCGGTTTGGGTGTTTATATGATATAACAATACAGGGTGTTTAGAGGAGTCAGATGGATAAAAAACAATTTTTACAAGAGTTGAATGAACTCGATGTTGCGGGCAAAAGCGTGGCTCGGTTGTATTGCGATATTTCCGCACTCGCAATGAAGTATGTCGATTTCAACAAAAGAGCAAATCGATGCGTACATTATCTTTCTATCGAGTTTTTGATCGGGAGAGTGTTTTTTAATAACCTCTTAGAGCTGGGCGTGTTGGATGAAGTAAACGCCGTATTAAAGAAAAAGGGCGTGGATATTGCGCTGTTTGAAGAAATCGAAGACGCTGCTCTCGGAAACGGTGGCCTGGGCAGATTAGCTGCCTGCTATATGGATTCGGGTGCCGCCGTCGGATTGCCGTTGTACGGCTACGGGATACGCTATAAATACGGTTTGTTCCGCCAAACTTTCGAGAATGGTTTTCAGAAGGAAGTTCCGGACGATTGGCAGAAGTTCGGCGATCCTTGGAGCGTGCGCAAAGAGAATGAAAGCCAGATCATCCATTTCGCAGATATGGATGTCACGGCAGTTCCGTATGATATGCCTTTGATCGGCAAGCGTATCAATGGGCTGCGCTTATATCAAGCAGAAGGAAGCGAAGCTGCCGAAAAGATCAGCGGAGTATTGTATCCCGACGATAGTTCCGAGGAAGGGAAATTGCTTCGCATTCGCCAGGAATATTTTCTTTCGGCAGCAGCGGTCGGGGATATCGTGCGCGAATATGAGAGTCGTCACGGAAACGATTTTCACTATTTCGCAAGAGAAAACTGCATTCAGCTCAACGATACACACCCCGTATTTGCCATTCCGGAATTGATCCGCGTGCTGAAAACAAAGGGCTTGAGCTATCGTAAGGCATTAAACATTGCCCAAAAGGTTTTCAATTATACCAACCATACCATTCTTCCGGAAGCTCTCGAATGCTGGGATAAAAAGCTGCTCGTAAAGATCCTTCCCGATATCGTTTCTATTTTGCAAAAGATGGACCAAACGCAGAGCAGGAAACATCGAAAAGAGGGCTATTCTGAGGAAGAGATAGTCCAAACGCATATTTATGATAAAGGCAGCCGGCGTTTTTCCATGGCAAATACGGCAGTTTTTGTTTCCGAAAAAGTCAACGGCGTGGCGGAGATCCATTCCGAAATAATCAAGCGCGATTTATTTGCCGCCGAGTATGCACATCATCCGGATAAGTTCACCAATGTGACAAACGGCGTGGCACAGCGCCGTTGGCTGGAACTTGCAGATCCCGAATTATGCAGGATTATTGACGAAAAGATCGGCCCGCATTGGCGTGAACATTTTGAAGAACTTGCCTCTTTTGCGCCTTATATCACGGATCCAGACGTTTTGGATGGCTTTGCGGCGGCAAAAGAAGAAAAAAAGGACCAGCTGTTTGCTTATATCGGCAAAACAGAGGGGGTCGAACTTGGCTGCGGTAAGCTTTTGTATGCGCAGGTCAAGCGGCTGCATGAATATAAGCGGCAGCTGATGACGGCGTTCGTTCTCTTGCGCCTGTACTTTGATTTGAAGGAACACAAAATAGACGGCTTTGCACCGAGCGTGTTCTTATTCGGCGCAAAGAGTGCCCCGGGCTATGCCCGAGCGAAGGGCATCATCAAGTACCTCAACGAGATCGTCAAAAAGATCAATGCGGATGAGGATACGAAAGCATCGCTCTTGGGCGTTTTTGTCACGGAATACAATGTGTCATATGCCGAAAAAATCGTGGCTGCGACCGATGTTTCACTGCAAGTATCGACGGCAGGGCTCGAAGCGAGCGGCACAGGCAATATGAAATTCATGATGAATGGGGCCGTGACGCTCGGAACAATGGATGGTGCGAATATAGAAATCGTGGAAAAAGCGGGTGAAGAGAGTAACTATATCTTTGGTGCCCGTGTTGAAGAGATCGAACGGCTGCGGAAGGACGGATACGATCCCGTCGCATGGCTTAGGGAACATCCCGAATGGATGCGCGTTGTCAGTACGCTTATAGACGGGACCTTTTCCGATGACGGCACAGGCATCTTCCGTGAGTTATATGATTCTCTCACGATAGGGGCGAGCTGGCATCGACCCGATCATTATTTTATCTTCCGCGATGTCGATGAATATTACCGTGCAGTGCTCAAGGTAAACAAAGACTATCAGGAGCGCGAGAAGTTTGCGGGCAAACAGCTTGCGAATGTGGTAAATTCCTATTATTTCTCATCCGATCGTTCCGTTAAAGATTATGCCGAACGCATTTGGCATATCTCTGTAAAGAAGACAAAAGTGGAGGAAAAATCGTGACGGAGGAAAGAGCAGCGGGAGTATTGCTGCATATTTCATCACTTCCCGGAAAATATGGTATCGGCACATTTGGAGATGAGGCCTATCGTTTCGTCGATCTGTTGTCGCAGATGAAGGTCAGATATTGGCAAATTTTGCCGCTGGTACAGACGGGATTTGGCGATTCTCCCTATCAGTCGGTCTACAGCGGATCGGGCAACCCCTATTTCATTGATCTTGAAATTTTAGAAGAGGAAGGACTGCTAAAACGTTCCGAGCTTGCAGAATGCCGTTACAAAAAGGCAAACGTCGACTATTCTTTTCTGTATAAAAAAAAATATGCCGTGCTGCGCCGCGCTTTTGAAAGGTTCGATCTGCAAAATACGGAATTCCGAGCCTTTGTAGAAGAGGGCGAGTTTGAAGGCTATGCGCTCTTTATGGCGTTAAAAAAGCAGTTTGCGCAAGTATCCTTCTATTATTGGCCGCGGGAATATAAAAAGGCGTCTCCCGCCGCATTAAAAAAGTTCAAAGAAGAAAACATGCGGGAATATTTGTTCTGGCAGTTTCTGCAATATGTATTCCGCAAGCAATGGCTGGCTCTGAAGAAGTATGCCAACGATAGAAATGTTCTCATCATCGGCGATCTGCCGCTCTATGTCGCGTATGACAGCGTAGACGTCTGGCAGCACCCCGAACTTTTCAAACTTAACAATGATCTGAGCCTCAAAGTGGTTGCAGGGGTGCCACCTGATTTCTTTTCCGAGACGGGGCAATTATGGGGCAACCCCGTATATCGCTGGTCTGCACATAAAAAAGACGGCTATTCCTGGTGGATCGAACGCCTTCGTCAGGCATATCGTCTCTACGATGTGGTGCGTCTCGATCATTTCCGCGGCTTCGACCGTTATTACGAGATCGGGGCAGACAGCCCCAATGCCGTACACGGCGTATGGCGAAGCGGCCCCAAGAGCGAACTCTTCCGCTTTGCCGAACAAAAGTTGGGCAAGCTGAATATCATCGCCGAAGACTTAGGGGTGCAGGATGCCGGCGTGCGCCGTTTGGTGCGTGAAACCGGTTATCCGCGCATGAAGATCATGGGCTTTGCCTTTGACGGAGATCCTAAGAATCCGTATTTGCCGAAATACATCGAAGAGAACTCCGTGTGCTATACGGGAACGCACGACAACGATACCATGCTCGGCTTTCTGTATGCCATGAAGCCGAAGCAGTACGCGGCGTTTCACAATGGCGTTTCAAAAACGCTTACGGAGCTTGGCGAAACGATGCCCCTTGCCAATAAGAAACAAGTCGTACGCGCGGTCGTCAAGATCGCCATGCTCTGCCCATCGTGGCTTACGGTCATTCCAATGCAGGATATCCTCGTGCAGAATAACCGTTCGCGCATGAATCTTCCGGGTACAGTCGGCGAAAATTGGAAATATCGCTTAAAGCATCGCCTGTCGGCAGAGGAACTGGCTTTTTTCGGCGAGCTCGTTGTTGCGTCCGATCGGGCATAAAGTTCAGTAAAAAAACGCCGATATCGCGGGTACGGTGCTACTTTGAAGCGAGCGCCAAAAGATAATTTGCCATTTCTCGAAACGACTCCGTTGCGAAGTCGGCAAGGCCTTTGGCGGCGGAGAGGCTGTCTTGCGCGGGGGAAAGATTGCTGTAAATATAGGCGGTCTTCCACCCTACACGCTTGGCTCCCTCGATGTCTGCCGCAAGGTCGTTGCCAATGTAAATGGTTTCGGAAGGATCGAGTTTATATCGCTGCATGAGATGTGTAAAGAAGGCCGCAGAGGGCTTTTTCTTCCCGAATTCGGAAGAAAGCACTATGCCGTTGAAGCAGGGCGTCAGGCGCAGCATATCTAGCTCTTTTCTTGTAAAGCACGCCTGGGCGTTGGAAAGCAGATAGACCTTTGCGCCGTGCCGCGCGAGCTCTCGCAGCAAGGGGCGTACACCGCAATAGACTCTTAAAAAAGCGCGTGATTTTTTCCGATAGAGCGCTGCCGCTTGGGCTGCGGCGTCATTTTCGAAGATACTGCAAAATGCGGGAAAGAAGTCGGGCTCATCATCTTCTGCCGAGGAGTAAGGCGCTACTGCTTGCAGCTGCTTGCAAAAATGCGCAATGCCGAATTTACGCAGCATCAGGGCATCCGTCTTTTTTCGGAAGCGGGCAGAAGTCTCGTCGGTGCGGATATCCGCCAGCGTTCCGTATAAGTCAAATACAAAATTTTTCATATCCTCTCCACTCCTTGATTATATCATATCGGGCGGGCGCCCGTCAACAAGGGGGGTAGAATTTTTTAGAAGTAATATTTTTAGGGGAAATATGGCGCCGCCGTGCGCAAAACAGTGCGGCATCGCTGCACTTGTAACGTAAATTTTTTTCGGGAAAATTACACGGAGCCCTTGACAATATCGTGATAGCACGATATAATAGGAGCACACACGAAAAGGAGGCACAGTCATGAACGCACAGGAGATCGTTGCAAAAGCGGATAGGGGAGAGGGGCTGACGGAAGAAGAGATCAAAGTCTATCGGCAAGCAGTCAAGCCTGTCAAGCACACCTACGGTAAGTA